>Ga0310696_10007522_pt1 | contig 12781 bp, 12 predicted proteins | sample AusTroGonzalo_MG_4_FD_203885 | JGI IMG/M metagenome (GOLD analysis project Ga0310696, IMG submission 203885) | Bovine rumen microbial communities from tropical cattle in Woodstock, Queensland, Australia - Gonzalo_02 (v2) (version 2) | ecosystem: Host-associated > Mammals > Digestive system >... | reverse complement strand
CGTGCTGGATGCGCTCCTGGAGTTCTTCGACGAAGAGAACGGTGCCCAGAAGGAACTGCCCTGCTGCGACGGCAGCACTGTTGTCTGCACGCTGAACAAGGGCGCCTTCGGGAAGAGTATCAGCATTGCGGAGACCTCCCTGTCCAAGGGCAACGTCAAGTCCCTCAAGACCAGCTTCAAGATCTCCAAGAAACTCCACAAAGACCTGTAGCTGATACACTTAATGAAGAACGGCAGCGCAAATGCGCTGCCGTTCTTGTTTTACAGGAGAGCTTCGATCTCCGCTTCCAGTTCTTCCGGTGCAACGACCGGCTCGAAGCGGGCGACCACCCTGCCCTTGCGGTCGATCAGGAACTTGGTGAAGTTCCATTTGATGTCCGGATTGGCGGCGTAGTCCGCGTCCTGGCGCGACAGCATCTGGTCCATGAACTGGGCCGTATCCCCTTCTCCGAAGCCGGCAAAAGGCTTCTCGGCATAGAGCCACTGGAAGATGGCGTTCGCGTTCTCTCCGTTCACGTCGGACTTGGCCATCAGCGGGAAGGTCACGCCGTAGTTGTCTCGGCAGAAATCCAGAATCTCCAGGTTGGATCCGGGCTCCTGGTGGCCGAACTGGTCGCAGGGGAAGCCGACGACGACCAGTCCCCGGCTCTTATACTTCTGATACAGCGCCTCCAGACCGTTGTACTGAGGCGTGAAACCGCATTTGGACGCGGTGTTGACGATGAGCAGGACCTTGCCCTTGTAGTCGGCAAAGTGGACCTGTTCGCCCGAATTGGATTCGGCGGTAAAATCGTAGATAGTGGTTTCGCTGCGGGTGCAGGCAAGGGCGCAAAGCGCCGAAAGGATGCAAAGTATCTTCTTCATGGTCGGCAAGTTACGATAAATGCTTGAGAGTTCCAAATCCCGGCATCCTCATATGTTGTGATAGACAAATCACCATTAAATGCGATTTCACGGCTGCAGGATGATGGGGTGGTTTAGCCCTTCAGGAGCGCGGCGAGGCCGAAGGCAAAGAGAAAGGTCAGCACGAGGAGGCCAAGCACGATACCCGCTCCCTGCAGGCCTTCTTTGAAGTTGCGCGTAACCTGCTCGTCCACTTGGGCGTCTTCGATGGGATGACGTTTCCTCTGTATGACGATCATCACGAGCTGCGCAATCGAAAGGGCGAGCATGAAAGCACCGCATCCCCAGTTGACGGCACTCTTCCCCAGAATCCCCGAGATAATGAAATAGGCGGAAAAGAGCACAAAATAGAAGGATATGAACAGCTGTAGCTTGAACTGTTTCTTGGTGAGGCCTTTCTTTTCCATAATACGGGTGATGATGAATTAAAGCACTTTCTTCCGGGGGGATGCCAGCTTGAGCAGGACGCCGATGAGCCAGACCAGCAGGAAGTAGATCACGGTGACGACCAGTAGCGGGATGAAAGCGTCGAAGGTACGGCTGCGGATGATGTCACCGGCCCGTGTGAGGTCCTGGATGGCGATGTAGCCCACGATGGATGTTCCCTTCAGGATGGAAACGCACTGCCCCTTGTAGAGAGGAAGGCCGATGCGGATCGCCTGCGGCAGCACGATGTGGAAGAAGGTCTGCGTCGGGGTGAAGCCCAGGGCCAGGCCTGCCTCCGTCTGTCCGGGCGGGATGGCACTCAGGGAGCTGTTGTAAACGTCGCTGGCGCCGGAGGCGAAGAAGAGCGAGAAGGCAATCACCGCGACGATGTCCGGCGGGAAATTGCTCTTGGAAAAAACTACGTAGAAGAAGATGAGCAGCAGCACCAGCTCCGGGATACCGGCGATGAAGCCGTTATAGATCTGCGCGAAGGAGCGCATCCAAAGGTGACGGCTGCGGCCCATGGCGTACAGCCCCATGCCCAGGATGGAACCCAGCAGGATGGCCAGCAAACTGATCTTGAGCGTCTCCAGCAGGCCGCTGGTGATGTATTTCCAACGATTCTCCGTCAGGAGATTCTTCCGGACACTGCTCTTGACGACCTGCAGCTTGCTTTTGTCCGCGTTCACCTTGGCCTCCGGGTCCAGCACGAAATAGCCGGGCCGGTAGTCGTGGTAATGTTTGGAGAACAGGAATTCCTGCTCCCGCTCGGGCGTGATGAAGATGCAGCCGCAGAAGACGTCGATCGCGCCGGTCTTGACGGCCATGATGCCGGCGCCTACATCATAGAAATTGATCTCCAACGGGCGGTGTAATTCCCTGCCCAGCTCCCGCAGAAGGTCTATTTCGAGGCCGTACCACTCCCCGTTGACCTGGAACGATACGGGGGCGGTCATGGTGCAGGTGCCGACCCGGATGGGCGCACCCTCCTGCTCGTCGGGGATATGCGAATAAGTTGCCTCATCGAGGTAGCGGTCGGTGAGCCAGTAATCTTTCAGCTGCGCCATGGTTCCTTCCTCTTCCAGGCGATGCAGGACGGCCGTCATCGTGTTTGCCAGCGCCGGGTTGTTCTTGTTGAACATGAAACCGGTGGGAAAGATCTTCTCGCCGTAGAAGGCGATCTTGACGCCGTTCTCCCGCTGGACCTGGGCATTATAGACGACCTCGTCGGTCACGGCCACGTCGGCCTTGCCGTTCAGCAGGGCCTGCAGGACGTCGCTGTCCGAATTGTAGCGCTGCACGGTCACGCCCGGACGTTCCGACAGATCCATGTCGTAGCAGCTACCGGCCGTGAGCGCCACCCGCATCCCGACCAGGTCCGCTTCGCTGTGCAGTTCGAGGGGCTGCTGGCCATTCTGTGCGCAGGAGAAAAGAGTAAGCGCCGCCAGGGCGCCCAAAAGGTATTTGATCACGCTTCGTTTCATCAAGCTACAAAAATAGCTAAAAATTATTCTCCGGACAACTCACGGACCCGCCTCTGAATCAGGCGCCGGGCAATGGAACCGGGCTTGGGCAGAGGCGGAAGTGCGTCCGGTCGGAACCAGCGTGCGTCGGCGATCTCCGACTCCTGGATGCGGATCTCCCCGCTCTTGTAGTCGGCATAGAAGGCCATCATCAGCTGGGACGGGAAGGGCCAGGACTGGCTGCCGGCGTAGCGGATGTTCTCCACCTCGAGGCCGGTCTCTTCGCGCACTTCGCGGCGCAGGGCCTGCTCCAGCGTCTCCCCCGCCTCGACGAAGCCCGCCAGGCAGGCGTAGATGCCCAGGCGGTCCTTGACATTGCGCAGGAGCAGCAGTTCGTCGCCGCGGGTGATCAGGGTGATGATGCAGGGCTCGATCCGCGGGTAGATGAGGCGCCCGCAGGCGGGGCACTCGAGCGCGGTCTCCGTGGCGTGCAGGCGCAGCGGCTGCCCGCAGGACGGGCAGAAACGGGTGTTCTCCTGCCAGCTGCACAGCGCCTTCAGGCGCGAAACGAGGGCGATTTCCGACTCGTCATGCGTGAAGAAATAACTCGGAATCGGCTCGAAGCTGCAGCCTTCCGGTGCGGGCGTGCCCGACTGGAGGATCAGGCCGCTGGCACCGCTGACGCGGTCGTCGAAACGCACCCGGATATCAGATGGAACAAAGGAGGCGATCCGTTCCGCTTTCGCGGCGTCGCCTCCCCCTTCGACCAGGATCTCCCGGTCACGAAAAATAAAAGCTTGCTGATGCGCCATGGCGCCCGATTACTTGCCGGTCACCGGCGCCTTGATGTCGTTCAGGCACTGGATATCATTGAGGAACCACTCGCCGGTGCTCTTCTTCTGGCGCAGCTTGAGCTGGCGCAGGGACGCGGTTCCGCTGGAGCGCAGGCTGATGACGGCCCAACCGTCCTCCTGGAAGGTATACGGGTTGCTGACCGGCGTAAACTTATACGGCATCGAGGGCGTGTAGCCGTTTTCCGGCGTGGCGCCGGCCAGGTAGGAACGCGGCTTGTAGCCCATGCCCTGCAGACGCTCTTTCAGGAATTCCTTCTCGTTGGCGGTCAGCGCCTCGTCCCCCTTCAGCCAGTCGATCATCTTGAAGCATTCCTCGGGATTGGTCTCGTAGCGGCAGAGCGCGGCGATGGTCATCGCGGCGACGCCGTACGCGTCTTTCCGGTTGGACTCAGGCAGTGCCTGCAGGTCCTGAACGTTCTCGGGAAGATTATAGAAAGTGTACGTCCTGACGCCTCCGCGGAAGATGCTGCCGGCACCGGTGGAGACCTTCTCGGCCACCTGGTTATACACACTGCAGCCCGCCAGCACGGAAAGGGCGGCCAAAGCCGTGAAAAGTCTGACAATGTTTCTCATGACGATCTTGAATTTGATGCTAAGTTAGCAAAAAAGCTGAAGATTTGCTATATTTACACGATAGAAATCAAAACCTCTCGAGATATGTTTGACGCTACTAACGGACTCTATGTCGCCCATGGTCCCAACGGACCGATTTCCCTTGTCGGCAAGATGGCCAACCGCCACGGACTCATCGCCGGCGCCACCGGAACCGGCAAGACCGTCACCCTCCAGGTGCTGGCCGAAACCTTCAGCCAGGCAGGCGTGCCCTGCTTCATGGCCGATATGAAAGGAGACCTCTCGGGCATCAGCCAGGCCGGCCGCCTGAGCGGCTTCATCGAGAAGCGCCTGCCGGAATTCGGCCTGGAGACGCCGCAGTTCTCCGGCTGCCCCACCCGCTTCTTCGACGTGTTCGGCGAGCAGGGACATCCGATGCGCACCACCATCTCGAACATGGGTCCGCAGCTGCTCAGCCGCCTGCTCGGCCTGAATGAGGTGCAGAGCGGCGTGATGGACATCATTTTCCGCGTCGCGGACGACAAGAACCTGCTGCTGATCGACATGAAAGACCTGCGCTCCATGCTGAGCTACGTGGCCGAGCACGCGGAGGAATACTCCCGCACCTACGGTAACGTGTCCACGTCCAGCGTCGGCGCTATCCAGCGCGCGCTGCTCTCGCTCGAGAACCAGGGCGCGGACAAGTTCTTCGCGGAGCCGTCCTTCGATATCCAGGACCTCTTCGCCGTGGAGAACGGCCGGGGCGTGATGAGCGTGCTGGCCGCCGACAAGCTGATGATGAATCCGAAGCTCTACTCGACCTTCCTGCTGTGGCTGCTGTCCGACATCTATGCGAATATGCCGGAAGTCGGCGATCAGGAGCTGCCGAAGCTCGTTTTCTTCTTCGACGAGGCGCACACCCTCTTCACGGACACCTCCCCGGCACTCGTGAGCAAGATCGAGCAGGTGGTCCGCCTGATCCGAAGCAAGGGCATCGGCGTGTATTTCATCACGCAGAACCCCTCCGATATCCCCGACAGCGTCCTGGGCCAGCTGGGCAACCGTGTCCAGCACGCTCTGCGCGCCTATACCCCGAAGGACCAGAAGGCCGTCAAGGCCGCTGCAGAGACCTTCCGGGCCAATCCCGCCTTCAAGACCGAGGACGCCATCATGGCCCTGGAGACCGGCGAGGCGCTGGTCAGCTTCCTCGATGCCAAGGGCGCCCCGAGCGTGGTGGAGCGGGCCAAGATCCTCTTCCCGCTGAGCCAGATCGGCGCCATCACCGCCGGACAGCGCCTGGACATCCAGAACGCTTCGCCGCTGGGCGGCAAATACGACCATATCATCGACCGCGAATCCGCTTTCGAGGTCCTGCTCGCCGATGCGCAGAAAGCCGCTGAGGAGCAGGCCCGGCAGCAGGAGGAGATCGAACGCCAGAAGGAAGAGGCGGCCGCAGCCGCCCAGGCGAAGAAAGCGGCTCCTGCCGCGAAGCCTGCCAAGCCCAAGAAGTCGATCGCGGGCGCCGTGGCTGCCGCTGCCGCGACGGCGGCCATCTCCAGCGTGTCCCGCAGCGCGGGTACGGCCGTGGCCAACGCCGTCACCGGCAAGAAGAGCAAGAGCACCAAGAGCACGGCGGAGAAAGCCATCGGCAGTGCCACTTCCAGTGCGCTCCGCACCCTGACCCGCAGCATTTTGGGCAGTTTGATCAAGTAAAAGCCGTGTTAACATTTTTGTTAGTATGTCTAACAAAAATGTTTCAAACATTAAATATCAGCACGTTTCGACAATTAACCGTTAGTATAACAAAATAGTTACGAAAACAGGCGTCCGGACCTGATCCGGAACCCCCGAGCATGAAGAATAAAGTATCCATCGCACTGCTTTCAGCCCTTTTGCTGACCTTCGCCTCCTGCGGACCCAGGGGTAAGATTGAAGTCGGCCCCGTGGAATTCCTGCCCACGCCCGCCATCGGTTTCTTCCCCGAACTGTATGCCGCCGATACCACCGAAGTCCGTCCCGGCGACTCCTTCACCGGACTGATGAACCGGCTGGGACTCGGCGCATCCAAGGCTTATCTGCTCACGACGCGCTGCGAGGGCATCTTCGACGTGCGGAAAGTGATCGCCGGCAAGGAAGTGCAGGCCTACTACGATACGGACACGGAGGGCAACAAGAACCTCTGCTACGTCGTCTATGTGGAGGACCGTCTCCACTCCACGGTGTTCCAAGTGGCCGATTCCCTGGCGATCTGGAAGTATGAGAAGCCCGTGGAACGCGTCCGCCGCATCACGGACGTGACCATCAACAGCTCGCTCTGGAACGATATGATTGCGGCCGGCGGCTCCCCCAACCTGATCATGACCCTGGCGGACATCTACCAGTGGAGCGTCAACTTCTTCGCGCTCCAGAAGGGCGACCGTTTCCGCATGATTTATAATGAATTGATCAGCGAAGGAGAGCGTGTGGGCATCGACACGGTGCATTTCGCCCTCTACGACGGCGTCGGCGGCAAGCAGGTCGCGGCCGTCCGCTTCGATGTCGGCGACGGTTCGCGCGGCACCTACTGGGACAAGGGCGGCGAGAGCCTGAAGCGTATGTTCCTCAAGGCGCCGCTCAAGTACAACCGCATCAGCAGCGGCTTTTCCTATGCACGCGTACACCCCGTCACCGGCAAGGTGAAGGCGCACACGGCCGTGGACTATGCCGCCCCGACCGGTACGCCCGTCCACGCCCTGGGCGACGGTACGATCACGAAACTGGGCTGGGACGGCGGTGGCGGTGGCAATCGCATCCGTATCAAGCACATGCAGGGCTACGAGACCAGCTACATGCACCTGTCGAAGTTCGCCCCCGGCCTGAAAGTAGGTTCCCGCGTATCTCAGGGACAGCTGATCGGCTATGTGGGTATGACCGGAACGGCCACGGGTCCGCACCTTGATTTCCGTGTGTTCCAAAATGGCAAGGCCATCAACCCGCTTTCGCTCAATTCTCCTGCTTCCGAACCCTTGGAAAAGAAGTATTTGACCGCATTCAATGCCTTGTATGACAAGTGGATGGCGGAACTTAACTAAACTATTCCTTCACAATAACCATAACACTATGAATATTAAGCCTGTCGCCATCTTTCACTGTCCTTTGCCGGAGAAATTCGGCCTGCCCCGTCAGGCCGGTCTGGCGGAAACCCTGCCTGGCACCGTGGTGCTGGAGCCGGAATTCCGCACGCCGGAGGCCCTGCGCGGCCTGGACGGCTTCGACTACCTCTGGCTCATCTGGGGCTTCCATCTGAACCGTGAAACGGCTTCCGAAGGCCTGACCGTCCGTCCGCCCCGGCTGGGCGGCAACGAGCGTGTGGGCGTCTTCGCTTCCCGTTCTCCCTACCGTCCCAATCCGCTGGGGCTCAGTTCCGTGCGCATCGAGCGCATAGACGCTGCCGCGGGCGAAATCCACGTCCTGGGCGCCGACCTGGCCGACGGGACGCCGATCTACGATATCAAACCCTACGTAGAATACGCCGACAGCCACCGCGGCGTGCGCAGCGGCTTCGTGGACGGGCACGAATGGAAACGCCTGGAGGTGGTGCTGCCCCGCTCCGTCTTCCACCAGTTAGATGCGGACAGCGTCGATGCACTGCTGGAGATCCTGGCGCAGGATCCCCGCCCCCAGTATCAGGATGACCCGGAACGCATTTACGGCCTCCGATATGGAGACCGTAACGTACGTTTCAAGGTGGAGGGCGACATCCTCACGGTCGTCGCCGTCGAGTAGATTTTATTCCAGCGCTTTGAATCCGACGTAGAGCGCGTCGATCAAGTCCTTGCTGCTGTAGGCCTCGGCAGTATATTTGGCCGTGAGCGCATCTGCGGCACGTCCATGGATCCAGACACCCAGCGTAGCAGCCTCCAGGGCCGAATAGCCGCGTGCCAGCAGGCCGCCGACCAGGCCGGTCAGCACGTCGCCGCTGCCGCCTTTCGCGAGGCCGGCGTTGCCGGTGGTGTTGACGTATTTCCCGCCATCAGGCGTATAAACCTCAGTCCTGTGCCCCTTGGCCACCACGACGCAGCCCGTTTCGAGGCAGAGCGCCTTGATCGCCAGTTCCTTCTCTTCCGGGCTGTTCCAGCTGATCAGACGCCGGAGTTCGCCTTCGTGCGGGGTCATGATGGAGCCCGCCGGGATCTTCTTCTTGAGCTCGGGATGGGCGGCCAGGATGAAGAGCGCGTCGGCGTCCAGCACCATCGGGATCGTGTCCTCCTGCTCATTGACGCGGGTCAGCAGGTTCGCGAAGGCCTCTTCCGTCTGCGGGGTGCGGCCCAGACCGGGCCCCACGGCGATGGCCGTGAAGCGGAGCAGGCCGTCCGGCACGCGGCTGAAGCATTCTCCGGCATCTTCCGACAGCATGGCGGAAGGGAAACAGGAGATCGCTGCCTGTGCGGCGCGGGCTGTGGAATGCAGGGTGACGAGTCCGCAGCCGGATTTGAGCGCAGCGCCCGTGGCGAGCACGGCTGCGCCGGGCATGGACTGGGAACCGCCGACCAGCAGCAGGTGTCCGTAATCGCCCTTGTGGCTTTCTTCTTCACGCCGCTTGACGAGCGGACGCAGGAACTTGGGGTGGATCTTGTTCATATAATTGGCTTTTGCTATTGGCAGGACGTGATGTGGAAGCAGTGCTCCTTCTTCTCGTATTTGACGAGGATGCGGCCGGCGTTCTTCTCGTCGCGCAGGACCTCGCCGAGGACCTTGGTCAGCTCGTAGGGCTGCATGAATTCGTCCGTCTCCTCATCGCGCGCATAACGGGTGTAGGTGATGTCGAAGGTGGTGCCGTAGCAGTGGGCGGAATTGTCCGAGGCGTTCGGATTTCCGCTTCTGCGCAGGCGTGCGACGTCTTCCTCCGTGCGCAGGATGGACGAGCAGACCAGTTTATAGATCGGGAACTGCTTGCGCGTCAGCGAGTCGTTGAAGGCCTTGGCGATGCGTTTCAGCTCGCTCGCCGCACCTTCGGTCAGATAGGGCACCGAGTAGCGCAGTTCGTCGATTTCGAGGTAGTCGGAGTTCTCGATCCGGACCAGTTTCTTCGTGTCGATGTCGTCCCTTTTCTCGGGAATGGTCTTCAGACCGACTTCTTTCGCCTTCTCCAGGTGGGTGTCGTTGATGTCGTTGAACACCTTGCCGTAGGACATCAGGCGCGTGTAGTAGATGATTTCCCGGGCGGTGGACTCCCCTGTTCCGTCCACGTCATCTTCTACTTCCGTTTCCGGCTCTTCGATGACTTCCACCGTCTCCACTTCGACCTGCGGCTCGACGGGGGCTTCCGCCACCGTCGTTTCCGGCTTGGGGCTCTTTTCTTTTCCGCTGCTGCAGCCCCTTCCTACCAGGAATCCGATCAGGAGTCCCAGCAGGAACGGGGTCAACAGGACAATCAGTGCTTTTTGCTTCCTAGTCATATTTCAGGATGGGCTGCCGGGCGGCGGTCGTCTCGTCGGGACGGCCGATCGGGGTGCAGTGCGGCGCACCGTGGAGCATCTCCGGGTCGGTTTTTGCCTCTTCAGCGATCTTGCGCATCACGGCGATGAACGCATCCAGCGTTTCCAGCGACTCGGTTTCCGTCGGCTCGATCATGATGGCCTGGTGGAAGAGCAGCGGGAAGTAGATCGTCGGGGCGTGGAAGCCGTAGTCGAGCAGGCGCTTGGCCACGTCGAGCGTGGTGACGCCGTTGTCCTCCAGCAGGCCGTCGAAGACGAATTCGTGCTTGCAGACGGTCGGGATGGGCAGCTTGTAGCAGTCCTTGAGCGATTCTTTGATGTAGTTGGCGCCCAGCGTGGCCAGTTTTCCGGCCATTTTGACGTGTTCGCGGCCCAGCATGAGGATGTAGGCGTAGGCGCGCAGAATGATGCCGAAATTGCCGTGAAAACCGCTGACGCGGGGAATGTGCAGGAACGGGAGCACCTTGTCGGAGACACCGACGGGGCCTGCGCCGGGACCGCCACCGCCGTGGGGCGTGGAGAAGGTCTTGTGCAGGTTCAGGTGCATGATGTCGAAGCCCATGTCGCCCGGACGGACCATGCCCAGGAGCGGGTTCATGTTCGCGCCGTCGTAGTAGAGCAGGCCGCCGCAGTCGTGGACGAGCTGGGCGATCTCCTGGATGTCGCGTTCGAAGAGGCCGAGGGTGTTGGGGTTGGTCATCATGATGCCGGCGATGTCCGGGCCGAGGAGCGGCTTGAGGGCTTCGACGTCCACGAGGCCGTTCTCACGGGATTTGACGACGACGATGTCCAGGCCGCAGACGGCTGCGGAGGCCGGGTTGGTGCCGTGGGCGCTGTCGGGGACGATGACCTTGGTGCGGGCGAGGTCGCCGCGGCTCATGTGGTATTCACGCATGAGCATGAGGCCGGTGAGTTCGCCGTGGGCGCCGGCGCAGGGCAGGAAGGTGAAGTGCTTCATGCCGGTGATGGCGGCGAGGGCCTTGTCCATGCCGACGTAGATCTCGAGGGTGCCCTTGGTGGTGGATTCGGGCTGGAGCGGGTGCAGGCCCGTGAATGCGGGCATGTTCGCGATTTCCTCGTTGATCTTGGGGTTGTATTTCATGGTGCAGGAGCCGAGCGGGTAGAAGCCCGTATCGACGCCGAAGTTCATCTGGGACAGATTGGTATAATGTCTGACAACATCCACCTCACTGACTTCCGGAAGGTCCAGGGGCGCCTCACGCCATAATACGCTGCTCGCAGCAACCTGTCCCTCGGAAACGTCCTTCGGACCCCACCGCTTCGCTTCGCTTGCGGTCCCCCCTCTTACGATGCCGAGGGTGGCACGGTTTCCGAGAGACAGTTGCTGCTCAGCAGCTCCAAGGGATTCGGGCAGGGAGTATCCGGTTCTGCCGGGTTTGGAGAGTTCAAATATGAGTTTATCGTAATACTTCATAGCTGTGTCCTCCCCTATTTAATCGATTTGACGATGTCGACGATCTGGTCCAGTTCCTCGCGGGTGTGCTTCTCCGTGACGCAGAAGGTCACGTAGCCGTCTTCGGTCTGGAGGGCGGCGAAGAAGCCCGCGTCGAGCAGGGCCTGCTGCAGTTTCTGCACGTCGCAGAGCGGCTTGAGGCAGAATTCCTTGAGGAATTCGCCTTCGAAGACGCGTTCGAACTTGCCCGTGGCGAGCAGGGCGTCGTGCAGGTAGTGGGATCCCTCGTAGCAGAGGGCGTTGAGCTTGCGCATGCCCTCCGGGCCCATCAGGGACAGGTACACCGTGCACCAGAGCGCCATCAGGGACTCGTTGGAGCAGATGTTCGAGGTGGCTTTCTCGCGGCGGATGTGCTGTTCGCGCGCCTGGAGCGTCAGGACGAAGCAGCGCTTGCCGGAGGCATCGACCGTCTGGCCGACGATGCGGCCGGGCAGCTTGCGCATCAGCGCCGCCGTGCAGGCCATGAAGCCGACGTACGGGCCGCCGAAACAGAGCGGAATGCCGAGCGACTGTCCGTCGCCCACGGCGATGTCGGCGCCCCACTCCGCCGGAGACTTCACGACGGCGAGGGCGGACGGGTCGCAGTATTCGACCAGCAGCGCCCCGGCATTGTGGACGAGATCCGCGAGTCCGAGGTGGCTTTCGATCACACCGAAGCGGTTGATGGAAGGAACGATAACGCCAGCCAGGTCAAGCACACCTTCAGCTACCGTCTCGGCCACCTTGTCGGTGACGACGAGGTTGATTCCGGCATACTTGGCATAGGTCCGGACCGTCTCGATGACGTGCGGCAGGAGCCGCGCGGAGAGGATCACGGTGTTGCGTTTCTTGGTGCTGGCGACGCACATGCGCATGGCCTCGGCCGCGGCGGTCGGACCGTCGTACATGGAGGCGTTGGCGCAGTCCAGGCCGGTCAGGCGGCAGATCATCGTCTGCCACTCGAAGATGTAGCGGAGCGTACCCTGCGAGATCTCGCACTGGTACGGCGTGTAGGCCGTCAGGAACTCGCTACGCGAGGTGATATACGGAATCACGGACGGGACGTAATGGTCATACGCGCCCTGTCCGACGAATACCTTGAGGCGGGTGTTCTTGGCCGCGAGGCCCTCGAAAAAGTCACGAACCTGCTGTTCGCTCATCGCGGACGGCAGGTCGTACTCCCCCTTGTAGATGAAATCCGCGGGGACATCGGCATACAGTTCGTCCAGCGAACTGACGCCGATTCTTTCGAGCATAATGCGGATATCTTCCTCCGTATGAGGAAAATAGCTGAATGCTCCCATGGCCGGATTACTTGGCGATTTCAGCGTAGGCGGCAGCGTTCAGCAGGGCGTCGAGTTCGCTCTCGTCCGACATCTCGACCTTGATGATCCAGGCGGCGTAGGCGTCCTCGTTGATCAGTTCGGGCTGCTCCTCGAGCGCGTCGTTGCGGGCGACGACCTTGCCGGACACGGGGGCGATCAGCTCGCTGGAGGTCTTCACGCTCTCCAGGGCGCCGAAATCGTTGCCGGCCTCGACCTCGTCGTCGACGTCAGGCATCTCGACATAGGTGATGTCCCCCATCTCGCTCTGCGCGAAATCGGAAACGCCGATGATGGCGACGTTGCCATCCACTTTGACCCATTCGTGGGA
>Ga0310696_10007521_pt1 | contig 12782 bp, 8 predicted proteins | sample AusTroGonzalo_MG_4_FD_203885 | JGI IMG/M metagenome (GOLD analysis project Ga0310696, IMG submission 203885) | Bovine rumen microbial communities from tropical cattle in Woodstock, Queensland, Australia - Gonzalo_02 (v2) (version 2) | ecosystem: Host-associated > Mammals > Digestive system >... | reverse complement strand
AGCTCGTTAGCGCCGGCCTCGATCATGATGACCTTCTCTCTCGTGGAAGCCACCGTCAACTTCAGATCGGAAACCTGAAGCTGGGTCTGGGAAGGATTGATAATGAACTCGCCGTTGATCAGGCCTACCTGCGTCGTAGCGCAGGGACCGTCGAAGGGAATGTCGGAAACCGCAACAGCGATCGCGGAACCCAGCATTGCGGTAAGCTCGGGCGTGCACTCCGGATCAACCGAAAGCACAAGGTTGTTGAGGGTTACGTCGTTGCGGTAATCCTTCGGGAACAAAGGACGCATCGGACGGTCGATGACACGGGAGGTAAGGACAGCGTTCTCGCTAGCCTTGCCCTCGCGCTTGTTGAAACCGCCGGGGATCTTGCCCACAGCGTACATCTTTTCCTCGTACTCCACGCTCAGAGGGAAGAAATCAATTCCGTCTCTGGGCTTCTCGCTTGCCGTCGCGGTGGACAGCACGGTCGTGTCGCCGTAATGCATCAATGCGGCTCCGTTTGCCTGCTTGGCAACGCGGTCGATATCGACAGTAAGCGTTCTGCCTGCAAGCTCCATACTAAAGCTTTTGTACATAATACCTCTTTCTGCGCTGTTCTTTACGGACGATGCAGCGCGCGTCCCGGAGTCAATGGGGGACAGAGCCGCCGTAACAACTGAAAAACCTTCGTTACGCTGCGAAACCGGGATTGTCTCGGGACTCTCGCCGACGCAGGCTTTTCAGTAGTCACGGAAAATGACTCCATCCGACAAATGCTCTCATTTTGTTTTCATAACCTTTTGTATTTTACCACAAACACGCGGAAATATCCAGCATTTTAGCACATTTTCCGAAGAAAAAATGCTGCCGCATCAGGTCTGCGGCAGCATGGTTTTTACTTGGTCTTCACTTCGATCGACTCGATCTTCAGCAGGGATTTCGATTGCACGATCAGACCGATATCCGAGGTCTGGGAACCGGCACCGATGGTTTTGTTGAAATCTGCAGGCGTCAACGTCATCACCTTGTCCTTGATGGACACGCCGCAGCACCAGAAATTGTCTGTGGAAACCGAAGCGTTAAAGGTGACCACAACGGTCCAGCCGTTCAGAGACGAGCTTCCCGCATTCTCAATGGTCAAGCCCAGCTGATAGCATTTGGAGGCAGTCTCATTCCAGGTATTGGCGGTGTAAAGAGTCGCCGTCACATTGCCGTTCTTCACGGTTTTTTCGATGCCGTCCGGAACCTCAACATCTCCGCCCCCGCTTCCGCCGGCGTCATCCTTGAGCTTCTCCAGCTCTTCCTTAGTCATCTCGGGAAGTTTTCCACCCAGCATTTTCACAAGCCAGCGGCCTTCCTGATTGAGATCCGCCTCGGTGAAGCCGGACAGTTTCTTGCAGTTCTGCTTGATCAGGGACGAGGATTCGTTCTTGTTGGCGAGGTTCCAGATCATGTAGCTCACGCCGTAGCTGTCCATGAAGGCAACCCATTTGTTGGCTTCCGTCTCGTTGCACGCACCGTTGCCCGATGCATCGCAGATCCCGTATTCGGAAACAAACACCGGTAGGCCGGCCTCGATGGCGGTCTTCATCTTGCTGCGGATGTTGTCCTTGTGGGTTCCCGCATAGAAATGCAGGGCGTACATCAGATTATCGTACCCCTTCACGGGATCCTTGGCCGCGATATCCACGTCCTGGGACCAGGTGGGGGTTCCGATAATGATAATACCCTTCGGGTCATTCTTGCGGATGACGGCGATCACCTCTTCCGCATAGGATTTTACGCGGGACCAGGAAACACCGCCGTTGGGCTCGTTACAGATCTCGTAAAATACGTTGTCGTAATCCTTATATAACTTCGACATCTCGTCGAAAAATGCAATGGCCTCCGCCTTGTTGGTGTTCGGGTCATAATCGTGAAGGATATGCCAATCGATGATCACGTAGAGACCAAGCTCCGTGGCGTAGGAAACGCCGTCCTTTACGAGCTGCTTCAGCTTCGCCTTGTCGCCGCCGCTGCAATATCCGCCCTCGTCGGTGTACATGGCAAGACGCACGGCGTTGGCACCCCACTCGTCACGGATGCACTTGAAGGTTTCCCTGCAGACAAACTGCGGGAACCATTGAAGACCGTGGGTACTCACACCCTTCAGTTGGAATTCCTTCCCGTTCTTGTCCACGATCTTGGTGCCCTTTACGGACAGCCTGCCGTGGTCGGCGACCGGCGTCTTTCCGGTACTCTTGGCCGGTGTCGGCGTGGGTGTCGCAGGAGTCGTAGGCGTTGCCGTAGGAGCCGTCGTAGGGCTTGCCGCAGCCTGTGTCGGAGTTGCGGTCGGCGCAGCCGTGGGGGCTTTCGTCGGCTCCGACGGATCGGGCGTGGGCGTCACTTCACCGTAGGTCGGTTCCGGGGTAGGCGATACTTCACCATAGGTAGGTTCCGGAGTCGGCGATACCTCCCCGTAGGTCGGTGTCGGCTCAGGAGAAATTTCTGCTGTTGTCGGGGTTGCTTCTGGCGTGGGAGTTCCCGCAGCGGGAGTAGGCGTATCATCTGCAGGCGCAGTTACCTCAGGCGTAGCCGAAACGGTCGGTGAAGCCTCAGCGTCCGTCGGTGCAACCGTAACCTGCGGCGTCACCGGATCGCTGCTTTTCTTGTTGTTGTCCTCAGACTTCTTCCAAAGAAGAATGCCGAGCACAACGGCAACGATGGTCATGAAGATCAGGGCGGATAAAAGAACCACATTTCTCTTGTCCGCAAGAAATCCCTTTCGTCCTTCGGATTTACTCATGATAGTTTCCTCTCTGTATTACGTATCCTGTTTGCGCTGCAACGCTTCCGTCACGGCTTTCTTCGCTTCTGCGGCAAGGTACAAGGAGCCCGTTATGAGGAGCACATCCTGTTTCTTTGCCTTTGCGATATAATCGGCGCACGCATCGGTAAGCTGAAAGATCCGCTTCATGTTGAATTCTTCGCAGAGCTTGTCCGCTTCCTCGGAGGACAAAGCACGCTTGTTATCGAAGCGGTAGAAATAAAGCTCGTCCGCGAAGGATGCAAAGATCTTAAGCATCGAACGGTAGTCCTTATTTTCCACGATACCCGCGATCACGGTAATGTGTTTGCCCTCAAAAGCCGTCTGCATAAACCAGTCGGCAATCGCTCTTGCACACTGCGGATTATGCCCGCCGTCATAGTAGATCAGGGGTTTCTTCGACAGGACTTCCAGCCTGCCGGGCCACTCGACGGTCTTCATTCCGGTTTCAATGTCCCGGTCGCTTAAGTAGAATCCCTTTTCGTTCAAAACCGCAATGGCTTCCCATGCGGTAGCGGCATTCAACTGCTGGTGCTTCCCGCGAAGAGAAAGGGTAATCTCCTGCCCGCGATACGAAAAATGTTCATATCCCGGCACGGGCTCGAGCTCACGGACCTCATCCGGATCCGTAAAATGGATCGGCGCAGAAGCTCGAAGCGCCGCGCTTGTGATCACTGTCTCCGCTTCCCGGCAGACCGGATAGACGCAGACGTCACAATTAGGTTTAATAATGCCTGCCTTGGCGGCGGCAATCTTCTCGATGGTGTCGCCGAGCACCGCACAGTGGTCGAGCCCGATGTTTGTGATCACCGAACAGACCGGAGCCGTAACCGCATTGGTAGGATCAAAGGTTCCTCCCAAGCCGGTCTCCAAAATGATGATATCACACTTCTGCTCCCGGAAATACAAGAGGGCAAGAATTGTGAGCAGCTCGAACTGATTTGCGGGAGCCGGCTGCTTGTCCGTGAAGGCAAACATCTCCGTCCCGATCCGGGCAAGGTCCTCCTCCGGAATCATCTCCCCGTTCACGCGGATGCGTTCCCGAAAATCATACAAAAACGGAGATGTGAACAGACCGACGCGATATCCCGCCCGCCGGAGAACCGAATTCAAAATAGCACAAACGGATCCCTTCCCGTTGGTGCCGGCTACATGAACGCAGGGAATCGCATCCTGCGGATTGTCGAAATGCCGAAGCATATTCCGCATTCCGTAAAGGCCGGCAAAGGCCGAAAAGAAATCCGTATTCGTCAGTTTGTTGACGACTTCCTCGTAAGTCATGAGTCCTCCGTGTCAGCGTGTTTTGTTCCACGCCGCTACAATATCCGGCATAATATACAGGGATCCGGTGACAAGCACGGGATATCCCTTCTTGCGGATCTCCTTGATCCGTTCCACGGCGTCCACCATGGTCTCCGCAACCTCCACCGGCTTTTCATAGGCGCGAAGATGCTCTGCCAGATCCTTGGCAGGAAGCGCCCGGTTGTTATGCGGCGTCACGCAGACGAACCCGAGAGCAAAGCTCTGGAGCATCTCGTACATTGCGGGATAATCCTTGTCCGCAAGCACGCCGGTAACGATATAGTATTTCTGATCACCGGAAAATGACCGGAGCGACCGGCACAATGCATCAATGCAATCCGGGTTGTGTCCACCGTCAAAAAGGAGGTAGGGATCCTTCTTGCGGACATCAAATCGGTAAGGCAGACTTGCTGACCGGATGCCGGCTTCCATGGCAAAATCGTCTATGGCAAGCATGTTTCCTTCGAAATTCTCACCGCACAGGACCTCAACCGCCTTCTGGGCAGTCGCGATATTGATTTTCTGATAATCCGCGATCATGGCGCGTTTCTTCGGGAAGAAGCTGTCATCCGCAATGGAGGCAAGGTGCAGCTCATGCTTGTTCTCCTTGCACCAGCGGACCGCCGTGTCGGTGACGATCGTGGAGTTCACTCCCATTACGATGGGCTCTCCGGGGCTGGCAATTCCCAGCTTCTCCTGGGCGATCGCCTCGAGCGTATCCCCGAGATACTGCATGTGATCCAAAGCGATCTTGGTCACGACCGTAAGGCAGCCCTGCCCTACGTTGGTGGCGTCATTCCGCCCGCCCATACCGGCCTCGAGAACCGTAAAATCACAATTCTCCATCTTAAACAGGATCAGTCCGACGCAGACAGCGCGCTCGAACTCGGTGGGGTCAAGATCCTTCTTCGCCTCCGTGTTCATCTCCACGGGACGAAGGGCGGATTTCAATGTCTCCACGCTGTTGACGAACTGAGCCGTGGTGATCGGCTTTCCGTCGATCCGGTAATAATCCGTAACTCCGTGAAGAGCGGGGGAGATCATGGTCCCTACATGGTATCCGGCAGCCACAAGAATGTTGGTGATCATCGTCGCCGTGGATCCCTTACCGTTCGTTCCGACAACATGGATAATACGCTGAGAAGCCTCGGGATGCTTCAGCAATCCGAGGCAATAGTTGACCCGATCAAGGCCCGGTTTTGACTTGTTCGTTTCTTCATTCCTTATGAAACGCACAGCATCTGTAAATCTCATAAGCACCTCTGATATCACGCGGTATCAGTACTGCGTTCTCTCTCTCATAAATACAGTTTATCTCATTTGTCGCTGTATTTCAACTCATTCTTGTATTTCTTCGGCAGGATCATCGTCCACCGATTCCCCGGACAGGGGAACTGCCACAAATGCGGTATCGGCATCCTCGGCCCAGATCCCCTTATACAAAAGCGATCGTATGGCAGGAATCAGACGGGGCTGCATGATGCGCATGATGACAATCTCAAGGACAAAACTTGTGACGGCGATCACAGCTCTGGGCGCCAGTGTCGCAACCCTGTACGGAGTTCCGTATAGCGTGAAGATAAAATACGTGTTCAGGAAAAGGCTCAGGATCAGATTGTCGATCACGGAAGCGATCACAACCCGATCGATCGTGGATTTCCGGTAAAGGATGATACCGACGGTGAAGCCCTGTAAAAACCGCGTGAGGGTGATACCGGGATTCATGGAACCGCCGTACAACAGGAATCCGCCGAGAATATCCGTGATCATGGACACGATACCGCCGAGCCAGCCAATGCAATAGCCGGTGATCGCACGGATCAGGAAGGTAAAGGCGATACGGTATTTGTCGGCGATGGTAATCGACAGATGATACTCCGTCACATATTGCAGTGCTGCGAAAATGCCCATGAAGCATAAGAGCATAACGTAACTTCTGCTGTTTCTTTTCAGTTTCAAACCCATAAAAAAGTCCTCCTTTCGTCCCGTATGGTGCTACGAAAAGGAGGAAATCCTTTGGTAGCAGCGGGATGCAGACCGGAAACCGCAAGCCTTACGGCTTTTCGTCCCGGGGACAACTCCCCGTCCCCCGGGCACTTTACGCTTCCGCTCTTACTCTGCTCTTTGTTTGATTGTCCGGTACTCATTGATAAAGAGCTGCCGCCCGGAGACGACAGCTCTGTTGCGCACGGATTACTTACGAATGCCGAGCTTCTCAATAAGCTCACGATATGCGTTGATGTCTTTGTTCTTCAGGTAGTCGAGAAGACCTCTTCTCTGACCGACCATCATGTAAAGACCGCGGCGGGAATGGTTATCCTGCTTGTTGTTCTTCAGATGCTCGGTGAGCTCTGCAATTCTTGCGGAAAGGATTGCAATCTGAACCTCGGGCGAACCCGTGTCTGCAGGATTCTTGCCGTACTCAGCGATGATCGCTGCCTTCTTTTCCTTCGTGATCATGATTTTTGCCTCCTAAAAAGAATTAGTAACCGCCTGAATCCAGGCCGGGGTTGGAGATTCCGCCAGGCTGGGACTCGGCTGACTTCGATACTATACCATAGTTGTATCGGCTTGTAAACAACTTTTTTATCCGTTTTTTGCGGATTTTCCAAGGACTTCCGCGATATCCGCGGAAAGCTGCTCCTTCAGTGCCTCAAGGGACGGAAAATGTATCTGATCCCTCAGACGTTCCAGGAACGTAACACGTGCTGTCTCCCCATAGATATCCCCGGAAAACCCGATGATATGGGTTTCCACGGTGGTCTGATGGGGCATTCCGTCCTCCACCGTCGGATTGTCGCCGATGTTGGTTACGGAGGGATATATCTTTCCACAGACCTTTGTCTCCGTTCGGTACACTCCGTAAAGCGGGAGAAGCTTATCCTCCCCGGGACAAAGGTTGATCGTCGGGAATCCCAACGTTCTTCCGATCTGCTTTCCTCGAAGAATCTCACCTTCGATAAAATACGTCGTTCCGAGAAGACGGTTTACCTCTTCGATAGTTCCTTCCGAAAGCAAAGTGCGGATCCGGGAGCTGGATACCGGCTCCCCGTCGGTGCACACAGTAGGACACACGACGCATTCCATGCCGTTTTCTTCAGCGAATCTTTTCAGGAACGCAGCGTCTCCCGTCTGATCCCTGCCGAAACGGAAGTCCTCTCCCACCACGATTTTCCGTGCATGATAGGTATCGACGAGGATATTCCCGGCAAACTCTTCGGCGGACATTTTCCGACGTTCCTCCGTGAGTTCCCAGACGTCTGTCCTGTCGACAGAAAGGGATTGTGCGATGGAACCCGTCTCTTCCTGTGTAAAGATGCATTTTCCGCCCGGTGCTGTCACGGAAAGGAGGATTTTGGGCAGCGTGCTCTTCGACATCTCCGCGATCAGTCTGCGGTGACCGAGATGAAGCCCGTCGAATTTGCCGATGCTTAAGCAGCATCCCGTGAGCTTCTTTTGATGGTTTTTCTCGTTGTCAACCTCGTGATACATCTGAAGCGGGCGGTACTTCTTTCCGCGCTTCCGGTAGACAGCGTAAAACTCGCCGTCGAGATAAACCCGGATGCATCTGCTCTCTTCCTCCCCTAACAGATTTTCGTAGATGCTTTGAAATGACTCCGGCACGGGTTCGTCGCAGGGGGTAAGCCACTCCGGTTCGAGGAAGTTCCCGTTCCGGATGCTTGTACGGTAATCGGGAGCGAGTTCCATCGGGGCACATCCGAGATACATAGCGTCGATGGGGATGATCGCCTCAGCCAGTCTTCCGCTCTCACGAAGTTCCCGGAGCTGCGCGATGGTATAGCTGTTTTCCACGGTAAACTGTCCGGTTTTGGTCCTTGTCAAGGCGGTCATGCAGGAACCGCACCCGAGCTTTTCACCTAAGTCGTTGCAGATGGTGCGGATGTATGTTCCTTTCTGGCAAAGAATACGGATCACATATTCCCCGGTGGTCTCCTCATAGGACAGAAGCTCGGCATCATAGATCTGTACCGTCTTTTTTGACCGCTCAACGGAAATGCCCTTTCTTGCAAGATCAACGAGCTTGACGCCGTCGATCTTTCTGGCGGAATACATGGGAGTGAGCTGTTCAATGGTTCCGACGAAGGATTTCAGGGTTTTTCTCAATTGCTCTTTTGACACGCAAAACGGCCGTTCTTCAAGAACGGCCCCGAAAATATCCTGCGTATCGGTTACAATTCCCAACTTGCCGTGGGCTATGTACTCTTTTTTCTGCGCCATCAGATAGTCGCAGATCTTCGTCGCATATCCGAGACAGACCGGAAGAACGCCTTCCGCCTCCGGATCCAAAGTTCCGGTATGGCCGAGCTTTTTCATCCCGAGAACGCCTCGAAGCACTGCAATCACATCAAACGAGGAGTATCCCCGCTCTTTGTTGACAACCAGAATCCCATTCATTCTTTCACAGTCTTTTCTTTGAAATACTGACTATAACTGCAGTAAAACCATAGCCGTAATCTGGGTGATCGCATCCGAAACGTCACCCTTTACGGTGCATCCTGCGGCAAATTTATGCCCGCCGCCGCCAAAGGACTGGCAGATGCTTGCAACATTTACCTTCTCAATCGCACGAAGGCTGATCTTGTAGGTGTCCTCGTCGTCCTGACGGACAAACATCGCTACTTCGATCCCCTTAGTAAGACGAAGCTGGTCCACAAGGCCTTCGGTTTCCTTCACCGAGGCACCGAATCTTGCCAGATCCTCGAGAGTAACGACAGTGTAGATGAATCTACCGTCCAGAAGAAGCACCGAGCGTGCCACGGCGTCACCGATCAAACGGTTCTGCGCATAGGTTTTCCGGTAGAACGAATCGTCGATCAGACGTTGCGCATTGACGCCCTTTGTGAGCAGTTTCCCGGCGATATTCATCGTGTGCTCCGTGCATGCCGGATACCGGAACACGCCGGTATCGTGAACAATACCGAGATAGAGATACGTTGCAACCGTCCGGTCGATAAGTGCATCGTCCAGAAGGTCGTACAGGACTTCGCAGGTAGAACTCGCGTCCGGAAGGATCACTCCCTCGTCCGCAAAGTCGGTGTTTGTCATGTGGTGATCGACAACAAAGGTCTTTCCGGCTGCAGCCACAAGATCCGCCGCAGGTGCAAACCGGTCGGCGCTGCTGCAGTCAAGGATTACAAACAGATCCCATGCAGTCTCTCCGGCCTGAAAAGTGCTGTCGATCATATCAAATCCGTCTGCCACATCCAGATTGTCTGCCGGCTCCTCGAGGAAGACCTTCACTTCCTTCTCCGGATATACCGACCGGATGTAGCCGTACAATGCCATGCAGGAACCGACGCAGTCTCCGTCCGGATGAATGTGTCCGGTGATCCCGATGGTTCGTGCATGTTCTATTGCATTCAACAAAGCTCTGTTCATGAACTACTCCTGTTCTTCGGAAGATGAATCCCCGTCCGATGTGTTATCGGTTTCCCCTGCATGGATCTCGGAGATCAATCCGTCGATCTTCATTGCGAAATCAAGGGATTCGTCCAACACAAAGAACAGTTGCGGAGTAAGCCGCATGTTCAGGTTTTTGGCGAGCATCGAGCGAAGAAACGGAGCGGCGTTTTTGAGGCCGTCCATAGTGTTCTTCTTCACATCCGCATCGCCGTATACGCTGATATAAACCTTGGCGGTCTTAAGATCGGGCGCGACCGTCACATCCGTCACGGTGGTGAGGGGGGCGATCCGGGGATCCTTGACGCCGTCCAAGATCAGCCGGCTGAGTTCCCTGCGGACCTCCTGGCTGACAATTCTGTTTTTCGTACTGTTTTTTCTCATATTTTCCGTAAAACTTTCAATAAATATCTTTTTCGACAGGCCGGATTATTTTCTTGCGACCTGCTGCATGATATAGAGTTCAACCTGGTCGCCCTCGGCGATATCGTTGAACTTCTCGAACAAAATACCGCACTCATAGCCGGCGGCAACTTCCTTGGCGTCGTCCTTCATTCTCTTCAGGGATGCAAGATTGCCGTCGAAGATCTGCTCGCCGTCACGGGTGATCCTTGCCTTGCAGCCGCGCTGTGCCTTGCCGTCGAGAATATAGGAACCGGCAATGTTGCCGAGGCCGCTGGCCTTGAAGATCTGACGGATCTCGGCATGACCGATGACAACTTCCTCGTAGATCGGATCGAGCATGCCCTTCATAGCCGCCTCAATGTCGTCAATGGCATTGTAGATGACGGAGTACAGACGTACATCCACTTTCTCGCGCTCTGCAGTCTCCTTCGCGGTATTGTCGGGCTTTACGTTGAAACCGATGATGATGGCGTTGGAAGCGCTTGCCAGAACGACATCGGACTCGTTGATGTTACCTACGCCGCCGTGAATACAATGCACGGCAATCTCCTCGTTGGAGAGCTTGAGAAGAGACTGCTTCACAGCCTCCACGGAACCTGCAACGTCGGCCTTGACGATGATGTTGAGATCCTTCATCTCGCCGGCTGCAACTGCGTCGTGCAGACTCTCGAGAGACAGCTTCTGCTTCGTCTCCGCAATGAGTTTCTCCTTAGACTGTGCGATGTGAGCGTCGGAAATGTTCTTGGCTTCCTTTTCGTTTTCCGTAACGATCATGAGATCGCCTGCGTTCGGAACGCTGTTCAAGCCGAGAATCTCCACAGGCGTCGATGGCGTAGCTTCGGTAACCTTCTGCCCCTGATCATTGATCATGGCACGGATCTTACCGTATGCCGCACCGATGGATACCGTCTCACCTACATGGAGCGTACCCTTCTGTACCAAAACGGTGGCAACGGGACCACGACCCTTGTCCAACTTGGCCTCAATAACAAGACCTCTTGCGCGGCGGTTCGGGTTCGCCTGAAGCTCCAGCACATCAGCCGAAAGAAGGATCATTTCAAGAAGATTCTCGATTCCCTCGCCGGTCTTCGCGGAAACACGGCAGGTTACGATATCACCGCCCCAATCCTCGGAGACAAGTCCCTGCTCGGAGAGTTCAGTGAGTACACGGTCGGGGTTGGCCCCTTCCTTATCCATCTTATTTATCGCAACCACAACGGCAACACCGGCTGCTTTCGCATGGTTGATCGCCTCGATGGTCTGCGGCATAACGCCGTCATCGGCAGCGACAACAAGCACTGCGATATCGGTAGCCATGGCACCGCGGAGACGCATTGCGGTAAATGCCTCGTGGCCGGGGGTGTCAAGGAAGGTGATCTTGCGTCCGTTCTTCTCCACCATGTAAGCACCGATGTGCTGCGTGATTCCGCCGGCTTCCTTGGAAGCTACATGAGCGGAACGGATCGCGTCGAGGATGGAAGTTTTACCGTGGTCAACGTGGCCCATGACACAGACAACCGGAGGACGCTTCTCAAGAGTATCCTCGGAGTCCTCGGTATCGCGGGTAAGAACCTCAACCATATCGATAACTTCTTCCTTCTCAACAATATAATTGTATTCAAGAGCAATCTCCTCGGCTTCCTCGAAGGAGATTTCCGAGTTGATATTGTACAGCTTTCCTGCGAGGAACAGCTTCTTGATGATTGCGGAAGCATTCTGCTTCATCTTGTCGGCAAGTTCCTTGATGGTGATCACCTCGGGAATCGTGATGTTCTTGATCTCGTTCGGATCTTCCTCACGCTTCGGCTCTACCTTGGGCATGATAAACGCTCCCTTGCGGTTTGCGTCCTTCTTCGTGGTCTGCTGACCCTTCTTGCCGGTCTTCTTTCCGTCGTCAAAATCACGGTTGTTGCGGTTTTTGTCGCGATCCCGGTTCTGGTATGCGGCAGCACGCTGTCCGCGGTTGATGTCACTTGCAAAATCGGCCTTGATGGAGTTGCCCTGACTCCCGCGGTTATCGTTCTTGCGAGGGAACTGTCTCCGCTCGCCGGAATCCTTGTCCTTGTCAAATCCGCCGCCGAATCCGCCCTGGGAATAGCCGCGTCCAGCACCGGCCATACCGCCGGTACCCTGTCCGCCGGGTCTGCGCATTCCGCCCTGACCATCACGGTTATAGGGAGGTCTGGTTCCGTCGGAAGGTCTGCGGTCGCCGTATCCCTGTCCGGTTCTTGCCGGACGATCACCGTAACCGCCCTGGCCTGCAGGTCTTCTCGGAGCGCCCTGACCATCACGGTTATAGGGAGGTCTGGTCCCGTCGGAAGGTCTGCGGTCGCCGTATCCTGTTCCCGTACCCTGTCCTTCTCTGCGGCGCACCGGCGAAGCAGCGCCTGTGCCGTCTCTTCTCGGTGCCTCCGGTCTGCGATCCTCCGCATTGCGAACAGGCTCTCTGCGAACGGGAGCTACAGTCTCTGCGGTTTCTCCTGCGGGAGCAGCCGGTGTGGTTTTCTCAGGTGCTTCGGGAGCCGCTGTCTCGACAGGAGATACGGTCTCCGTTGTCTGCGGCTCGGAAGCTGCAGACGGTTTCGTCTCAGCAGGAGTCTCGGAAACGCCTTCCTTGGTCGGGCGCTTCATCCGGCGTCCTTCCTCGTTGAAGATCGGTCCGTCATAGGGAACCATTTCTCCGTTTTCATCCTTGCGGAAGAAATCGTTGCCCTTCCGGACGATCGGTTTTTTGTCGGCGTCGAAAAGCGCTCTCTTCGGCTCGAGGCGCTTATTGTTCTCGTCGTAGAGAGGTCCGTTGTAGGCGGTGTAGTTGCCGCCTTTATCGATGCTGTAGATCACGCCGTCCTTCTTGACGACGCGG
>Ga0310696_10007520_pt1 | contig 12784 bp, 15 predicted proteins | sample AusTroGonzalo_MG_4_FD_203885 | JGI IMG/M metagenome (GOLD analysis project Ga0310696, IMG submission 203885) | Bovine rumen microbial communities from tropical cattle in Woodstock, Queensland, Australia - Gonzalo_02 (v2) (version 2) | ecosystem: Host-associated > Mammals > Digestive system >... | reverse complement strand
GTTGAAAATCAGTGAATTATAGAACGTGTTAAAATTATATCAGTTATGAAGAAAATCCTTGTTTCCGCCATCGTGATGCTTGTCAGTTTGGGCATGATGGCACAAAATGACAACACCGTCAATGTGGTTTACAACGGCGATACCGCCACGGTGGCAGTAGCCAGTAACGTGAGCCAGTATCTGACAGTGACGCAGCAGGGGGCGCATGTCTCCATTGAGCAAAGCGACAGCCTGAGCACCGAAATCACCTACAACCTGAGCGGCTCGACAACCGACGGCGAGTTCTACACGTCGGGGTCTTATAAAGCCACCATCGAGCTGAATGGCTTGACGCTGACCAACACCACACCGGTTTATAGTGGCGCTGCCGTACATATCCAAAACGGCAAGCGCATCAACGTGAAGGTTATCACAGGCACCACCAACACCCTCGTCGATGCTGCCACCGGCTCGCAGAAGGGCTGCCTCTACGTGAAAGGCCATGCCGAGTTCAAGCAGCAGGGCACGCTCAACGTGGTGGGCAACGTGAAACACGGCATCAAGGCCGGCGAGTACATCTCGGTGAAGAACGCCACCCTCAACGTGACCTCCGCCGTGGGCGACGGCATTTCGTGCAACGAGTATTTCCTGATGGAGAGCGGTACCATCAACATCAGTGGCACGGGCGATGACGGCATCCAGTGCGACCTCGACGGCGACACCTCGACGGGCGAAACCGAGGATCATGAGGACGAGGATTCGGGCAATATGTATATCAGCGGCGGCACCATCACTATCCATAGCACTGCCGTTGCGGCCAAAGGCATCAAGTGCGAAGGCGACATGTTCATCTCCGGCGACCCTGAGATTAATGTGACAACCACGGGCAACGGCACCTGGGACGAGGATGATCTGGAAACCAAGGCGGCCTGCGGGATGAGCGCTGATGGCGACATCAACATCAGTGGCGGCACCTTTACGCTCACGGCCGCAGGTTCGGGCGGAAAGGGCCTGAAGTGCGACAGCATCCTCACCATCAGCGGCGGCGACATCACCGTTTCCACAAGCGGCGGCCTCTACTATAACAACGGTACAACAGAGTACACCAACTATACCGGCAACACCGACAACGTCAGCAGCGACTACTACTCGTCGCCCAAGGGCATCAAGGCCGGCCTCAAGACACAGAACGGCAGCAGTTACACCTACAGCGGCGGGATGGTCATTAGCGACGGTTACGTGAAGGTGACCACCACCGGCACCAACGGAGAGGGCATCGAGTGCAAGAACACGCTGGATATCACTGGCGGTGAGATCTTTGTCAACGCCTACGACGACGGCATCAACTCGGGGCGGGATATGACGATCAGCGGCGGATACGTCTATTCGCGTGCCACCAATAACGACGGTATGGACGCCAACGGCAACTGCTACCTCAATGGTGGCTTGGTTTACGCCATCGGCTCATCCTCGCCAGAAGTGGCCATCGATGCTAACTCCGAGGAAAGCAAGAAGGTTTACATCAACGGCGGCATCGTTATAGCCGTCGGCGGTGTGGAGAGTGGCAGTGTCATGAGTCAAGCCACCTACCAAACTTCGTCGGTGAGTAGCAACACATGGTATTCCCTGAGCTACGGTAACAATGTTGTAGCGTTCTACACGCCGACCATCAACGCTGGCGGTGGTCCTGGCGGTGGTGGTCCTGGTGGTGGTCCCGGCGGTGGTCCTGGTGGCGGCAACACGTCCGGGATGGTGATTTCCGTACCATCCACTCCGACCCTCAAAAGTGGCGTGACGGCTACGGGCACCGGCATCTTTGAGGACAACTGCTATTTGGATGCCTCAGCCAGTGGCGGCACTTCGGTCTCGCTGACCTACATGGGCGGCACCGTCGGCATCGAGGATTTTGAAATGGACCAGCAAGTGAACGACCCGCGCATTTTCACTCTCGACGGCCGCTGTCTCGGAACCACCCTGCCTGAAGGATTCAGGGGCGTTTACATCCAGAACGGGAAGAAACACGTGAAGCTTGACAGGTAACCGTTTATCACCATTTGTTGCAAATGACACCGCCGTATGGGTTTTCGTGACCTTTGCGACGGTTTTGTTTTTTGCCTCATACCTTGGCTAAAACCCGCTCATAAATCTCCCTGTCCACATCCTTGAACACATTGAGAACCACCTGTTTGATATTGGTTTCAGGATGTTCAGTAAAATAATCCTTGACGGTCTTTACCGCGATTTCGGCGGCCAAGTCGTTGGGAAAACGGAACTCGCCCGTGGAGATGCAGCAGAAAGCGACGCTTTCGAGACGGTGTTCATCAGCCAGCTGCATAATAGAACGGTAACACGAGGCTAATTGCTGCTGTTGAGCTACTGTCGGGATGCCGTCGGGGATAATGGGACCGACGGTATGGATAACGTATCTGCAGGGCAGGTTGTAGGCTTTCGTGATCTTGGCCGTTCCCGTGGGTTCCAGATGCCCTTGTTGCTGCATGAGTTGGTGACACTCCTCGCGTAATTGTACGCCCGCTGCGGAATGGATAGCGTTGTCGATGCACCTATGCAACGGATGGAAACAGCCTAACATTTGCGCATTGGCGGCGTTCACGATGGCATCCACACGGAGGCGGGTGATGTCACCTTGCCACAAAGAAATTGATAATGGATAATTGATAATTGCCGGACGGCATTTAATTCCACAATTCCTTTTTCCTGCAATTGCGCCTGCAATTCCTCATCCTGCAAATGCAGAAATTCCTCGCTGACGGGTCTCGGTTCGCGCACGTTGCGCAACGCACGAAAAAGGTCGCGTTTTTCCTGCTCAGCCTCGGGGATTTCTATTGCCGAATAATCAGGGTTTTCTTTCAAAAGGTATTCTATGAGATAATCTAATCGGTTCATAATCAATTTTTTCCTTTTCTACAGGGCGAATAATTATTCGCCCCTACAACGCCAACAACGAATTAACAACATCATTTATGTCCGCATCAATCACAATCGACCGTTCCTTAATCTGGTCCACGGTGAACGCCTCACCGAGGTTGATGGTGGCGTAAATCGCGCTAGGGTTCTGCATTGTCCATTTGATGAAAGGGATTTTGAAAACGATGGGCGTATTCCCACCGCTGCCCAAATCCAGGAACAGGATTTTATCGTGCAGATGCCGGCTGATGAAATCCGCATACCGTTTCGATGCCGCGTGCCAGCCCTCATCTTCCACAAAAGTCTCGTCTGATCGCAGGTTCATCGCCATCGGGCCGCCACAAACGGGGCAACGGGGTACCAATTCCGTCGGAATGCGCATATCCATCTGTTCCGCAATCATCCGTTTTACCACCTCTTCATTGTCGTAGGTCTTTTGGTGACAAGGTTTTGCACATTGGAACAAGCCATAGTCACCTTGGGTGTAAAATAGCCGTTGCTTGTCAAACCGAAGGAGCAGCGAGTGCCGTCCGAGCTTGCTCGAAGACGGCCGAGTCGCGTCTGAGGAAGGCGAAGCCAACCCTGCTTTTTGGAACTGGTGGTCTACATTGGTGGTGATGACGAAATAGTCCTTGTCTTTCAGCAGTTTAAGTAAATTTTCATATACAGGCTTCGGGGCAGGCACATAACGGTTGTAGTAGATATGGCGGCTCCAGTAGGCCCATTTCTCCTCCTCGGTGGGAAACGGATAGAACCCGGCGGAGTACATATCGGTGAAGCCATATTTCCTGATAAAGTCGGCAAAGTGCTGCTGGAAACGCTCGCCCGCATAGGTGAACCCCGCCGCAGTGGAGAGTCCCGCACCCGCCCCGACCACCACGGCATCGGCTTCGAGTAGGGCTTTGTGTAGTTTTTCTATTTCCGTCATAATTCGCGGTTTTAAAGTGCAAAAATACGATAATTCTCGAAAAAATGGGCGAGATTTTTGTAATCCCGCCCGACATATATGTAATGTTGAAAGATTGCTTACTTCAATCCTCCGAATTTGCCATTTTGGTGTTTCCACTCGCTTTCGGGCGCGATAGTTTCCATTACATCCCAATGCTCGGCAATTTTGCCGTTTTCGATACGGAAGAGATTGTAGTACGAGGTTGGTTGACCGGCGAAAGCCCCTTCGCTGACCGCCAGCACGAAGTTTCCGCATCCAAGAATCTTGTGGATGGTGAAGTACTCCATCTTGATGCCTTGTTCGGCCATTGCGGCGAGGGCAGCTCCCAGACCGTCCAAACCGTCGGCGATGCTGACATTGTGCTGGATGTAGTTGTTGCCGTCAAAGTAATTCGGCAGGTTTTCGGGATGCTGACCCATCAGCACGTCCTGCACAAAATTGCGCACAATGGCTTTGTTGGCTTCGGTTTTGTTCAGATCTTTGAACTCGGCAGTGCCGTCGAAAGGCGTATGTCCGCTTGGATTCGGTTTGCCGTCGTAAGGCATCAGGTTATCCCAGTGTTCCACAATCTTGCCGTCCTCGAAACGGAAGATGTCGAAACCTGCCTTCGGACCGAAAAAGTTGTAGTCAGTCTGGCAGACCACGAAGTCGCCGTCCTCGAAAGCGCGAACGGTGTTCACTTTGGCCTTCTCGGGGAATTCGGCCAACTGGGCCACTGCGGCTCCGAAGCCATCGAGGCCGTCGGCCACGATGAGGTTGTGTTGTTTGTAGTTCTCGGCGTTGACGTAGGCGATGGGTTCGCTCGCACCGGTTTCGATGGATTTCAGAAGGGCCACTGCCTTCTCCTTGTTGTTGCTGTTGTTGCTGTTGTTGCTGTTGTTGCTCATTTCTTGTTGCTTTTGGTTGCCGCCGCAGGCACATAGCATAACGGCGACAAGGGTGAATACTAAAGTTTTTTGCATCGTTCTGATGTTTGAATTTGACGGTGCAAAAGTGCGAAGTATTCAGGAGGTGGCCAAGGAATTAAGCGACAGGAAATGTCACTTTTCGGGACAGTTTTTTTGTTGGCGATATTGCAGCGGAGTGATACCCTCCGCTTTCGCGAATGCGCGTACAAAATACGAGGTAGTGTCGAAATTAAGCTTCTCAGCGATATCAGCAACGGGCAGCGAGGTGTATCGCAGCAAGCGTTTGGCCTCTTCGATACGGCGGTTTTGGATGTACGGCTTGGTGGACGTTCCAAGACTCTGTCGCACGAGACGGTTCAAATAATTCGAGGTGACACACAGTTTGTCGGCATAGAACTCCACCCCGATTTCCGTGAGATAATGCTCGTCAACAAGCTGGCGGAAACGGGTTACGCGGTCAGTTTCAGCGACGTTTGTTGTCTCCACAGGGATCGCCTTTTGCAGCAGCATCAGCACTTGGTAGAGCATGGCACGGAGCAGGTGATGGTTCTTCTTTTCCGTGCTGTGTAATTCAATGAGGATGGAGTCGTAAAGTCCAACAATGCTGTCATAAAGAGGTTCGTCAAGCATCAGGTAGGGCGAGGTGCGTTGTGGTGACAGGTAGGCGATACCGTCAAGGAAATGTGGATCGGAGAAGAACGAGAGCAGGAAATCCCGTTCGAAGATCAGTTCCAAAGAGGTCAGTCCTCGGTCTTCGGTGATGGTGCAGACATCCCCCGGACGCGCACAGGCCACCAGCCCCTTGCAAGCTACCGCCGGCACGCCATCCACCTCCACATCGCCTTCGCCGCCGGTGGTGAGCATCAGACCGTAAAACGACTGACGCTGCACAAGGGCAAACGCCTTGCTGTTGCGGATGGTGTCGAGCGTGACAACATCCACCAGCAATTCGTCGCCGTATTTGCGCTTGTGGAATTTTATGACGGGTATATGTTCAGCCATAACAACAAAAAAATGAAAAATATTTTTTCTATACCAAGTGCAAATAGATGACGATACTAAACTTACCATTCCAGCGCTTGCTGACGAGTTTTTTAATCTACTTGTCTCTGTTGATATTCATTATATTACAAGTTTATTACTGCAAATTTAGTCGCACTTTTCGACTGTTTTTGCAGTGCAAAAATACAAAAAAATATATACCCCAAAAAACTTTTTAGAGAATTATCGAAGTGGCGAATTTTGGTTTTAGGTTTGCGGCGTTTTTTCCCCGTATTCCAAAAATAATGCGTATTTTTGCAGCCGTAAAAGTCCTATAAATGAACATCGAACAAGTACGAGACTACACCTTGTCCCTCTACGGCGTGACCGAAGACCAACCGTTTGGCGACGACATCCTCACCTTCCGACTTGAAGGAAAGATATTCGTCTGCCTGTGGCTGGGTGGCGGCATGCATGACATGAAGGATTCTGAACCCAGGTTGGCGTTGAAGTTGTCGCCCGAAAGGAATATTGAGTTGCGGGAACAATTCTCTGCCGTAACACCCGCCTACCATTGGAATAAGAAACATTGGAGTGACATCTATTACGGGCAGTTAGAAGATGCTTTGGTTCAGGAATGGATTCGCGAGTCGTACCAACTTGTGGCATCGAAACTGCCGAAAACAATACGGCAGAAGTATATTTAGCAAAACAAATCGGAATTTAGAGAATGTTTTTTTAAATATACAGATAAGGAAACCGACTATTTGATGGACTATACAGCACATTACGATTCGCCGATCGGCGGCATCACGTTGGCATCTGACGGCCAGCGTCTCGTTGGACTTTGGTTCGACGGGCAGAAATACTTCGCTGATGCTCTTGGCAAAGAACATGAAGAACGACCTGAGCTGGAAATATTTGATTCCACGTGCCGCTGGCTCGACATCTATTTCTCTGGCCACGCACCTGACTTCACACCACCCCTGCTGATGCGCACAACCGACTTCCGCAAGCGTGTATGGGAAATAATGCTCAACATACCCTTCGGACGGACAATGACCTACGGCGACATTTCGCGCATCATCGCCAAAGAGCGAGGGCTAACAAGCATGTCGGCCCAGGCCGTTGGCGGCGCAGTGGGACACAACAGCATCTCGCTCATCATTCCCTGCCACCGCGTGGTAGGCACTAATGGTTCCCTGACAGGCTATGCAGGTGGTATTGACAAAAAGGTGCGACTCTTGCAAATGGAAGGCACACTACTACTTAATCGCCAATAGTAGAGTATCTTCGAGACGCTTGTCTCGTGGGCAGCCGCTGTACACCACACTGCACTCCACTTCGTTACGCTGATGTAGGGTTACTAAAATATCATGCCTCCGGCATGAGGTGGGAAAATGGAACTGACCGCCGCAAGGATTTTCGTGAACTGTAATGGATATTATGCACAAAATTTTCATTAACCTATCATAAAATAAAGAAAAAATCGTATTTTTGCAGCCGTAAATAACTATTGAAGGTGTTATGAGCAAGACAACGATGGGCACCAAACTGCCCCGAAAGTTGGAGCAAAAGATGCAGACGGTAGGCGAGCAAATCAAGCTGGCTCGCTTAAGACGTAATCTCAGTATAGCACAGGTGGCTGAACGGGCCACTTGTTCGCCACTGACAGTTGCACGAATCGAGAAAGGCACCCCCACGGTGGCTATCGGTATCTATCTGAGGGTGTTGTATGCTTTACAATTGGACGATGATATTCTGCTTTTGGCACAGAAGGATGAACTTGGACGCGCCTTGCAGGATCTTGCACTGAAACATCGCGAACGCGCGTCGAAAAAGGGCTAAGAGGTTAAGAGGTTAAAAGGTTAAAGGGTTAAAGGGTTACAAGAATATGAAGACATTATATGTTTATGCGGATTTTGACTGGCTGGCTGAACCGAAGTTGGTGGGCGAGTTGGGTTATGAGTCGCTTCGTGGCTCGGATAGTTATGCCTTCAAGTTCGATAACGATTGGCTTCGGCAGTACGGCAGTCTCTTTCTGAGCGCCGATATCAACAACTATCCAGGACAGCAGTACACTCAACCTGGACGCGACATTTTCGGATGTTTCAGTGATGCGTTGCCCGACCGTTGGGGACGACTGTTGCTGAACCGACGCGAGCAGATTTTAGCTACCGAAGAGCGGCGACCTGTCAGAAGACTATCTTCGTTCGATTATCTGATGGGTATCGATGACTTTTCGCGCATGGGCGGCTTTCGTTTCAAGACGGTACCCGATGGCGAGTTTATTAACTGCGACAGCCATCTGCGCATCCCGCCTCTGACCGACCTTCGTTCGTTGGTCGCTGCAAGTATGGAGATTGAGAAAAGCGAGGAGCAGAACCGCTTGCCCGAAAAGAAATGGATACAGCAACTCGTCCATCCGGGAAGCTCGTTGGGCGGTGCGCGTCCCAAAGCGGGTGTGCGTGACACAGACGGATGCCTTTATGTGGCGAAGTTTCCGTCCCGCAACGACGATTATGATGTGTCGCTGTGGGAGCACTTGAGCCATCTACTGGCGAAAAAAGCTGGAGTAAATGCGGCAGAGACGAATGTCATTTCCACTGGTGAGAAATACCATGCGCTTCTCTCCAAGCGTTTCGACAGAACCACTGACGGACGAAGAATCCACTTCGCTTCATCGATGACTCTTTTGGGCTTGACGGACGGTAGCGACGCTCAAACGGGTAACGGCTATCTCGACATTGTTGATTTCATCCTCCAGAACTGCTGTGACGTGGAGGACAACCTGCGTCAGCTCTACCGTCGCGTGGCATTCAACATCGCCATCGGCAACACGGACGACCATTTCCGCAACCACGGATTCCTGCTCACTCCTCGCGGCTGGACGCTCTCACCCGCCTACGACATAAACCCCACCACCAACGAATACCAAAGCCTTCTCATCACTTCTTCAACCAACAAGTCCGACTTAAATCTCCTCTTGGAAGCCTCTGAAGAATACATGATTGGCAAGGAAGAAGCATCACGAATCATACAAGAGGTAACTGCTGCCGTCAAAGGTTGGCGAAGATTGGCCGCTAATCTTGGGATTGCAAAGCGCGAGATGGAATTGCTTCAGTTGTACAAAAAATGTTTGAAGAACAGCGGAGACTGACGGTCAAGTAGTACACTTTACATTTAAATTTCGTAATCATGTCAGAACTTTTGGAATTTGACGCCATCATCTTGCAAAACGAAAACATGGATGCCGCCTACGTGGAGGTGCCGTTCGACATCAAGGCGATGTTCGGTAAAGGCCGTCTGTCCGTCCATGCCTCTTTCGACGGTGTGCCCTACGATGGGCAAATCGTTAAGATGGGGACGCCTTGCCATATCATCGGGATTCGAAAAGACATCCGCAAACAGATCGGCAAGAGTTTCGGGGATATGGTGCATGTGACGTTTTGCGAACGCCCCTCCAATCTTTAGTAAAAAATATTTCTTCGATTGCTGTTTTATTCAAGAAAAGTTGTATTTTTGCATCGTCTTTTGAATAGAATGAGATAAATGACCTATTTGGAGTTCAGAGAGCAGTGGCCTTCTGAAAGAAAATCCCGAATATTCGGCAATAGAAATCCCTGAAACCGAACAGGGCAAGCGCGACCTCTTCCGTGCAAATACGTCATCCATACGGTCGGACCTATAATTCCAAACGGCATTCCAACAGCGTTTCAGCAAGAACAATTGGCCTCGTGTTATCGTTCCATTATGCAACTGGCCAATGAAAACCGTCATGAAAGCATCGCCTTATGCTGCATCTCCACGGGCGAGTTTCGCTTCCCCAATGACTTGGCTGCTGAAATTGCAATGCAGACCGTCAAGGAATATTGTTCTGAACACCCTGAAACCAGCATCAGGCAGGTGGTGTTCAATGTGTTCAAGGATATGGAGAAGCGGATTTACGAAAGTATGCTGAAATGTGTAGGGGATTAGACCTTCGCGGCGGTTTTGTTTTGTCTGGATTGAATTAATTACAAATGTTTTGCGGTTTTTCATGAGATATGAATGGAAAAGAATCGTATTTTTGCACCGGCAATTAGTTTGAAGACATTATCATTTGATGATGAAGAAGACTATTTTTGTCACAGGCGGTGCTAACGGTAAAATATAACAATGAGAATTGAAATTATGAGTAAATTGATGAAATGGGTGCTTGCCGCCACCCTCATTTGCGGTATTATGGTGCTGAACTCATGCTCGAAAGAGGACGAGCCTGGGACACAGGACAATACGTACACGGGTGTACCGCTTGTCATTTTCGACACCGACATCGGTTCGTCGACAGACGACCTCTTTGCATTAGAGATGCTCTGCCGCTATGACGAACAGCATTTGTGCCGGTTGCTGGGTGTGGTGGTGGACCGCGAGGGCGAAGCGAATGCTGATTTTGCCGATGTGATGAACACGTATTTTGGTCATCCGAATGTTCCTATCGGACTGGTGCAGGATGGCATCAAGAATCCGAGGGTGTGGATAGACTATGCCCATGTGGCCTATATGACCGAGGATGATGGTACCACCCCGATGTTCCAGCGCTCTATCAACCAACCCGGAATGCGCCCCGACGGCTATCGACTCTATCGTCGTCTGCTTTCCCAGCAACCCGACCACTCGGTGAGCATCGTGACGACAGGCTTCGTCACCAGTCTGGCACAGTTGCTACAGTCGGAAGCTGATGAATACTCTGCCCTGAGTGGTGTGGAACTGGTACGGCAGAAGGTGAAGTGCATCTATTTGCAGGGCGGTGTCTTCGGTGATGCCGAAGAGCCCGACTTCAACTTCGCCCAGGGCATCACCTTCGCGCAAACCTTCTTCGAACTGTGGCCGAAGGAAGTGGACATGGTTCTTTCGCCTATGGAAGTGGGGCAAGCCGTGGAATACACACCCGAGCAGGTCATCGCCGACGTGTCGTGGACCAACCGCCACCCCATCAAGCAGGTGTATATGACGTGCGACTGCAATACGGGACAGCGGATGTGGGACCCCATGTGTGTCATCCAGGCCGTGGAGGGTGATGCGCTCTTCTCCCTTAGCGAACGCGGTACCGTCAGCATTACGCCGCAGGCCTACACCATCTTTACCCCGTCTGCCACAGGTAACGTGCGCTACCAGCTGCCAGGCAATGCCCAGTGGGCTGCTATGATGCTGGAGAAAATCAGAACAATGAATAAGTATCAATAGCGTACGGAATTACCCCTTTAAACCTTCCACTTTGGCTGTTTACAAATTCACGAAAGAATAACTATAATGACCATATAAACATCGAGCAAGTACGAGACTACACCTTGTCCCTCTACGGCGTGACCGAAGACCAGCCATTTGGTGACGACATCCTCACTTTCCGACTGGAAGGAAAGATATTCGTATGCCTTTGGCTGGGTGGCGGCGTGCATGACATGAAGGATTCTGAACCCAGACTGGCACTGAAGCTGTCGCCAGAAAGGAATATAGAGTTGCGAGAACAATTCTCTGCCGTAACACCAGCTTGGCATTGGAACAAGAAGCATTGGAGCGATGTGTATTACGAGCAGGTAGAAGATGCGCTGGTTCAGGAATGGATCAAGGAGTCGTATCTGCTTGTAGCCTCGAAACTTTCGAAAGCAATGCGGCAGAAGTATATTAAGGGAGCATAAAAAGAGTATCGGCAATGAAACGTTTATCCTTTTGGCTACCCATCATGGTCGGTCACGCGCTGATTGATTTAGCAACGGCCGCACAAATTGTAGCAACTTCTTTCGTTCCAGAACTGTATCAAACCATGTGTGGGCAATAACTACTGACCGCCACAAGGGTTTTCGTGACCTTTGCAGCGGTGTTTATTTTTGCAGAAAAAAAGTATTTTTGCGCTCTGAAATTTAATTAATTATGAAAAAATCAATTTTCACAATTCTGGCAATCACACTGGTCACTATCCCCGTTTTTGCACAAATGAAAGCCGAATGGAGTTCGATAGATCGAATTACCTGTAGTTATTCCCATTATGAAGGAGGGAAGGTCATATTTGCTGATTATACAGGAGACCATGTGACATTAGTTTGCGAGAATACGTGGTACGAACAAAAGGACACCTGTCAACTTTCAGAAGAGGATGTTTCTCAATTTCTACAAACTTTCAAATCTGCATTTTTCGATAGCAATCCTATCTTGGGGAAAAATGACGAGGAGGCTTATTCCGACCAACCCTTCGTAACAATAACATGCTATTCAAAAAAGAAAATAGTCTATAACAGGACCATTTATTACGAGATAGGATACACCTTTTCCCCTGCCTACAAGCAATGGGAAGATGAATTGCTTATGCTGTACAAAAAATGCTCAAAGAGCGAGGAACAACGGTAAAGTGCACTTTTCGTAATCATGTCAGAACTCTTGGAATTTGACGCAGTCATCCTGCAAAACGAAAATATGGATGCCGCCTACGTGGAGGTGCCGTACGATATTAAGGCAATGTTCGGTAAAGGCCGTCTGTCCGTCCACGCTACATTCGACGGGGTGTCCTACGATGGGCAAATCGTTAAGATGGGGACACCTTGCCATATCATCGGGATACGAAAAGACATCCGCAAACAGATTGGCAAGAGTTTCGGCGACAGGGTGCATGTGACGTTTTGCGAACGAATATGAAAAAGGTGCCGATAGCGTAGCTGTAGTCGCCACAAGGGTTTTCGTGACCTTCGCGGCGGTGTTTGTTTCTGCGTCCGTTTTTCAGGTTTTCGTGCAGTGCATCCGGGAGAAACCCTTGCCGAAGAACTGAAAGAACGTGGCATCAAGCAGAAAGAGCTGGCCAAGGCTATAGGCATCCAGCCAAGCCATCTGAACGAACTGATCAAGGGCAAGCGCAGTTTCACCACCGCAGTGGCGATGGCGTTGGAGAAGGAATTGGGCATACCCTACGATTTTTGGATGCGCCTACAGTACGGCTACGAGCACGACTGCCTTGTCATTGCCCAGCGAGAGGTGGAAGAGCAGCAACGCACCCGGCGCGAGCCGTCCCTTT
>Ga0310696_10007518_pt1 | contig 12786 bp, 12 predicted proteins | sample AusTroGonzalo_MG_4_FD_203885 | JGI IMG/M metagenome (GOLD analysis project Ga0310696, IMG submission 203885) | Bovine rumen microbial communities from tropical cattle in Woodstock, Queensland, Australia - Gonzalo_02 (v2) (version 2) | ecosystem: Host-associated > Mammals > Digestive system >... | reverse complement strand
GCCATGGCCCATCGCTGGCAGACCACCATCTCTATACCGTTGCCGAAAGGCTCACGATGACCGTCGCCGGTATATTGTACCCTCCTCCTCTGTGAAGGGTCAGGAAGAGACGGCATCTGTGGAGGTGTCGGAATGGTGATGGTGTGTTTCTCCGTGTTGAAGCCAAGCATCCGCTCCATGCCTTCTCTTGGCCAGAGCTGTAGATGACGTTGACGAAGGTCGCCATAGATGACGGCGCCTTCCTCACCACGTATGATGGTAGGAGCCTCAGACGTACCACTATCCTCTGGGCGCAGGAAGAGCGGCTCAGACATGTAGTAACGGCCTGCACGTACGGTGACAGTCACGCCGTGGAGGCAACGCTCGTCGCCTGTACGACGCCACTCACGCACTTGGCGCAGGGCGGCATGTAGACTTTCGCCATCGTTGACGACAATCTCGGTGGGGGAAACCTCATCCCCGACTTCACTCTCCAGGAGAGGGGAGAAGGGGAGAGAAAGAAAAGCAAGAAGGACTGATATGTTTCGCATTTTATATTGATTATGTCCGTTTGCAGCATTTGCGTGCAAATATACGACATTTTCCTGATATGGGAAAGTTTTTCGTCATATAAGATTGAAAAAATGTCAAATGAGGTAAACAATTTTTCGAATAAAATAATCTATTAATGAAAAATTAATCGATTTTTTTTGCGGTTTCAAAAATAATCACTACCTTTGCAACCGACTAAGGAAAACATAATACATCTTATAATATATTAGCTTATGTCACAGATTACAGGACGCATATCTCAGATTATCGGCGCGGTCATCGATGTTTACTTCGATACCAAGGGGCTTGAAGCCGAGAAAGTGCTACCGAAGATTCACGAGGCATTGCGTATTGACCGTGGCGAAGGTCGCGAACTCATCGTCGAGGTGCAGCAGCACATTGGCGAGGATACCGTGCGTTGCGTGGCCATGGACAATACCGATGGACTGCACCGTGGCCTGGAGGCCATACCCTTAGGGTCGCCAATACTCATGCCTTCGGGCGACCAAATCAAGGGCCGTATGCTCAACGTCATCGGACAGCCCATCGACGGTATGAAAACGCTCGACATGAAGGGTGCCTATCCCATCCACCGTGCGGCTCCCACCTTCGAGGAACTCTCAACGAAGAAGGAGATTCTTGCAACGGGTATCAAGGTCATCGACCTGCTGGAGCCTTACATGAAGGGTGGTAAGATTGGACTCTTCGGTGGTGCCGGTGTGGGAAAGACGGTGCTCATCATGGAGCTTATCAACAACATCGCCAAGGGTCACAACGGTTTTTCTGTGTTTGCCGGAGTCGGCGAGCGCACCCGTGAGGGTAACGACCTCATCCGTGAAATGATTGAGTCGGGCGTTATCCGCTATGGCGAGAAGTTCCGCAAGGCCATGGAAGAAGGCAAATGGGATCTCTCGCTCGTTGACCCCGAGGAGCTGAAAAAGAGTCAGGCCACGTTGGTCTATGGCCAGATGAACGAACCGCCTGGAGCACGTGCCTCCGTGGCACTCTCTGGTCTGACGGTGGCTGAAGGCTTTCGCGACGGTGGAGGCAAGGATGGTGGTGCTGCCGACATCCTGTTCTTCATCGACAACATCTTCCGCTTCACACAGGCTGGCTCAGAGGTCTCTGCTCTGCTCGGACGTATGCCGTCGGCTGTGGGTTACCAGCCAACGCTGGCCTCAGAAATGGGTACAATGCAGGAAAGAATTACTTCAACGAAGAAGGGGTCAATCACTTCAGTACAAGCTGTTTATGTACCTGCTGACGACCTTACCGACCCTGCACCTGCCACGACGTTCACCCATCTGGATGCTACAACGGTGCTCGACCGTAAGATTGCCGAGCTGGGTATCTATCCCGCCGTTAACCCGCTGGGAAGTACGAGCCGAATCCTCGACCCGCTGATTGTAGGCAAAGAGCACTATGACTGCGCACAGCGTGTGAAGGAGATATTGCAACGCTATAAGGAGCTACAGGACATCATCGCCATCCTCGGTATGGACGAGTTGAGCGACGAGGACAAATTGACTGTGAACCGTGCACGCCGTGTGCAGCGCTTCCTCTCGCAACCCTTCGCCGTTGCTTCACAATTCACAGGCCTTCCAGGAGTTATGGTTTCCATTGAGGACACTATCAAGGGCTTCAACGCCATCCTCGCCGGAGAGGTGGATGACCTGCCCGAGCAGGCATTCCTCAACGTCGGAACCATTGATGATGCGAAGGAGAAAGCAAAGAAACTCTTAGAAGCAGCTAAAGGATAATGTTAAAACTGAAGATAGTATCTCCCGAAAGGGTGGAGTTTGACGGCGAGGTAGAGAGCGTGAAAGTGCCCGGCGTAATGGGAAACTTCGAGATTCTCACCGACCATGCACCCATCATCTCGTCGCTGCAGAAAGGCATCGTCGAGTATGGCGGCAAGCAGCTTTCCGTAATGGGTGGCGTCGTGTCGGTGCAGAAAAACGAGGTGTCGGTGTGCGTGGAAATCAATGAGTAAAATACTTTCCACGCTACTGATAACCCTCCTCGGAGTGGTCTACGTAAAGGGTTACGATATCGTAAAGAGCCGCTCGCGAGAACACCTGCCCCAGTTCTACCTCATCATGGCAGCGGTGCGGATAGTTCTCATTGCTACAATGATAGCCTTAGTCATCATCTTCACGGAGGACAAGGCAGAGGCACGACAGTTCGTCCTATATACATTAATAATATATGGATTAATGATGGTGACAACGCTCGCGCTGAGACATTGAAGATTGAAAATTGAAGATTGGTTGCATACAGCAACTATGAACTTTGAATTATGAATTATAAACTGAAAAGACTGCTACTCATAGCTCTGACTATCTTAGCGCTGACACCTTCGGCACGGGCTGAGGGATTTAGTGCCAAGGAAGTAGTACTTGAGCATATCAAGGACTCACATGAGTGGCATGTGTGGGGCGAAGGGGAGAACAGCATCGTCATCCCGCTGCCTGTCATTGTGAATAGCAGCACAGGCTGGCACGTATTCTGCTCGTCACAGTTTGAGCACCATGCCTCTGCCGACGGTTTGCGCCACGTAAAGGCCGATGCACCTGCCGATATTCAGGGACTGGCTATTGCCACGGAGGGCGACCAGGCAGGAAAGATTGTGGAGAACGGTTCTCCCGTTCTCGACTTCAGCATTACCAAGACCGTTGCCGTGATGTTCATCAACGTTGCCCTGCTGCTATGCATCGTGCTTGGATGTGCCCGTTGGTACAAGAAACGCAAGGCCAGCGATCCTGCCCCTGGTGGTTTCGTGGGCTTAGTGGAGATGCTGGTGATGTATGTCGTTGAAGATATCATCAAGCCGGGTGTGGGCAAGGGTTATGAGAAGTATGCGCCTTACCTGCTGACGTGCTTTTTCTTCATCTTCACCTGCAACGTCATGGGACTCATACCGTTCCCGCCAGGTAGTGGAAATGTAACGGGTAACATTGCCGTGACGTTCTTCCTGGCTCTCTGTACCTTCGTGGTGGTACAGTTCTCTGGTAACAAGCACTACTGGAAAGACATTTTCTGGCCCGATGTGCCTACGTGGCTGAAAGCCCCTATACCCATCATTCCCGTCATCGAGTTTGTGGGCATTTTCACGAAGCCCTTCGCATTGATGATTCGACTTTTTGCCAACATTATGGCGGGTCATGCCATAGCTGTTGCCATGCCATGCATCATCTTCCTCGTGGCATCGATGGCTGCAGGCATTTTCTATAGTATGAGTGCTGTCAGTATCTTCATGAGTATCTTCATGATGTGTTTGGAGTGTTTGGTGTGCTTCATCCAGGCCATGGTGTTCACGCTGCTGTCTTCTGTGTTCATCGGAATGGCAAGGGCCGTGCCAGAAGGACATGAATAAAAATGAATGAATTAGATTAAATATTAAACAATTAAAACTTAAAAGATTATGATTACATCACTATTAGCAATCGAAGGTGTTGCACAGTTGGGCGCTGCTGTAGGCGCAGGTCTTGCCGCTATTGGCGCAGGTATTGGTATTGGTAAGATTGGTGGTTCGGCCATGGATGCCATGGCACGTCAGCCAGAGGTTATCAGCAAGCTGATGACGAACATGATTATCGCCGCTGCCCTTATCGAGGGTGTGGCTCTGTTCGCTGCTGTGATTGCATTCATGTGTCTGTAAGTCATTTACGATTCCAATCGTAAATCAAAAACATTCAGTCTATGGATTTATTGATTCCTTCTACCGGCCTACTGTTCTGGATGTCGCTGACATTCCTGGTGGTGCTGTTCATCCTGTGGAAGTTCGGCTTTCCTGTTATCACGTCGATGGTTCAGGAGCGCAAGGCTTTCATCGATGACTCCCTCCGCCAGGCCCGCGAAGCCAATGAACGACTGGCCAATATACAGAAAGAAGGTGAGTCCATACTTCAGGAGGCACGGGATAAGCAGGCTCAGATTTTGAAAGAGGCTGCCGAGACCCGCGATGCCATCGTGGAGAAAGCCCAGGTTAAAGCCCGTGAGGAGGGGGCGCGCCTGATCAACGACGCCAAGGCGGAGATTGAGCAGGAGAAGAAGGCTGCCATCGCCGACATCCGCAGACAGGTGGCAGAACTTAGCGTGGAGATTGCAGAGAAAGTTCTGCGTCAGAACCTCAAGGGCGACAAAGCACAGATGGATCTCATCGACCGTATGCTGAATGATGTTTCTTCTAATGAATAAAAGGAGGTGCGTATGGATATAGGAGTCATATCGGTTCGTTATGCACGCGCATTATTAAAGAGCGCCACCGACCAGAAGCTGGAGGAAAGCGTCTATCAGGAGATGCAACTCGTGGCCAAGTGTTACATTGAGGTGCCACAGCTGCGACAGACGATTGACAACCCCATGCTCTCGAAAGACAAGAAGCAGATGCTGCTTGAGACCACCATCGGTGGCGAGCAGGCTACTCCCTTGTCGAAGGCATTCATTCAGCTCGTGCTGAAAGAGAACCGCGAGAACATGATGCAGTTCATCGCCAACAGCTATGTCACGCTCTACCGCCAGCAGAAGAACATCATTCGTGGAAAACTCATTACTGCCGTAGTCGTGGCTCCTGAAACGGAGCTTCGTATGCGCCAGATGGTGGAGAGCCGCACTAAGGGTACTGTTGAGTTCGAGACAGAGGTGAACCCCGACATCATCGGCGGCTTCATCCTCGACTACGACACCTATCGCATGGATGCCAGCGTGAAGTCGCAGCTCAACGCCATTCTTAACACACTGAAGAAATAATCGACATAACGTCATAACGTTATAACGTCATAACGAAAAAGAACAACAATGTCAGATAAGATTAAACCAAGCGAAGTCAGTCAGGTGCTCCTCAACCAACTGAAAGGCATCAGCAATGCCGAGCAGTTTGATGAGATTGGCATCGTGCTTACCGTCAGCGATGGCGTGGCTCGTATCTACGGTCTGCGCAACGCCGAGGCCAGCGAGCTGCTGGAGTTCGAGAACGGCACTATGGCTATCGTGATGAACCTCGAAGAGGACAACGTGGGCTGTGTGCTCCTCGGTCCTACGTCGGGCATCAAGGAGGGGCAGTCGGTGAAGCGTACCCGTCGCATTGCCAGCATCCGCGTGAACGACAACATGCTCGGACGCGTCATCAACCCGCTGGGAGAGCCCATAGACGGCAAGGGTGACATAGACCTGAAGAACGCTTTTGAGATGCCCCTCGACCGCAAGGCACCAGGTGTTATCTATCGTCAGCCGGTGAAGGAACCGCTGCAGACGGGCCTGAAAGCCATCGACTCGATAATTCCCATAGGTCGCGGACAGCGTGAGCTCATCATCGGAGACCGTCAGACAGGTAAGACCGCCATCGCCGTAGATACCATCATTAATCAGAAGAGCTTCTACGAGGCTGGAAAGCCCGTCTATTGCATCTATGTTGCCATTGGCCAGAAGGCATCCACAGTAGCCGCCCTTGTGCAGACGCTGAAGGAACGTGGTGCTTTACCCTACACCATCATTGTGTCTGCCACAGCTGCCGACCCTGCTGCCATGCAGTACTACGCACCCTTTGCCGGAGCTGCCATTGGCGAGTATTTCCGTGATAGAGGACTGCCTGCACTGGTGGTCTATGATGACCTGTCGAAACAGGCTGTGGCCTACCGTGAGGTGTCGCTGATCCTGCGCCGCCCGTCAGGACGTGAGGCTTACCCAGGCGACGTGTTCTACCTGCATAGCCGTCTGTTGGAGCGTGCAGCAAAGATGAACGAACAGCAGGAGGTGGCTGAGCAGATGAACGACCTACCGGAGTGCATGAAGGGTCATGTACGTGGTGGTGGCTCACTCACCGCTCTGCCTATCATCGAGACACAGGCCGGCGACGTGTCGGCTTACATCCCGACAAACGTCATCTCCATCACCGATGGTCAGATATTCCTCGAGAGCGACCTCTTCAACCAGGGCCAGCGTCCTGCCATCAACGTGGGTATCTCTGTATCGCGTGTGGGTGGCTCGGCACAGATAAAGTCGATGAAGAAGGTGGCTGGTACGCTGAAGATTGACCAGGCACAGTATCGTGAGCTGGAGGCCTTCTCGAAGTTCTCCTCCGATATGGATGCTGTGACGGCCATGACTCTCGACCGTGGACGTAAGAACACCCAGCTGCTCATCCAGCCGCAGTACAGTCCTATGCCCGTAGGTGAGCAGATAGCCATTCTCTATTGCGGTGTGCACGGACTGATGCGTCAGGTGCCCATCGACAAGGTGCGCCAGTGCCAGGATCAGTTCCTCGACAAGCTGCGTACTACCGCTCCTGAGGTCATCGAAACCCTTGCCAGTGGAAAGATTGACGACGAGACCACCGACAAGATTGAAGCCGTCATGGCAGATATTGCTTCAACTTATTAAAGATTGATAGTTTATGCCGTCATTGAAGGAAATCAAAGGCCGCATTGCCTCGGTAAACAGCACGAGGAAGATTACTTCAGCCATGAAGATGGTGGCTTCCTCGAAGCTGCACCATGCCCAGGTGGCTATTCAGAACATGCTGCCCTACGAGACGACGTTGGAGCACATCATGAAGTCGTTCCTCGCAGCTGAGCCAGCGGTACATTTCGTCTACGAGAATGAGCGCCCCGTGAAGCGCGTAGCCCTTGTGGTGTTCAGCAGTAACTCGTCGCTTTGCGGAGGTTTCAACGCCAACATTATCAAGGTGATGACGAAAGCCGTGGATGCTCTCTCTGGCGAAATAGGTAGTGAAAATGTGGAAATATATCCCATTGGCCGAAAGGTGACAGAGAAGGCCCGCAAGTTGGGCTACAATGTAAAGTGCGACTTGGCTGACCTGGTGGACCATCCCAACGTGAAGCAATGTATCGACCTGGCCATGGAGTTGGGCGATCGGTTCTTAAAAGGTGAGATAGACAAAGTAGAGCTGATATACCATCACTTCAAGAGTGCCGGCTCGCAGATACTCACCCATAAGACGTTCCTGCCCATCGACATTGAGACAGAGCTGCAAAGCGACCGCGAGCGTGACCTCTCAACCAACATCGTCACAAAACAGGTGCAGGACTATCTGAAGAAACACGGCAGGCAGAAAGAAGTGAAGCCAGACGAGGTAAAGCCCCTCAATGATAACTACATCGTGGAGCCTGACCTGTACACCGTGCTCTCACAGCTCATCCCAAAGCTGGCTCACCTGATGCTCTACACCGCCCTTCTTGACAGCGTTGCCTCCGAGCATGCCGCCCGCATGGTAGCCATGCAGACCGCCACCGACAATGCCGACGAGCTGCTCCGCCAGCTTAACCTGCAGTACAACAAGGGCCGTCAGCAAGCCATCACCAATGAGTTGCTTGACATTGTGGGTGGCTCGACGAATAATTAATGTTTCCACAGGAACCAAGAACGAGAGACGTTATATCCTAATTAAAATCAGCGGTAGTCTTAGACTTACCGCTGATTTTGTTTGACACTAAAAAATGGCAAAGAGTCTTGGATTTTTGCTAAATCGGGGCAAAAGTGTTAATGTTCAAAAATATTTGCTTTGTTTTATTTCCTTTTATGTAATTTTGCAAGAAAATTGTATGATTTATATGCCCGTATTGAAGTTATTCTTCCGTAGGATTTTTTATATGATGGCCTTTGCCATGATGGTGGCAGGGACGGCTGAAGCACAGAACTCCGCTATTCACTATGTGGGTGGTGACATATCGCTGCTGACGAAGTATGAGACGCAGAAGGCGCAGTATAAGGATTTGAATGGAAAGACCATCAGCGCCCTGCTGCCATTCCTGAAGGAACAGGGTTGGAACACCATCCGTGTACGACTGATGGTAGATCCCTCGAAGAGCGATGACCCGAAATCCGTTATCCAGGATTTGGAATACGTGAAAGCACTGGGTGCACGTATCAAGGCAGCAGGACTGCGGTTCTTGCTCGACTTCCATTACAGCGACACATGGGCCGACCCTGGATCACAATGGACGCCCGATGCTTGGAAAAGCCTCAATGACACGCAGCTGCAGGAGCAGATTTACGTTTATACCCGTGACTGTTTGCAGCAGCTTGTCGATGCTGGCGCTAAGCCCGACTTCATCCAGACGGGCAACGAGATAAGCTATGGTATGCTTTGGGGAACCAAAGCTGCAGTGGGTGGCAACCAGACAAATCGATGCTACACAACCAGTCCACAGGCCAACTGGGATCGTTTCTTCCGTTTGCTGCGACGTGCTGGAGAGGCATGCCGCGAGGTGTGCCCGCAGGCCAAGATTATCCTGCACAGTGAGAGGGCACCGAAGCCAGGTGTGTTGACCGACTATTTCGACCGCATGAAGGAGGCCAATATCGACTATGATATTATTGGATTGTCGTTCTACCCTTACTTCCACGGCACTATAAACTTGCTTGAGACAGCTATCAAGCAGCTTGAAGCCAAGAACTACGGCAAAGACATACAAGTGGTGGAGATGGGTTACCCATCGAAATGGGCCGTACAGGGCACCACCTACGACTACACGTCGGTTTATCCTTATTCTGCCGAGGGACAACGGGCCTTTACTGCCGACCTTATCGCCATGTTGAAAAAGCACCCTCAGGTGAACGGCCTCTCATGGTGGTATGCCGAGGCCAACGCCAAGGGATGCAATGGTGACCTTAATAGTGGATGGTACAACGCCGGACTCTTCGACAATGAGACGGGACGTGCTCTACCCGCCCTATATGAGCTGAAGAGCTTCAATGACGGATATGAGGAGACGGTGAAGGGCGACGTGAACGGCGACGGCGTGGTCGACGTGGCTGACATCTCGGCCATTATCAGCGTCATGGCTAATGGGAGCGCGGACGTCTCGTCCGCATCAGCCGACGTGAACGAAGATGGAACAGTCGACGTTGCCGACATCTCGGCTGTCATCACCATCATGGCATCGTGAACAATAACCAATAAACAATAACCAATAAACAATAATGCATGTATAAAACGACCACAGATTTCACAGATTACACGGATTATTTTGCCTATTACAGCGGCTAAAGCCGCGATTATGTTTGATTTCACAGATTGCTTCGCGCAGCTAATCGCAACTTTAGTTGCTGTAATCGAAATAAAATCCCATTGTAATGCGCAGCCAAAATCTGTGAAATCTGCGAAATCTGTGGTCAAAAATTATATGAGAAACTTGTAACAATAAATAATTATTTAACAACAAAAACTTAGAGACTATGAAGAAACTTTTTACCTTGACGATGCTCGCACTCCTCGGCTTTGCCTCGAGTGCTGACGCACAGAACTATCACAAGTGGGACTTCACGAACTGGAGTGCCCAGACAGTGGCAAACTTGGCTGCCGAGGCCGAAGCCGGAGGAGTCACCGGTGGCAGCTGGTCGGACACAGAGAAGGCCAATGGCGACAACCCGCAGCCAGGGAAATGCTACTGGTCGTATGCCGACAATGTATCTGAGGACGGCTATCTGATAGCCAATGAAACCGTTATCGCTGAGACCGAGGGGCTTATCTTCAACACTGGTTATACTACAAGACGCTCATTAGCTATCGCCGTGGACTATCCCTCCACCTCTTTGGGCGATTATGCCGGTCCGCAGTACCTTTGGCTCGGTGGAGGAAAGAATAATATTGCTTGCTTCACCATACCCAAGGTGCGCATTGGCCAGAAAATGACCTTCGTGGTGGAGAGCCACAAGCCCGCTGAGTCACGAGGCGTTGAACTTTACGTTGGCAGTGTGGCCGACGGCAATAAGATTGGCGAATCGTTCAAGCCAACGACGCTGCAGACCTACACCTGGGAGGACTGGACACTGCCTGAGGGTGCCCAGGACAACGGCGACGGAACCGTGGATGTCATCGTCTACAACACCAACGGCTGCCACATCTACTCCATCGAGGTGGGTGAGAGCGACGAGAAGGGGAAGGTGGCTTACCTCTATGGTGGAGCACTGGAGATAGATCGTGCCTACGAGCCCATCAGTGCTAGCGAGAAATACAGTGTGACTCCTATTGAGGCCACAGCCTCCCTCACCCTTGCCGACGTTCAGGACTATGACGCTATCATCATCAGCTCTACCATAGACGATGCTGAGACTTTCGCCGCACTGAAGGCCATCCGTCCCTTCATGCCCACGCTCAACCTCAATGCCTTCGCCTACGAGCCTTGGGGCGTCGGTGCCTGGGTGTCGGAGGATCAGCAGTTCCTTGACGTGAAGATGCCCAACCATGCCCTCTTCAACGACGTGGAACTGGTAGAGGACGGCGGAATTACAGGTATGTACTTCACCGATGCTGAGCATATACCGGGCGTGTCGCTCGCCGCCGAGTTTGCCGACGATGTGGTATTTGCCACAGTCATGGGCACCGAGACTGTTGCCATCCACGGCCACAGCCTCAGCCGCAATGCCTACCTCTATGTGCCTTACAATCAGGTTGCCATTAACCACGGTGCCAACCCCCAGCTGCTGATGAACGCCCTCACCATTGTGGCCAACACAAAGGCCAAGGTGGCACAGGCACCAGCCCCCACCATCAGCCAGGAGTTCAAGAACCAGCTCACCGTTGTCTCTATTAAGAGCAGCGTGCCCCTGGCCGAGATATTCTACACTATCGACGGCAGCGAGCCTACCGAGGAGAGCACAGTATATACCGAGCCGTTTGAGATCTCCAGCGAGGGCGTCACCGTGAAAGCTATCGCCCGTGGTGAGGGCTACCTCATGAGCAACGTGGCCGAGCAGCTCATCGAGCTGAAAGACCAGGCTCCGGCTCCCGTCATCAGCGTTGATGGCAATACCGTATCCATCACCTCCGACGTGGAGGGTGCCACCATCTACTACAACTTCTCCGGCAGCAACGAAATTGCCAAGTCGGCACTCTATGCCGAGCCGTTCACACTGAAGAGCAGCCGCACCGTCTATGCTTTCGTGGTTGCAGACGGATTCATCAACTCTGAGATTGTATCAGCGGAAGTCACAGTGGATGGCGTCAAGAAGCGCACCAACATCCTCTCGCACATGGATTCCAACTCGACGGAGTACAACGGTGGTAGCACATCGACCGCCTACTACTTCTCATGGGGCAAGCAGAAGGGGCAATATCCCTACTACAATCCTGATTCGCGCACCGAAGAGGCAGGCGAGCCCGACCCAGAGACTGGCGACGAGACGATGATTGTCACCTACACCGAACTGAACCCCGAGGAGGAGAAAGACTTCGAGACGGGTTGGATACTTCGTTCACGCGGACAGATTGTTGACTGGGAGAATCTCTCCACGGGCACCAGCTATGGCAACCATGATGGTTACAACTATGCTACGCCCGAGGATGACGACCCCGACTTCCCCGCCACAAAGAGCGTCATTGTCTTGGCCGATAAGAACACAGAGCCAAGTGACGTTACCGTGCCGTTCCCCTACAATGCCTATCTCGTGTCTTCGGCAAAGTTTAAAGGTCCGTTCGACATCGTGGCCAACATTGGTAGTATCGTGAAGCCCGGCAATAACGCCAATCATGTTGCCGTGTTGCAGGTGGCTACCGATGGTAATGCCTGGGACAGCAACTGGCAGACCGTTGGTGACACCATCACCATCTCTGACCGTCAGCGTCTCACCACCAACGTCGTGCGTAGCTACAACGGCGGCGAAGAGGTGTACGTCCGTGCTTATCTCTGCGGTGGTAACTCGAAGGTTGGATTCTACGACATCTACATCGCCAATAATCCTAACGAGGAGGTTAATCCTGGACAGCCTGGTGACGTAAACGATGATGGTACCGTCGATGTGGCTGACATATCTGCCATCATCAGCGTGATGGCTGGCACGGCATCTTACGAAAATGCTGACGTTAACGGAGACGGAACTGTGGACGTGGCCGACATCTCAGCAGTCATCTCTATCATGGCAGGTAAATGATACATCTCAACTCCTAGGAGTTAATATCTACTCTCGCGCTTCTGTCCCCACACGTAGGCCGCAAGGCCTGCGACGATAAGGAACAGGGGCGCGAGAAGTAGTATGTTCACCATCGTAAAGTGTAAAAAATGCTGAACTGCCAGAAGCACAACACCAAGCAAAATGAGGCTTATACCAACCCGTTTAAGTGTAAAAATCATAAAAACAAGTTAAAAACGCTGCAAAGGTACTAATAATTCTCAATTCTCAATTCTCAATTCTCAATTATTTAGTACCTTTGCACCCGCATTTTGCAAAAATAACATTTATAAACATTTAAACTGAAGTATGAATCAGTACGAAACCGTTTTCATTTTGACTCCC
>Ga0310696_10007517_pt1 | contig 12786 bp, 5 predicted proteins | sample AusTroGonzalo_MG_4_FD_203885 | JGI IMG/M metagenome (GOLD analysis project Ga0310696, IMG submission 203885) | Bovine rumen microbial communities from tropical cattle in Woodstock, Queensland, Australia - Gonzalo_02 (v2) (version 2) | ecosystem: Host-associated > Mammals > Digestive system >... | reverse complement strand
CACAAGTCCAGAGAAGGAGTTGGGGACAAACGTGAGTTTAGTGTCTTCAAACCCGTAGACGTAGCCGCCGTCTTCTTTGACTTGAAGCGCGGTGCCACCGCTGTAAACATGCAGGTCACCGCCTAAATGGACGATGGTGTCTACGGCTATACCGCCTTCGCTGACCTTGAGGCGGCCAGCTTGGTTGATGTCGACGCTGCTGGCGAGCATGCCTGAAGTGATTTCCACCGTCGCGCTGGTCAGGTCACCTGTGAAGTCAACGTCGTCGTCGCTGGCGTAGGCGATGGTGACTGTGAGGTCGGCTTCCGTCAGTTCCAGCGTATACTTCACATCGTTGATGGTATTCTCGCTGCCGAGGGCGATGGTGCCGAGTTCCTCGCCGAGGGGATTGACCACCGTGATGGTCTTGTTGAATTTCTCCGCGCCGCCAGCGAGATAGTACGTGCCGAAGATTTCGGTCCCGTCGACTGTGATCGTGTAGGTCGGCGTTCCCATCAGGACCGAGAGATCGTTCACGAGCGCGTCCGCATCCACCGTGGTCTGCGTCAGGTCGAAGTCGAGGATGGAGCCGACGAAGGGGATTACCACGGCTCCTTCCTCGAAGGTCATCTGGCCAGTGATTTTGGCGCCGTTGTAAATCAGCAGGTTTCCGCCCGCGTTGACGATGGCACCGTTGATCAGGCCGTTGGAGGTCTCCACAGTTCCGTTACTATTGACGATGATATCGTTCGCCGTGCCGCCACTGGAGACGTACATGGAGCCGCCAAAATGGACGATAGTGTCTATGGCCGTGCCGCCTTCGCTGATCTTTAGGCGGCCAGATTGGTTGATGTCGACGCTGCTGGCGAGCATATCGGAGGTGATTTCCACCGTCGCGCTGGTCAGGTTGCCGGTGAAGTCAACATCGTCGTCGCTGCCGATGGCGATGGTGACTGTGAGGTCGTCTTCAGCCAGACTCAGCGTATACTTCACGCCGTTGATGGTATTCTCGCAACCGAGGGCGATGGTGCCGAGCGCCGAACCGCTAGTGTTGACCACAGTAAGGGTGGCGTCGAAATCCTCCGCGCCGTCGACGAGGCAATACGTGCCTTCCGCTTCGGTCCCTGCGACCGTAAGCGTGTAGGTCGGCGTGCCCGTGAGGAAAGAGAGGCCGTTCACGAGCGCGTCCGCTTCAGGCGTGGTCTGCGTCAGGTCGAAATTCAGGACTGCGCCGTTGTAGAACTTGACGTACGCGCCTTCTGCCAGCGTCAGGTTCCCTGTGACGATGCCGCCGTTGTGGACGAGGAAGATACCGTCGGCCTGAACATCGGTGTTGGAGGCTACGGCTCCGGAAGAGACTTCGCCCCAACCGTCAGCCTTGACGGTGGTGTCATCCGCCACGCCGCCGCTGAAGACGTAGAGTTCGCCGTCGTAGTCGACGACCGTGCCGTTGGCCTCGCCTCCGTTCATCACGTACATCTCATAATGGGCACCGAGCGTCGTGTCCGTCATTACATCCTCATGGGAGAACAACTCGCCTCGGGAGCCGTAGTAGACGCCAGAATAGGAACTGGCGTAGGTGACCACGGCACCATTGGGGGCGTCTACATATCCTTCGCAGGGAGTCCATTCGACGTTGGTGGCCGTGCCGCCAGCGTTGACTAGGAGATAGCCGTTTGTCTTGACGGCGACATTGTTCGCCACTCCGCCGGAATAGATTCTCAGCGTACCTCCAGCGTTGGCGATGATGTCGTTGGCCTCGCCGCCATGGACTTCGAGCGTGCCAGCGGAGTTGATGTTGGCTTCCCCCGCCACGCCGCCGCTGACTCTGATTATGCCTTTGTCGCTGGCGGTGATGTCATGCGCCGTGCCACCGTCGTAAATGAAGATGATGTTGTCGGATCTGACCTCAAACTCGGAAAAAGTGGCGTCCTTGATTTCAAATTCCGCGCCATCATAACTTCCCTGCGCATACGTGTTCGGGGCGACGGCAAGCCATAGTTTTGCTCCGTCATTGGCAGTGATGCCAGAGGCAAAACCGCCATTGATGAGATTGACCAAGCCACCTGAATTGACGGTGATGTCGGTGGTCGTGCCGCCGCTGGAGATGTTGATTCTGCCACCGGAATTGATGATGACGTCATTGGCCAAACCGCCGCTGGAGATGTTGATTCTGCCGCTGTCATTGATGATAGTGCCGCTGAGGAGTCCGCCGCTTAAGGCCCAGATTTTGCCGCCGGAATTGACAGTGGTGTCGGTTGCAGTCGTCCCAGAGTGGAGTGTGGCTTGGCCATCGGTCAGAGTCAGGTCGGAGAAAGCGTTGGGGATGAAGATGATTGCCGTACCGCTTTCCGCCCAGACGTATCCGCCGTTTTCTACGACTTGGAGAGCCGTGCCGCCGCTGTAGATGTTGAACATGCCGCCAGGATTGACGGTGACGCCGTTCAGGAGGCCGCCGCTGAAGGCCCAGAGTATGCCGCCAGCATTGACCGTGGTGTCGGTCGCGGTCGTTCCCGAATGGACTGAGGCACTTTCTTCCAGCTCAAGCCCCGAGAAGGAATTGGGAAGGAAGGTGACTGTTGCGCCGTCCTCGAACCAGGCATATCCGCCGTTTTCCACGACTTGGAGAGCGGTGCCGCCGCTGGAGATGTTGAACGCGCCGCCAGGATTGACGGTGACGCCGTTCAGGAGTCCGCCGCTGAAGGCCCAGAGCATGCCGCCCTCATTGACAGTGGTGTCGGTCGCAGTCGTTCCCGAATGGACTGTGGCGCTTTCTTCCAGCTCAAGCCCCGAGAAGGAATTGGGAAGGAAGGTGACTGTTGCGCCGTCCTCGAACCAGGCGTATCCGCCGTTTTCCACGGCCTGAAGAGCCGTGCCGCCGCTGAAGACGCCGAACGAGCCGCCAGAATTGGCGATGATGTCGCTGGCGACGCCACCGCTGAAAATGGCCAGTCTGCCGTGGTAATTGATGGTGACGTTGATGGCGGTGGTTCCAGAGTGGACCGTGGTGTTCTCGTCTTCATTCAGGACGAGGTCCGAGAAGGTGTTGGGAACGAACGTGACGTCCGCGCCATCCTCAATAATGACATTGCCGCCGTGTTCTGCGAGTTGATGCGCCGTGCCACCTGAAAGCACTACCATCAAGCAATACTTGCCGACGGAGGTTTCGTATGCCGTGCCGCCTGAACTGACGACCATACTCGTCGGCTCCGTGCCCGACATTTCCAGCCTGTGCTTCGAATTAATAACACCATCGCCGACAATGATGATTCCTTCTGGCATCGTGCAAGTTCCTTTATGGTTTTACCGATAATGGGTTGAAATTCAGTGATCGGCAACTATTCACCATGCGTGGCAGAAGTCCTTGACGCAGAATGATTCACTGCGGAAGGTGAATGGTTGCTTCTGATTGACGGGGCACGCTCGTCTTTCACCGAAGCCGATGCAACAATACTACTTTCATTAAGATAACTCCTTTAGTTGCTCTTGCAACAGATTTTCCCAAAAATTTATGGAAAACCATCAGCAGTTCCAACGTGCCTTTCAGCCAAAACGGACGTCTGGCCATCCTGCATCTGCTCTCCAAGACCGCCCGCATCAAGAAATGGCAGTGCAAACTGCAAAAGGCATAGCCGTCTGGTGTCAAAACACCCGGCACAGCACAGACCTAATCCGCTGTTCTTGAACACCTCAGGGTTCAGGGGAACAGTCTTCCTTGCTTGCAATGCCCATGTAAGTGTGTTGTTCTTGTGTACAGATAGGACAAGGCGGCGGCTCACTGAAGAACGCGCCAGCGGCGCAGATGCCCGAAATACCTGCCCCGAATAACTATGGCATTGCAGTTTTCATTCGCCGTCCATGCTTATTGGATTGCTCCAGGCGGAACGTCCTTGTTCATCCGTGATTTTGATTCTGACATACTGCCAGTCCAAGGACTTCCATGCCTTGCGGATTTTTGAGAGATCCCAACGCAGGCTGGTTATTGTCTTATCGCCTTTGACAATGTCAGGCCCGAAGAACTTTGAGTTGAATTTGACGCCGATGCACCAAGCCTTGACGCATGGTGTGAATTCCGCTTCAATGATATCGCCTTCGCGGTGGAGACGCGTAAACTGCGGTCCTTGAGTCGAATACCAACGTCCGTTTTTCAGCGCCTCGACAACGCCTTCCTTGGTGCGCTTGTCAGACATCACCATAATCCAGCCGCCGAAAATGTCGCACCAGTTGTTGTTGAAGCCATTGTGCATGTCATCGACGGCTATCGCATTGGTGATGCGTCTTTTCGAGTACCCGTCCAGCATCTCGTCCCAAATTATTTCTGAATAGCCCTTGCCTTCCTGCTGGCAGGCGGTGTTGAACACTTCAATGCCTGAAATGCCTTTCAGGCTCAAGCAGTCAGCTGCATTGAAGCCGCCCCAGTACGGATGTGCCGCAAAGACAAGGCCGCCCGCCGCGATTACGGCATCGACCGCCTCCTGGTCAGTATTTTTATCCTGAACAGGAAAGTCCTCTGGAATGTTCACTGCCAGAAGATGCCATGTGTTTCCGCGCTTGATTTTCGGATGCATCTCCATCCCCGACAAAAGAATCATCCCTTTAGGATCGAGTTGGGACATGGCGTTTGTCTTGCTGTGATCAGTCAGTTCAACGACATCAAAGCCTGCCGTCGCGTACAAATCGACGACATTCTGTGGCGAATAGCGCCCGTCAGAGGTCGTTGAATGCAGATGCAACGATGTCTTCAGCGGACGTTTGTAGTTTACATCCCAGAATTCAATTGGCTGAACGACATTATGTTCCTTCCCGTGGTCGATTGCCGCCTGTTCTGTAAGTTCTATAGACTGCTGCTTGTTCTGCGCAAATGCCAACATGGCGCATACAAACAACATTGAAAACAAAAACTTTTTCATCGCTATTTTCCTTTCTTATTTACCTATTCAGACTTGCTTTTTCCGTGTATTCTATGCATTACAAGGACTATGTGTTTAATATAACATTCGCTTGAAGTTACACAAGCCCCCCCTGTCTTTCTTTTTTTCGACTGTTTTTATGGGCGACTTGATTTTTCCCCAAAAGGCAGTAAAATTTAAAGGGTAAAATTTCATTTGACGTTTTTATAATTTCATCATTAGGGCAAACGCTTTTTCCAATCAAAATCGACCATGAAAATCACCCAAACATACCATGGCTTCGCCATCGAAACCACCAGTTACTCCCTTGATCTGGCCAGCGGCATGGAAATCTCGCATTTGCTGGACAAATCGACTGGACGCCTGTTCGCCTGGGTCAGCGGTGGCTCCTGCAACACCGTTGGCGCGAAAGACAATGCGCAGGAAGTGTCCGGCTGGCTTCTTGTCGAGCAGTCGGCTGGCGGCGCGGTTTTCGAGCGGGACGAAAAATCGCCCTGCTGGGAAAACAAGACATCGCGCATCCGCCTGTTTGAAGACGCCTTGGAGTTCCAATATGTGTTACAAGGCAAGGGCGCTTTGGAGGACATCCGCTTTTTCCGTCCCATCATCAAAGGCGTCGAGTTCGGCTTCTGCGGGGACATCGATGAAATATACACGACGGCACCCAACTTCCAGGACCGTGAATACTACCATCCTGTCGACACAGTCGTCATCACCTACGGCAACGATTTGGATGTCCGCACTGGCGGGCATGCGCTGGCCTCGACGCCGCACGTCATGGCCTTGCATGACAGGCGCGACGCGGGCTATGTCTCCGCCTCAATCTTCGCGCTGCCAGGCGAATACCAATGGGACGACATGTTCTGGAACCCGAAGGCGATTGTGCCGCCGACCGCCTACATCGGTGACTGCGTCATCGGCGGCGGTTTCGCCATCAACTACTACGGCAAGAAGCAGGTCAACGGAACTTGGGAGACGCCACGACTATGCCTGAAATTCGTGAACGGACAGGAAAACGTCCTCCCTGACGCGCTGGAATACGCCTACGGCAAAGGATATCTGCCACGGCCTGGCAAGCATCCGCATCCCGCCTGGATGGAAAGACCAATCTACTGCACCTGGCATGACCAGACGGCCTGTGCGGAGGCGGACATGCTCGTCTATGACCAAGCCCCTGAACACGGTCCAGCCGAGTTCTGCACGCAGGAAAACGTCGACAGATGGCTCGCCCTGCTTGAGGAACATGACTGCAAGCCAGGCATCGTCGTGCTCGACTACAAGTGGCAGCGTTCCTTCGCCAGCGCCGACGTCAACACCAACCGCTGGCCAGACTTGCGCGGCTGGATCGATAAATGCCACGAAAGGGACATCCGCGTCTGCCTCTGGTGGCCCGCCTGGTTCGCCGATGACATCACGCCCGACATGGCCATCACGCGCGACGGCAAAGTCCTCTGCGGCGACCCGACGAACCCCAAATACGAGGCGCTGCTTCGCGAAATGTTCCGCAAGTTCTTCTCCGAGGCGCCAGACTGCCTGAACGCTGACGCCGTCAAAATCGACGGCCTGCTCGGGTTGCCCGTCGGCCCTGGCCTGCAGAACCTTGAGAACCTCTGGGGACTGGAATTGCAACGCCGTCTGCTGACCATCTGCCATGACGCGGCGCACCGCGCCAAGGCAGACGTCTGCGTCGGCCTGTTCACTGGTCATCCGTACCTTGATGACGTCACCGATATGGTCCGTCTCGCTGACCTCTACACCTGGCGCGTCAGCACCAAGCACACTTCGGAGGTTCGTGCGCATCTCTATCGCTCGACCAATCCCCATGTCCCCATGGACACTGATGGGCAACTCCAGTTCACAATCGCTCCTGACTACATGGATGCCCTCAAGCACGCCAAGGACTTGGGCTGCATCCCCACGACCTACAACGCGGAGCTCCTCCGCCGACGCCGCTTCTTCTTCCCGCCACTTCGGAAGAGCCTAGACGAGCAAGATTACAGGAAATTGTCCGAAATATTCCACCGCAAATAGAATCAATGAGAATTTAAAATGAGCAGAAAGACATGGCTATTCTGGCTTGTCCTGCTGGCCTTCTGCCTGTCGGCAATCTGCCATGAGCAATTCACCGTCATCGTCAATGTGGATGTTGACTTCCGCAATCTGGGCATCAATCAGAACAATTTCGCACCTGGCTCCAGGCGTCATCAGCCTTCATCTGCGCAAGGCTCTTTACGAACGCGTCGCCTGCGAATTGTCACGCAATCTTGAGGCTCTGGCAGACACCTCGGGAACCATCGGCGACCTGAGGATTGGCGGCAACAATGTCAAGCCAGGATGCGACATGCTGCTAATGCGGCTTTTCTCTGTTGGTGAAATGATTACTGGCAACTAAAGTATAAATTCACGTTCCAAAGTCATCGAAAATTACAGAAAATGTTGCGTGAACAATGGCAAGCCCACAGCAGCCGAATCAGGCATTACATTAAGCGGGTGGTTGGGTGGGGGTGGCCATCCCAATAATAATATGGGCGCGGCAGCGGGACGAGTTCGTCAATTTCCCAAATTCTGCCACTTTGCTTTCGGACAACGCTGTATTCGCATGAGGGTAGGCAATGTTCTGACAAAGTGCTGCTTTTGATAATCGGCTGTTCTTGTCGTCGCGCGTCGAAACGTCGATTGTCGCCTGCACGTCGCATGTCGCGCGGAGCTTTGCCGCTTCATGGCTTCAGTTACCGACCCGCTTGGGAAAAAGAGCGTCTGACAGAGCCTGCGGTTTTGTCGGAATGAACCTATTTCTACAAGTGAAATATTCGACAACTTACAAGTTTCTTGTCTCCTATCTCGTCTCATTCAGGCGCGTGTCACTTGAAAATGATAATCAGAACAGTAAATTTAAGAGTATGACGTTGCCGTTCAGTTCAGGCCCACCGCAACCTTTCCCACGGGCACAACGGCGGCGAAGGGTCTCGCCGCCCTACCGGACGATGACGGTTACTTGTCTGATAAATTAAACCAAGGCTTGACAAATGGCAGAAATACCACGACCCGAATATCCCCGCATGCAGTTTGTCCGCCAGGACTGGCTGAATTTGAACGGCATTTGGACATACGAGTTCGACTTCGGCGAAAGCGGCGTTGGCGACCTGGAGTCGTCGCCTGTATTTCACGCAGGAAACGGCAAAGTTACGCCGACCGACCGGGGACTTCTGAGCAAGGGGCTTTTCGCCAACGCCATAACCGTCCCGTTCTGCCCGGAAAGCAAACTGTCCGGAGTGGAATACAAGGATTTCATTCCGTCGATGTTCTATGCCAGGGAGATTACTATCCCAGAGCAGTGGCGTGGCAAGCGCATCATCATCCATTTCGGCGGCGTGGACAATATTGCCTCCCTGTATATTGACGGCCAGTTCGCCGGACGCCACAAGGGAGGCCAATGTTCCTTCGAGTTCGACATCACGCCGCTGGCCAAACCCGGGCAAAAGCAGATTCTGACGCTTCAGGTCATCGACCACCTGCGGGAAGGCCTTTCTGGCGGCGGCAAGCAATCGCCCCAATATCAATCGCATGGCTGCTGCTACACGCGTGTCACGGGAATCTGGGCGACCGTCTGGCTGGAGCCCGTCGCGAGCGAGGGGCTCAAACGCTGCCAGATTACGCCTGATTTCGACAATGGAGCGTTTGTCTTCACTCCGGAGTATTATGCTCTGCCTGTCAACGGCAGGTTAGAGGTGGAAATCTTCGCCGGCGAAAAAACGGTAGCGCAATACAGCGGAGGCGTTGCCCAGGGGATTCCCTTCAGCGTCAAGCCGAGCGAATTTCACGCCTGGACGCCCGATGACCCGTTCCTGTACGGCCTCAAGTTCCGTCTTTTCAACCAGGACGGCGAGCAGATTGACGAGGTGGACTCCTACGGCGGACTGCGCAAGATCTCCATCGTCAAAGACCGGCTCTATCTCAACAACCAGCCATTTTTCCCGCGTTTCGTGCTGGACCAGGGATTCTATCCAGACGGAATCTGGACTGCCCCCGACGACACAGCCTTGCAGAATGACATCATCCTCAGCAAGGCGGCTGGCTTCAATGGCGCGCGCCTGCACCAGAAGGTGTTCGAGGAGCGCTTCCACTACCATGCCGACCGGCTGGGCTATCTCACCTGCGGCGAATACGGCAACTGGGGGCTCCGGCACGACAAGGCGCAGGCCAGGGAGAATTTCCTCGGCGAATGGCGCGAAATTGTCTGCCGGGATGTCAACCATCCGTCAATCATCGCCTGGTGTCCCTTGAACGAGACAATTTCGCCCTTCCAGCCGTATCTGTCCGCGCAACTGCCCAACTTGGCGGTCTTGCAGAATTACCGCGACTGGGTGACGGCAATCTATGAACTTACCAAATCCCTGGATCCCGCCCGGCCGACCATTGACACCAGCGGCTTCCTGCATGTGATAACCGACATCTGGAGCGTCCATTGCTACTGCCGGGATGCGGAGGAAATGAAGGCCAAACTGTTCCCCTCCGATGGCGGCGTAATGAGCTACATCCCCGAGGCCGAGACTGGATACACTGGCCAGCCATATCTCTGCAACGAGTTCGGCGGCTTCAAGTACATCCCCCCAGACAGGCGCGAGGGCAAAGCCGGCTGGGGCTACTGGAACCTGGACATCAAGACCCCCCAACAACTCTGCGATCTGATCCGCGCCCAGGTCGAACTCCTGGTGAACAGTCCAGCCATCGGCGGCTTCTGCTACACCCAGTTGACTGATATCGAACAGGAGCAGAACGGCATCTACAACTACGACCGAACCCCGAAATTCCCCGTGGAGATGATTAGCGAGATTTTCTCGCAAAAACCGGAATGGTCGGCTTACTGAGAAAACCTGCTGACGAAAAGAGTCTTGAAGACAAGATAAGGAATCCTTTCTCAATGTCCAGGCCATCCGTAAATCGGCGAAGAACTGCCGCAAGATGCTGGCCAATGATGACGCCTTGAAGGAATTAATCGCCAAGCCGCTGAAAAACTTTGAGGAACAATGAAGCAAATCACCAACCCGCGCCTGACGGAAGAGTTTTTCCGTCCCGAACTTGATGCCTCGCTGACGCCGCCAGTCGTCCGGGGAAACCCGCCACTGTTCTATCATCCTGAAGTCGGCGACTACGTGATGAGCGGTGGCATGGCCATGACCCCCGGCGGCAGAATCTACCTTGCCTGGTTTTCCGGCGGTGACAATGACAAGGCCGTTATCCTCATCGCCCACAGTGACGACGGTGGCCTGAATTTCAGCCAGCCGCAGTTCATCCTCGACCCCGGCTATGCATCCTGCGGGATCCACATCTCCGCCGTCATTGGCAATCTCTGGACCGCCCCCGACGGTCGTCTGTTCTTCTTCTTTGGCACCAGCCTCGACTACTACGACGGACGCGCCGGGGTCTGGTTCTCCATCTGCGAAAATCCCGATGCGCCCTCGCCGAAATGGAGCCCGTCCATCCGTATCTGCGACGGAGCGGCCCTGAACAAGCCGACTGTCCTGCACAACGGCAAATGGCTTCTGCCTGTCTCGCTATGGGACAGGAGATACATCACCCTGGGCGCGGCCAGCGACTCCGTCTACCGCGAACTCGATCCGCAGAGGATGGCGAATGTCTATGAGTCGTCTGACCAAGGGCGCACCTGGACAAGAATCGGCGGCGTCAAGACAAGTGCGCCGACCCACGACGAGCACATGATTCTAGAACGTCAGGACGGCTCCCTGCTGATGTACCTGCGGACGCTGAAGGGGCGCTACGAGCAGTGCTTTTCCTTTGACGGTGGCCATTCGTGGTCACAGCCAAAGCGCGTGTCGTTTTCTTCCGGCCCGTCGCGCTTTTTCCTGCGGCGACTGCAAAGCGGAAGGACCTTGCTGGTCCGATGCCACAATCCGAAACGGCCTATCTACCGCGCCAACATGACGGCATATCTCTCCGAGGACGACGGCAAGACCTGGCCATATTCCCTGCTACTGGATCCGCGCGGGAGGGTCTCCTATCCCGACGGCTTCCAGACCCCGGACGGACGGATTTTCATCCAGTACGACCGCTTGCGGGAGCACGGCGAGATTCTCATGGCGATTTTCCGCGAGGAAGATATCCTTGCCGGCCAACTCGTCTCCCAGGGAAGCATCCTCAGGCATCCTGTCATTCAAACTTGGTCAGCAAAGCATAATGTCTTGTAACCTACAGGAGTCGCAACAATGAAACACAAATGGTTTTTCTGTTTTATGTCCCTGGCAACCTGCCTGAGTGTCATGGCCGGTGAACTTAAACTGGTCGAAAACGGCAAATCCGAGTATACCATCGTTGTCCCAGACGAAGAGGATTCCCGCAACCGCGTGGGAGAGGCGGCCAGCGTTCTCCAGGATTTCGTGCTGAAAATGAGCGATGTCAAACTGCCGATTGTCAAAGAAGCGCAATTCGCGGGCGGCAAAGCCGTCTACCTGGGCAAGACACGCAAGAGCATCAATGTCGGAATCCCCTTCGATGAACTGAAGGAATGGCGCTACACCAAACGCGTCATCGACGGCGATCTGTATCTCGCAGGCTACGACGCCTCCGCAAACATCAAGGGTGACCTGGAGCACCACGACAAGGAGTATCTGGGGCAGTTCCAGGGCTTCAACATGAACGAGACCAGAGCCTACCGCGAATGGCGCGGCACGCATAAGGCCGTCCTCTCCCTGCTCGACAATGAACTTGGTGTGCGTTTTCTACTGCCGGGCGAGATGGGCATCTACATTCCGAAATTGTCAGAAATTGCTGTCCCCGATGATTTGAACTATCTGGGGCAGGCGGCCTTCCCCTACTGCAATGGCCGAGTCTATGGCGACCGCAATCTGACCATCGCCCTGAACCACAACGATGTGCCTTTCTACAAGACCTACGGCGGTCATTCCTTCCCCACCGCCGTCCCGCGCCCCTACAGAAAGACGAATCCAGAATATTTCGTGCTGGTGAACGGCAAGCGCCAACCCGACTACGGTCCTGGCGGCGCTGGGCATCTTTGCGTCTCCAATCCCGAGGTGCAGGAACTGATCATGAAGGAACTGGAACGCCAGTACGACAACGGTTTCCGCTGGGTGCAGTTGGCGCAGACCGACGGCATGGTCAAATGCGAGTGTGAAGAATGCCAGAAACTTGGCGGTGGCGACAACGGTGAACTGCTGTGGACAGTCTTCCGCAAAATCGCCGAACAGATGAAAGTCCGTCGCCCGCAGCTGAAAATCGTCATCCTGGTCTACCATGACACCAAGGTACCGCCCAAATCCTTCGAAACCTTCCCCGACAATGTGATGCTGGAAATGTGCATCTGGAAGGACTATCCAGGCTTCCTGAAGACTTGGGAGAAATTCCACGACGTCCCTAAAATCGCGTACATCTATTTCTGGGGAGCCTACAACAGTTACATCCTCGACCCCTGCCGCAATCTGAAGTATCTGGCTGACAACCTCCGCATCATGAAGGAAAACAACTTCCTCTCGATTTTCAAGTGCGGCTGGGGGCAGGCCATCGGTCTGGAAGGGCCGCAGTACTATGTTTTCAGCAAATTGCTTGAAGATCCGTACCAGGACCCATACGCCCTGCTGGACGATTTCTGCAACCATGCCTACGGCAAGGCCGCGCCCGTCATGAAGCAGTTCTTCCTGGCCATCGACAAGGCCCTGACCATGCCTGACGGCGGTTCGACACTGGACGCCTTGGAAATCCGTCCGCGCCACGTCAGGCAGATGCACATGCACTCATTCTCGCTGTACACCACCAAGTATCTTGACAACCGCCTGTGGTACGCCTCCACCCAAGACAACGATCCGCTGGTGCAGGCCCGCATCAAACTGGCCCGCCGGGAATTTGATTTCCTGAAACAGCGAAC
>Ga0310696_10007516_pt1 | contig 12787 bp, 17 predicted proteins | sample AusTroGonzalo_MG_4_FD_203885 | JGI IMG/M metagenome (GOLD analysis project Ga0310696, IMG submission 203885) | Bovine rumen microbial communities from tropical cattle in Woodstock, Queensland, Australia - Gonzalo_02 (v2) (version 2) | ecosystem: Host-associated > Mammals > Digestive system >... | reverse complement strand
AAGGCGGCGAAGGACGAGATCATAGACGTAGAGCCCGAAAAGGGCGGAGAGGAGAAGTGAGATGACGAAGGACGAGAGCATGAAGGTCGTCGCGGACGCGCTGGTGCCGATGACGAGGGACGAGTATTTCGCGGAGTCCGAGGACCGCGAGGTCGTGACGCCCGAGAACCTCGGTGGGCTGCTGGAGTACCCGGCGCTGTTCCACGCGATGCAGCGCGACCGCGAGCTCAGGCCCGCGCTGAGCGAGGCCCTGACCACGGGCCGCGCCCTCGCGGACTTCCTGTCGCTGGAGCCCGAGAAGTTCCTCGAGATCTACGCCGTCGTGGACGGGCCGACCAACCCGAAGACGGGCAAGCCCTACGGCACGGACACGAAGGCCTACGCCGAGTGGCGCGCCACGCAGGAGAAGACGCCGGTATCGCCCGAGCAGTTCAACATGTTCGGGAAGATGACCGTGGCGTACAACAAGCACGCGGCGATAAAGGCGCTGGCGAACCACGAGTGCGTCCGCAACGTCGTGCTGAAGGCCGAGATCGGCGGGGTTCCCTGCATGTGCCTCGTGGACAGGATGTACGTCGCTGACGGCTCCGTCGTCGCGGTGGACGTCAAGACCACGAGCGACCTAGTCGCATTCCCGCGCAGCGTGGACTCGCTCCACTACCGCGCCCAGCAGGCGCTGGTCATGCTCGTCATGGAGGCGGTGGGCCTGAAGGACGCGGACGCGCGCATCGCGGCGATCGAGAAGGGGCCCATGCCCCGCTGCGGCGTGTTCCGCCTCGGCAACCTGCGCGGCCCGGGCGAGGGCAAGCAGGAGCTCGTCGAGTTCCTGGGCAGGTACGGCGAGAGCCTGAAGACCGGCGAGTACCGCACCCTCTTCGAGGAAGAGCGCACGATATGAGCCTGAAGGACTGCGGCCCGGCCGTGGTCCTCGTCTACGGCGACGGGCGGCTCGAGGCCGCCCTGCTGCACGAGAAGGACGGAGGGGAGCCCTACATGGGCCCCCTCCTCCGCAAGGCGGTGCAGTACGCCAAGACGCACTACGACTCCGGGAACATCGTCGACGTGCTGATGTCCGAGGGCGAGATGAAGAAGCTGGAGGCGCGCGGGCTGGAGGACAGGGTGGCGGAGCTGGGCGCAAGGCACGTCTACTACGTGACGTACAGGTGGGACGCGGACGCGGCCCGCAAGACGTACCACGTGTACGCGGCGCACGCCGCCGGCACGCGCGGATGGCGCCCGGACGTCCCCGGCCTAGTCGGGAAGGCGTACGAGCCTGCGGGCTCGAAACGCCTCGTCTAGGGGCTGAAAAAGGCCGGTTTTGCCGTTATAAAACATGTAGACGGACTTAGGCCTCCGTCTGCAGGACCGCATGGGGAGCCCGCACGCGTCGTGCGTGGGGCCAAACCCCGGCGGTCTGCGCGGCGAGGTGCCGCAAAGGCCTAAAGAAAGAGACACAAATGAACGAGATGCAGGAAGCCCTTTCGGCGATCGAGGGCAAGATAGAGGTCGCCCCCTCCAAGGTCCCCGAGGGCAAGGTGCTCGTGGCGGTCAAGCTCGACCGCGACGCGGCGCGCGCCGGTCGCTTCATCGAGGCGATCGACAGGGACTGGCAGAGCGTGGGCCTCGCCCTCGCGATGCGCGGCGGCCACGTCGTGGCCGGCAACCCCCTCTTCGGACGGTGGACCAACGGGGTCCCCAAGGTCTCGGCCATGCACTGGGTCAAGTGCGCCCAGTGCGGAAAGCAGACGCCAATGCCCTTGGCCGTATGGGAGGCCAAGGATCTGGCGCGGCGCCAGGGCGTCGAGATCCCCCGCGAAGCCGGCGGCCACGAGATCCTGAAGAAGTACGGGAGCTGCCCCTGCGGCAACAAGTGGCACATCGACGACCAGGGCGAGAAGGAGATGCTTGAGACCTTCGCCGCCGACGTCCTCGACGCCCTCGGCTCGATGGAGAAGGTCCCGCCCTACGTCGGCCCGACGGCGTTCTCCGTCCTTCCGCTCGGGGCCAAGACCCCGGACACCGCCGCGGAGTGGCAGTGGCTCGCGGAGGCCATGGCCAGGGCGGGCAAGGCCGTAACCCTGTTCCGCAAGGACGCCCCCGGAGACGTCGTCATATACAACCCGGGCTTCTGGCTCGGGTACGTGGACGACTACGACTCCACCAACCTCTTCTGGGTTGAGAACGGGAAGTCCAAGGGCCACGGCCGCCACGCCTCGTCCCACTCCTCCTTCAACCCCGGAGAGGTCGATGGCCTCTAAGGAGTCGCCGATCCGCGCCGCGAGGAGGCGCCTCGGGCTCTCGAGAGAGGAGCTCGGGCGCATCCTCAGCGTGTCCGGGCGGACGGTCTCGTACTGGGAAACGCGGCGCAAGCTGCCCTCCCGGGACAAGGCCAACGCCCTGCGCGCGACGCTGGGCCTGTCGGAGATAGACCTCTGGCGGGCCCTGCACAAGCCGGCGCCGAAGGTGGCTCTCCCAGTCAGAAAGGAGAGGCCATGGTAGACGCAGAAACGCCCGCGGCCAAGGCCGTGGAGACCGTGGTGGAAGTGCGGGTCATGCGCCTGCACATCCACCTCGCTAAGGTGGTGTTCCCCGGAGGGCACCACCTGGTTGTCGGGGGCAGGCTGGTCTCGTCCGTGAAGGACGGGGTCAAGACCGCGCACCCCGACATGCCGGCCTACAGGATGGAGGACTTCCCGGTCCCCTACATCCCGTGGGCGGACGGGTCGCATCCCGACGTACGCGTCGAGGTGCTGGGGCGCTCTGGCAAGATGCGCGAGGCGTCCGTCGTCCGCGCAGGGACCGTGCTCTTCGCCGCGGTTGACGCGGACGAGGTAAGGGCATGGGTCCGGAGAGGAGGCAAGTAATGGGCCTCCTGGGCGCAGTGTGGAAGCTCCTGACGGACTGGATGGATCCGGTCTGCCAGGATGTGGACGCCGTGATGTACGAGGAGCACGACGGATGCGGAGTGCGCCTCGTCCCTGTCGTGGACAACGGGAGGGTCACGAAGTGGATCCCAGATCCGCGGGAGCTCGCCGAGATGGAGCGGCTACGGGCAAGCCCAGCCTATGTAGCCCCGCAGCCATCGGCAACACCGGCGCTGCCCCCGCCCCTCCCGGGCGGGGCGTCTGCGCCGTTCAACCCAGCGGGAGTCCCGGGCATATGATAAAGCCCGGGTTCACCCTCTTCGCCTGCTTTGCGGACCAGCAGTGGTTCGTGAAGCAGGCGAAGTCCACGCAGCAGTTCGTAAGGCTCTGCGTGGAGGAGCAGAAGAAGGCCGGCTACGACGTTCCCCCGCGAGGGCGGAAGCTGTACGAGCCGGACTTCTTCTGGGATCCGAGCGGGAAGCTCTGGCGCTGGGCGGACGGACGCCCGTACGGCCCGAAGCTCCCGCCTGGGGCAAGGAGGTAGTATGCAGGTATCAACGGTGTACTCCTGGTCCGGAACTAGGCGAAGCGCGTCCGAGGTGGTGGCTGTCCTCCGTAGCCGAGGCTACACTGTGAACAAGCTGACCGCCACGGACATACGTCTCGCCGAGTACAACCCGGACCTGTGGAAGCAGAAGCACACGCCGTTCAATCCGGCGAGCGTGCCAGGCCTGTAAAAGGGCCAAACCCTGAGGGCGGCCGGACAAAACCGGCCCCCTCTTTTTTAGCCCCCGGCCCACTTAATACCTGGGCCATACGTGTTATTACTAATAATGCTGGAGGCATATAAGTGCCAAGGGGCAGAACGATTTATGGCAAGAATAAACGAGAGAGAGGCGTACCGCAAGTGGCACGCCGAGGACCGGTGCCGCCAGCGGTGGGAGCGCGAGCTCCGCCGCATAAGGCAGGACATCGACTGGCTGGAAGGCCAGATGATGGAGTCGCTGGCCCGCCAGCGCCTCGAAGACCAGGAGCGCCGGACGAGGGCCCTCACGGAGCGCATGCTCCACGACAAGGCGTTCAACCAGGTGCTAAAGGCCTACAAGGGCCATACACCTCACGGCTGGCGCGTCGCGTGCGGCTGCGACGGCCGCATGAAGGCGCTGGCCAGGGACTGGCCGGTCCTCCAGGAGACGATCCGCAGGGTGCGGATCGCCAAGGGCATGGCCAGGATGCCATGCCGCTGCGAGGCGCGGGTAATGCCTGACGCGACCCTGCAGCTGAAAGTCAAACTCGGGTACGGAGGCTGACGATGAAATACATCGTAGTTCACGGTGGGAGAGCCCACCTCGACGACGTCATGGCATGCGCGCTGGCCATGTGCCGCAAGGGCCCGGTGTCGCAGGACGACGGGGTCATCCCGCAGATCTGCGACCCCGGGCCGCTCATGGTCTGGAGGCGGGATCCGACGGAGGCGGAACTGGCCGATCCGGAGGTCCTGTGCCTCGACGTGGGTCGCCGGCTCGAGCCGGGGTTCTCGAACTTCGACCACCACCAGCTCGAGCGGACGGACTGCCGGTGCGCGATGCGGCTCCTTGCGGGCCACATCCGCGTCCCATACAAGATCGCGGGTCGGTGGCCGCGGTTCGCGGAAATCATGCCGCGCGTCTTCCCTTGGTGGGATACAGCGGTCATGATCGACCAGCAGGGCCCGTTCAACGCCGCGAAGGCGCACGGGCTCGACTGGGCGCGCGACGTCAAGCCGTTCATCGGGCCGCTGGCAGAGGTATGGCTCCGCCAGTTCGAGTGCGAGACAATGACCCCGCTGGATCGTGGGATCCTCGTCAAGACTACGCTTACGGCGTATGTCGATGACAAGGTATCCGCGTACTTCGACATAGTCGACTGCCTCCGCAAGGAGAAAATCGGCGATGTCGATGTGCTGGACTTCACGTGGTGCGACCCCCGCACGTGCGAGGACGCGTCCGGCGTGTTCCTGCCCGAGACAGGAGGGGTGGCCGTGTACATCGCCCGCCCGCGCCGCGACGGGGAGACCTGGGACAACACCGGGCTCACGCTCGTGCGCATCGGCGACGACCAGCGCGTGGACTTCACCAAGGTGGAGTCCGAGCCGTCGGTGAGGTTCGCCCACAAGGGCGGATTCCTGGCACAGCTCAAGGAGCGTGACATGGACGAGGCGCGCCGCCTCATCCGGATCGCCACCGGCGGCTAAGAAAAAAGAGGGGTGCCAAGGCATCCCTCTTTTTTAGCTGCCTGGCTGTTAATCCACCGCACATGCACGTTATAATACATGTGTAGGGAATAGCTGGCGTGTCCGGTGCCCGCGCATGTCGCCCTGCATGGGGGTACCAATCCGTCCCCGGGTTTACGGCATGCGCGGGTAGTAACCGGACGAAAGGGGGTGCAAGTCCCCTGCCCGACCATTTTGGAACTTTGGGTCGGGCATTCTATTTCACAGCAAAAAGAGCCCCGCACTCCAGCGGGGTCTCTTTTTTAGCCGTCAGATGTCGGGGTTGATCTTCACGCCGTGGCCCATGTCGGTCTCGGCGGTGTCCGACCCGAGGCTGAACTCGTCCTCATCGTCGTCGCCTGTCGTGCGCCCTGCGGTGCGCCCTGCGGCCCTGAGCGTCCCGGCCACCTCCTCGGAGTTGTCCACCGGATCGTCGTCTGCGGCCTGGAACATCGGCGGCACCGGATAGCCGCTGTTGCCGTCGAATGCGAGCGCACCCACATTTTCGTCTATGTAGCACCCGGGCGGCAGCTCGGGGTACTGGGCCTTCAGCCTGGCCACGGACGCGGCTATAGCCTCGGCCTCCGTGGCGTATGCAACCTCCTCCGGCGCCGACTCCGCACCCGGAACGGTGACGGCCGGCTGTACGGCGGGAGGCTGAGGCAAATGCGTCCCCTCTTTTTTAGCTGTCGGCTGCTCGGGCTGTGTACGCGGCTTGCGGGTTTTGGAAACGCCTTTCCGCTTTTTGGAAACGCCTTCTCCATCCTTGGAAACAGATTCTCCGTTTTTGGAAACGGATTCCGCCGCTTTGGGAACAAGCGCGTCGATCAGGCTTACGGCGGGAGGAACGAGCGTAATCTGCGGCTCTGGCTGGCATGCGGGCTGCCAGTCGATGAGCCCTGACTTGCGCAACACCCCGGACGCCCACACCATGAACGGGCTGGCGCTAATGGCGACAACCCCCGAGACCTCAGTACGTGCAGTAGTCACCAGTCCGGTCCTGCGCAGGACCGCTACCGCCTCCTTGACAGAGTGGCCGCAGCGACCTAGCTGTAGCCCCAGGTCGCCATAGTTATACCTGAACGGAACGCCCAGCTCCTCCGAGTCAAGAGCCAGCACAAGGATAAGGCGAGAGAGCAGAGGGAGCTGCATACGCCCGGCACACATTCGGCATAGCCCGGCAGGCCTGGCGGATATACCGTCCAGTACCACGGGAGCGTGCAGAAATGTCTCCTTAGACTGCCCTATCGAAGGGCAGGTAAAGCCTACCGAGTGAATCACGATGCGACCGTTGTCAATGGTGTTTTCCATGTTGTTTTCTCCTTCACTTGAACCTGATTAGTAGCGAACGGAGCGTATTATACCAAAAGTGCTGACAGGAGTGCAAGTGCGAAATTGCATTTCCAGGTACAATTTTTTGGACCTCTAAGACCAGCCTACTGTACCTGTGGGTACAGAAAACTGTACCTGGGATTACATATATGATACAATGCCCCAAGTACAGAAAACTGTACTTCGAGATACAGAAAACTGTACTTCGGACAAGTACTAATCCCGAGTACAGAAAACTGTACCTCAAAGACCAATAAACTGGCCTTTGGGGTACAAAAAACTGTACCTGAGCCTCGCGTGCGCGCGTACGTACATGCGCGCAGGTAATAATAAAACTTCCCCCTAACAGGGGGAAGGAAGTTTTATTATTCGATTTGGGGATTTCGGGGCCCCCAAAGATCGGTTGCCGGCGTTTTGGGAATCCCGGGGGAGCCCCCTCGTTTTGACCCCTCTCGTGGACGGTCTCGCATACGCTCGACCGTCCCCTCGGGGGTCGACCGTGTCCCCCTTGGGATTCCTCCAGCGCAACCGGCGGACGGCCCTGCATCCCGGCAGCGGGGAGGGGGTGCAGAAAATTTCTTGAAACACCCCCTTGACTGGGCCATGGGTGATTTGGTACAATTCGCACCAGTTCCCACAGAAAGGATACCCATGCAGAAGAAACACCTGAACAAGGCCCGCAGGGCCATGACGGGAATGACGGGCAAGGCAGGAACGCAGGGAACGGCAGACAGGCCAGAGAACACCGGCATAGCCGGCAGGGTAGACACGCTTACACCGGAGCAGCGCAGGGCCAAGCGCCTGCGCGACAGGAAGTACCGCGCCAAGAGACGTGCCGCAGAGCGTGCCGCGCTGGCGCAGGGCAGGGCGGTGCCGGTCGCGGAGGTCGAAACGTCCGCGACCCGCCGCAGGCAGTGCCGCAAGTGCGGCCGCTGCGGCAAGGGCTTCGGCCCGGACAAGGTGCCCGCCGACCGCAGGGATCCGAACAGCCCGTGCGCGGACGTTCCGCAGGGCTCGGCCATGGTTCCTCCGCGTGCGGCGGACGCGCAGGACGTGTTTTCGCTGATCGGCAGGGTCGTCCTGGGCGAGCTGGTCAAGTCCGGCGTTCCGTCGGCGTCCCCGAACTGCACGCGTCCCGTGCAGGTCGAGCGCGGCGTGCTGCGGCAGGAGATGTCGCTTCCGGACGGGCGCAAGGCGGTCGTGACGCTGGTGGACGGCGACGAGGTCGACCCGCTCTCCCCGAACAGCCCGGTCCCGTGGCCGATACGCAGGCACCTTCTCCTCCGCCGCATGGCGCGGGAGATCTCCGGCATCGTGGACTCGCACGTGGAGTGCTCGTGAAGTTCACCAACCTGACGCGGCGCGGCCTGTACTTCGGGTGCTGCCACCGCGAGGTGGAGCCGGGGGGCTCGTTCGAGGTCCCCTGGCTTGCGGCCAAGGAGGACCGGGCGGTGCGGGCCGCGATGGCCGACGGGGCCATCGGCTGGGAGTCTCGGGGCGACGAGCCTGAGGTCCCCGGGAGCCCGCACGTCCCGACCAAGGCCGAGCTGGCCGAGGCGAAGGCCAGGCGGGAGGCCGAGGCGAAGGCCAAGCGGGAGGCGGACGAGAAGGCCGTGCGGAAGCGTATGGCCGAGGACGAGGCGGGCATGAAGGCGAACATGGCGAGGATGGGGAACTTCAAGGTCCCCGGCCCGGTCCCGAGGAGGGCGCCGGAGCGGGCTGCGGCGAAGGAGCGGCCGATCACGAAGGCGGACATCATATCCGACGGCCGCCCGAGGTCGCTCGCGGACGTGATGCGGCACAACAGGGCCGTGAGGCAGCTGGGGGCGGACGGTCAGTCCGGGCAGGCGGTAAAGACGGGTCAGGCGGGAAAGCAAAGTCACAACTGAAAAATCGAAAGGTAGGCATACAATGGCATCGAAGAAGGCACCGAGGTACGACAAGGAGAAGGCGAAGACGTGGGGGTCCGCGGACTACCTGCTCGCCAGGTTCGACGACATAGCGGGCATCCAGGAGCTGACGCGCAAGTGCAAGGACACGAAGGCGGCGAAGGCGTACGCGAAGGGCGTCTCGACCCCGAAGGACAACCTGGCGGTGGGCACGGTGTTCCGCACCGTCTTCCAGATCCCCGGCGAGGAGCAGAGGGTGGGCCTCGTCGCCCGCGTGGACTTCGGCCTCAACGGCAAGGGCGAGCAGAAGGACTACTTCGACGCGCTGTCCCGTCTCGTCGACGGCGGCGCGTTCCGCGTGTTCGACGCGTTCGTGGACGCGGTCGACGACGTGGCGTCGGTGCTCTGCACCGTTGACGCGTCCAGGCTCGCCCCGGCCAAGGGGGCGGAGGTGCGCATCGGCGCGGGCTGCAAAAGCGGCAAGGCGCTCAACACCGGAAAGGGGAAGGCCGATGCCTGACCTGGTGGCCCTGGAGACGAGGCTCTCGTCCGACAAGGGCTACACCGGAGAGTCCCCCGCCAAGGAGGGGCTCTCCGGATTCGTCTGCCCCAGGGCGGACGCGTACGGCGGCCGGGACGGGATCATCCCTCCCGGCGTCGCCGCCGTCAGGGGGCTGGTGCCCAAGGGGATGCGCCGCATAAGCAAGGCGGACGTGGCCCGCACGGCCGACGAGGCCAGGGACTCGGGCAAGTCAGAGGCCGAGCAGTACCGCGAGTACTACGGCCGCGGGGCGAGGGAGCAGCAGGTCCGGGCGGAGAAGGCCGCGCAGGCCGTACAGACCGCCGCCCCCGTGGCAGCCCAGCCGTCACAACCGTCACAGCCGCCTCCTCTACCCCCGCGTCCAGCGCCGCACATGCCAGTCAAGGCTGCCGAGGCACCGCCCCAGTCTCCCCCTCAGGCACCTGCACCGGCACCCGTCCCTGCGCCCGCACCTGCCCCAGAGCGGGCCGTAGCGCGCGATCCGGACGACCCTGGGATGTTTTCAAGGCACCCCGAGGGCCCCGGCGACGCCGACACGCTCGACGGGTTCTACGACGAGCTGGGCAGGCAGAACGCCGGAACCGCGGCGCCGGCAAGGGAGGCGAAAAGGGAGGCGACTCAGGAGACGGCGGACGGCACGTCCGGCACGTCCGGTCAGGGGGGTTCGGGGAGTTCCGCCGGCCGGGGCGCGCCCGTCCCCCCTGCCTCTCGCGCGTACGGGCCCTCCGAGTCCGGCCCAGTGCCGCCCGACGCGATGGGCGCGGCCCTCGCCTCGATGGTGGCGGAGCGCGACCGTCTGGCGGAGATGGCCTCGGCCCTCGGCCGTCAGGTGGATGAGCTGAAGTACCAGCTCGCCGGGTACGAGGCGCGTGACGAGCACTATGCCAACATCGAGCGAGAGCTGCACAAGTCCCGCGGCGAGCCGGCGGCCGAGACGGTGCGGACGGTCCTGTCCGTGCAGGAGGAGCGGCTCAAGGTCGGCGGGCGCGGGTGGGAGTGCAACGTCATGGGCGCGCTCCACTTCGGGCGCGCGGGCAGGTCGCTGGTCCTCACCATGACGGACCCGGCGTACGCCTCGGAGCTCTTCACCGAGCTCCAGATCGGCGAGGTCGTCGTGCTGTCGCAGGCGGGAAGGACGTCTTGCACCTATCTGGGCAGGTGTGCTAAAATATACGGAGACGCGGGGAGTCCGGACTTCATAGCCATGCTCTGGCTGGACGTCGCCCCCGCGCCGCAGTAGAGTAAGCACATATGGCGTAGTACGGAGGACTTGTCATGCTTGAGAAGCGCAACATGAGTGCCGAGGGCACGGAGAAGGACGCGGCGGGCGACGCCGGCGTCCTCGACGACATGGTGGACATGGCGGCCGGCAGGATGCGCAGGCCCGCCGGGGCGGACCCCCGGCGGCGCGAGCGCGAGCTGGCGCGCGGGGCCGCAGGCCTCGACGCCCCGTCCGCACCCGAGGCAGTCTGCTAGGAGAGCGACATGCCCGTACAGAACGCACCAGTGTCGTACTCGGGGTACAGCGGCATCACCCGCGCGGGGGCCGACAAGTACCCCAACCCGTTCTTCGACATCGCGAGCGAGTATGTCCCGTCCGACATCAACCAGATATATGAGCTTTGCGAATTTATAATGACCACCATGGCGCCGTTCCGCGCGGTGACGAGCCGCGTGGTGCGGTACTTCCTCACCGAGGTGGTCGTGGAGGGAGAGGAGGACAAGGAGCGCGAGAAGTACGAGGACCTCTTCGAGAAGAAGCTCAGGCTCGTGGAGACCCTGGGCGAGATCGGCGAGGACTTCGTCACGTACGGCAACGTCTACCTCTCGCTATTCCTCCCGTTCGACCGCATGCTCCGCTGCCCGCACTGCCAGACCGAGTACCACTGCGACGCGATACAGTACAAGTTCAAGAAGGGCCAGTTCGAGGGGCGCTGCCCCAAGTGCGACGTGGACGTCGTCTTCGGGCACGTCGACCGCCGCTCACCCCAGGTGGACCGCGTGCGCGTCATACGGTGGAACCCCAAGCGCATGAAGGTGCGCGTCCACCCCGTGAGCGGGAGGACCCAGTACTTCCTCGACATGGACCAGCAGTTCTGCAACAAGATCAAGTCCGGGAACCCGTTCTACCTCAACGACACGCCCTGGTCCATGATAGAGACGGCGCTGCGCCCGAGCGAGAACCTCTTCCAGTTCAAGGACGGCTCCCTCTTCCACCTCAAGGCGGGCAGCCTCGCGGGCCTGCCCATCAGGGGCCTGGGCCTCCCGCCGATGCTGCCCAACTTCAAGCTCGCGTACTACATCCAGCTCCTGCGCAGGTACGACGAGGCCATCACCCTCGACTACGTCGTCCCGTTCCGCGTCCTGTTCCCGCAGGCCCAGAACGGCGCGAACCAGGACGCGCTCACGCTCATGAACATGGGCACGTTCGTCGCGCAGATGGAGCACATGGTGCAGAACCACCGCAAGCAGATCACGGACGTGCAGGTCGCGCCCTTCGCAATCGGGTACCAGATGCTCGGCGGCGAGGCGAAGAGCCTCTCGCCCAAGGAGAGCATACAGCTCGCCCTGGACGAGCTGTTCACCTCCATGGGCTACCCGGCCGAGCTCTACAAGGGGACGCTCTCGCTGCAGGCCGCGCCGGTCGCGCTCAGGCTCTTCGAGAAGGAGTGGTCGCACCTCGTGACGGGCTACGACAACATCATCTGCTGGATCCGCGAGCTCATCGGCCGGTACTTCCGCTGGTCGAACAAGATAGAGGCGCACCTCAGGCCCGTCACGCTCGCCGACGACCTCGAGCGCAAGGCCCTCATGGTCCAGGCCGCGGCAGGCCAGGACATATCGAAGCAGACGGCGTACAGGCCGCTTGGCATTGACTACATGGAGGAGCAGAAGCGCATCGTCGAGGAGCAGCAGGAGATCCAGAAGCTCCAGCAGAAGGCGATGGAGGAGTCCTCGTCCCAGCAGCTCGACGGCTCCGGCGGCGAGAACGCCGGCCCGAACGCGGTCGTCGGCGCCACGCCCGGCGACGTCTACGAGCAGGCGCAGCAGCTCGCCCAGCAGCTGCTCACCCAGACCCCGGCGTCGATGCGCCGCGGGGAGCTCATCAAGATCAAGCACTCGAACCCGACCCTCCACGCGCTCGTGCTGCAGTGCATGGACGACATGCGGACCCAGGCCGCGGCCCAGGGCAGGGCGCAGATGGAGTCCGGGCAGATGATGTAGGAGGGGCGCTATGTCAGCTGATCACGGAACATCGTGTGCTGTCGGTTCGGCCCTGTCCGGCCTTCTCATGCGCAAGTCGGCGAAGTCCGGGGGCGGCGACCCCGACAGGGCCGAGGCGCTGGCCGATTTCGCGTCCCGCACCGCCGCGGGATCCGCCCCCGGCGTGCTCTCGGCGGCCTATGCGGCTCCGACGGTGCTGCGGCATACCAAGGCCCTGGGCGGGATACTTCCGTCCATGGCGGTGGACGACGTCCCCGACGCAGCCGCCGGCACCCCCGAGCATGCGGTGGAGTCGCTGCGCGTGAAGGGAACGCCGCTGCGCGAGTTCCTCCGCCGCAGGGGGATAGCCCTGCGCAACTCCGTCGGGTTCAAGGGCTTCGGCACCGGGCCGGCGTTTGTGGCGGGCGACGCCGTGGGGCGTGCGGTCCTGGAGCAGCTGGGCGTGCAGGACGGACAGCGCGGCGCCATACTCCTCGGGTTCAACCCAAAGGCCCCGGCCTCGGCGGTGCAGGGGATCGCGGCCCACGAGCTGGGCCATGCGCTCCGCAGCCGCTACGGACTGGCCCGCACCGGCATGTACCAGGGGTCGAAGGTGCTTACCATGCTGCTCGGGACCCTCGCGTCGCTTCCGCTGTCCAAGCGCGACGCGAGCGGCCGCGACGCGGCCCTGTGGTCTGCGGCCACT
>Ga0310696_10007515_pt1 | contig 12787 bp, 23 predicted proteins | sample AusTroGonzalo_MG_4_FD_203885 | JGI IMG/M metagenome (GOLD analysis project Ga0310696, IMG submission 203885) | Bovine rumen microbial communities from tropical cattle in Woodstock, Queensland, Australia - Gonzalo_02 (v2) (version 2) | ecosystem: Host-associated > Mammals > Digestive system >... | reverse complement strand
AAAGTAAATAACACGTACATAAATAAAAATCAAATAGACTACTTTGAGGAAAACGAAAAAGAAAATAACGTGTTTGTTCATTTAGTTAGCGGTGTGTCTTTTCTGTTTTGCCTTGATGATTGGCGCGTGGCGCTACAAGAATATTTAACGCCGTTGACAATAAAAAATGATTTTTAAAGGGGGCTATAATGTATTATTGTATAGACTGTTATTTAGGTAACGGTAAGGATAAGCCGTACCCTTCGGACAGTGTTTCTATTTATGGTGAAAATTTAAATGAAGTTATAAAAAAATTTTCGGAAATAAATAAAAGTGCTTGTTTTGAATGTTGGGGACAAGTTTATTTAACGGCGTGGATTTATTCCGGCGGTGAATATGATCCAAGCGAACCAAAGACTATAAAATTTTTAAATGGTTTCGAAATTGAAATTGAGGGCTATGGAAAATTTCAATTAGAAAAACCGTTTGGATTAAAGGAGGGCAAATGAAAGTAGATATATTTCAATGCCCGGTGTGTTACTACACCGAACACCAGCCGGCCGGCCAAACTTCGCTATTCCTGGAAAAGTGCCCCCGTTGTTCGACGGGGACGCTAGAAAAGATCGGGAACGGACTAACTAGCCTAGAATACGACGAACAGACACGAAAAAAAATGAAGGATCTAAAAAAGCTATGGAGCTTTTGAAATGAAATAATATATTTTTATGTCATGTTGACGACTACAAAGAAACTTAATAGCGCTAACCAAACGGGCGAACAAATGGCCCGTTTGGTTTGTTTTTATTGGTCGGACTTGGGGCCGTGGTTGGACCGGCCTTTTATAGAATTTTACGACTATGTGTGTAAGCTGCCCTATGTTGAGGACCCGCCGGGAATAGAAACAGTTAGCCGGCCGGGGTACACCATACAACCGGCCTACACGCCGCGAGATTGCGACGACAAAGCCGTGTTAATTGCTGCATGGCTCCACGGTAACGGCAGAAAATGCCGTTTTGTGGCCTCAAGTACGAAACCCAATAGACAACTTCACCACGTTTTTGTACAGACCGATGACGGTACGCTAATAGACGCGACATACCCACAAAACGCGGAATTTTTGGGAAACTACCCATATTTTGGCAAGATTACAAAAATAATACCCCTCACAAGCTTTTTTTAATTATATATTACTTACATAAAAAAAGGATTGTTTTGTATGGCGCTTATAACGACTTTCGAAGGGGTACAAAACCCGATCACGGTTAACGATCTTTTCAACGTTAACGATTATATGGGTGTCCGAATGTTTGGCCCTGACGCTTGGCCCCAGGTAAAACAGGCGGCCGCAATTATCGCCCAGCGCGCGGCGAACGCGCCTATTCTCTTTTTCCTCCGATCCCAGGGAACGACCACCCAGGCGGCCGGGCAAAGTTCCGAACTAGGCCGGCAGCTTTGGGGGTATAACGACCGGGCCGGCGTCGAGCTGCTGGGCGCGGCCGCGTGGGGTGCCGTCAAAAACGAATTTGACGAGCTGCTGGGATGGAACCCGTTTAGCACACTAAAGAAGGTTGGCGAAATTGCTTTGACGCCTGTCACATGGGCGGCCGACAAGCTCACGAAAACAAATTTGCCGGTATTAAAACAGGTCGGCCAAACGGTTAAGTTTGTAACTTCGGCCGGGACAGAATTTAGTCCGATCACGACGGGCGAACGCCTCACCAATTTAGCACAAAGTAAAGGGTACGTTACACAGGCCGAAATCGACGAGGCTTACGAAATTGAAAAGGCAAAGCAGCGCGAGAAGATGGTAAAGGACCAGAGCGCGCGCGCCTCGAAGGCGGCCAGCGAGGCCGCGAAGGCCCAGGCGGCGGCAGAAAAGGCCCAGGCCGAATATCAAACAAAGTTAGAAGCCCTGGAACAGGCCGCGAAGGCCCAGGGCGTCGATACTTCGGCCGTGGTACAGGCCCAGGCCCAGGACAACACCAGCACTATTATATGGGTGCTTGGCGCCGTCGGTATTACGTATTTGATCACCCGCAAAAAGTAAGGTTTAATTATGGCCGATACGCGTAATATTTGGGTGGGCGATTGGAAAAGCCAGCTTAAGGCGCAAAACAAGATTTTGTCGTCGGCGGCCGGTAAAATGTCCGATATTGAAAAACAGCGCTGGAATAATTATAACTTTGTGGGCCAACGTATCTACAAACAAGTTTTTCCGACATCTTATGTCGCCCAGGACCAAATCGACGGCGGCGCGTTTTATGCCAATACGCAAATTTTGAAGGATCGCGCGGCGGGTGTAAGCGCCTCGACGGCGGCCAGCAGCGCCAGCGCCTCGAAGGCGGCCAGCGAGGCCGCGAAGGCTAAGGCGGCATACGAGAAGGCCATGGAAAGCGCAAAGTCTAGCTCATATTATGCCGGCCAGGCGGCAGCGAAGGCGGCGGCAGCGCGGGCAGAATACGAAAAGACACACCCGGCAGAAGTGGACCAGAGCATAAAGGCCAGCAGCGCCAGCGCCTCGACGGCGGCGGCGGCGGCCTCGAAGGCGGCGGCAGCTTACGAAAGTAAAAAGGCGGCCGAAAAGGCCGACCAGGAACGCGCTGCGAAGTTGAGGCAACAGGAAATAGACGACCTTAACGCCAAGGTATTAGAGGCCCAGGCGAAAGCAGAACAGGCTCAAATCGACGCCGCGAAGGCCGAGGCGCGCGCCTCACAATACGAAAGCAGCTACACCAGCAGCACACCGTATTATGACTATACGGACACCAGAGCCGTAACGACGCCGGCCGACAACAATACAGGCCGAAACGTGCTTATTTTATGCGGGCTTGGTCTTGGCGCGTGGTGGCTCTTGCGTCGCCGCAAGAGAAGGGGGCGCGCATGAACGAAAATTTAGAGCTTGCCCCGGTCCAGGTCAAGGGAACAAATTTAAGAAATTCCCTTATTATTTGCGGCGCGGCGATCGCTATTTATTTGATGTTTTTTAAGAAAAAGAAAAGGGGCTAATTATGCTTAAAAGTGGCTACGATTATCCGTACTTGGCAAATAACTATAACGCCCAGCTTATGGGATACAGTTTGAGCGACTTCACGCGCCAAACTAAAAATGTTACACACCAGGTACTCAACACGGCGGCGACTATTCCCATTACTTCGCCGGTCGTTTCGACTATCCGAACGCTCGAAAATATGTTTACAGCCGGCAAGAAGGCCGACGCGGCAAGCGATAGCGCTATCGACGCGGCCGCCGCCGCTATCAAGGCGAACAAGATTAAGACGGCGCTTATTGTTACGGGCGTCGGCGGTGTCACTCTTTACCTGATCTTTAGGAAAAAGAAAAGGGCCTAGTAAATGTCTTTCACCTTGACCGATACAGACGCAAAAAATATCTATAACGCGCTTTATAGATATTACGGCGGCCAAAACCTCCCGGACAACGACACGGGCGTATTTTTCGATACTCCGAACTTTACGCGCGATAAGTTGTACTATTGCATCGAGGCGCTAAAAAGGTATTGGTCTAAAGGTTGGTATACTTCGGACTTCGCCACACGTAAAAAAGCGCTTGAAAATATCGCCAATATCTTGTATATCGCTTTTGACAGTAATGTCGATATTAACAAGATCTATAAATTTTTGTCGTGGTGCTATACATGGGCGTCGAAGGATCCCGACGGCGTGGCGTATTTCCAGGGCGGCGATTACTCCCTTTTCGACGACCTTAAAAAGAATATTTCCGGGAAAGTTTCGAGCGCCGCAAGCAGCGCGGTCGAAACGGTTTCTTACGGCGTGAATTATCCCACGGTAACAAGTTTGACGCCCAAAACGTCTACTCTTGTAAAATGGGGTGTTATAATTGGACTTGGTTTTTTTGCCGTCAAGTTCATAGAAAAAAGAATAAGTAAAATCTTTTAACAGGAGAAACAATATGGCTAAAGTCATTAAATCCAAGAAGAAGGGCGGCAAGAAAACCCGCACCGTAACCGTAACCAAAACAAAGAAGGTGTATGTCGCCGCCAAGAAGGCAAAGCGCCGTTTCAAGCGCGCGGCCTCCCAAAAGGTGGGAATTAAGGATGCAGCTTTTGCCGTCGCCGGTGCCGGCGCCGGTGCCGTCGGTGGCGCTTTCGTCGTGTCGCAGATCCCGGCATCTATCCCGGCCCCGGCCGCGAATGGTGTTGTTGCTGCTCTTGGCGCGGCCGTCGCCGCCATTGGCATGAAAAAGCGCAATAAGTTGCTCATGGGTGCCGGTCTTGGCATGGGCGCCGTCGGTGTTCGCGGGCTTGTCGCCCAGGTCGTGCCGACCATGGCCGGCTTTGATGCTATTCCCGTAAACACCTATACGCCGGCTTTGGCCGCACCGTTCGCCGCACCGTTCGGCGCACCGATCGCGGCCGGTGGCGAATGTATGGCCGCACCGTTCGACGGTGACGACGAGGGACTTTTGTAAACCAACAAAACCAACAAAACCAACAACCTAATAACATTAAATAAGAGGTAACAAAATGGCTACATCTTCTATTCTTGACCCGGTACAGGTCCAGGACGCGGTCGAAGTCGAAAGCTTCGGCGCCGGCGGCCAGCAGTATATCGCCGATATTTGGGGCGGTATCAACATCAAGGCAGACCAAACAAACCCGCTTTTCTCTTTCCGCGCTACCGATAGCAACGTACCGAACGCGGCCCAGCTTACCAACCTTACCGAGGCCCAAAAGATCGGTTCGACCATGGCCTTTAAGGCTATCCAGCTCGGTATCCGTCTAGTGTCTTTCAAGGCAGACAAGCTCACTCTCGAAGAGGCCGCCGCGCTTAAGGATCTTTTGGCGTCTGCCGTCGTGACGCTCACTTACGGCAGCAACGAAACGCGCATTGGCGAATTTACGGGGATGCATTTGATGGCCCCGGTCGATATTGTCGCCAGCGATAGCGCCGATACTTGCGCCGTCGCTAACGGCGGTATCAATTCCACGGCGTGGATCAAGCTTCGCCAGCCGATCGGAATTATGCCGAACTTGAACATTGGCGGTACTGTTCGCTTTACGCGCGCCGTTCCGTCGGTCCTCTACTCCGGCGCAAACGAAAATAAGTTCGGTTTCGTCGTGATCATGGGCGGCCTCAAGATCGTCAAGTCCTAATCCAGGGCTTACCCCTGGACACGGGGCGCCCCCCGTCCCGTGTCCTTTTTTCTCTTGCTTTCTAGCGTACTCCGTGGCGCGCCGGCCGCCGCATTGAGTAAGAGGGGAGCCGGCAAAATTTTTAAACACATTAAAATGCGAGGATAAAGCACTATGGCAAGCATGGCCGAAATTAACGCAAAAGTAGCTAGTTTGAAACAGTCTCAAAGCTACGAAAAAACTTTTGATTTTACGCGTACAATTATCGCGAAGGCCGACACGGCCGATAGTTTCGCGATCCCTATCACTAACGAAGGGCCGTTCCTCCAGGAAAGCTACAATATCCGTTACACTAAAAATTCAACGGTGACGCCGTCGGGCGGTTCGGCCGTTGCATTTTGTGGCGTAAAGCTTAAGTTTAAGAGCCAGGCCGATAATGCGGCAATGTCTAACGACTTTGTCCCGGTCCAGCTTATCGCGACGCCGGGCGCACCCGAAGGCACCCGATACGGCGCGCGGCCGTTCCTCCACATCTACCCGAAGGGAGATGTACTTATTGTCGAATACGACAACCGCGCCCCGCAAGCGCTCAACGGTGAAACTTACAGCATGGCCGACGAACGTATAGAGATTTGCTTTAACGGTAAGCTCTATCCCCTTTACCGTGATTAATAGGGGGGCGGTATGCTCAAAAGCTTTACCGAGAAATTTTACCAGGGCCTAACCGGCCGAAAGCCGGGGGACCTGGTATTGAGTGAAGGGACGCGCGACAATATCGCGTACATGGGAAAGCGCGTAAGATCCAAAGATTATATTTACGAATTTATGACAGACGGATCCGGCGCCATGCTCGAACAGGTCGAAACGACGACGGCCCGCTGGAAATTCTTGTTAACCGGCGCCGCTATCTATATGCCCGAACATATGTACATGGTTACGGGCGCATGGCCGCGCATTGGCTTGAATTTTGAAAGTTGCGCGAGCTTGTCGCCGTTTAGGGCCGAAGATCCTAACGACTTGAACACGGTTTTGTCGTCGCTTGTATTTGGCCGCGAGGGGCAAATTATAACGCTTGGCCCCGAACATCATTTTGAGGAATACAAGAATTTGTATTACTTGCTAGACCAGCGCGTAAATATTAGGGTAACTGCAAAGCCAACCTATCAACTTTTCAAATATAAATTTTACGTGATCTTGACCGGCCTCGAAATTTTCGAAGGGGGTAACGATGAGTAGAACAATACAAAGTCTTTTTCCCTTGACGAACAATAAAGCAGAAGATTTTACGGTATACCCGTGTTACGTTGAATTTTCCGCGCCTATCCAGGGCGGTAAATACGTATTCAACGAAACGACTACACCGGCAAAACAATTTAGCAAGTTGTTACAGGGAGAAAAGGGGGTTATAGCCGGTGTCATGGTGTCCGCGAACTGTACGGAACAACAATTTACCGAGGCCGTAAACGGCGCAATGTTCTTGCAAATCTTGCATGAAGAAAATAACACCCCGGTAAATATGAAACCGTTTCCTTTTTCGAACTTTAGCCAGGGCGGCAATTTCCAGGAACAGTTTAAAATCACCGCGTCAACCATGCAACAGGAGGAGGGCGTAAAGCTTGCCGTAACGGGCGAGGTCGACCAATTAACCAGCATGACACAAAACGAGCTTGTAATTAAGGTTTCGTTTAACTTTATACGCGTCGGCGAAAAAAATTTGAAGGGGTAAATTATGGCCGTAAAAATCGAGCTGGAAAAAGACGAAATTACCACAATAAAAAATGCTTTAAGCAAATATTCACAAATACATAGTGAAGCCATAATTAACAAAAAATTTGCCGGTAAAAAATTGAGTAAAGCTGCAAGAGGTGGTTTTGTTATTGCAAAAGGTAAAATAGACAAACTTTTAAATTTTTTTAGGACGCTTTAAAAAATGATTATCCAGGTAAAAAGGGAATTTCCTAAAAAGTCGGGGGCGATACGTTCCCGCGTATTCCTGGATAATGAATTTTTTTGTTACGGCCTTGAAAACAAAACTTACAGTTTCCCCGACGGTAAGTATAGTTTGATGGGCCGCACTTCGCCCAGCTTTCAAAAGAACAAAGTATATATCGACGTCCCCGGCCGGTCAAATATCATGTTCCACGGTGGAAACACTATCGACGACACGAAAGGGTGCATTTTGTGCGCCTATAATCGCGACGGCGAACAGATACAGGGGGACGCCTCGAACGACCTTTTTAAACGCGTGGACGGCGCTTACAGGGCCGGCGAGGGCGTCGAGGTACATTTTACCACACCGGCGAAAAATGCGCTTTTGGCGGGGGGCGCGCTTTTGGTGGCGGGGGCTACTATTCACTTAATCAAAAAGGGGTAAACCATGGCAACAGAAACAGGACAACAGGATACAAATATTTGGGACAACATACCCGACGGCGTCGAGGTTACGGGCAGAATATACCGTGTTACGACGGCGCTTGAAAGCGTGGGCCGTCCCGGTCGCGAATTTATCGGAAAAGTTTACGAACTTATCGACGAGGAATATATCGCGACAAATTACGGCGCCGGCCGCTATAACGTACATTATCGAATGACGGTAGACGGCAAGCGCTACGAGCGCGACAATACTTACAATATTGGAAAAGAATATGCGGCTACCAAAGAAGTGGGGACTTCAGGCCGCGAAACGGCGGCACCGGCGCCCAGCGCGCCGGCTGCCGTCCCGGCTTTCGATCTTGGCGGCATTTTGGGCGGCCTCACCGTCGAAAAGGTCGCCGCGATAGGCGCGGCATTTAAGGCGATAAAGGATATTTTCGCGCCGCCGCCGCCGCCGCCGCAACAAATCGACGTTACAAAACTGCTCGAAATTATCGCGGCCAACAACAGGCCGGCACCGATTAGTGACGCCGTGCTTATACAGGCTATGCAAAGCTTACAAAAGCAAAACGCCCAGCCGTCGCTATTGCAACAGGTGCGCGAACTTAAAGAAGTAAAAGAGGCTCTAACAGACGAAACCGCCGGCGATAGCGACGGCGAGGGGGGAAACATGAATTTTCTTTTGGAACAGGCTTTTAAATATCTGCCGGCGCTTTTGACGGCGAAACAAAACAATTTCCAGGCCGTGGGGCAAGAAGTTAAAAATAATCCCATGGTCGCCGGCTTGATCCGAAACAACCCGGATCTAGCGACGGCGTTTATTAACCGCGCGGCCGCGACATACGGCGAGGAAAACGCGCGACAGTTGGCGGCCGGCTTCGGCCTTCAACTTACACCGGCGGCACCGCAACAGGCGGCACCGCAACAACCATTAAACCAGGGCGAGGACCTGGAAAACGACGGGGAGGGCTAACACATGGCAGCAAGTCAAATTTTGGGCCTTTACGTGGTCACGGGATCCACGGGCGCAAGTTATACGCTAACAGGCGCAAATAGAAGCGCAAGTATTGGCACGACGCCGGGCGCTATTACCATGAACTGCGTTAATAGTCCCACCGGGTCGGCCGTCTATCTTATCGGCGAAAACGTGACGACTATCAAGCGCGCGCGGCTTCGCTGCCCGGCCGGTCCGGGCATGAATAGCGCCCAATTGGTCGCCGCGCAAATTGTGCTTTCTTTCCAGGCTATTTTAGGCGGCAGCGGCGACACCGAACTAGACGCGCTTAAGCTCACCGTCCCGAAGTGGGGCGAATGGCTCGAAGTTAATGCAAAGATTAAGCCGTTTAAGACGCCGTATTCCTGGAGTGATACCCAGGTGACGCAGCACAAGCCGGTAGGGCTGTTTATCGGGAGCGCGTCGAACTTCAATTTCGACGACTTCAACATACAAAGCGATTATGTAGGCGAGGCCGTGGCCCCGGTCCTGGATCTTGAAATAGACACGGCCGGCGTTGTGGACGCGAACTATTATACAATTTTGTAGGGGGGCGGCCATGATAGAGAACGTACCGGGCATTTATAACGCGCCCAGCATATACAAAGCCGGCGGCGGCGGCGGCGGCGGCGGTGATGTTATATTTTATGAAGTAATAGGCGGTAAAAATTATCCGTGCGTAAAAATCGGTAATAAAATTTTCGCTTGTGAAAATTTAGATTTTTTAAACTCTAATATAGCCTTTAATCCAGGCGGGGAGGTATCGACGCCGGCGGCCTGGTATTATGGAGGCGGTAACGCTCCAATATCTGATGGGGATGGTTTATTATATAATTGGTATGCCGTTAAATACATAGAAGATAATAAAAATAATTTGTTGGGTAATGGATGGAGAATTTTATCAAGATCTGATAGGAGTTATTTTGTAGATCGATTGAATTCTAGTTCAAATGGAAATTCTATAAAAGCAAAAGACGGATGGCAAAACGGATACGAGGGCATAGATTTACTTTATTTACAATACAAATCCAATGGGCGCCGGGCGGTGAATGGTAATTTTGATAGCCGTTTATTTTGGGGGGATTTTTGGCTATCGGATGAATACGACGTAAATATGGGGTACGATTTTATCATACCGGGGAACTCTTCAACTCTAAATAATCCGGGCGGTAGTGATAAAAGGCTGGCTTTTAGCGTTAGATGTTGCCGAGACGTATAAACTAAAAAACACACTCCCCAGCAAATCAATGCCGGGGAGTGGTTAACGATGGCGTCAACGCCAAAAAAAATATAGCCAGCTTGTCGAACCGTTAAGACGTGTTGGCCGGACCAGGAAAAAGGGCGCACCGTATCACCCGGTATTTTTCTATATTCAAATATAAATACTATTCTATCAAAATACCATACTAAACAACTTCATTAAGTTGTTTTTTTTTTGTTTTTAGGCTACTTTTTAACTAACCGCCGGGAGGTAACGGCCCCGGCGGGGACAGTCAACGCCATAAACCGCGCCTAATCGAGATTGGGACCGGCTTTGGCCCATGTAGGAAACTGGGCGAGAAATTCCAATAGTAACACATGGGTAACAGGTGGACGGCGTTCGACGCGCTTTAGATCCGCGCCCGGACTACCTCCGGCGAACAGGTGGGAACACCAGCGGACTACTAACGCGGGGGGGCCTATGCCTTGACCGTCCAGCCACAAAAAAAATTTTTGTGGGGGGACGGGGGGCCTATATAAATTCAACTTTTGGCCGTTCCCTTACCCGCGCCTATGGCGCCATACTTCGGCGCGCGCCGTCAACCCGAAACACCTACACGGCGCGCGACGCGCCCGGACCTGGACGCGAGGACTGGCCCCAAATCACGCGGCGGACCGGCGGTCCAGGTCCGGGCCGCCCCTTTAAAAAACTTTGTGTGTAACACCAGCGGAGCCGGCTTATTTTCCGGCCTCTTGCCGGAACTTCGAAGGCGCCCCGGACACGTTCGGAAATTATCGCGGCGGTATGGCCGGGGCGTGCGGTTTGGCGACGGCCGGCCGGTGTTGGCCGGAAAATATGCCGTTCAATGCCCAGCAGCGGACGCGTGGCTATGCTCCAAATGAGAATAAAAAAAGTTGGCGCGACCTATTGACAAATGGGATATCTTTAGATATATTTAGATATATACCGCGCGGAAACTCCTCCGCGACAAACAAAAGGGGTAAGCCATGATTACTATTGATGTTGGAACCATAAATTACGGCCTCGTACACTCCATTAAAAAAATGGACGACTATATAGGCGAGGCGCGTGCGCTTGATTGTGAAAATGTAGTTAAAGACTACATCATAGAAAATCACGAACAAAGTAAAATGAATATGCGGCGTATACTAGACCAGCTCAACGGCGACGAAGTGAGTGAAACGAACTTAGTTTTGCTTTCCGATCATGAAATAGAAGTATTAATAGAAGCTTTAGAAGAACGCGGGGAGGTGTAAAAATGGTTTATTATACTTTGTACGTTGACGCATACGAAAATTACGACGTTGCGCCATGCGATTATTTAAAGTTCGATAGAAAAGAATTTTTCGAAATACTCGATATATTAAAGTGCTTGGCTTTTTATCATTTACCGATTAGGGAATTGCGTTTAGTTCAATATGGATTTTGTAGGTATAAACGCGGTAGTGAACCGTGCCATACGGTTACACTAAATTCTTTTAAAATAACGTATCCGGGAAACAACATGGCATACGGTCCTATTTTCACTTTAGAAAAGGGTAATTAAAAATGAACATCAAGAAACTAATAACCATAGATCCTAAATACCTGGACGCCGCGAAAGCGCTTTATAAAGGCGGCCAATTTAAATATGCCAGCGATAGCGCTTTTGTTCGCGACTTGCTGGAAACCGTCGCGACCAAATTAAAAAAGAGGTTGGCAAAATGATTTTGTACGTTGTTTTTTCAATAATATTTTCTTTGTTTGTTTCTTTGTTTCTTTATTACAATTTAAGGTATGATTATAGATCTAGTTGGGACGGGCAAAAAATGCGTTATGATAAAGTTAAAAGAAAATGGCAACGGTACAAATTTGGAAAATGGTGGCCGGAATATTTTAGAAACGGTTTAGACGATGAACTATGTAAAGAATATTCAAGTAAACTAAATAAAAAGGGGTAAGCCATGATAAAAGTAAATAACACGTACATAAATAAAAATCAAATAGACTACTTTGAGGAAAACGAAAAAGAAAATAACGTGTTTGTTCATTTAGTTAGCGGTGTGTCTTTTCTGTTTTGCCTTGATGATTGGCGCGCGGCGCTACAAGAATATTTAACGCCGTTGACAATTAAAAATGATTTTTAAAGGGGGCTATAATGTATTATTGTATAGACTGTTATTTAGGTAACGGTAAGGATAAGCCATACCCTTCGGACAGTGTTTCTATTTATGGTGAAAATTTAAATGAAGTTATAAAAAAATTTTCGGAAATAAATAAAAGTGCTTGTTTTGAATGTTGGGAACAAGTTTATTTAACGGCGTGGATTTATTCCGGCGGTGAATATGATCCAAGCGAGCCAAAGACTATAAAATTTTTAAATGGTTTCGAAATTGAAATTGAGGGCTATGGAAAATTTCAATTAGAAAAAGGAGGCCCATTAAAATGAAAGTAGATATATTTCAATGCCCGGTATGTTACTACACCGAACACCAGCCGGCCGGACAAACTTCGCTATTCCTGGAAAAGTGCCCCCGTTGTTCGGCGGGGACGCTCGAAAAGATCGGGAACGGTTTAAGTAGCCTAGAATACGACGAACAGACACGAAAAAAAATGAAGGATCTAAACAAAAAGCTATGGAGCTTTTGAAATGAAATAATATATTTTTATGTCATGTTGACGACTACAAAGAAACTTTACAGCGCGAACCAAACGGGCGAACAAATGGCCCGCTTGGTTCTTTTTTATTGGTCGGACTTGGGGCCGTGGTTGGACCGGCCTTTTATAGAATTTTATGACTATGTTTGTAAGCTGCCCTATGTCGAGGATCCGCCGGGTATTGAAACGGTGAGCCGGCCCGGGTACACCATACAACCGGACTACACCCCGCGCGATTGTGACGACAAAGCCGTGTTAATTGCCGCATGGCTCCACGGTAACGGCAGAAAATGCCGTTTTGTGGCCTCAAGTACGAAACCAAATAGACAATTACACCATGTGTTCGTTCAAACCGACGACGGGACGCTAATAGACGCGACATACCCACAAAACGCGGAATTTTTGGGAAACTACCCATATTTTGGCAAGATTACAAAAATAATACCCCTCACAAGCTTTTTTTAATTATATA
>Ga0310696_10007514_pt1 | contig 12788 bp, 10 predicted proteins | sample AusTroGonzalo_MG_4_FD_203885 | JGI IMG/M metagenome (GOLD analysis project Ga0310696, IMG submission 203885) | Bovine rumen microbial communities from tropical cattle in Woodstock, Queensland, Australia - Gonzalo_02 (v2) (version 2) | ecosystem: Host-associated > Mammals > Digestive system >... | reverse complement strand
GATGGGCGTAAGCGACGCCACAGAAGAGAGTGGCTATACCTACGAAGACGGCACACCCTACGTGGGAAAGGTACAGACACGAAGAATGTTGCACTTTGACGGACTCGAGCACTCATGGATGACCAACGGTGCCCTGACGGGACTATCGAAAGACGGGCGCCACAGTTGGCGAGCAGAGATAGACTATTGGCTGAATCATGGAGGCATCAAGACCTCGATGTATCTGCTGGGGCACGAGGTGAAGAAGGATCCCAAGCAGTTGTTGATGAACGGTAGCGACGGGTATGCGTACAATTCATACGCAGAGTATTACGACGGCCATGAGCATAAGTTGTTCGCACTGGTATCGGATCAATGGAATGTGTCCCGTCGCCTATGGCTCTATGCTGGTGTGAGGGCTGAGTTTATCAATGTACGGGGCTATGCTGCCAACGATATGTATGAGGGTAATAAGCGCCACGTGGGGTTCAGTCTGGCTGACGAGGGGGTGGTAAGAAATCATTTCAACGATAGCCATTTCAATTATGCCTTTGTGGGTAGTACGCGCTTTGCACTGGTGCCTGGCTTTGGCTTGCAGGCTGAATTCTCGACCGCTACGCTCCACTCCCAACTGTTCCACTACGGCACCTATAACTATCCGTCGCAGGAGAGCATGCCCACCACCTATTTCAGAGGGGGCATCTATTGGAAAAACAAGTGGATAGACCTGACCTCGCAGATAACATACATCACGATGAAGAACTCGGAGGAGCGTCCGAACCTGAGCCATACGCTGACGAAAGACGTGGGCGATATGAAGGCAGGCATGAGCGAATCGTTTTCTGTACCCTATTTTTATGACATGGCCACCCTGGGTTGGTTGACTGATGCTATGATTACTCCTGCAAAGGGCTTGAGCATCCATGTGATGTTTACCATTCGCGACCCAAGGTACAAGAACTTCAAGATTACCCCTACTTTCAGCGACGGGGTAACGGAGGAATATAACTTCACTGACAAGACCATCACGGCCCTCTCGAAGATGGAACTGGAGATAGAACCCAGCTACCACTTTGGCGACTGGCGCGTGTGGTTGAGTGCCAGATATTTCAGCAAGCAATACGTAAACAAAACCAATACACTGTATTTCAACGGACGTTGGGAGACCTTCGGAGGTGTGGAGTATCAACTGAACCGACATCTGAGTTTTGCTGCCAGCGTGGTAAATATTCTGAATCAAAAAGGTGCCAGTGGGAAGATCAATGCAGCCGACCTGATAACAGACTCCACGATGTATGAAAACTACGTCATGTCGGGAACGTTTATTCGCCCCTTTACATTTGAATTTACCACCAAGATCAGTTTTTAGTCACGAAAGGTGCAGACGGTATAGATATAGCTGTCTTTCTCAATGGTTGTATATCGATAGCATTGAGTATCAATCACTGTCTTCATGTCATTGCTAATGCCTGTACCGACGAGTTTCATGGTGGCCTCTTTCATGGTCCAGAAGCAGATAAAGGTACGGGCAGGATTATTGGAAGATTCTATCTCTTGAATTTCCTCATCGTTCATCGTATAGCGCACCAAACTCTCCTTGTATTCACGTATTGGCTCCACATCGACGCCTATGGGCTGAGAGTTGATGGTACAAACCACTGCCTCCTTGCAATGGCTGAGATTGAAGTAGATGTCAGGGTGGCCCACAATGGAGGGTTTGCCATGCTCATTGTACTCAAAAATGGGATTCTCCTCGATGCCATATTCCTCTCGCAAGCCCTGTTTCAGGAGCTGATAGGCGAGCACACAGAGCCGTTGCCCCTGCTCATGCTTGAACTTCAGGGCCTGCTCGCGTCGCTGCTCGGAAATCTCCTTCAAAGCCGCCTCGAGATCAAACGACCAAATATCCTCAGATACCAACACCCGCATTGTTCAATCTTCAATTATCAATCTACTCCAACCCTACCTCCGGCATGGGAATCTTACGATTGGCATTCTCCTTAGCGCCCAAATCTACAAGCTCACGCCCCTTTTGGGCGACACTCTGACGACCAGTAACGAGTTTGTTGTTAGCACTGTCGTAGGCCTCCTGTACCTTGTGAATCTTCTCGCCCAGATCATTGTAACGCTGTACGAAATCACCCAGACGATCCAACAACTGCTCTGCGAGTCCGAACACCTTCTCCTGATTCTCTGCCTGCTGGTTCTGTACCCAGGCAATGTGAATCATGTGGAGAATGCCCAAGAGGTTCTGCTCGCCTGTGACGAAGACCTTCTTCTCGAAAGCCTCGCGCCAAAGCGTAGGATCATTGGCAAGGGCCAGTTGCAACGACGACTCAAAGGGTACGAACATGATGACGAAATCTACCGTCTCGCGCCCATTCTTGATATACTTCGAATAGTCCTTGCGCGCCAGTTCGTTCACATGGCTGCGCACACTCTTGATATGGTCCTGCAGATAGCGCTCCTTATCCTCAGGTGTCTCGGCATTGACATATTTCTCATAAGCCACGAGCGACACCTTTGAATCGACAATGGCATCCTGACCCTGGGGGTAATGCAGGATGACATCGGGCTGCATTTCGCGACCAGTCTCATCGTTCTTCAACGGGCGACCTAACTCATCACGCAGTCGTGCCTGCACCTCGTAATGGATGCCCTCAGTAAGACCTTGACTCGCAAGAAGATCGCCAAGGATGATTTCACCCATATTACCCGACACCTTATTATCCCGACGGAGCACGTTGGTGAGATTCTCGGCCTTTTCGCCCAGTTGCTGAGTCTGCTGCATCATCTGCAACATCTGCTCACGGAAAGAGGCAGAATGAGCAGCACTCTCCTTCTGATTCTCGTTGATGGCCTTCTGCATATTGGTAATGGCTTCCTTGAGGGGTTGGGTAATACCCGTCATGGCCTCCGTGTTCTGCTCCTTCAGTTTGGTAGCACTGGCCTCCATCAGTTGTTGGGCCATGTTCTGCAACTGCTCGCGAGCCGTACGGAGTTGTTCTTGGAACTGTTCGTCTCGACGTTTCAGTTCGTCACCCATCTGTTGGCGCACGAGTTCCAACTCCCTACCCTGCGACTCAGCCTTGGCATGGAGATCCCTGTTCTCAGACTCGAGATGGTTCACCCTGCTCGTTGCAGCGTTGAGCTGTTCGCTCTTCATGGAGAGTTCGATATCCTTCTTGCCCGAGGCCACATTCACGGCATCGAGACGCTTGTCCATCACCACGTAGAGCACCACGGCTCCCACCGCTATACCTATTATAATATATAGAGCTATCATCATCGCTTTCAGAATTTTGATGCAAAAATACAAATTTTTCCCCATTCTTAATTCTTTATTCTAAATTATTTTGTAACTTTGCCCCAACAAAACCAATTTGTCAATCACTAAAAACTTTACATTATGGATTACAAGATTATCGACATCGAAGGTGTAGGCGACGTTTATGCAGAGAAGCTGACGGCCGCAGGTATCAACAAAGTAAGTGAACTGCTCGAGAAATGTGCAGATCCTAAGGGTCGCAAGGAACTGGCAGAGGCTACGGAGATCAGCGAGAAACTGATTCTGCGTTGGACAAACCATGCAGATCTGTTCCGTATCAATGGCGTAGGTCCTCAGTTCTCTGAGTTGCTCGAGAAGGCTGGTGTGGATACCGTGAAGGAGTTCCGTCATCGTGTGGCTGAGAACCTGCAGCCAAAGCTGGAGGAGATCAACGCCCAGTACAACATCTGTGGTCGTGTGCCCTCTGTAGGAGAAGTACAGAAGATGATCGATCAGGCTAAGGAACTTGAGCCCAAAATGACCTACTAAGAATCATGAGAAACTCCCGACTAATCCTCGGGGGTTTCTTGTATCTGTGTCTTGGGCCAGTTCACTAAGAAGAGTTTTTCTGTCGCACGTGTGAAGGCCGTATAGAGCCAATGGATATAATCGGGCGTGAGCATGTCATCCGTCATATAGCCCTGATCCAGATAGACATGCGCCCATTGTCCGCCTTGTGCTTTATGACAGGTGACGGCATAGGCAAACTTAATCTGAAGAGCATTGTAATAACGATCGCTCTTCAGTTTTTTTATACGCTCTGGTTTTGAACGGACATCAGCATAATCATCCATCACAGCGTTGAAGAGATGTTCTTGCTGGTCGTGTGTCAGGGCGGGGGCTTCGGAGGTAAGAGTATCAAGAATTACGATAGCAGTCTGTTCGTAGTTGTCATAGTCAGGAAAATCCATTGTCACCTCCGCAAAACGATAGCCATAGAGTTCGTGCACATTCCGACAGCGTTGTACTACAGCGATGTCGCCATTGGCAATAAAGGCTATCTCTTTAGATTGCTCTGTCCAATAGTAATTGTTCTTCACAATCATCAGTTGGTCGCCACGACAGAGTTCGTCTTCACGATCAAGCACAGTGTTACGGATACCTTGATTATAGATGTTTGCCCGCTTGTTGCTACGTGTAATGACAATGGCATCATCAAGTCCCACCTTGTTATAGCTACTGGCCAACGACTCGATGAGTTCGTCGCCAGGCACAACCTGAATATCAGGAAAACCTTGAAGATGGATGCAAGGCAATTGTGTCATCTCATCGTGGGTGACCATCTGACGGATCATCGTGGCATTCATCAGAATGCCCGACGCCTCACCCTGACGCAATACCTGATTCAGATCGCACTCATAGACCTTCATGCCATAGCCTCGTAGCACCTCAGCCATGAGTGCCGGACTCTCTTCTTCGCCTACGGGAGGCAGCTGGGCCTTGTCGCCAATCAACAGCATGCGACAATTCTGACCATTATACACAAACTGCATCAGGTCGTCGAGCAGGCGTCCACTACCAAAGGCAGAGTCTCCATAGCCCTGATTGGCAATCATCGAGGCCTCGTCAATTATAAATAAGGTGTCACGATTGAGATTGACATTGAGATTAAAGGCATAGAGATCGCCAGCTGACTTCTGACGATAGATTTTGCGATGGATGGTATAGGCTGCACTACCCGCATTGAGCGAAAACACCTTTGCAGCCCTACCCGTAGGCGCCAGCAAAACCATCTTCTGTTCGAGTGCAGCCATGGCCCTCACAATGGCTCCAGCCAAGGTGGTTTTACCTGTACCTGCAGAACCCCTCATAATCATGACTACGTGTTCAGAACGATCTGTCATAAAGAGCGAGAACACGTCGAGGGCGTGCTCCTGCTCTGACGTTGGGGTGAAACCAAACGTCTGAAGAATCCTGTATTTCAGTTCGTCCTGTATCATAATCGGCTACAAAAATACAAATAATTTTGCGAATTGCAAAATAATTAGTACCTTTGTGCCCGATATGCAAATCAACAACAAAGTCATCAACGTCATTCTGACCATCGTAGCACTGGGACTACTCATCCTGTGCATTGCCAGTGTGATGCAAGGATGACGCCCAAACGCAAGACGCATGGAAGAGATTTATCAGAGAAAACTGATTATACGCATCGGAAAGAACACCCTCTCGTTTACGATGCCCAACCCCGCAGATAAGGAGCGCCCGTTTCTGTACGAGCCCTATATCGTGAAGGGAGGCATCTCGATGGCTGTCAATCTGAGGGAAGCCTTTAAGACTGCTGATCTCACAGCTATCGACACCCGTAGGGTACAGGTGCTCGTGGATACGCCTTCCATGCTGGTACCCATTGAAGAGTTTGAAGAGGAAGAGATTACCACCATCTTCAATCACACGTTCCCTGCAACCCAGGAACAGCGTTTGGTGAAATTCAATGTGTTGCCCTCGCTGAAGGCTGTGTGCTTGTTTGCTGTGAACAAGGATCTCTGTGGTGTACTCAGTGACCGTTTCGACGACCTACAGTTTATCCACGCCATGACTCCCGTTTGGCACTATCTGCACCAACGCAGTTTTACAGGTCATCGCAACAAGCTCTATGGCTATTTCCATGGCAAGCGACTCGACATTTTCAGTTTCCAGCAGAACCGCTTTAAGTTCTGTAATGCCTTCGACACCACCCAGGCTGAAGACTCGCTCTACTTCCTGCTCTACGTGTGGAAGCAGTTGCGCCTGGAGGCTGAGCACGACGAGATGCACATTGTGGGCGATATCCCTGAGAAAGAATATCTGGTGAAGGAACTGAAGCGCTATCTGCAGAAGGCTTACGTCATCAACCCCTCTGCCGACTTCCTGCAATCGCCTGCCACCAAGATCAAGGATATGCCTTACGATCTGATAACCTTACTCGTAAAAGGAAGATAAAAGAAGACTGAGGAAGCATGCGCATTATAACGGGTAAATATAAGGGACGCCATTTCGACATTCCGAAGACGTTTAAGGCAAGGCCAACCACAGACTTTGCCAAGGAGAACATCTTCAACGTGATGACGCAGTATATCGACTTTGAAGGAATCTCTGCCCTTGATCTTTTCTCAGGGACAGGTAGCATCACCCTCGAACTGCTTTCGCGTGGTTGTGCCCAAGTGATCAGTGTAGAACTCGATCGTGATCACCACCGTTTTATCCAGCAATGTATTCAGAAACTTGGTACTGAGGGAGCAATACCATTACGGGGCGATGTATTCCGCTTTATCAAATCCTGTAAGCAACAATTCGACTTTATCTTTGCCGATCCTCCTTATGCCTTGAAGGAACTGCCTACCATTCCAAGCCTCATCTTCGAAAAAGGACTTTTGAAAGAGGATGGTGTATTTGTCTTCGAGCATGGCAAAGAGCACGACTTTTCTGACGATCCGCACTTCGTGGAGCATCGCAGTTATGGTAGCGTCAACTTCTCAATTTTCAGAACAACGGGGAAAGCATCCGAGTAACACTTTCCCAGAGTCTCTTTAAGAATCCACGATTCATTCTGCCTGGCACTTCCGTCAGTAAGACTGATTGTTTTTCATCGTCCAAATACACTTTCTTCAGTCTCAAGGCCACCCCCTCGTCGTAGAAGAAGATGTTGGCCTCAAAATTATTCTCGAAACTACGGAAGTCGAGGTTTGTAGAACCACAGGTAGAGATGGAGTCATCACACACCATGAGTTTTGAGTGCAGGAATCCGGGCTTATAAAGACTCACCTGTACACCAGCCTCTACCACCTCGCGCAGATAACTGCGACTGGCCCACTCTACGAAGCGTGCATCACTGTACTTCGGACAGAGCACCCTCACATCGACACCAGCCAAGGCTGCCGTTTTCAAGGCGAAGAGCACAGAATCGTTGGGCAAAAAATAAGGTGTTTCCAAATAGAGATAACGACGAGCCCCAAGAATAATCCGCACAAAACCTTGCATAATCTCAGGATAAGGCGTAACAGGCCCACTGGTTACCACCTGTGCCAAACAATTGTTAGAGACTTGTTCACTACGCAAGGTCGAGGGGTAGTACTTACGATCGGAGAGCAAAGTACGATCTACGAAATACCAATCGACAAGGAAGGCACGTTGCAGGGCATAGACAGCTCCTCCCGTCACCTTCATCATCGTATCGCGCCAAGGCATCTGACCAGTACCCTTCACATAACGCAGAGCAATGTTCATGCCTCCTATAAAACCAACATTACCATCGATGACCACAATCTTGCGGTGGTTGCGATAGTTCACCTTACTCGTGAACGAGGGAAAGCGTACAGGCAAGAACGAAACTACCTGGATTCCTTCTTCTCGCATGTGTTCAAAGAAACTATGCTTCACGTTCCAACAACCCACATCGTCATATACAACACGAATCTCTACGCCTTGGTGCGCCTTGTCAATCAGTGCATCAGATACCAACGTACCCAAGGCATCGTCAGCAAAGATATACATGTCGATATGTATGCTCTGCTTTGCCTCACCAATGGCTGCGAGCAAAGCAGGGAAAAAGGTATAGCCTTCTGTATAAATCTCCACATGGTTATCTTTGAAAGGCAAAGCCAAATTCTGATTGACGAAAAGGTCTATCAGGGGTTTGTGTTTCTCAGGAAGTCGAAGATCATGCTGTTCAGCAAACTCCAACATGGAGCGCTTAGTAAGCTGATTCATGCTTCGCTCACTGACATGACGTTCCTTGCGGGTGTTAATGCCAAAAAAGAGGTAAAACACAATGCCCACAACGGGTATAAACCATATCACCAACGCCCAAGCCATGGTCTTTGCTGGTTGGCGATTGTCCATCACTACATGGATCACAGCCATGATGGCAATGATCTGATAGATAATGAATATGATATTTACCCAACTCATCTTACAAGGTCGTTACCCAACTGCTTGGCGAGGGCATTACGAATCTTCATCGTATCATTATACTCTTCCAGAAGTGGCTTCGCTTTCTCAAAGTCTTTGCCTGCCTCTTTGATTTGAGCCTGTATCTCTTTCAGTCGTTTCTCTATGATGTCGAGTCGCAAATCGAGCACCAAATGGAGCACATGCTGACGCAAACCACCTTCACGCTCTTTCATTTGGAAATTCTTCCCCAACTGATGACGATCGATGGCCAACTTGATAGCCAATTCACTAATTTCGATATCGGGATGCTGCATGAAATAACTCTCAGCCTTGAAGTCAGACTCACCACTATGTTTTACAGCCTCTTGCAATATCTTGTTATAACGATCATCATGGAAAGTCAGTCCGTCTTGTCCCAAATCGTAGGCGATATACTGAGCCACGGTCAGATTAATCTTTTCACCATTGTCCGTCTCTACATCCTCGTAAATCACTTTCTCGCCATCGCGTATCACAGCCTTGATCAATAATCGCTCAACCTCGTGTGTCTGCTCGTCAACAGTGTGAAGACCTATGATTCTTTGAGGCGTCTCCTGACCTGTTTTCGACACATCGCGCTCACGCTCCTTCTCCTTGTCCTCGATGTCCTTACGTATCATGTCGTTCATCGAGTTGAGTAGTGTTTGTTCCTTGATACCAAGTCGTTGGGAGAGTTCACCAAGATATGTCGAGCGCAATATTTGATCCGGTATGACGGAGATGCTCTTCACGATGCCTCCAATGGCCTCTGAACGCTTCACGGGATCCGTCACGTTCTCTACCGTCAGACGTGTCTTAAATGAGATAAAGTCTGTGGCGTTCTCCTCGATATAGTCTTTGAATTCCTGTGCGCTATGCTTGCGACTGAACGAGTCAGGATCGTCACCATCTGGCAAAAGCAATACCTTGATATTCATACCCTCAGCCAACAGCATATCCGTACCTCGCATGGCTGCATGGATACCAGCCTCGTCGCCATCATACAATAAAGTAATATTTGGTGTGAAGCGTCTGAGAAGTTTAATCTGATAATTTGAGAGGGCTGTACCACTATTGGCCACCACATTCTCGATACCACACTGGTGCATGGCGATCACATCGGTATAGCCCTCCACCATATACACACGATCTTCCTTGGCAATAGCTTTCTTCGCTTGGAAGAGTCCGTAAAGTTCACGTTCTTTATGATAAATCTCCGAGTCGGGCGAATTGACATATTTCTGTTGCACACCCTTCGTTCTGGCATCGAGCAAACGGCCTCCAAAGGCCACAACCCTACCACTGACGTTGAGCCATGGGAAGATGACACGCCCTGCATAGCGATCGTGGAGACCTTTCTCGCCTTTGATACAGAGGCCTGTCTTCTCCAGATACTCTGGCTGATAACCTGCCTTCTGTGCAGCCAAAGCCAAAGCATCGCGCTTCTGGAGGGAAAAACCCAAGTTAAACTTCTCGATGATATCATCTCGGATGCCTCGACTACGGAAATATTGCTTTCCGATGGCTATACCATCAGGATCGTTCTTCAGGATAGCCTGAAAATACTTCATCGCCCACTCGTTGACGATAAACATCGACTCTCGATCGCTCTGTTCCTTGATTTCCTCGGGAGTAAGTTCCTTTTCCTCGATCTCGATGTTGTATTTCTTCGCCAACCATCGTAGGGCCTCGGGGTAGGTAATCTGCTCGTGCTTCATCAGGAAGTTGATGGCCGTACCACCCTCTCCACACGAGAAACATTTGCATATCTGCTTCGTAGGCGACACCATAAACGAGGGCGTCTTGTCGTCGTGGAAGGGGCACAAGCCTTTATAGTTCACACCCGACTTACGGAGTGTGACAAACTCGCCCACCACATCGACGATGTTCGTGGCGTCCATAATCTTGTCTATCGTCCTACGGTCAATCATGGTTTCATAAATACGAAATAGACTGCTGCTACCAAACAGAGGGCAGCTGCAGCATGGTTCCAATGCAATTGCTCATGCTGGAAGATGAGGTTCGCAATCACAGCAAACACCACCAACGAGATACACTCCTGGATGACCTTCAACTGCACAAGGTTAAAGGGACCTCCATTATCCACGAATCCGATTCTGTTAGCAGGTACCTGACAACAGTACTCGAAGAAGGCTATCATCCACGAGAAGGCAATCACCAGATAGAGGGGCCAATTATTAGAAACACCCGATTGCTGCAAGCGCAGATGACCATACCACGCAAACGTCATAAACACATTGCTCAAAATGAGCAACAGAATTGTATATACACCATTCATCATTGTCTGACTTCATTTAATCGACTGCAAAAATACACAAAAAAGCCGAAAGTATATCACTTTCTGATTGTTTTTTTATTCCCGAAGTCCTTGAAGGTTTTCACTCATGAAGTATTTTCCGTTCCAAACTTTTGTACGTACATTCCATACTTTGGTACGTACGTTCCAGGCTTTGGTACGTACGTTCCAAGCTTTGGAATATAAAATTATTCTCTGCGGATGGGAAAATAATGCCCGTAGATAAGGAGGCGCCAAAGCCACTCGAGGGGACCGAATTGGAAATACTTGAGCCAAAGGGCACTCAAGAAGGTCTGTAGCACAAAAACTGCAAGGGCAATCAGGGAAATAAAAACAAGTCCAAGCGACGTGCCAAGACCAAAGCCAAGGCCATAGAAAAGTATAACACCTATAAGCGATTGGCCAATATAATTGGAAAGGGCCATACGACCTATTAATGCCATACGGGAAAAGAATATGTATTTAGAAGGTGTGTGCTGATAAGCCAGACAGAAGCCTATAATATAGGTAGCCGACATCGAGACAACACTCACAGTATAAAGCACAGAGTGGAAGGTGAGACCTAAGGACAGGGAATCTGTAGCGCTCAGAGCATAGAGGATAGAGCAGGGTATGGAGAACCAAAGGCTGATATCGAGGTTACGCTCTGTAAAATACTCCTGTAGATAGGCATACGCCTTATGCTTACCTGCGACATAGCCAATCAAGAAAAAGCCCATCACACGCAACAAGTGATGACCACTGACAAGCTCCCACATACGCTCAAAAGCCCCTTGAAGCAAGAAAGCAAACATCTGGGAGTAACTGGTAGCATCTCGCAACCATGTGGCATAATTAGCCTCTGTGAGCCCCTGTGCATGAGCCTGTTGCCACCAAGCATCATAGAAAGGACGAGCAAAGTCGATACCAGCAAACTCTGTGAGTGCATCAAGACCTATCGGGAATAATATCAGAATGGCTGCAATGACAAGTAAAACTTTGTCCTTCAAACGGATAAACAGGGGGAGCAACATGCCTCCAACCGCATATAGCAACAAAATGTCACCACTCCAGATAAACATGAGGTGGAAAGCACCAATCAACGCAAGGATCAGCATGCGACGCAAGAATCGGGAAACACTTTGACGTGAAAGGAATATGGCAAAGCCTACGCCAAAGAGCAGAGAGAAGATGGTATAGAACTTACCATCGACCAGCATATAATGGAAGAAACGAATCACAGCATCAATGCCTCCCGTAGCCATATCCGTCTGTTCTGTAGGCGACAAGAACGTCCATAAGGCAAACTCTGGATAGTTGGCCAAGGCAATACCCATAAGCGCGAAACCTCTTAAGGCATCGAGAATCAAAAAGCGCTGTTTTTCGGATATAGGTCCCTCTGACATAGGCGTTTTAGCTATCATTCTGCTGCAAAGATAATGTTATTCGTGCGAAAAACCAAATTTAATTTGTATTTTTACATATTTTGTGCTAACTTTGTGGCCAATAAAACCAGAACCGAAATGAAGAAGACTCTTTTTTCCCTCCTGATGTTGGCCATCGCCACGAGCATGAGCGCCAAAACTTTTTATTCGAACTCAGATATAAACAAGCAATGGCGCACAAAGACCATCAGCGTGAAGAACGGAGGACAAACACCTGACGTAGTGACTCTGCTCAAGGCTTTCCATCAGGCATTTCCTGCATGGGTGGTCAATGAAGTGTTGGAACAAGCAGATCATCCTGCAAAAGGCACTCGCCAAAGTGGTACGGCTTCCATCTTTGATGCTGAAGACGACTACCGCATCCTGATTGATCGCAGGAATGGCTACGTGGATCTGTCGTCGCAGACGGATATCAGTCAGATGGAGGCTTGTGTATGGCGCAAGGAAAATGGTCATAGGATATTTGCTGTGACGATCTACGAGCAGCACGACTCTGTACAGCACCAACTTTGCTGGTATGACTACGACCCAGCAACTCAGACAATGAAACCTGAAAAGAGTCCGCTCGACGACTTTAAACCCGCAGTGCCTCAGGCCTTTTTGGGTTGGAGTCTGCCTATGAAGGGTACTGATTTCACGATTAGCGAATACTACCCAGGACTTCCTTCTATCACCCATGTTTATAAATGGGACAAGAAACAGTTCCTTGAGGGTGAGACGCAGATGCCAAACTTCGAGTATATGCCTAGTGTGGGCTCTACCCATGCAGAGGCAGCTGGTCATTGCAACCACGTTTGGTCGCACTACGCTCTGGCAGATCTGACGGGCGAAGGTTGGCCAGTATTGCTGT
>Ga0310696_10007513_pt1 | contig 12789 bp, 11 predicted proteins | sample AusTroGonzalo_MG_4_FD_203885 | JGI IMG/M metagenome (GOLD analysis project Ga0310696, IMG submission 203885) | Bovine rumen microbial communities from tropical cattle in Woodstock, Queensland, Australia - Gonzalo_02 (v2) (version 2) | ecosystem: Host-associated > Mammals > Digestive system >... | reverse complement strand
TGTCCACGTCGTGACCAATGCAGGAAATCACGCCCATTCCGGTTATAACTACACGTTTCGGTTCCATATACTCTTTTATTTATATCAGTTTGCAGGCGCTGCGGAGCACCTGCTCCGCGCCGCCTATAATGTCGTTCACAATGTCCGCCGCGGGCTCCCGGCGCCGGATGAGGCCCGCCACTTCGCCGGCCAGGAAACTGCCGCCGGCGAGGTCGCCGTCAAAGACGGCTTTCTTCAGGGATCCGGTCCCGAAGGCGCGGATCTCCTCGGCCGAGACGGAAGGATCCGCTTCCATCCGGGCGAATTGCTTGGAGAACGGCGTCTTGAGGCTGCGGACGGCGTCTCCCAGCGTCTTTCCCGTAACGAGGGTGCTGACATCCGAGGCCTTGATGAGCCGCTCCTTGTACACGTCGTGCACCTTGCATTCATCGGCCACCAGGAAACGGGTCCCCACCTGCACGCCGCAGGCGCCCATCAGCAGCATGGCCGCGGCGCTGCGGCCGTCGAAGATACCGCCTGCCGCCAGCACGGGGATCTGGACGGCGTCCAGGACCTGCGGCAGCAGCGCCAGCGTGTGGGTGTCGCCCACGTGTCCGCCGGACTCGGCGCCTTCGGCGATCACGGCCGTTGCGCCCAGTTCCTGCATCTTGATGGCATAGGCCACGGAAGCGACCACGGGGATGACTTTGATCCCGGCGGCCTTCCACATGTCCATATAAGGGGCCGGCGACCCGGCGCCCGTGGTGACGATGCCCACGCCTTCTTCCACCACCAGGGCGGCGATTTCCGCGGCATTGGGCGCCGCCAGCATGATGTTCACCCCGAAGGGCTTGCGGGTGAGGGACCGGGCTTTACGGATTTCCTCCCGGATGGCTTCCGTGCCCGGTCCGATGGAGGAAATGAGCCCCAAGCCACCGGCTTCCGACACGGCAGCAGCCAGGCGTGCATCCGAGATCCACGCCATGCCGCCCTGGAAAAGGGGCTTTTCAATCCCTAGTATATCACAGATTACTGTTCTCAACCGCAATGATTTAGTCTGCAAAGATACGAATTATTTTTTACTTCGGGCATTGCGGCGGCGACGTTCCCGGACCCGGTAGGCGCTTTCCACCATCAGTTGGTCCTGGAAGCAGCCACGGGCTGCCAGCAGATTGCAGACACAAATCACCAGGGGAAAGATGACCGTCCAGCGGAAGACGGCCCCCTCAAAGCTGAAATACATCCAGGCCAGCCACACCTGCATCCCCAGGGCGATGATGGCGGAAAGCACCGCCAGCCGCATCTGCAGGATGCGGCTTTTGAACACCACCAGGGCCAGGACGATCAGGAAGGCCAGGATACAGAGAAGGATGGCAAAGAATGGTCTCTGGAGCTGGAAATAGGGCACGCTCAGCATGCCGTCCGGACTGGCCACCCGGTAGGCCGTCCCAAAGAGCAGGACGGCCACCAGGACGGCCGATATCATCAGATACAAAGTTTGAATGCGCTGCCACATAGTCTAAAGTTCCTCCGATACAGGGATTTCATCGATGTTACCGCGCTCCTGCTCCATCGGGATGCGGGACAGCAGCCAGCAGCAAAGGCCGAACACGCACACGCCCGCGGCATAGAAGAGGATGTAGTCGGACTGGGCCATCTCCTGCACCCAGAAGGTGGCCTCCGTCGTCGGCTGATCCGTCACCTGGGCCACCACCACGGCCGTTCCGTTGTTGATGAAATGGATGAGCATGGTCATCCACAGGGAACCGGTCTTGTAGTACACGTATCCCATCACCAGGCCGATGATGAAGGCGTTGAGCGCCTGCCAGGGATTGGCGTGGATGATGGCGAAGAACAGGGCGGACAGCACGATGGCCCACGCCGGTTTCATCTTGGTGAGCAGGCCGCGGAGGACCATGCCCCGGCAGAGCCACTCCTCAAAGACGGGCGCAAAGATGGCCACAAGCAGGAACGAGCTCCAGAACGGTCCCCCCGTCAGCGACCCCATGATGGCCGTGAACTGGTCGTAGATCTGCTTCATGAGGGGGCTGCTCATCGTGAGCTTGAAATTGAAGTAGTTGGGCAGGTCCGCCACCACCATGGTGGCATAGGTGAGTACCACTGTAATCAAGGCGACGAGCCATCCGTTATAGGGACCGAAATGGTTGCTGGACAGCTTGTACCCCTTTTCAAACAGGCTGTTCTTCTGGCTTTTGACCCCCGCATAGATCATGGCGGGGATGAAGCTGAGGGGATAGGCGATCAGAGTAGAATAGGTCATGACGACTTCTCCGGGAAGGAAGGCGGAGAAGATCAGGACCACCATGTTTCCCAGGAGCATTCCCAGCAGGAACAATCCCAGGAGGCCGAACATACCTTTCACGCCCGGTACATACCAGGCGTGATTGGCGTAAAGATCGAAATTATTGACTTTCCGGGCGAAGAGTTGCATATCTCAATACAGGGGGCTGGGATATACGCCCTCCTTCACCAGGGCGGCAAACTTGGCTACAACGCCGGGACGGTCCTCCTTATAGGTTACGCCGAACCAGTGCTCCGGGGTGGACAGGACTTCGCAGACGGCTTCGCCGCCCTTGACCAGGACATCCACGGCATAGGGGATGTAGTATTCCTTCTTGGGCTCCGTGCGGTGCTCCTCCAGGAAGGTGACGAAGGAAGCCTCGCTCTTGGAGAAATAGTCCGGGGTAAAGCCCCACATGTTCATGGAGCAGAGGGACTTGGCCGTGAGCTTCACGTGTTTCTCCCCGGTGACGGAGTTGTCGCCGTACACGTTGCCGTCCGCATCCTTGGCGATGTCCAGGTGCTCGGCGATGCCGGTGAGGATGTTCTTGTCGTCGTAGAAGCAGATGCCGCGGGACACGCTGCCGTTCTCCGACAGGGTGTTCTCCAGCTCGAATCCGATGATGCAGTACTGGCCCTGGGTGTTTTCATGCTTCCGGCACCAATCCGCAAGGATCTTGAAGGAATCCTTTCCGTAGAAATCGTCTCCGTTGATGACGGCGAAGGGCTCGTGGATCACGTCCTTGGCCATGAGCAGGGCGTGGGCGGTACCCCAGGGCTTCACGCGGTCTTCCGGCACGGTGAAGGGAGCGGGGATCTTGTCCAGTTCCTGGGTAACGAAGGCAAACTGAAGCGGCTCTCCGTCCACGGTCTTCACGCCGGCGTATTTCTGCTTGACGTTGGCTTCCATATCGGCCTTGAAGAAGTCACGCACAATGTAAACCACTTTGCCGAAACCGGCTTCCACGGCGTCGTGGATGGAATAGTCGATGATGGTTTCACCGTTGGGACCAAGCCCGTCCATTTGTTTGAGGCCACCGTAGCGGCTGCCCATACCGGCAGCGAGGACCAAAAGAGTAGGTTTCATGGAATCGTTGTTTTTTATTTTTACAAATTTAGTAAATTCGCAAAATAAAACCGAAAATTTTTTTCAATGGCAGAACCTTCCGGAAAATGGGCCTGGCTCAAGCGCAGTGACCACAATTATTTCCTCCCTTTCGTCGTGGTCGTCACCACGGTGGTGGCGCTGTGGCTGCTGTTTTTCGCCCACAACAGCGTGCTCCACTGGATCCGCGCCGCCGTGGAGGTAAAGAACCAGGAGCAGGAAATGGCCCGCCTGCAGTCGGAAATTGATCAGATGGACCGCGAAATCAACGATCTCGGCCACAACCGCGATTCCGTGGAGGCTTTCGCCCGCGAAACCTACCACTTCGCCGCCCCCGGCGACGATGTCTATATCGTGGAATAACCTGGATGCCCGCCGCTATAGCCGCTCAAAGAGCCGGGCGGTGCGGACGGCTTCGGCCACGTCGTGGACGCGGAGCCAGGTGGCGCCCTGCTGAAGGGCGGCCAGGTGGATGACCTGGGTGGCCGGAAGGGCCTCTTCCGGGGTGATTCCCAACAGCTTATAGATCATGCTCTTGCGCGAGACGCCCGCCAGGATGGGCCGGCCCAGGGCCAGCAGCCGGCGCTGGCTCCGCAGCAGTTCGTAGTTCTGGTCCAGCGTTTTGGCAAAACCGTACCCCGGGTCCAGGATCCAGTCCCGGATGCCGTTCTGTTCGGCCTTGGCGGCAAATTCCTCAAAATAGGCCAGCACGGCGGAGGTGATGTCCGTGGGGTAGTCCGTGAGGGTTGACATGGTCTCCGGCGTGCCCCGCATGTGCATGGCCACGTAGGGCAGCCCCAGGCGGCCCACCAGCGGCAGCATCTCCGGGTCCAGGGCCCCGGCGCTGATGTCATTCACCATGAACGGCCCGATGGTCTCATACGTCCGCCGGACGATCTCTGCACGGTAGGTGTCAACAGAGAAGCGGAGGGGCGTAAACGGAGACGGAGAGACGTTTTCTGGAGCATTTGCTTGTGCAGGGTTGTCTAACGTTGTGGTAGGGAACGGAGTGACCCTTTCAGAAGCATTTGCCCGTACAGGGTCGCGAAGCGACGCTTCTGAAAGGGTCACTCCGTTCCCGTCAAGGGTAGCTATCGCCTTTAGCACCGGCTCCAGGCGGCTCCATTCTTCTTCCAGGGACGGCTGGGAGGAGCCGGGGCGGGTGGAGCAGGCGCCCAGGTCGATGACCCCGGCCCCTTCTGCCTGCAGGGCGGCTATCTTGCTGAGCGCCTGGCCGGCCGGGGTGCGGCTGGCGGCGTAGAAGGAGTCATCGTTCAGGTTGACGATGCCCATGATGTGAATCTGCGGCTTCATAGTGCGGCAAAGGTACGGCTTTTCGCCGAAAATCGCTATATTTGCCAAGATAAACCTCAATTGCGATGCTGGTCGTTTTGGAAGGCCTGGACGGCGCCGGTAAGTCCACCCAGGTGAAATTGCTGAAAGAGTATCTGCAGGCACGCTGCGGGGCCCTGGAGTACATCCATTTCCCCCGCTACGACGCCCCTGTTTACGGAGACCTCATCTCCCGCTTCCTCCGGGGCGATTTCGGCTCCAACGAGACCGTCCATCCCCAGCTGGTGGCCCTGCTGTTCGCCGAAGACCGCCACGGGGCGGCCCCGCAGATCCGCGAGGCCCTGGCGGCGGGAAAAACCGTCCTGCTGGACCGCTACGTGTATTCCAACATCGCCTACCAGTGCTCCAAACTGACCGATGAAACCCGTCGGCAGGCCCTCCGGGACTGGATTTTCCATACGGAGTACCAATTGTTCAACCTTCCGGTGCCGGACCTGAATCTCTTCCTGGACGTGCCCATCGGCTTTGTGGAGCAGAGCCTCTCGCAGGAGCGTTCCGGCGAGGACCGGGACTATCTGGGCGGCGCCCGGGACATCCATGAGGCTTCCATCGCCTTCCAGCGCAATGTGCGCAGCATGTATGTGGCGGAAACGGAGCGGGATCCGCATTTCCGCCGGATCGATTGTTCCGACGCGGAAGGCAACATGCTTCCGCCGGAGGCAATCTTTAACAAGGTCCGTGCGGCCGTGGATTCCTGCCTGCTATGAAACAAGTGCTCATCAAATGGCGCCGCTTTGTGGCCATTCTCATCGGGATTGTCTTCCTGGGCTCCGGCCTCCTGAAAATTGAGGACCCGGTGGGGACGATGCTCATCGTCCGGGAATATCTCAAGCTGTTCCACCTGGCCTGGCTGCTGCCTTGCGCCAAGGGCATCGGCATCGTCCTGGCTACGTCGGAGGCCCTGATCGGCGTGGGCCTCATTACCGGCGTCTTCCGGAAGCTGTTCGCCTGGCTTACGCTGGGTTTCCTGGCCTTTTTCACGCTGGTGACGCTGGTGCTGTGGATCCTCAATCCCTCCATGGACTGCGGCTGCTTCGGCGAGGCCTTCCACCTCACCCACGCCCAGAGTTTCTGGAAAAACGTGGTTTTGCTGGTGCTGGGCGCGCTGGCCTTCATCCCCGTCAGCCAGCTGGGAGAATACAAGGCCCGCCGCATCATCGCGGCCGGCGTGGGACTGTTCTCCGTGCTCTTTGCCGTGGCCTACAGCCAGACGCACCTCCCCATCGCGGACTTCACGGAGTTCGACCTGGGGGCGGAACTCTTTGCCTCTCTGGACGATGACATTGAGGCGGATAACCATTACATGAGCGGCTACGTCTATGAAAAGGACGGCCAGCAGGGGACCTTCACGCTGGACCGCCTGCCGGATTCCAGCTGGACTTTCGTGCGCGTGGACACCCTCTTCCACGCCAGCGTAGGCATGCAGGATGCGCATCCTATCCTTTCCTTCCGGGATGCGGCAGGGGAGTACCAGGACCGGCTGGCCGCGGATGGGAAGGCCGTGGTCTTCTCCGTTTACGATGCGGCCAAGATGGATTGGACGCGCCTGGCGCAGCAATATCCTGCGGTACAGCGGGCCGGCGCCCGGCCGCTATTGCTGGTGGCCGCTACGCCGGAGACCCTGGCGGACCTGCCTGTTCCGGCCGGTGTAGAGGTTTATTACGCCGACTACAAGACGCTCATCACCCTCAACCGGGACAACGGCGGGGCGTCCTATTTCGATGACGGGGAGCTGGTGGCCAAATGGACGGCCAGGGCTTTCCCGGAAGATCTCTCCGGCGCCCTGGCCTCCGATCCGGTGGAACTGTCCACCCATCTGATCCTGAAGCGGCGCATCCAGGCCCAGGGCTTCTGCCTGTACCTGGCCGCTGCGCTCATCCTGTTATAACGCGTTGATATTCTCGTCCAGCCACGCGAGGCGCTCCGTATAGAAATCTTTCATGTACTGGACCGCTTCCGACCAGGACGTGAAGTTGTCCGGCGGATAGTACGTCCAGCGCTTGGCGCGCGGGTTCTTGCCGGCCTGGACATTGTGGTCGTAGGCCAGCTTGTTGTAGGTGGTCATCTGGTCGATGAAGGCGGGAATCTTGTCCAGCCGGGGTTTTACCAGGTTCCAGCGGTCCTTGAGGGCCTGCACGAAGAGCGGATCCTCGAACAGGTACTGGTAATAGCTCTTGCGGGAACCGTCCCGGTCGCCGTTCTCGAAGGAACCGCCGCGGATCTTGATGAACCAGCCCTTGGGGCCGCCCATGCCGGGCTCCAGGTTGAAATCCGACTCCAGATAGCTGCAGTTGCCCAGGGAGAGGTCGAAGTCCCACACCATGGGCATGAACAGCTTGGTATCCTTGTCCTTGGCGAAGTAGGTGGACAGGCGCATGCCGCCGTCCACGTTCATCGTGAGCTCCTGGACGATGTAGTTGCCGATGAAGGTATAGAGGTCCAGCTTGGACTGGTAACCGGTCTCCGGGTCGAAGGAACGGGCCGCCAGGAGGCGTTCCACCTCGTTCACATAGTCCGTGATGAAGTTCATCTGGGCCTGGGCGTCGGCGGAATTGTCCGGATTGTTCCGGTCGCCGAACTCCGGCTCCTTGAACTTGATCTTCTTCTGGAAGGTCTCCGTGCGGAAGTAGCGGTCGTAGTCCTGCTTGTTGTCGATTTCCAGCAGGTAGCCGCCGTCCGTCTGGCCGGCCTCCACCACAGTGATGGGAACCTTGTTCTCCCGGTCCACTTCCTTGGCTTCCACCAGCAGGTAGCAGCCGCCGTACTGGCCGTTGAAATACACCTCCGCCGCCCGGTATTTGGGCGTCCAGGGCATGGAGACCATGCGCGCAATCCGGAGGGCCACCGCGTTGCGGAGCAGCGAGGGGTCCTGGACGTCGGCCAGCAGGATCCAGTCCTTGTCGCCCTTCATGCCGAACACCTTGCGGTGCTCGTCCAGCTTGATCTTGTAGGAGTGCTTGATGCCGCCCTCGGCATCGTAGGAGGTGTTCCCGCGGCCGCGGATCTTCATTTTAAGCACTTGGGAATCCGTCTCATAGCTCTCGGCCGTGGCGGTCTTGTACATGCCCTTTGGGTCCCGGAAACGGACGGTTCCGTCCACCCAGGTGTATTCCCCTTCGGCCAGGCGCTGGGTCTCTTTCTCCCAGGTGATGTCGATGCGGGGGAAATCGGCCAGGGCGCTGACGGTGTTGTAAGTAGGGTAGTCGGGCAGGCTGGCGCCCGTGTCTTCCCATACGCGGTAGGTGGGGGTGGGGCCGGGATCCGGGTGGTCCGGGGTGTCGGGCTTGTCCGGATTGTCGGGGGTGTCCGGCCCGGGCTCCCCGGCGGCAGAGATGGTGATGGTGCAGGTGGTGCTCACCATCTTGTCGGCGGTGGAAACGCGGATCCGCGCGCTCCCTTCCTGCAGGGCCGTTACCAGGCCGTTGTCGTCCACCTTTGCGTACAGCAGGCCCAGCGACCGCCATTCCAGGGCGGCCCCGGTGGCTTCCTTGGGGGTGACGGCCACCTGGAGCTGGATGCTTTCACCGGGCTTGAGGGTGCACTCCGCCGGGGTGACGGTGAGTGCGGTGACCTCGGCCTTTGTGGGGGTGGGTTCCTCCTTCTCCGGGGGAAGGATTTCCTTTTTATCACAGGAAAACAGGACTGTCGCGACGGACAGCCCTGTCAGAAAGAACTTGATGAAGCGTTTCATGTCGGTTTACAGGCTCCGTTTGATTTCCACAATCTGGAAGGCCTCGATGATGTCTCCGGGGTGGATGTCGTTGTAACGGTCCAGACCGCAGCCGCATTCCATGCCGGCGGGCACTTCCTTGGCCTGGTCCTTGCCCCGCTGCAGGGAGGACAGCGTACCGGTGTACACCACGATGCCGTCGCGGATCAGGCGCACGTCGGCCTTGTTGGTCAGCTTGCCTTCCTTCACCTGGCAGCCGGCGATGGTGCCCACCTTGGAAATCTTGAAGGTCTGCTTGACCTCGGCGGTGGCGGTAACCTCTTCCTTCTTCTCCGGCTCCAGCATGCCCTCGATACCTTCCTTCACCTCGTTGATGCAGTCGTAGATGACGGAGTAGAGGCGGATTTCGATGCCTTCCTTCTCCGCGGCACGGCGGGCTTCGGCGCTGGGACGCACCTGGAAGCCGATGATCACGGCGTCGGAGGCTTCGGCCAGCAGGACGTCGCTCTCGCTGATGGCACCCACGGCCTTGTGGATCACGTTCACGCGCACTTCCTCCGTGGAGAGCTTGATGAGGGAATCGGACAGGGCTTCCACGGAACCGTCCACATCGCCCTTGACGATGACGTTGAGTTCCTTGAAGTTGCCGATGGCGATGCGGCGGCCGATCTCCTCCAGGGTAAGGTGCTTCTGCGTCTTGATGCCCTGGATGCGGATGAGCTGCTCGCGGCGCTGGGCGATGGACTTGGCTTCCTTTTCGTCGGCCATCACGTTGAACTTCTCACCGGCGGCGGGCGCGCCGTTCAGGCCCAGCATGCTCACCGGCGTGGACGGGCCGGCGGATTCCACCTTCTGGCCGCGCTCGTTGAACATGGCCTTCACACGGCCGTAGTAACTGCCGGAGATGATGACGTCGCCCACGTGGACGGTACCGTCCTGCACCAGCACGGTGGCCAGGTAGCCGCGGCCCTTGTCCAGGGAGGACTCGATGACGGCGCCGCTGCCCAGCTTGTTGGGATTGGCCTTGAGTTCCAGGAGGTCCGTCTCAAAGAGGACTTTCTCCAGGAGCTTGTCCACGTTGATGCCCTTCTTGGCGGAGATTTCCTGGCACTGGTACTTGCCGCCCCAGTCTTCGACGAGGATGTTCATCTCACTGAGCTGGCGACGGATGGTGTCGGGGTTGGCACCGGGTTTGTCGATCTTGTTGATGGCGAAGACCATGGGGACGCCGGCGGCCTGTGCGTGGGCGATGGCTTCCTTGGTCTGGGGCATCACGGCGTCGTCGGCCGCCACGATGATGATGGCCAGGTCCGTCATCTGGGCACCACGGGCACGCATGGCGGTAAACGCCTCATGGCCAGGGGTATCCAGGAAGGTGATGTGGCGTCCGCTGGGGAGCGTCACGTTGTAGGCGCCGATGTGCTGCGTGATACCGCCGGCCTCACCGGCAATCACGTTGGAGTTGCGGATGTTGTCCAGCAGGGAGGTCTTACCATGGTCCACGTGACCCATCACGGTGATCACAGGCGGACGCTCCACCAGGTCTTCTTCCCGGTCGGGTTCCTGCTGCTGGATTTCCTCCGTGAGTTCCGCGGTGACGAATTCCACCTTGTAGCCGAATTCCTCGGCCACCAGAACGAGGGTCTCTGCGTCCAGACGCTGGTTGATGGACACCATCATGCCCAGGGACATGCAGGCGCCGATGACCTTCACCACAGGGGTGTTGTTCATGAGGGTGGCGAGGTCGTTCACCGTTACGAACTCCGTGACTTTCAGCACCTTGTTCTCCGCTGCTGCGGCTTCCATCTCCTCCTGGGAGCGGATGGCGGCAATCTCGCGCTTCTCCTTGCGGTGCTTGGCGCCGAAGTTGCTCTTGGTGCTCTCGTTCATCTTGGCGTAGGTTTCCTTCACCTGCTTCTGGATCTCCTTCTGCATCTCTTCCTGCTCGGCCTCGGTCATGGCAGGCTTGAAGCGGTCGCCTTTCTTGCGGCCCTTTCCGGCCGCCGGGTCCGCGGCTTTCTTCTTGTTGTCGCCGGCGTTCTTCTTGGGCGCCTTTTCGGCCTGGACCTTGGTGACGTCCACCTTCTGGGAGCCACCCTTGATGCGTTCGCGCTTCTTGCCGCGCTTGGGATCGAACTGGGAAAGGTCGATCTTGCCGAGCACCTTGAGCTGCGTGTTGGGCGTGGCTGCAGACTCCGCCGGGGTCGGGGCGGGGCTTTCTGCGGCTTCGGCTGCGGGCTCAGTTTCGGCTAAGGCAGGAGATGCCTCTTGGGGAGCATCGACCTTTTCATCAGCGACGAAGGAGGCCTCTTCTGCCTCTTCGACCTCTTTGGCGGCGGCGGAGGTCTCTTCTGCCGCTTCGATTGAAGAGGCATGTCCCGGGAGGACCGGAGATGCCTCCTGAGGAGCATTGACCTTCTTTTCAGCGACGAAGGAGGCCTCTCCGGTCTCTTCGACCATAGGCTCCGGTTCGGCTTCCGGCTGGAGGGCAGGCGATGCCTCCTGAGGAGCATCGACCTTACTTTCAGCGACGAAGGAGGCCTCTCCTTCCTCTCTGGTTTCGGGCTCCACAACCGGTTCGGGTTCCTGCTTCGGGGCGGGCGCGGGCTCCGGCTTCTGGGTGCGGGACAGGTTGTTGCTCTTGATGACGGTCACGCGCTCAGGCTCGTATTCGTCCTCTTCCACGCCCTGCCTGCGGGAGGCCTTGTCCAGGATCTCCGTGAGCTTGACGTCCACCTTCTCGGCGGCTTCCTTCAGCTCCAGGTCCTTGCCGAACTTCTTGTGCAGCTCGGGCACGTATTCGTCCGAGACCTTCATGTTCGGGTTGGCGTCTTCGATGCCGGCGCCTTTGGAGTTGAGGAAATCTACCAGGGTGTCAAGCCCGATATTGAATTGTTTGATGAGTTTCGATAGTCTGATTTCTGCCATAGATGACCCCTTGTTTGTTTAATTAATCTTCGAATTCCTCGTGGAGGATGCGGAGCACCTCTTCCACGGTTTCGTCTTCCAGGTCGGCCCGGGAGGCGATGTCGGCGGGAGAGAGGGCCATGACGCTGCGCGCGGTGTCGCAGCCGATGGCCTGCAGACGCTCGATCACCCAAGGATCGATCACGTCCTCGAAGTCCTTCAGGAGCACGTCGTCCTCCTCCTGCTCGTTCTGCTGGAGCTCACGCCAGACCTCGATCTCGCGGCCTACCAGCATGCCGGCCAGCTTGATGTTGACGCCGCCCTTGCCGATACCCTTCTTCACTTCGTCCGGGAGCATGTACACCTTGATCTTGTCCTCGGGGCTTTCGCCCAGGTCGATGCGGGAGATGCGGGCCGGGTTCAGGGCGCGGGTGATCATCAGCTGCGGGTTGGCGCTCCACTGGATGACGTCGATGTTCTCGTTGCGGAGCTCACGGACGATGCCCATGATGCGGGAACCCTTCACGCCGATGCAGGCGCCGATGGGATCGATGCGGTCGTCGTAGGACTCCACGGCCACCTTGGCGCGCTCGCCGGGGATGCGGACCACCTTCTTGACGGTGATGAGGCCGTCGTAGATTTCCGGCACTTCCATCTCGAAGAGTTTCTCCAGGAAGGAGTCCGTGGTGCGGGAAAGGACGATGTAGGGCGTGGTGTTGTTCTTCATCTCCACGCTCTTGATGATGGCGCGCACGGAGTCGCTCTTCTTGAAGCGCTCGCCGGGGATCTGCTCGCTCTTGGGCATGCGGAGCTCGTTGCCGTCCTCGTCCAGGATGAGGACTTCGTTCTTCCAGGTCTGGTACACCTCGCCGGTGAAGATCTCACCCACGCGCTCGGAGTACTTCTTGAAGACGTTGGCTTTCTCGATGTCCATGATACGGCCCTGGAGGTTCTGACGGATGTTCAGGATGCCGCGGCGGCCGAAGGAGCTCAGGGAAAGCTTGCGGGTGAAGGTGTCGCCGATTTCGTAGTCGTCGTCGCCGGTTTCGGCGGCGATCTCTTCCACGGTGATCTGGGTGACGGGATCCTCCACTTCTTCCACTACTTCAAAGTTCTGGTAGATCTCGCAGTCGCCCTTGTCCACGTTGATGATCACGTCGAAGTTGTCGGCGTTCCCGTAGGTCTTGGCGAGCTGGGTGAGGAACACATCCTTCAGTACGCCGAGCATCACCGGACGGTCGATGCTCTTTTCTTCCTTGAAGTCCTTGAAAGCGTCAATCAAGGTCACTTCTTTCTCTTTTTCTTTTGCCATTGGTTATATTGTATTATTTGAATTCAATATAGGGGGTTACGCTGTTGATCTCCGTCAGGGGGAAGGTATCCTCGTGCTCCACCTTTTCCTTCTTCTTTTTGCCTTCCACGGCTTCCAGGGCGGTGTATTGCAGGGTGATGCTGTCCTCCGTGGCGGCGCTGA
>Ga0310696_10007512_pt1 | contig 12790 bp, 11 predicted proteins | sample AusTroGonzalo_MG_4_FD_203885 | JGI IMG/M metagenome (GOLD analysis project Ga0310696, IMG submission 203885) | Bovine rumen microbial communities from tropical cattle in Woodstock, Queensland, Australia - Gonzalo_02 (v2) (version 2) | ecosystem: Host-associated > Mammals > Digestive system >... | reverse complement strand
TTCACAAGCTGTATCCATCAAGGCGAGAATGTCGTCATATCTGCCGTATTCGGCGATATTTCCGATATTCTTCCTGACAGTATCAGGATAGTTTTTTGCAAGGTAAGTCAGGATGACCCTGAAGAACCTTCTCTCACCCAGACCGCCTCTTACATCTCTTGCAAAGAAGAGTGTCTTCATGGCGATGTCCCTGTCTTCAGCAAAGGCTCTCATGAACCTTGTGACGATCTCTTCGTCACTCGCATTCCTAAGCGCACCGGCTGTAGCAAACAAGTCTAAGCAATCTGACATTGTGCTTGCGTTTGTTACAGCGCCGTTTGCTGTATAAGTCTTGTTAGCTTCTCTCTTCAAAAAGTTCAACATTTTCTTTTTCTCCTTTAACAAGGTGCGTTTTCAAACATGGATTAACAGTCCGATCTTTCGCCTCGATTGCTGTCTGCACCTTTAGTCAACGTTTTGCCAAGACACTTTGTCTTTACCTTGACAACTAAGGCAGGATTCGAACCTGCAAACCATAGGATCTCTAAGGTTGCTGTGCGTGTCTTCACGTTGCACCCTTATGTTAGCCTGATGTTTGGGGTTTAGATAGATGCAGATTGACTTGTGATTACAACCCCAATATAATTGGAATATTAGGGCATTTTTGGCATTTATCGAGATTATCACGACCCCATATAGGAGATATACATGACCGAGAAATATAAGATCTACTTATCCGAAGATACAAAATCAAGGCTCGTAAACGACGCCGAACTCTTCGAATTTACAAGGAGCGACGGCGCCGTCAATCTTAACGGATTCCTCAAGGAACTGATCGTCAATTACTTCGATCAGTATAGGAAAGATAACGACGAACTCCTGGATGAGATGCTGAACGAACTCACATCCGTTAAGTCAATGAAGGCAAAGGATGCTTCTGTTCTGGCGGAGAAGATAATCAGAACTTATATAAATAACAAAGAAACAGGCTCGGGCAAGAGCACGGTAATAACGCTCACCGTCAGCGGAGAGTCTTACAACATTATCAAGATAATCGAGAACAATCTCCTGAATGACAACTCCATGTCCGGCTACATCAAGAACATGTTCCTGTCGTACCTCTCCATCCCCCGTAACAAGAGAGAAGAGATTATATTCAGGCCCACTTACGAAGCAATAAACAAAGCCATCGCAGAGAACAGAATCCTCACGTTTTCTTCGACGAATTCGAAAAACAACGGTACCATCCACGTCGAACCCTACCTGATCGCGACCTCAAAGGAAGAACAGTTCAGCTACCTCCTCTGCCATAACTCGGATTATTGCAAAGACCACACCTTCAGGATCTCAAGACTTAGGAACGTCTTCGTCACCTCCGACACCTTCGAGAAAGACGATAAGATCAGCGAGCGCCTCACCAAGAAAGGCATGCGCAGCCCTCACTCCGCCGCCCCAGACATCCACGCCGTCGTCAAGATGACCGAGCGCGGCAAACAGATGTATAAGATGATCGTCAAGAACAGACCTGCCGTCACAACCATCGAAGGTGACAAGTACCACTTCGACTGGCCGGAGATGCAGTTAGAAGATTACTTCAGAAGATTCGGCAAAGAAGCAATCGTCATTCGTCCCAAGTCCTTGAAGACCAAGCTCCGCAACTACTATAAGGATGCTCTTGAGGCGTATGGGGTGTGAAAAACCGCATTAAACAAAAGAAAAGCCCGGAATCAACATCCGGGCTTAATCATATTCTTATATAATCTTATAACAACACAAAAGTGTTATTCCATATACTTGAATTTAACCGCTTTGATAGCGAGATCAATATAATCGATATCAAACGACTTCTTGGTAGTATTAAGAGCTTTGAGAAGATCCGTATTTGATCTTATGGATTTGCCTAATACATCTTTATCCTTATCATCCAATTCGACGTGATATAAAAGATTTGCCAGATAAACAATAACTTTCTTATCCTGAAGGTATTCTTCAGGATATCCCTCCATATGCATAATGGATAAATAATGCTCGAAGTCTTCTTCAGTATACTTGGGTTGTAATCCCTGAATCGGATTAGTTAGCAATGTCGTTGAAGAAGAAACCAAATTCACAAAAGAACCCAACTCATATTGTTGTTTCTTGGTCATGGCTGAATAATCATAACCGTACATTTCGGCCTTAATAAGTGCATTCTTCAACAAGGCGCTCTCTTTAATTATCCTTTCAATTCGTTCATTGATCTCAACTATAGCCAATTCATAAGATTTAACATCGCGCTTGCTGATTTGAATAAAGGTTCTCTCTAATCTCTTCTGATCCTGTTTAGCTACAAAATAGAATATACCGCTAGCTAATATACCTATGCCCGCTATAGACCATCCAATCGGTCCGGCAAGTGCCAAGAAAGCCTCTCCTGCAGCCATACCTCCGCCACCTGCAGCTAAAGCTCCGCCACCAAGCCATGCTAAAGCAGCATTTGTAGCAGCAGCTCCTGAAAGTGAAGAGATTGCTGTGCCAGTCGATGCAACACCGAATGTTGTTGCAACGCCCATAGCGGCCGTAGGTCCAAGGGCTGCTACAGATACGCCAACACCGACACCGGCAATTCCGCCACTAGCACTTTTTGTGCGTGTCTTGTCATAGTCTTTTTTGATTTTTTCTGCCTGCTGTTTCCAAGCAAGACAGATTTCCTTAGCTCTTTCAAACTCGAGTTTTTGTTCGCTGGGAAGATTGCGCACTTTATCTAAGTGCTCTTGCATATCATTCAAGGCATCGCTCAAAACACTAATATATTCACCAAATTCGATTATCTTATCGTTTGTCTTGCTGATAGCCTCCTGTGTTTCATCTTGTGCCTTTTGCAAAGGAGTCTTCTTTTTATTCCCAGTGCTTGTAATCAAATTCTGATCAGGGCCGAATTTTACATTCAGCATGAATAACGCTTCATCCATAAGTTCAAGATTAATGTCTCTTGGATCTATACAATATGTGTTTGCGAACGCATCATTTTTCTTAAAACACTTGCACAAGACTTGTTCATCATTAACACTCAATTGAATTCTATAAAGGAAATTGCACAAAAACATTAAGAATGTCTTGTTCTTTATAGAATTAACTTTACGCCGTATAATTGCTTCCTTTTTGTAGTAGTATGACTCCCTTTCTGAAGCCGTTTGCCATGTTTGCTTTTTGTCCTTAATGCACTTCAGTATCTGGGCATCATAGTATTCGGTAAAATCGTTAAGACTAAGGATATAATTGTCAAAATCTAAGTCTGAATAATATGGCTTTAAGCCGTTTATGGGATTTACAACAAGCTGAGTGGAAGAAAGCATTAGATTCATATAGGTTCCCAACTCATACTTCTGATCGTCTGTCATCTTTTTATAGTTAGTACCAAAACCTTTAATAATCTCTATGCCACGATCAATTCTCTCCTTTTCCTCATCGATACGACCTATGCGCTCATTAATCTCAGCAAGTGCACGCTTATAAGCTCTATTATTACGATCATAGATTCTTACGAAAATATCACGAGCGCAATCTTTTTCAACTTTTTTACTTGTCCAAATAAACCCAGCAGCAATAAGTGAAACCGGATCTATTATCGGTGCCGATCCAATTGCTAAGGCTAAGGCAAGGGTAGGTATTCCACCTAGTGAAGGTGCTAACAAACCTAACGAAAGAGTTTCAAAACACGTTGCAAGTCCGGACGCCAAGCTTGGCGAAATAGTAATAACAGAACAACCTATTTCCAATCCATTCATTCCAGGATTTGAATTTGCCGTACCCTTTTTTGCTTCTTCCATAATGTCATTAGCCTGAGTTTTCCAGGCCTCTCTCATCTTTTGAAGAGTTTGGTACTGAAGTTTTTTGTCGTCAGGAATACCCCTTATTGCATCAAAAATATCCTGTAACGAATTCAGACTCTCATATAATCCCGTGGATTTAACGCCCAAATCATCGATTCTTTGAACAGTCTTATCCAGCGTAATCTCAACTTCCTGTTTTGCAGTCTCTATTGTTGTCTTTTTCTCAGCCATTATTATTACCACCTTCAAAATAAGCGTCTATGTCCGATTTGTTCTTAAGAATCCTGTCTTGAGGAACACCTCGTTTCTCAGCTAGTTCCACTGTTTTGTTAAAAGCTTTCTCGTAAGCATCGCTCCTCTCAAAGTCATCTATAAACTTCAACAGATCCGCGTCGTCATATACATCAGCCAATATCCTTAAACCTTCAATATGATCAACCAAAATTATCCTGTCACTTTCAAGTGACCATTTTTCTTTGTTCAAACGATAAACCTTGAATCCACGATTTGCTTCACCCATCATTGAAATTCCAAATCTTCCAAGACCAGGCAAATTCAAACGCATTGCAAACTCCATTACATTGAAGTAACCGCCTCCTGCAGCAAATCCACGACCTACAGCATCTCCAACATCAAGCAAACAGAATGTGCCGTGTGCAACAGTAAGCATGCGTTTTACAGAAACATTTGAAAATGGTTCGCAGCTCTTCCACAATCCAATAAACGACCTTTCTCCTCGAGGTGTCTCAGAATAGAATTTGAAGATTCTTCTTATTGAATAGAGCATTCGAACAAGCATCTCATTAATAAAGACAGGTATAGATTGAGTTGCTTGGAATCTAGCGTCATAGCTATTTTCATATAACTTAACGGCAAAATCATTAAAGTCTTTTTCAAATTCTGTAGACTCTACTCCCAATCCAGCTCTGATAACGGCAACATCATTCATCCATGTCCATAAGGGAGAAGGTATTCCCTGTCCCCTGCCTTTGCTGGAATTCGATCCAGAATTATCAGAAATAATATGACCTATCCAATTAACAAAAGCACTAAATAATTTGCTAGGTATATTTGTTCCTTCTAATTCAAATTTTCCTTCATAATCACGTATGAATATCTCGCCTTGAGATACAAAATGAGTTGTGTTTGAAAACTGATCAAGGATTGAGAAGAATAGACCACATAAAGTTGGATTATGCGCTAAAGATTTAAAGTGATGATTGTTGGGCGTAATCTTATAAACAGAATTTAAGCCAGGCCCCGCACTTGTATGATCGTATGGAATCTTAAAGCGTTTTTCTAAATGCTCAATTGCAGAATGCAATTTATCTGGAACTGGAAGTTTCTCATTAATTGTTCCATCCCATCCGCAAACCTTAGCAAACCGTTCTGTCATTTCACCAAACCATTTGTCAGTTATATCACCCAACGGCGTTTCACCTGGCTTGGCGACCAGAAAGATGTCCATTATTCCACACAAAGCGCCAGAACTGACAGCCAAAGCGTAATCGGTTTTATCACAATCCGGAGTGAGGTTCTTAATTGACTCAACCGTCTCTTCAATCTTCAGATCTAATTCTTCTAATTCGCTGTTAGCTTCAGCCAAGGCTGATTCAATTGAGCATTCAAACGAATAGCCTTTTTCATCTGCAGAAATGCCAAAAATCAACTCGTTGTCATTTGCTTCTTTCATATTCATCCTGCCTTTTGAATACTATTCTCGAATGAGAATGATGACTGCCTATCTATGACCTAATTCTACTATGCTGTATTTGATATTATTAGCAACTCATAATGAATAAATTATTAATTGTTTGCAACCGTTTCTCGTTCTTCAATCCACCTCCTGCACACTAATTCTCTTTACTCTCCACTCGCTTTTTCCCGACGTTCCTTTTCTAGTAATTCTATGAGTTCATACGTTCTTGCTATTGCCATTCGCTGACGCTTATTTTTCAATATTTGCTGGATTATAAGCTTATGTCTCTTACCATGAACAAGAACCTTAATGTTTCCCCTTCCTTTCTTTCTAAACTCGTCGTGTTTGTAGATGTAGTTCAAATACCTTGAAATCGAACATGAGAATTTAACATCTTTCTGTCTGTGATAGTCGCTATCTACATGCTCAAGAACTTCGCTTGTTAACGGACTCTTATTACCGTGATACAAAATGAATCTGTTTTTCTTGGCATTAAATCCTATCTTCCAAAAAGCTATCTCTGTCTGCACTAACAGCCAATCCTGAGTCAGCTTATAAGATAAATGCAGCGAATCCATTAGCAAAACATAGTCTTTCTTATTTCTCTCAAAGATATACTTGAGTGTTATGCAATGCTTGCATGGTTTCAGCTTGGATCTTCTTTTCTTTCCAATATATCCTGTTTCCTTATTCTCGGCTTCTATCATGGCTGCATATTTGCACTGAGCGTCGTGATACACCTTCGTTTTCTTATTCAGTATGAATGTATTCATTTGCACCTCCTATCCATACTCAGTCTGAGGTTAAGAAAGCCCGTCGCGAACGACAGGCTTTATATCTTCTATTGGTCCCATCGTTCAAGCCTTAGCACCTTGCGTTCTTGCAGGTTGCTGTGCGGTCACAGAGCTTGTCTCTCGCGCACTCTATATGGTTATTGGGTTGTGATTTACTTAACGTCTTTTACTTCGGCAATAACTCCGTTAGGCAGTACATAAAGAATCTCTGCCGTTGCTTCGTCGCCAATCCTATCGTAGATCCTGCCGGCACTGAAGCAATCGCCGATTACTGTCTTAACGCTGTTGGCAACATATCCGATCGTACCTATCGGCATAAGGGTTGCCTTAATAGCTTCCTTGTCATACTCATTCTCAGGTTCCTTAACAAGCTGAACCTTCATGCCTTCCTTCAGGAACTCAGAACCGTATCTGAATTCGGTTCCGGTGATTGTAATATAGAATCCGCTCATAAAGACCTCCTTAAAAATCTGCATCCTCTATTCCGTCAACCTCGTCGTATTCTTCTTCGAGCCGTTCCAGGCGACTTCTGCTCTCACGTTCATCAGCCTTATCTGACGAGCCTGAACCTAACAGTAATGAAAGCAATAAACACATATTCGTCACCTCCACAAAACCTGTTTCCGTCTCTGTCAACCTAATAGTACAAGATTCAAGGTTCCAATAAACGGACAGTTTTGCGTCAGGGTTCTGAAGCTTCTGAGTTCTGATATCACATACGGATAGAGATGACGAAACTGAGCATAAACCAACTAATTAATGGCCAAATCTCTTTTTTAATTCGTTATATTCAGCATTGATCTTTTTAGAAGCTTCCTCATGTCCGCCTGCATCAGGATGATATATCTTCATCAAATCTCTATATCTTGATTTAACTTGTTCCCAATAAGTACATCCTGCAAAAAACTGGAACTCATCATCCTGATCGTTAGAACAATTATTGGCCCCGTTAGCTTGATCATAATGCTGATAATTAGTGTTATTCGAATATGCGTTATTCTGATAGTTTTGCTGATAACTAGTATTGTTATAGTTTGGTCGCGAATTTGAAGGCTTTCGGACAGCCTGAACAATGAAAAGTGCTACCTCAGCACATATAGCCAGAACTGCTAAAACACCATCGTCAAACGGTCCAACTAACAAATCTGGCATTATAAAATAGGTCAATGCGATAGCAGCTATAATAATCTGGATTGTAATTATTGCTTTTCGGTTCATGTTCAAAGACTCCTATATGCTTCATTTTACTCTGAATATGAAACCATTATTAGATTATATAATTGTTCTTCCGTGAATATCTTATCTTCAGGATTCACTGTACCTTCTTTATTAAAACGTTATACCATTTCGCCTGCTTATCTGGCCTTACATCTTCAGTAACCCATTCTTCTAAAATTATAAAACCTGTAACTTTTCTCAGAATGCCTCTAAAAATGTCGGATGTGACATCTAAGAAAAACCGCCCGTTCCTCTCGCCTTCAAAATCTCCAGACTTATAAGAAATATAAATAACTCCACTTTCAACAATTGCATCTCTCAGCTTAGTCAGCAATTGCGGCATTTGATGTCTTGATATATGAAGCAGTGACGCACAAGCCCATATGCCATCGTATTTTTCTTTCTCGTTTAAATCCATAAAGTCCATACATTGTACCTGAATACCACAATGTTCACTTGCGAGTTTGCAAAGCTCGCTCGAACCATCTATCGCTTCAACTGAGTATCCTCTTTGAATAAAAGCTTTAGTATCTCTTCCTGATCCGCATCCAAAATCTAATATCTTTCCGTGTTCAGGTATGAGCTTGAGGAAATGATCGTAATTTGCTGAAACATCTGCGTTTACTGTTGAGTCAAAGAACTCTTGCGCGTTGTCCTGATAATATTCCAATGTGCTATTCATAAGACTTGTTCCTTATATTCCCAATTCCAATCAAACCCGCAATCGTGAGCAGCATTATAGACAGGACGAATTATAGTTTTTAGTCTTTCTGCGAATTCATCAAATGAATAACCTTCTGCATATAAGCGTTGCTGAATGTCTGCGTTATTAATATGCTCTTTAGCACATTTATCAAACTCTTTGTGGATAAGTTCACTCTGCCAAATCAACTTGTATGACTGATATTCAAGATTAGCCAGTTTGGGGAAATATACATCCCAGTTAGGCAGATAATTACTCTTGGAACTATTAATGCTCTTGGTCGTTGGACTCAAATTCCAAAATTCATCATGAGCAACATAAGACCACGGAACAAAATGGTCGATCGAAATATCGTTATCTGCAAGTATTTGATCGTTATAGATTTCACGAACCGGTGCAACTGACAGTACTAATTTCCAATACTTCTTAACTTTATCCAGCTTACGTTCCTGAGGCGGATAAAGCTTATCTGCGATGCCCGGGACACTTGGATTGCGTTTCTGAAGATAGTGGATCATGTGGTATTCGATCCAACCAAGCAGTATCTCACGATTCCTCCTGATATATTCAGCCCAATCTTCACTAATGATTATTCTTGAAGACAATCCGTTGATGGCTTCAAAATAATAAATTAGTCTCTCGCCCTGATTAATCTTAGTTGCTAAATCAGAAGCAGGAATATCCCATGCTTTGCCCTTTATCTCAGATAAAAACGGTGCCTGCAAACGGTATGGAACATTATATGTTAAAGTGCGTTTCTTCAAGATGATTTCTTTATCATCACTACCAGCAAGATAATCTATTATTACGGCTTCTTTCTCTGATGATTTAAGCTCTGGATTCTTAGAGTTCATCAGTTCGATAACAGCCTGCAGAGTATCCTTTGGTCCAAGACTCAGATGATATTCAGTAACCATGTACCAGGCATCAGCAATCATCTTGTCAATTAGTTCTTCATAGGTAAGAATTAACTTGCCATCACCTACCGCTGTTACTATTGCTTTAAACCAGAACAGTTTATAGCATTCACTCGTATTATCGAATAAACGAGCAAGATATCCAGTATTTAAATCGTCAGAATATGGTAGTTTCATGAGTTATACCAATAATAGAATGTGTTCTGTGCGACTTTTTATTCCTGCTTGCTTTCTTTAATTGCCTCAACAACCTTTATATCGGCCGGTAGCCAATCAACTGAATCAATATTCTCGATATCGAGCCACTTGGCGGCTTCATGCTCCAACAAAGTCATCTTAGAATCATCTACCAGTTCAGCCCAGAAACAATCCATCGACAAATGGAACTTTGGGTAATCGTGTTCAACAGTTGTAAGAAAACCTTTGACTCTTATATCAGCTTGAAGTTCTTCTTTGATCTCACGAATTATTGCATCTTCCGGTGATTCGCCTGGTTCGACTTTTCCGCCGGGAAATTCCCATCCATCTTTGAAATCACCGTATCCACGCTGTGTTGCGAAGATCTTGTTTTCTTTTTTTATAATCGCTGCTACAACTTTAATGGTCTTCATTTTTCTTCATCCATTCACTATATATTCGTAAATATCATTTCTTACTGGTGTATCCAAGCGCCATTCTATCTCTACAGCTGTCGAAGTAGTATTAGGCATAATAAACTCTTTCGTTTTGCCGGTAGCCGTCATCTTGCCAAGATAATAGAATTCTTTGGATATCTTATCATCTTTATTCTTTCGGACAAAAAGTTCTACATCGATTCCTCTTTCTTTAGCATAGAGGAAATTTTGAACATCTTCAGATTCACATGTTCTATTACTTTTCGAGATAGCTATCAATCTATCACTTGTAACAAAGTGATCCTCATATTTCACAGTATCCTGAATATCTTCTGCCTTATCGTAGTTAATGAACACAGGAAAAGTCTTTGTTTTCTTATCGTACTTATAGCCACCGATATTAAGCGGAACTTCATTATGTTCCCAAGAGAGCAGCCTGCATACATCTTCGTATGTATACTTCTGATAGAGAACAAAATCCGTGTCCTGATAACGCGAGCTGTAATCACGTTCATAACGGTATCTGGCAAACTCAATAAGTTCCTGCAATATCTGACAGAAAATATCGTCTTTCAGCAACTTTGAAAACTCCAAAGATAAACAATAATCCCTGCCATCTCGTTCAAGAAAGATACACTCTTTATACGATGCTTTTCCGGATCCAGAAGGAAACTCATTTGTCATAACATTAACGACGTTTTCATAAGTATTCTTCTGCAATTCGATCATATAGTCGACTTGCAGTTTATTGCGCAGTTTCTGCATAAGTCCGTTTTTCTCTTTAAGCATCAAAGCTAGCAATTCTATTTCATGTATTCGCTTACCGTTGGCAATCTTACGAGAAACAAACTCCACTATATTTTCCTGCGATGGAGTTAATCTGATCTTATATTCTGGTTCGTACTTAACAAGGAATTTATAGTATGAACCAAGTGAATTATTATCGAAGATTCTAAGCACATCCATCTCACCATATCTGTCAAAGTCTAAGAGAGACGGTATCTTTCCAAGTTTATCTTTCAGGTTCTTATAGTTCTGTTTGATCAGTTTAATGTCACTAAAGTTCGCAACATCTATCGCTGAAAAGATCCTCTTTTTTGAGATCTCATCAAAGTGTATCGTGGAAGATCCTGGAATGACACGATTGCCTTCCATCAAGTATCTTCTGACATTATCTTTGTTATAACTTCTATCCCCTGATAGAGCGATCGGGATAAGGAAGTTGTTCTTATAGTTTGCAATGCAATCGATTATGACCGTATATTCTTTTCCGATCCTTTTACGTAGACCACGGCCTAACTGCTGAACAAATACGATAGCGCTCTCCGTCGGCCTGAGCATAATAATCTGATTGATTTCAGGAATATCTACACCTTCATTAAAGATGTTTACTGTCAGGATATAATCCAGATTATCTATGCGTCCGTCATCAGCTAATCTCTCGATTGCTTCTCCTCTTTCGTCTGGAGTATCATCGCCGGATAATGCAAGTGTTCTAATACCACGTTCATTAAACTTAACGGACAGTTCTTTTGCCTCTTTAACAGATGAACAGAAGATCAATCCTCTGACTCTTTTTCCGGAATATCCATAGTAATTAGCCTGCTCTATTACATAATCTACACGCTGATCACTTACCAGGTATCTGAAGTTGCGAAGACCCGTTTCCTCATCAATAGACTCTCCGTCAACCTCAAGATCAGTGATGCCAAAATAGTGGAAGGGACATAACAAATCTTCTTCCATTGCCTGCTGCAAACGAATCTCATAGGCAATGTTATAGTCAAACAGTTCAAAGACGTTGAAATTATCAGTTCGTTCCGGAGTTGCAGTCATACCCAGCAAGAATCGCGGCTTAAAGTAATCTATAACCTTTTGATAACTTCCAGCAGTACTATGATGAGCTTCATCTAAAGTTATTACTTCGAATTCATCCTTTGAGAAGCGCTCATATACTTCCGGTTTGCTGATCATGTTCACCATGGCAAACACAAAATCAGCCTGTGATATCTTCTCATAATCTTTATCGTCACCGGTAAGCATGGCCATCTTAACGTTGCTTCCAAAGACTTTTTTATATGATTCACAAGCCTGTCTTAAGATTTCTTTTCGATGGACTATAAAGAGAACCTTGCCAGAAGGCTGAATGGCATCTCTAATGCCAAACGCAGACGCATATGTTTTTCCTGTTCCAGTAGCCGAGATCAAGAGCGCTTTATCAGCTCCTGCAGAAATCAGCTCTTTAAGACGTGTTATGAAGCCAACCTGCATCTTGTTCGGTTCCAATCGGGCAACGTCAAGTGGAACGACCTGTTCCCTTGCTGCAACTTCACGCTGCTTTGCTATAGCTTCATACTTGGTCTTATAGTTTTCATAGAATGAATCAAATGGAAGACTGTTCTTACTGCTCCATAACGACTCAAATTCATTCAAAACGTCATTAGCCATTTCACCGTTCACGGTAGAAACAATTCTTGTATTCCACTCATGATTTACAGTTAAAGCACTCTGCGTCATATTAGCGCTGCCGATAATGATTTTGTAAAATCCATCAGCTTTAAAAATGTATCCTTTTGTATGAAAACCAGGACCATCCTGAACCCTAAACATTCTAAGATCAATATTCTCGAACTGGGCAATCCTTCTCAATGCTTCAGGTTCACTGAACATAAGATAGTCCGTCGTAAGAATACGTCCTTTTATCTTGCGTTTATTAAGTTCTCTAAGTGTCTGTAAAAGAGGTGTCAATCCACCCATCGTAATGAATGCAACACTAATAGCAAATTCATTACAATTGGAAAGCTCATCATCAATGACAGACAGGAGTTTATCTCCTTCAAGATGATTGTTAGATAGGAATCTTGGCTTAAGAGCCAGGTTTGAATCAACAGCCTTATCAATAAACGCCGTTTCAAGCGATTTTCTTAGTTGGATCAGTTCTTCATCAACCATAAAACAAGTTCACTTTCAAAAACGCTTAATAATTCTTGATTATAGCATTAATAATGTTTCTGAAACGCCTCACATCAACCTCTTATACACATCCAGCAAACT
>Ga0310696_10007511_pt1 | contig 12790 bp, 9 predicted proteins | sample AusTroGonzalo_MG_4_FD_203885 | JGI IMG/M metagenome (GOLD analysis project Ga0310696, IMG submission 203885) | Bovine rumen microbial communities from tropical cattle in Woodstock, Queensland, Australia - Gonzalo_02 (v2) (version 2) | ecosystem: Host-associated > Mammals > Digestive system >... | reverse complement strand
GTTTAGAGTTTAGAGTTTAGAGTTTAGAGTTGTTGAAAGTGTAGAGTTGTTGAAAGTGTAGAGTGGAGAGAGGGTGGAGAGGGTGGTGAGTTGTCGGTTTGCGGTGATTGGTGTATTTTACGTTTTACGTTAGACGGTTGAATGCCTTTCCTTCCGCCTGTTTCATTGCGGCGATCTCTTTGGGGGTATAGTGCGGTGCAATATGCACAATAAAAAATTATTTTTGGCTATATCGGATGTTTTTTATACCTTTGCAGCCAAAAATAAACACTCGTATAATTATGCAAATCATTGGTAGAAAGAGAGAAATAGAAGAATTGACAAGATTGAAAGAGTCGAATCAAGCAGAGTTTGTTGCGTTGTATGGACGCAGGCGTGTGGGAAAGACCTGGTTGGTGCGCAGCTATTTCCAAGATCGGTTCACGTTTTATGCCACCGGCATTGCCCGAGGCAACCGAAAGGAACAACTACAGAATTTCTACAAGTCGGTTTGCGAATACAGCAAGAAGGCTCCAGAGCCACCCAAGGATTGGTACGAGACTTTCGATTTGCTCAAAACGGTTATCAAGCAGTCGCGTCAACGCCGCAAAGTGGTGTTCTTGGACGAATTGCCATGGATGGATACCCAGAAGTCGGAGTTTCTGAAGGCCATCGACCTTTTCTGGAACAGCTGGGGGTGCATGCAGCAGAACCTGCTGTTTATCGTCTGCGGAAGCGCCGCTTCGTGGATGGTGAAGAACATCATCCGCGACAAGGGAGGGCTGCACAACCGCTTGACTTGCCATCTGCACCTCGACCCGTTCACACTTGCGGAAACCAAGACCTATCTGCATTCGCAAGGGATACGCTGGAGCGAGGAGATGATAGCCGAGTGCTATATGATTATGGGTGGCATACCTTACTATCTGCACCTGCTGGATCGCTCGATGGGTCTCGCGCAGAATGTCGACAGCCTGTTCTTCGCCCCCAACGCCCTGCTGAAGGACGAGTTCGACACCCTATACAAGTCGTTGTTCAAGAAGTCGGAGGAGTATGTCAAGATTATCTCCGCATTGAGCAAACGTCGCGGCGGATACACCCGCGAAGAGATAGTGCAGGCGACAGGATTGACCAACGGCGGCGGGTTGACTCGTCGTTTGGACGAATTGGAACAATGCAACTTCATTCGTCGCTACAGCCCTCTCAAAGGGCGGATGCCTATTTACCAGCTCATCGATTTCTACAGTTTCTTCTACTTTCATTTCCTGAATGGCACTCGCAATTACGACCGCGATGCCTGGATGCACCTGCAGGCCTCCCCACGCCACAACACATGGCTCGGATTGAGTTTCGAGAGGCTCTGCTTCGCCCACATCTATGAGATACAGAAAGCCCTCGGCATTACCGGGGTGGCGACAAAGACCTACGCCTTGCTGACGGACAGTGCCCAGATGGATATGGTGATTGAACGAGCCGACAAGGTGACATCGCTTTGCGAGATGAAATACACCTCGAGGCCTTACGCAATGACCAAACAGGAGGCCGACAAACTGCGTCACCGTGAGGAGGAGTTGAAGGAGTGCCTACCGACGCAAAAGCAGGTGCTTGTTTCACTTGTTTCAAATCGACAGCCAAAGAAGAACGAGCATTACAACAGCATAATATCCAAATATATAACAATAGATTGTCTGTTTGACGAGTGAATTATTTTTGGCTACAAGTGGTAGTTTTTATACCTTTGTAGCCAAAAAAAAATAAAAATAAAAAATAAAACCCGCAAGCCCCCCCCACGGAAAGGAAGGTGTGCGTATGTGTGTGTTTTACGTTTTACATTAGACGGAGTAACAGAAGGATGGCTAAACGACTTTGCTCACTTCGGCAAGACGTTGGCAACAATAGCTTTATGCTGCCTGGACGTATTGGGCACGGGGCGAAACGATATAATGCGTGCAATATGACCTTTTTCCCAAGGCTCCGCTTGCACAATGGTCGTAATGGAAGGGAAAGCTGCATTCTTCATAATTGATTGGATATGCTTACGTCTATTTCGATGCATAGATAGGGTTTTGGAGTTCACTTGCCTTTGATGGCGTTGACGGCGTCTTCCAACGAGGAAAAGACAGGGACCGAATACCGTGCGCAGGTAATCCTCACATTGTCATACCGCGAGTACCCGGGCGTACAGACGACAAGGAGCTTTCCGTCCCTGGCATGGAGGCCGAGTTCGAGAAGCGAGATTGGTGAGAGGCTTCCCGGGATGATGTTCATCAGGATATAGTCTGCGCTCTCCAAGTGCTCGAGTTCCCAGTTTACCTGGTAGTCCATCTCACCTTCCCGTTCAGGATGCCACCTCTCTTGTCTGGGGTTGAAAAGGAGGTAGTTGCCCTGCTTCGCCCGAAACAGCTCTGCGGCTGTTTGCTGCCAATCCTCCGAGGCTCCCATATCGATGGTCCCGGCGAGGAAAACACTCGTATATCCCCGGGTGTCCGCCGGTGCGTCTTCATGGGGATGGAGCACAACAAGGGGCAAGGGCTCCCGAGGGCAGCATCCGGACAAGAGTGCCAGACAGGCAAGAAGGAGCAGGAGGGAAATTTTTTTCATTGTTTTCATAGCTGTATAGTGCAAAGATACAACTAATTTTGAAACCGGAAAACCCCCTGCGGGAACGCCTCGGAAAACCCATCTACGTGACCAGCGGCTACCGCTGCCCGCGACTGAACACCCTGGTGAACGGGGCACCCAACAGCCAGCACATGCGCGGCGAGGCAGCCGACATCACCGCCCTCGACCCCGCCGACAACATCCTGATGGGCCGCTACATCGAAGAATCCGGAAAATTCGACCAACTCATCTACGAAAAAGTCACCAACGGCATCCCCCGATGGCTGCACGTCAGCTACAGACGGCTAGGATGGAACCGGAAACAGGTGATGAAGAACTGAAAAAAAGAAAGCTGGCGCCACCGGCACCAGCTTTCACTGTAAAACGTAAAACGTAAAAAACAAAAATCAGCGTTTCTCGGCGTGCTTGCGGGTACGGTGACGATCCTTGGCCCAGAGGCCGTACACTTCGCTGACGTTACCAGCAGTGGTGAAGGCCTTGATGTCGTTCTTGCCCAGAAATTCCATCAGCTTGGAGAACTCGTCGTTGGTGAGCAGGGCCTCCAGCTCGATGGACTTCTCGTTGGTGTAGCCACCAATCACCTCGTAAAGGGTGCAGCCACGATCCAGCTCGTCGATGATGTAATGGCGGATGCGGTCGTAGTCCTTCGAGACGATGCAGACGCGCTTGCGTTGGTTGAGGTTGGCGGTGAACATATTCACCACCATACCGTTGATCCAAGTGGCGATGAGACCGATGATGACCATCTGGAAGGGGTTGATGAAGAAGGCAGTGAGGCAGATGATGGCTCCCGCCACGCTCACCGACTTACCCATGTCGAAATGCAGGTACTTGTTGACAATCTTGGCCAAGATGTCGAGTCCGCCGGTAGAGGCGTTGATGGAGAACATCAACGTCTGTGCCGCACTGAGGATGATGACGCAGCAAAGCAGGTCGAACCAGGGGTTGCCCATCACCGAGAAGGCTTGGTCGGCCGGAACACCCATGTTGACCAAGTATGCGTTAGGCGTGGCGAAGTTCTCCCAAGGGTAGATCCACTCGCAGAACTTGGTCATGGGACCGAGAATCAAGGCGCAGTAGACGGTCTTCAGGCCAAACTCCTTGCCGACGAGCAGATAGGCCAAAATCAGCAGGATGGCGTTGATGATGGTGATCATCATCGAGAGGCTGATGTTGACGCCGATGCCGTTGAAGATGTTGGTCAGCACGATGGACAGACCCGAGATGGAACCCACAATCAGCTTGCTGGGGACCAGGAAATAGTAGACGCAGACGCCGGTCATGAACATTCCGAAGGTCATGATCAGCAGCTCCACCCAGAACTTCCTGCTAACCAGGGCCTGGCCGATTTCCTTCATTATGTCATTAAACTTACTCATAATAAATTGTTTCTCTTACCTTTATTTCAACAACACGTCCGGGCCCATGTTGAAATAGATGTCGGTGGGAATACCGGCGGCGTTGACGCGGTCGAGGTCGGCTTGCAGCTCGGGATGGATGACGCTCATCTCGCCCATCCAGTCCTTGGCTGCCTCGTAGTCGCCGTTACCCTGGCATTGCAGGATGTCGCCGGCCAGCTTCTCCACGGCCACCTTCATCTTTTCGAAGTCGATGGCATAACGGCCTTCCTCGTTGCGGACAAAGGCACCTTCGTTCTGGAAGTAGTTGAAGGTAAGCATATTGGCCTTTCCGTGGGCACTGGCGGCACCGAAGCGCACCGAACGGAAGATGCCAGCCATGAAGGTGGTGTAGTTGTCTTCCATCGTGGTGTTGGTGTACACGCCCATCTCAGCCAGCTTGGTGACGAGATAGAGACCCAGCACGTCGGCTTTGGCCTCCTCGATGGCACTGTACTGGTTGCCCAGGGCCTCGCGGACCGTGCCCTTGCCGGTGATGGTGTTCTTGATGCCCATACCGTGGGCGGTCTCGTGGAACATCACGTTGGCGAAGAAGGCGTCAAACTTGATGTGGTCCATCGATTCGGGGGTCATCAGCTCATTGGCGATGGGAACGAGGATCTTGTCGAACTTGGCCTGCATGGAGTTCTTGAGCTGGAGCTTGCGGGTACCGCGTTGCAGCTGCACACGCTCGTCGTTGGGCAGGTTGATGGCGATGGTCTTGCTGTTGGCATTGCAGTCGCCGGCGTAATAAACGGCATCGTAAGCGGCCAGGTCGAGGTCGGCACCGGGCACTTCCTTCTTATACTTGTCAGGCACGGGAAGCTGCTTTTGCAGTTTGGGCACGAATGCGGCATAAACGGCCAGTTGTCTGGTCCATTCCTGGTCTTTGATCAGGATAAAGGCTTCGTGCGAGGCCCTGATGCCGTAACGGGCGTCGGTGTAGTTCTCGATGGGGCCGATCACCATGTCGACGTTGTTGTTGCGCACATCCATCCACTGCATGTCGCTCTCGAAGTAATCGTCGGTACGGAGGGCTTTGGCGCGGAGTTTCAGGTATTGGCTAAACTCGGGATCACCGGCCAGCTCAGAGGCTTTGTCGAGCAGCGAGGCGGCCTTCTCGATTTGTTCGGCGAAGTAGTCGTGATACCACACGCACTTCAGGGCGCCGTTCTCGTCGCGGACAATCATGGTGTATTGGCTGGTCTTGTTCGGGTCGTCGAAGGCGTTCCATTCCTCCTCGGTCATGTCGAGAGGATAGAACTGAGCACCGGCGGGTTTCTCGCCTATGCCTTCCACAAAGGGTTTGTTGCCGTCGAGGCCGTCCCATGCACCGTAAGTGATGGTGGCCATCTTCTTGAGGTCGGCGTTGTCGCCGATTTTGGCCATGAGTTCTTCCTTGTCGCCGTAGTTCTCTTTCCAGAAGAGGCCGTCCATAATGTCGGCGGCTTCAAAGAGGAGTTTCAGCATCTCGCGCTCGTTGTCGCTGAGGTGGCTGATGTCAGAGGTAAGCGTGTACTCGGCATATTTGTCCGAGAGGCGGGTTTGCTGCTGAACCGGTTCGGGGGTGGGTTCAGGTTTCTTGGTGTCATCGCAAGCAGTGGCGCCGATGGCGAAAGCTGCGATAATGGCTAAGTACTTAATTTTCATGATTATTTGTTTTATAAGATTGTTAACATCCGATGGCGCGTGAGATGACGAGGCGGAGGATTTCGGAGGTGCCTTCGCCGATTTGGAGGATGCGCTGGTCGCGATAGAAACGCTCCATGTCAAACTCCTTGAGGAGTCCGTGTCCGCCCATCACCTGGACAGCATTGTCGCAGACCTCGGCAGCCACTTCGGAGCAATAGAGCTTTGCCATTGCGGCTTCCTTGCCGAAGGGACGGTGTTGGTCCTTGAGCCAGCAGGCACGATAGAGCAGACCGCGGGCCGCTTCAATCTTCATGGCCATATCGGCCAACTTGAAAGCCACTGCCTGGAACTTGCAGACGGGCTTGCCAAACTGCACGCGTTTCTTGGAATAGGCCAGTGCCATCTCGTAGGCGCCTTGTGCGCAGCCCAATCCCATGGCGGCGATGGACAGACGGCCCGAGTCGAGGGTGGCCAGCATCATGTGGGAACCTTCGCCAGGTTCGCCCAGGATGCATTCCTTGGGCAATCTGACGTTATCGAACACCAGCTTGCCGGTGTTGGAGGCGCGCCACATCATTTTGTCGTCCATCGGGGTCTGGGTGAAGCCGGGCGTACCGTTCTCCACCAACAGGGCGGTGAACACGGGTTTGCCGTCCTTCTCGCCTGAGATGGCTTGCACGCTGGTGCCGAGGGTAATCGGCGTGGCGCTGTTGGTGATGAATATCTTGGAGCCGTTGAGCACCCATGTGTCGCCTTCAAGTTTGGCGGTAGTCTGGGTGCCTCGCGAGTCGCTGCCGGCATTCTCCTCGGTGAGGCCGAAGCCCCAGAGGCGGTCCTTGCAGAGTTGGGGCAAGTACTTGCGCTTCTGCTCCTCGGTGCCGTAGTCCTTGATGGGACCGATGCCCAGGGAGTTGTCGGCGGCGATGGTGGCGGCGGTGCTGCCGTCCACACGGGCCAGCTCTTCCACGGCGATGATATAGCTCAGGTTGTCAAGCCCTTGCCCGCCGTATTCCTTCGGGACGGTCATACCCAAAAGGCCGAGTTCGCCCATCTTAAGGGTCAGTTCCGTATCAAAATGCTGGTGCTCGTCGTTGTAACGGGCTACGGGTTTGATTTCCTGTTCGGCAAAGTCGCGCACCCGTTGGCGGAGGGCTTCCTGTTCTTTAGTGAGGTCGAAGTTCATGTAAAACGTATAATGTAAAACGTATAATGTAAAATTCAAACTATTATGATTCCAACTCCAGGAGTTGCATTTTATTGTCCACCATCTGGCCTTCGGCGACGAGAATCCGTTTCACCCGGGCCTTTCCTGCGGAGACGATGTTGTTTTCCATCTTCATGGCCTCCACCACCATCATGACCGTGCCTTCGTTGACTTCTTCGCCTTCCTTGACATTGATTTTCACCACCTTGCCGGGCATGGGCGAAACGAGACGCGATTTGTCGTTGGCCATTTCCTTGCAGGCATAGTCCAAAGTGTCGTTAAGCTGGTCGGTCCGATAACAGGTGAAGTTCAATCCATGGAAGTTGACGATGGTCTTCTGCTCGTCGTTGACAGAGCAGTAAACCACCTCCGTCCTGCCGTTGAGCATCAGCTTGAGCTGGTGCCCCTCATGGGCGACAAACTCTGCGGTGAAGGGTTTGCTGTTGACGATGCCTTTGATGCAACGCGCTTCAGCGTCAGTGATGCTGATGGGGACCCGACTGCCTTCCACATCCACAATCAATTGCATGTGGTAACGCCAATAGCCGATCTGTTCCCATACGCTCTCGGCCTGGGTCTCAAAGTGCCTCTTCCCGAAATCATACATCAGGAAGGCAATGGCGATATCATTCACATTCAGCAGGTCGCGGCTATCCTTTAAAGCTTTCATCAGCGCTTCCTGATGTGTGGCACAGAACGAGGTGTCGATCTTGTTGTCGACAAAGTCCTTGTTCTTGATAACCTCCCAGAGATAGGCCTTGTTGGTGGTCAGGCCTTGAAGGATAAACTCCTTAAGTGCGCGCTGTGCCGTCTCGATGACACCTTGACGGTCCTTGGCGTGACAGCTGAGTTTGGCCACCATGGGGTCGTATGCTTCTGATATCGTACAGGTGCCGTCGATGCTGCTGTCGACGCGGGCACCACGCACCTGAGGCTCATGGTATGCGGTCACCTTGCCCGGGGTGGGCAGGAAGTCGTTGGCGGGGTCTTCGGCGTAGATACGCAGCTCTATGGCATGCCCCTGAGGCTGTATGGCCTCCTGCGTCCAGCCCATCTCCTTCCCTCTCGCGATGCGGATCTGTTCCTCGACAATGTCGATGCCGGTACGCATTTCGGTGACAGGATGCTCCACCTGGATACGGGTGTTCATCTCAAGGAAATAGAAGTTCTGGTCCTTGTCAACGAGGAACTCCACCGTGCCGGCATTGCGGTAACCAATGGCTTTGCAGAGCTTGACGGCTGTGCCGCAAATCTCTTGTCGCTTGGCCTCTGTCAGCGTTGGCGAAGGCGATTCCTCGATAATCTTCTGATAACGGCGTTGTATGGTGCACTCACGTTCATGCAGGTGGATGACGTTGCCATAATGGTCGGCAAGCACCTGCACCTCAATATGGCGCGGGTTTTCGATGTATTGTTCGACGAAGACTGTACCGTCGCCGAAATAGTTCTCCGCCTCACGCGAGGCGCGTTCAAGCTCATTTTTAAGGTCGGCTTCCTTCCAAACGATATGCATACCCTTGCCGCCTCCACCGGCTGCTGCCTTGATGAGAACGGGATAAGGTAACGTTTCGGCTGCTTGAAGTATATCCTCATGGCTGCCCATCAAGCCATAGGTGACAGGAATGCCGTACTTGACGGCAATCTTGCGGGCCTCAATCTTGTTGCCCATCAGTCGCATGGACTGGACATCGGGGCCGATAAATATAAGGTTGTTGGCTTGACAAGCCTCTGCCAACTCGTAACTCTCCGAGAGGAACCCGTAGCCGGGATGGATGGCATCGGCACCTGAGTCGAGGGCTGCGTCAATAATCTTACGGACATTGAGGTAGGTGTCCTTCAATTCACCGTTACCCAAAGGATAAGCCTCGTCGGCCATACGGCGATGGAGGGCACCGGCATCGTTGTCAGCGAAGATGGCGACGGAGACTATGTGCAGCTTGCGCAAGGTTTTCATGATACGCACCGCAATCTCGCCTCGGTTGGCGACCAGGACCTTATTGATTTTTTTGCTGTTCATGGAGGTCAGGTAAAGATAGTGCAAAAATATAAAAAAGAAAGACAACCTGAATAGATTGTCTTCCTTTTTTTGGTTGGGTTGATGGAGACGTTTCGGGAAACGTCTCTACATAATCAATAAACCAGGAATTTCACCGTGTTGGTCTTGGCACCCTCGCTGAGGCGCAGGATGTAGGAACCGGCGCTGAGATTCTCGGCACTGACATTGACCTGATGCTGACCTTCGGCAAGGCGACCCACGTTCTGGCTCATCACCATACGGCCGGTCATGTCGAACACTTGATAGCTGACATTGCAGCTTTCATTGAGCTCGAAGCTGATGGTAGCCTGGCTGCTGACCGGGTTGGGATAGATATTCACATTGACGTTGTTGTCAACACTCGGGGTCTCGGTCACACCGGTGAACGCCTTCTTATAGTTCTCGCAACGGAAGATACCGCGTCCGTAGGTGGCTGCATAGATGACACCCGTGTTGTGTACACCGGGATACTCCGTCTCGAAGTCGCCTTCGTCAGTATGGTTCACAGTGACGGCATCTTCAATGCAGAGACGTTGCTGCTTGAGTTCCATGACCGGAATCTCACCAAGCATCTTGCTGTCGGCAGTCCAGGTATTGAGGTTCTTCGTTCTGTAGATACCGCGTTCGGTACCGATGATCACATCACCCGTGGTCATATCGATGACAGAGGAGTAGACGGGCATCTTGGGCAGGTTACCTTGCTTGGAGACGAAGGTGGGCTCGTCACTCATAGCATTGGTGCTATAGAACACATAGTCTTCGTTGCCATAGTTACCGCAGGTGACAAGGACCTTGTTCTTGTCGCGCGGGTCGACGCTGACCGAAGTCACGCACTGTCCGTTGATGGGCAACGTGATCTTGGTAACAGTGACAGCAAACTCATCGTTGCCAATGGTACCCGTGTTATCGTCAACAACACCGTTCAAGCCGGCGATGCGGAAGAACTTACCATCCTTGAAGCCGACGAACACGACATCACCGTCAGCGCTGATATCCATGCTGAGCGGATTGCCGGTAAAGGCGTGACTGGAATTATCAGCCACCTTGTACCAAACCGCAGCCTTGTCGAATTGCAACGGGGTGCGGGTCATGAAGAAGGCATTGGTGGAAGCGAGGAAGAAATAAGAAGTGATGGGATCGTGCACCTCGATGGAATCACCGGCAGCCAGAGGGGCGGTCAGTGTATACTCGAAAGGATACTTGTTGACGCTCATGACCTGAACAGTGGTACCGGCGGGTTGGGTTTCTTCCGTCTCATTGAAGTACCAAGCTGTTTCAGGGTTGGTTTGGTTGTTATAGTTTTCGTGAAGGATAACAGGCATGCGGAACATGGTAGTGGTCGGCAAAGAAAGATTCTCAGTGAAGTTGGACGAAACCCAGTCTTCACCGGCAGTTTCTGTACGGGCCAAATTGCCTTCCTTATAGGTGGCAAAGAAAGTATTGGCGTTCACTGTCGAAATGGCACATGAACCAGCGCTGGAGGCTTCGGTGAAAGCACCCATATTGTCGCCTGAAGGATTGATCCACAAGCCCGTTTCCAAAGTATTGGCATTGGCATCACCAGCGATGTACACCGTACCATGGTCAAGACCGGCGGCGAGGACACGAGTGTCTTTGCCACTGTAGGCAACATTGAACATACGGGCGGTGACGTAGTTGCGGTTGCAATAGCTGAATTCGAATCTTCCGGTAGCCTTATAGATACCACCATCGGTACCGACATAGCATTCCTGCGAATTGTTGGGGTTAAACACCATGGTATGGAGACCAACGTGGAGGTAGCTTGACGAATAGTACACAGACTGTGCAGTCAGTTTGTTTGCGAGATAATAGCCATTACCTTCAGTAGCAGTCAAAGACCAGAGGTAGTAACCCAGCACATAGACAACACCGGCATTCTCGGGATCAACAACGAGACCGTGGTTGTAGAGGCCGTAGCCATCATAGATACTGTGGCCCAGGTTAGCAGTCGCTGCAGGGAGAGCAACGCGCCAATTTTGACCCTTGTCTTCAGAAACATAGACACTGGTGTGGACACCGCTACTGCTAATTAAACTGGCGTAGATGACGTTGGCATCAGAGGGAGCGATGGCGATGTCAATCATGCCGTCAGAAGCACCCTCAGGCAGAAGGTTGTCTTCGGTACCCGTGCAGTCCTGCATGTGTTCAACATCACTACCGACGTAAACGTGATCGGCAACAGCGGCAACGATGGTGTTGTCGGTACCGACTTTGACGGCAAGGGCTTTGCCCTCAAGGACAACAGACCAGTTGCGGCCACCGTCACTGGAGCACATCAGGCCTTCGTCAGTGGCAGCCAAAAGCTTACCATTGGCAATAGCAAGATCATTGATATACAACCATGAATCTTCGGTGGGAGCCACAATTTGTTCGAACACATCGTCAGTGAGGGTGTAGAGACCCGTGCCGACAAAACTGTTGTCGTAGCTTTGCTGGCTGAGGCCATTGTATGTGGCACCATTGTTGCCATCACCCGTACCGACATAGATAACGCCGTTGGCATCCTGCACCATGCAACTGACCATCAGATTGAGGCCACCCACTTGATGCCAAGTGACACCATGGTTGTAAGTCTTGTAGACACCGCCGCCTTTGGAGCCGATGTAGACCACTCCGTTAGGATTGCCATAAGCATTCTTCCTGTTGTCATAAACGATTGCAGTGGTCTGACCGCCCATGTTGTCAGGACCCATGTTAATCCAATAGAGCGGATCATCGGAAGCGCCTCTTGTTGCAGGAGCCTGCATTGCCTTAAACATGTCGGCAGGGTCAATCAAGCCTGTCTGTTGGTTAGCGCGGAGACTGCCCATGAAGGTTTCCGCATTGTTGATTTGCTTGCGCGGGACATAGTGTCCGCCTTGGTCAGCAATCACTGACTGACCTAAGATCATGATTACCAGAAGTAAACTGAAAGGTAAAAATCTCTTTTTCATATCACGAAATTTTAATTAATTCTTTCTATTACACGTGTTTTGACACTTTTTCACTTTAATATGGTCTGCAAATATAGGACATTCTATCAAAGAAAATACATTTTGAGGAAAAAAAATTCATTTTTTTCTCAAAAAAGCACATTTAAAGCCAAAAAATGTCAGAAAGGAAGCATGTCTTCCGCTTCAAGCCAACCGATACTGCCGTTGGCGATTCGGATCTTATTCCAGCCGTTTGAAGCCTGCAAAATGGTCACTTTAGCGCCTTCGTGCAAAACAAAGAGATCGACGCTGGCTTCAGCTGGAGAGCTCTTCACCGTCACCGTGGGCGTCATAATGATGGCTTGATTTGGAGTAGTGGCCGCATGCCTAAGTTGGGCAGCAAACACCACCGAGAGAGCAAAGACAACGAGGAAAATGAGTCCCATAAAAAAGCCCAATTTGCGCAATCCGACGCGGCGCGAGCGGAAAAACAGGAAGGCAAACACCAGTAGCAACACGAAGGCTCCTATCGAACACCACGCCCAGCAGTCGCCCGAGAGCATCGCCCTCAGGCTTCGCCACCAACGTTCGATGAACGATTCGGGTACAGGCTCAATCTTGTCGACAATGGCGAGGTTGGCAATCGCAAGGTTGGCTTTCACCTCCTCATTCGAAGGGTCGAGTTTCAAAGCCTTCTCATAACAGTAGATGGACATAGGGTATTCTTTCATCTTGTAATAGGCGTTTCCCATGTTGTAATACACAGGCACCGACTCCATTTCCGTATTGAGGATGTTCTGATAAAGCACCACAGCATCTTCATAATTGCCCGAGTTATAGGCCGCATTAGCTTGATCAAACCATTCGTCAGCTGGATTTTGCGCAAAAGCACAACCCATCAGGGCGAGCATATATATTAATAAGGTGTATTTTTTCATTTTGTTTCTCCTTTCATTCGTCAGATTACTTTTTCAGCTTTCGAGATAAC
>Ga0310696_10007509_pt1 | contig 12792 bp, 10 predicted proteins | sample AusTroGonzalo_MG_4_FD_203885 | JGI IMG/M metagenome (GOLD analysis project Ga0310696, IMG submission 203885) | Bovine rumen microbial communities from tropical cattle in Woodstock, Queensland, Australia - Gonzalo_02 (v2) (version 2) | ecosystem: Host-associated > Mammals > Digestive system >... | reverse complement strand
TACGTTCAACTTTTACATCATACCAATTTGTAAAATTGGCAGTCAAAGTTTCTTTACCATTGTTTGCAAACACTAAATTTGCATCACCAGATAAATTTATGGTATCTGTTTTCGCGCCTGATTCATCATGTCTTTCAACCAAACCAACTGCACGCCCCTTGAAATTCATATCTTTATTCAAAGCTTTTACTGCTGTCAATTCAATCTTATTATCTGGATACCCACCATGAAAGATTTCATCATCAATATCTACACGAATTATTCCAAAATCAGAATATGCTAAACCTAACTCCTTACCTACTGATTGAAAGTCTAAATCGGTATTTACGTCTTGAATTGTCGGCTCTAATTTTGTTAATGCATTTATTTGTTCTTTTACTTCTGCGTACAACGCATTATTTATAGCAGTTTGCTTATCACCAGTATATTCACCTTTTTCAGATGGCCAATTATGAAAACTTTCGAAAAAGCCACCCTGCTCTTTGTAATAATCTATCAACTTATTTAACTTTGATTTTGTTTCTACCAATGTCAATTTTTTATCAGAAACAAAAGATATTTTTCTTGGCGTACCACCGTTATATGCCGCCCCTATGTCACCCAAAGTATATTCATACAATTTAGCATTCATTTTGAATTTTGTATCTTGGGTGCCGATTCGGTCAGCTGGCAAAGCAGCACTAACACCCGGTGCCTGAATAGAATTATAAATTATTCCGACTATGTCTTTATTTTTACCAAATACAAATTCTATTTTTGCATCACCACCAATCGTATGTGAAGTAGCTGACAAATCTGATTTAGTAATATCAAAATCCTGATGTTCGCCAATATCAGAATAAATATCTTGTGCCTGAGTTTTTATTTTATCAATATTGTCACGCACCCATTGCATTATATCATTCCACGTTCCATTTAATGCATTTTTAAAACCAGCTAATATCAAAGCATTTCTTAAATCTTTGTTATCAACCCAACTGTTAAAACCCGACACATCATCAATTAACCATTGTTTCATATTTTTAAATGCGACATCATTACATTCACGCATACTAGAACAATAATCTTTTGGTTGAACAGGCGGACGTGATGAACGAGCCCCAGATACGTTACCATGACTGATATCTATATAATAATCATTACCTAATGTGTTTAAAATATGCGCAGAACGCTTAGATTCATTATCTATGTTTGAAGAAATTATAAGATTTGAATTTCTGACGATATCTTCCGTTGGTGTCACAGAAGGACGCATAGTAATTTGCTTACCAGAACCAGATACATCACTACCACCACCACACGCAGTTAATACAATTAAAGACAACAACATAAAACACTTTTTCATGATTTACCCCTTCCCTAATCCACGTTTATCCGGAATATACAACATTTCAAAGTTCATGTCAATTTTTTATACAATTTTCATTTTTCCCTTGTTTATTTTTTATAAAAAAATTAGAATATAAAACATGCGGAAAGGAATATTTTTATTTTCATTATTTATTTTTTTATCTGTGGATGTTGTTGCTGCAAATTATGTTCCAAAACAATTTGCTAACACCAGTACGGGCGAAGGCTTGTACCCGTATTCTTTGAACAACAGAAGACAACAAACAAAAACAAATAACAACGTATCACCTATTGGCAGTGGTGTCAGCCCAATGCGACAAATGGGAAAGCGCAATGTTGTGAAAAGACCTGTACGCGCACGCGCCGCATCAACAACTACACAACCGACAACAAATTATACTACGACACAACCACGTCGTGTTGTACAGAGAACGAATACCGTACGCAGTGCAACAACCAATGGCAATAACACTTATCGCGCAACTGATAATCGCAGTGTTGTGGCACGTGGCAGTACGCTTACACAACAACGTGCGCGTTCTACAAACGCAAGAAGAACCACAACATCTTCTTCTAGTACGGATGCAACATCAGCACAAAAATGTTTTGCCAATTACAAAGAATGTATGGAAATGTATTGCAAACGCGAAGATACAGCATACAATCGTTGTTATTGCAGTGCTAAGCTGGCACAAATTGATTCTAAATATCAAAAAAATATTGAAAATTTGATTCAAGAAATAATCAATCTGAAATATAAAACCTTAGAACAAAACGCTATTGACAATGAATACATAGATGCACCGTTATCTTCTGTTAAAGATTATTGGGATGAAACCGTCAAAGATTATACTGGAACTAACCCTTGGCTAGAACTTGATAATGCTTTGAACATACCATGGGCAGATACAGAAAGTCGTGTGCGTGGTCAAAATGCTTTTAACACAGGCCATCGGTATTGCGTGAATTATTTGAAATCTTGTTCTTATATGGCTTCCAATTTACGCGATGCTTATAAATCTGAAATCACACGTGATTGCGCCACATATGAAGATTCTTTAAGAAAAATTAAAAATGCAGCAGAAAGTGTTATCGCAAATTACGATAAATGATATTTTTTAATTCTGCATTTCGCACCTTAAATTATGTTTATATATATTACGCGCTAAATCATCACTGATTGTATTCCAATCAGCCGAATGTCCGTATATAACATCACAATCACAAAATAATCTATTCTGCGATTGTGTATTTAGACTGCAAGATGTGACGAATATCAACCACACCAGTTTTATATACTTTTTCATGCACAATCCTTTGGTTTTGTAATATTTGTTTTGTTTGTTGTTCTGCCATTTCCAAAGATTTTTTGACGACACTTGCACGACATTTTACATCTGCAATTTTTGCACCACAAAAATAAGCACTAATAACACTTATGCAAAAAAATAAAATTAAATACCGTGTATTCATTAACACCTCCTTATTAAAAAATCCGCTGTATAACACAAACAGCGGATTTTATATTAAACGACTAATTTATCTTATTGATTCATAGAATTAAAGAAATCTTCATTTGTTTTTGTTAAGCGTAATTTATCCAATAAAAATTCCATTGCTTCCAAAGTTCCCATTGGATTTATAATACGCCGCAAAACATACATTTTTGACAAAGTATCTTTGGACACTAATAAATCTTCCTTACGTGTTCCAGATTTAGTAATATCAATCGCAGGATACACACGTTTATCAGACAATTTTCTATCCAAAATAATTTCACTGTTGCCTGTTCCTTTGAATTCTTCAAAGACAACTTCGTCCATTTTAGAGCCCGTATCAATCAAAGCTGTGGCGATAATTGTCAAAGAACCGCCACCTTCTATATTACGAGCAGCACCAAAGAACCGTTTTGGACGTTGCAAAGCATATGCATCAACACCACCAGTTAAAACCTTTCCACTGGATGGTACAACTGTATTATACGCACGACCAAGTCTGGTAATAGAATCTAATAAAATTACAACGTCTTGCCCTGCTTCTACTAAACGCTTAGCTTTTTCAATAACCATTTCAGCTACTTGGATATGACGTGTTGCAGGCTCATCAAAAGTAGAAGAAATAACCTCACCACGAACACTGCGTTGCATATCAGTCACTTCTTCTGGACGTTCATCAATCAACAACACAATCAATTTTACATCAGGATAATTTGTTGCGATTGAATGTGCTATGTTTTGCAACATAACAGTTTTACCTGTTCTTGGTGGCGCAACAATCAAAGAACGTTGTCCTTTACCAGTTGGTGAAATCAAATCAATAACACGCGCAGATAAATTACGCCCTTTGTCTGTATCGTTTTCAACTTCCATTTTCAATTTTTCATCTGGATACAAAGGTGTCATGTCATCAAAAGAAATTCGATGGCGTAAATTTTCAGGATCGCCACCATTTACACGTTCAATTGTTTCCAAAGCAAAATAACGTTCTGATTCATTTTGTGGCGCTTGAATTTGACCTTCTATGTAATCGCCCGTTTTCAAACCATACTTTTTAATTAAATTAGGTGATACATACAAATCATCAGGACCCGCCAAATAATTGCTTTCTGGTGCGCGCAAAAAACCGAATCCATCTGGCATACGTTCCAAAACACCATCACCTATCAAAGTGATAGATTTATCAGCCGCATAAACACGCATAACAGCAAAACGTAATTGTTGAACATTTAATTGCGAAGGATTTTCAATCCCCATATCTTCAGCCATCTTTAACAATTGTTTAGGTGACTTTGTCTTTAATTCATTTACATGCATAAAAAAACCTTTTGGAAATTGCGACCAGAGAATTCTGGCGCTTGATAAGTATTATTATAGTAAAAAAAGCAAAAAAGTCAAGTTGTCAAGACGAAGTGGTCACAAGACCACCTTCATCTTAGGTTTAAGCCTTTTGTTCATCATCTTTGGCTTGCAGGAAAACTGGTATATTACGTTTTTCAAATAATTCAGCAGCAAGATTAAACTTTTTAAAACCAGCAGTCTTCCCTGCAGCAGAAACCTCTGCTTTTCCTCTTTTCAAAGAATCTAATTTTTCCATACTATCACCTTTAAACTATTATTGCTTGTGCCTATAATACACCAAATAAAAAATTTGTCAAGAACAAATTACTCTTCCGATGACTGTTCTTCACTACAATCTTCACAATTGTCAGTTTCAGTATATTCTTCAACTACAATTGGCGCAGGTTTCGGCTGTTCCGTGTAATGCACTTCTTTGACAACACGAACGCGGCGATTCTCTGCATTTGGTGTATTATTCGGTGTTGGAACTTTTAGATCTTCTTCACCCGCTGATACTGCAATTATCTGAGACGAAGGGATACCATATTCAATCAACATTTTTTGAACGGCTTCCGCACGACGACCGCCCAAAGCGTAATTATAATCACTGGATCCACTGGTATCAGTATGCCCCACAACAGAAACTTTTATATTCTTGTTCTCTTGAGTTGTAGTTGCTAACTTTCTTATTAAATCTTCGTATTCAGGTTTTATTGTCGCCCTGTCAAAATCAAACCTGATTTCAAAAATTTCTTCCATGACATGCTGTCTTGGTTCCAAAGGAATTTGCTGTACTTTTATAACAGTCTTTTCGGTATTTGACACAGGTGCATTTCCCAAACCATCAAGACGTTTATTTATTTCCGCCAATTCCGCACGCATAGCCATCATCATATTAACAAACTCTTCACGTGATACATATTCACCACCCATTTCTGGAGCTTCATCACCACCAGTAGATGTTTCGTCACCACCATAAATATGCTGATGAAACACAATAGGCTGTTGTTGCTGCTGCGCAGTTTGCGGCTGTGACTGTGGAACAACAACATTTACAGGTACAGGCTGGACAAGGTTAGATGGAATATTTACATTATTTACAATAACAACACCATCACGCGCCCTGCTGTTGCCAGACATAGCATTCAAACGCCGAGTTTCCGGATAATATTTTTCTGTTTCTTCATTTTCAGCAATAACTTCTTTTTCAACTGTTTTTTCTGGTTCAACATCCGTTGAAGCAACTACCTTGCCCTCTTTACAATCTTTCAACATCTGTAAAGTATTCAAGAAACGTTGTCTGCATTCAGTAGCAGTTTCGCGCTGACCACTTGCAGCAGCTGATAACCAACAATCAAATTTTGCCTGAGCTTCTGCTGCCAACTGCGGTTGCATATCAATTGCATCATTTTTCAATTCATTTATCAGGTTGTTATAAGCTGTATAAATTTCAAATTTCAAATTATCATCTGAAATATTCCAGCTGTCTAAACTTTCAGGAAAAGGTCTTTCACCAGAAAAAGCGCTGACTGCTTTCTGTGCAAACAATTCACCAATATCTGGATAATCACTGGTTCTGACGTTATAAATAGCATAAGAACGATAATTCATCGCCAATTGATTTAAAAAGGAATCTTTATGTGGTGCAGCATCAACATTCAAACGTTCAACGTAATCCACAGTTGGTGTCTCATATTTTACAATTTCTTCACTATCATCCCTTGGTGCAGTCCCAGCACACCCAGCTACTGCAACAAAACCTAATAAAACCAACAGTGACACAGAACTCTTGTTTTTCATTTCTGATTCCTTTCCTTGATTGAATTCACGTTAATTATACCTTTTTTTAAAAATCTAGTAAAGCAAAAAAATAATATAATCAACACAAAAAACGAGATTATTTTTAATATGAGATAATACCTACTGTGGCAACATAGATGTAGCCATAGAACCAAAATTACCCAGCATAGAAGAAACACCACCGCCACCAGCACCAAACTGTGTAGCCATTTGCATAACATCACTAACACCAGAAACACCAGCGGTTGTACCAACACTGCTGATTGTATTTGTTAAGAAACCACCCCACAACTCACGCTTTTTTGCACTGATTTTGCTGGGCGCACATCTTTCTGTTTTTTCTATCAAAGCTTTTACCTGAGCAGCTTCGGATTTAGTATAATCTGCTGTACTGAACGGAATCTTTGCAAAAATATCATAAACATTAGAGTAAGTCTTTTTTCCAACCGTGGCTATATTAGCCATAGGATAATCATGCCAAATTTTACCAACTTCCGTATATCTTACTGCACAAAGTTTTTCATTATCTTGTTCCATCTGAGATTGATAACTATTATTTGCACATGCTTCAAAACCCGAACTTGCATTACTTGCACTGGTATCACCAACCTTGGCCCACTCTTTAACCAATTCGTTCACCAAATTTATTTCATTACTATTTGGTGCGCAATCTTTACCAAGTTCTTGTTGTGCTTTTTTTAATTGCATTATACCCCCAACCAATCCAGTCACAGTAGGCAACAAGCTGGCTGCAGAAGTCAAACCACTAGTTTGCTGTTCTTCGACAGAAGACTTTTTATTCACAGAAGATTTTTTATGAACAGTGACAGCACCCATCAACACAGATGGTGCCAATAATCCGACAATAGTAAAAATGCTTATTATCTTTTTCATTCTCTCTTACGAAACATTATATCACAAAAAAAAGATTATATAAATATAAAAATTGCATTTTTATTTACAAAATATTAAACTGGGATTGTGAAACCGAATAGTCGCAATTTTATAATAATATCTAAACATAAACGATTAACTCGTTTATGGCAGTTTTTCTTCACCGGCTGGGGATTAGTAATGGTTGCGGTATTAGTTGCAGCATCTTTATTTACTAAACAGATTTTATGGACACCTATTACCACCATTAACATGAAAGATATCGTTCTTAATCAATTTAAAATGACAAACGCCACATTTGTTGGCACAGATAAAGATAATAACCCCTTTAAAATTCACGCGGTTTCCGGTAATCAAGAATTTAACAAGCCCGAAATTGTATTTTTGATAAAACCATCTGGAACAATCGTTCGAAACACAAAAAACGGCAAAGTGACAGATAAAATATCCGCTGCCAAGGGTCAATTTAACCACACTACAAGAATACTAAAATTAAATGGTAATGTGCGTGTAAATTCTAGCAATGGCGACAAAGTATTAACAGACGAAATGGTGATAAAATTATGATAACTAAATCTGTATTAAAGGTAGAACATCTTTCAAAAAACTATGGGAAACGTGTGGTGTTATGCGACATTTCTATGGTTGCAAACCAAGGCGAATCGGTCGGATTATTGGGACCAAATGGTGCAGGAAAAACAACTGCTTTTTATTGCATAACAGGACAATTAGCTGCAACTGGCGGACATATATTTTTAAATTCCCAGGATATTACTCATTTGCCTTTTTATCAACGTTCTCGCCTGCACATTGGGTATTTACCCCAAGAAAACAGTGTTTTTCGTGGGCTATCCGTAGAAGATAATATTATGGCCATATTGGAAGTGGTCGAACCGAATCGGGACAAACGTTATGCTAAGCTGGATGCTTTGCTTGATGAATTTTCCATCGCCTTTTTGCGTAAAGCACCTGCAACTTCATTATCCGGCGGTGAAAGACGCCGTGTTGAAATTGCAAGAGCTTTGGCAAACGATCCAAAATTTATATTACTAGATGAACCATTTGCCGGTATTGACCCAATCGCAGTAAATGAAATTCGTGAATTAGTGTCCCAATTAAAACACAGGGGACTTGGTGTAATTATAACAGACCATAATGTTCGTGAAACACTGGGAATTACAGACCGCAGTTATGTTTTGCACGATGGCAAAATATTAAAGCACGGAACAACAGATGAAATCGTCAAAGATGAAATGGTAAAAAAAGTTTATCTGGGCGAAAATTTCACTATGTAAAAAAATCAACTAGTTTATATCAAAAGCAAAAAACAAAGGAGAACAAAGAAATGTTTGCTATTGAAAAAATACACGCTCGTCAAATCATGGACAGCCGCGGCAATCCAACCATAGAATGTGATATAACTTTGTCAAACGGTGCATTTGGTCGCGCTTCTGTGCCATCTGGGGCATCCACAGGTTCTTTTGAGGCTTTGGAATTACGTGATGGCGGAAATACTTATATGGGCAAAGGCGTATCAAAGGCAGTTAAAAACGTAAATGAAATTATTGCACCAGCTTTGATTGGTATTGACGCAGAACAACAAACTGAAATTGATGAAAAAATGTTGGCTTTGGATGGTACGCCAAACAAAGATAAATTGGGTGCAAATGCTATATTATCTGTATCATTAGCTGTGGCACACGCAGTTGCAAACGCAAAGCATATCCCTTTATACAAATATATTGCTGATATTTTTGGAAATGATAATCCTTGTGTTTTACCACGCCCAATGATGAATATTATCAATGGTGGGGCACATGCAGATAATGGTCTAGATGCACAAGAATTCATGATTATTCCAAACGGTGCGAAAAACGAAGTTGAAGCGATTCGCATGGGTTCTGAAATATTTCATAATTTAAAATCGATTTTGAAAAAATCTAAACACAGCACAAACGTTGGTGACGAAGGTGGATTTGCTCCAAACTTTAACACATGTCACGAAGCTTTGGATACAATTGTAGCAGCTATTAGCGCTGCTGGATACAAACCAGGAGAACAAGTATCTATTGGCTTAGATGTCGCATCTTCTGAATTTTATGAAGACGGGTTTTATAATTTTGAAGGCACAAAAAAAACATCCAGCGAAATGATTGAATTTTACGAAAAATTGATTCAAGAATATCCTGTCATTTCTATTGAAGACGGTATTGCAGAAGAAGATTGGGATGGTTGGAAACAATTAACAGAAAAAATAGGCAATAAATGTCAGCTTGTGGGTGATGATTTATTTGTGACAAATCCAATTCGTTTAAAGAAAGGGATTGACAACGGTGTTGCAAATGCAATACTTATCAAAGTAAATCAAATTGGTTCGCTAACCGAAACATTACGTGCAATAAAAATGGCGCAAGATGCAAAATACGGGGTTGTTATTTCCCACCGCAGTGGCGAAACAGAAGATACAACTATCGCAGATTTAGCGGTTGCCACAAACGCAGGTCAAATAAAAACAGGTTCTATGTCTAGAACAGACCGCATGGCTAAATATAATCAATTGATTCGAATAGAAGAAGAATTAGGAACAAAAGCAAAATACGGTATTTAAAAATGATTATACATGGTGTCAATATTTTAACTGTTATAAAATACATAGCCTTGGTTTGTATTTTTGTTGGTATTATCTTGACACCATCTTATCTAGCATGTGCAAATGATCGTTCAAAATATGATTCCATGCGTGTCAGAGTCGGGTCTTGGTTATTCGGCTGGTCTTTTTTTGGATGGTTATTCGCATTATTCGTATCATCAAAAAAATAAAATCTATATAAAAAATGCCCGGGTACAAATTCGGGCATTTTATTTGTTTTAAACGAATTTATCACAATCCGTTTCCTGGATTGGTACGTCCCTTTAAAATCTTTTCATCTAATTCTTTGATTTTTTTCTTCATCAAAGCAGATGCTGATTTTAATTTTTTCATTTCATCTTCCAAAGCACTAACGTACTGAGAATAAAAACCTGCACCCTCTTCTTCATCTAATTCGATATCATTTTCAGCATGACCAAAACGTAATGCTTCTATATCTTTTGAAGTACGCTTTTTGGATGTTTTCTTACGCGGAGATGCAGCAGCAGACTTACCAGCAACATTTTTTGTTTTTGATGTTTTTGCACTGATGCCACGTACTACGCGTTTTCCATCAATAACTAATATACCTTGCCAATTATCTGGTAGTTTTGGCATAACAGGACCATAAATAGTATTTACCTCAGACAAATCTGCATTTGATAAATCAATTTCTTTGATATTACTACCAAAATACAAAACATCTTTCAAACCTGTCACAGCTTGCTCAATTTTCACAGTTCCATAACCAATAAATTTGTTTATACCAGATAAATCGGTCTGACGCACAGTCACAAACTTGGTATCACCAAAATCTAACGATTGAATACCATGTACCTTTACAACTGCTAAATCCAAAGATTCAATACCGCGATACCCAGCAATATTTGAAACATCTGACATTGCAATATGAACACTGATTCTGGTTGGTTTTCCATTTACTATACCAGCCTCGAAAGATATAACATCTTTCAATCCCTTCACATTTCTAAACACAATTTCAGCATTATCAAAATTTCTAAAATGGGTATAACCCGACAAATCAACATTTTTAATTGTTTTTTGACGCCCACAATCATATACCTTGCTTTCAGCTGCTTTCGTAGATTTTGAAGATTTTTCTTCTGCCTTTTTATGTTTAGCTTCAGCTTCTTTTTTTGCTTTTTCTTCTTCGGTTTTTTTCTTGTTTTCTTCTTCATCTTTTTTGATTTTTTCTATAAACCAATCTGGCACTCCCCACAAAGGTTCATCTTTACCTTTGCCTTCATCCCAAGGCAACAACCGAGAATTATCAGTAATTCTGTCATCATCTTTGTTCTTGTCTTTACCATCATCAATGATAGCAGGTGGTAAAAGCTCGCCTTTATCTTCATCCCAAGGCAACAAGTGTATATCATCTTTTGGTTCATCATCTTTTTTGTTTTTATCCTTATCATCTTCAACAGGTGGTAACAATTTGTTTTCATCTTCATCATCTGGTTCAATAGGTTTTGTTTCTTCTGGTTTCTTTTTAAACACTTTATCAAAGAAAGAACCAACACGATTACGAAGGTTTTTAACTTTTTTATGTATTTCAGGGAAAAATTGACCGAACATACCCATAGCAGGAACATCCACAGGTTCATAATTCGTCACATCATTATAAACGATTTCTGTTTCTGATACAGACACTGTTTCAAACGGATTATTACCATCAACATAAGTGTCAAAACCAGTTCTACCATCTGCACCCGTATAATTATGCATCAGACGGGTATCATACAAAGGTCTATCTCCAGATAACACAGCACCTACTTCATTATGACTAGATACAAAAGAATCTAAACGTTGTACAATATCCATAGCATCAGAATTGATACCGTTTGGCCCAAACAAATTAGCAGCTTGTCTGATATCTGCACTTGTAAAATCAGAATGATTATTTAACCAATCCGCACCAAACACCTTGTGATTACCATGACTGTGCATAATGTTGCCAGCATCATCAGCCTGCAAAGCCATATTATCAAACGTTTGGCCACCAGCATCACCATTTATCATTATTGCACGATATGGATCAATATTCGTACCATGCACTGCATTATAATCATTTATTAAATCAACCCTATGTTGTAATTCTGCTGGATTATCAGCATACCATTGTTCTGCTATTGTACGAGCCCTTTCCAAAGCATCTGGGGTATATCCAGATTCTGTTCTGGTATGTGTAATCTCTGAAGCTTCCTGCGTATGACGTTCTTGTTGGAACAAAGTATTTTCCGGATTAGATTGATTGAAAGCATTGATTGCAGATTGTGCAGTTGTACGTCCAGCAATACCACCAACAACAACAGCGGCAGCATTAGCAACAGCCCAAACAACAGATTCCGCCCTGCCTAAACCGCTGTTTCTAGCATCTTTGAAAGATTGCAAAGCGTTTGATGAACCACCAACTGCCAAAGCACCATATCCCAACGCCTGTGCAGCTTCTGCAAAACCTGCAGCACCAAAACACATAGCGAACGCCGCTATTCCCGTTGTTCCCAAAGATACCAACATACGTTTATCACGCAACAAAGCTCTGAAATCATCAGGTTGCCCATTAGCACGTTGATTCCTGCGCCACTTTTGAATTTGCATATAACTTACACCCAAAGCAGTTATAACACCCACAGCAGCCATACTCACAGCCAAACTTACCCCCGCAGTAGCAGCCGCAGCAGTTGCAATCGTTGTCAAAGCAGCACTGACCAAAAAGGCACTTGCAAAACCTTTTAATATACGCTTAAACAATTCTATGCGTTTGCTGTTTGCGGAACCAGATTTATCATCCACAGTATTAAAACGTGCATCTTTTCTTTTGTCTATTTTTTCTAAGGGTTTAAATAATTTTTCACAGAACGCACCTGATTTAGCAGAACCATTTTTAACCAACGATTTCAAACGAGCAGCAAAACCCGCTGTTTGATTAACTTGAGCCTGCATAGCAGCTGCAAAACCTTCATCACTAATAGCACCACCAGCATTTGCTAATTCATCTAAAAACTGTGTTCTAAATCTTGGTTCGGTAAATTGTTCAGGATTTTCCAAAACACCGCGTCTAATTTTATCAGCTGTATCTATTTCAAACAACTTAGTTAAAATTCTATCATTAAATTCCTTGCTTAAACCATCAATATCTATTCTTTGCCCTGTTTTTGCGAGATGTGATTTGATAACATCTTGACGCGCCAAATCGATAACTTGATTTAAACGACCATCTGCAATAATTCTATCACCACGTTCAAAATTTAACTTTGGATT
>Ga0310696_10007508_pt1 | contig 12792 bp, 11 predicted proteins | sample AusTroGonzalo_MG_4_FD_203885 | JGI IMG/M metagenome (GOLD analysis project Ga0310696, IMG submission 203885) | Bovine rumen microbial communities from tropical cattle in Woodstock, Queensland, Australia - Gonzalo_02 (v2) (version 2) | ecosystem: Host-associated > Mammals > Digestive system >... | reverse complement strand
AACGAAAAAGCTCGTCAAAGAAACGCTTCCGCGAAAAGCGCTATCCGTACTTCCATTAAGAAAGTTAGATTAGCCGTTGAAGCAAAAGATTTAGCTAAGGCCGAAGAATTAATGAATGCGGCTTTCCGTTTAATCGATAAATCCGTCAGCGATGGTATTCAACACAAGAACACTGCTGCTAGACAAAAAGGCGAACTTTCACGTTTAGTGAATTCCATTAGATAATTATTTTCTTTTGAAATTAATTAGGAACAGCTCAAAGCTGTAATAGCGGTCCACAAGACCGCTTTTAATTTGTTTATCTAATTGATATAAATCTTCTAAAGTTTGTAAAATGCGTTTGCCAGAAACCACAAAACTATTCTTTCTTAAGATTTTGGCTCTGATTGGATTGATATTAAGTTCTTTAGCGATATCATCTGGTGAATAGTTATGTCTAGAGAGATATGAGACTCTATTTAATAATCTAAACTGATTAGCAATCATGGAGATTAAAGTCACTGGTTCAACGTTACTAGTCTTTAAATCCCTATATAAAGAAACCGCTTCCATATTTTTCTCATCCACGAGATAGTTAAAAAGTAAGAAAGCATTTTCCTCAAGTGGTCTAGTGACCATCATGGTGACATCATTAAAAGTAATGTGGTCGGTATATAAAGCAAGTTTGCTACCATTATTAAATAAGGAAGCATAGTCTCCTTCAGTTCTTCTAGCGAGTTCACTAACCGCATCACTGTCGATGACAGTGTTTGGCCATTTAGACGCAAAATATTGCTTAACAACATCAAACCATTGTTCTTGCTTAGGTTCGGCAACTGTAATCACTTTGCCGTTTTTTTCTATTAACTGATAATATTCATTCTTTTTATCAATATCACTATCAGATGTATTCACTAAAAAGATGAGATCAACATCAGGGTTTGGTTGGTTTAAATAATTTAATAAAGTTTGATAATCTTGTTCACTTTCAATCTTTGATTTAGTTCTTTCTTTCATTAAGAAATAAGGAGAATCCACGACCACGACTTTTTTATCGTAGCCTAAAGGCATGTAGTTAGCCTCAGAGATAATCTCCTGGATTTGAGTTAAAGAAGCATCGAATTTAACGAAATTCATCGCATCGATTTCTTTAATGGAATCCTTAATGATGCTTTTCATCTGGCTTTTTAAACGAATGTTTTGTTTGCCATTTATAAGATAAATCATAACTAGATTATAAAATATTTCCGATTATCTTTCGATATATTTTAGAAAGATAATTGTTTATAAGTAATCGTTCCTTCTAAATCCGTTCTCCTAATTGGGATATGGTACTTGTTTAATGTATCAACGACACTCTTATTAGGATGACCGAACTTATTGTTTTTTCCACATGATACGACAGCGACTTCTGGACTTGTATACTGGATAAACTTATCAGCGGAAGACGTCTCCGAACCATGATGGCCAAGCTTTAAGATGTCACAAGGAACACTATCATAAGCATCCATGATTTTATATTCAATCGACTTAGGAGCATCCCCCATAATAAGGAAATCCTTATTAAGGATATTAAAGGAGAGCACTAAAGAACGATCGTTTTCTTCGTTACTCGTTAAACCATAAGTATTGTAGTTATTAAAAGTTAAGCCACTCACACTGACAGGATAGCTTGAATAATAGTCATAAACGCTATTGATTTTGTATTCTTTTTGGAGTCCTGCAAGAGCGCCATAATGGTCATAGTCATAATGGGTGATAAAGACAGCATCGATTGTATAAATACGTTTCTTTCTTAAATAAGGAATAAGTGTTCCATTCGCGATATCGGTATAAGTTAAACCACCAGTATCGATCAGAATGACTTTTTGATGGTGTCTAATAAGCGTGCAGTCACCTTGACCAACATTCACAAAACTGACTTCACTTGTTAACCTATTTTCTATCGGTATAGCGTAGAGCACTGTTAAGGTTACCATCCCAATAGATAGCCATCTTTGAATTGGTCTAAATCCTATTGTTAAATAATATAAATAGATGATGTATATAGCGTAGTACAAGATTAAAAGTCCGATGTTGAATTCAGGAACTAATAAACCGAATGATAATGGCTTAATAATTCCTGTATATCCTTTTAATAAAAATATCAGTCCTTTATCCACAGCATAGATAGGAACTCTAAAGAAACACAGTAACGAAATAATCCCAATTAATAAGAACAAAGGCGTACTAATAACTTGCAGTGGAAACGACATCACTACCACTTTGTGGTAATACATCATTTCAAACGGCAAAAAGAATAGATATATCGTAAATGACTTCCATAAATACGACTTGATCTTCTCGCTTGGATAAACATACCTAATAAGATAAGAAATGATTGGGATACCAAAGCCTAAGATGAAGCTATCTTGATAGCCTAAAAAATGATCAAATAATAGACATATAATACCTGCGAAACTCACTACTTCTAGATACGAAAACCTCTTCTTAAGTGGGTGCTTATTTATCCATTTTAATAAGAGTAAGAAGACCACTCGAAAGACACTGAATTTAGGCATAGTAAAAACTAGATAGATAGCTAATAGCGCAATAGTTATTATCTCTGCATGTTTATCCTTCAAAAATAGTTTTAATAAATAGTTAAGGCCTAAAGCAAATAGACTAATATAAAGACCACTCGCCGATAAGAATCTTGCTAAATGTAGATTAGTCAAAGATTCACTAGTTACGCTATCTTCTCCATCAGAAAATAGGATTGCCCCCACGATACTTCTTTCTTCTTTATTAAAGTGGTTTAATGCCTTTTCTCTAGATTCGTTAATTCTTATGAAATTATGCCATTTAACTTCTACATGCTTAGGGGTAAGCGAACTAAAAACACCTTTCTTATTAAGATAGTTTTTAAAATCAAAGCCAGATTCTAGAACTGTAAAGTCTAGTTCTTCTTTTTTGCCGCTTATTGTTAAATAGTCGCCTAAATCATAAGAGTGACCTTTGGAATAGACATAAAGTCTTTCTCCTCCACTGTTAAAAAGGAAATAGTTCTCTTTAACGGTATAAACGAATCCTGAATACGATTGTTTATTATAGCTTGGCTTTATGAATGAGTAACCGAATCCAAGAGCTATTCCTACAAGGCATAATAAGGCCATCGGACGCTTAAAACGCTTATAAACAAAGAAGAGAAAGACTAACGCTATTCCTATAAATAGGAAAATTGAATAAGTGAGTACATTTCCTAGATAAAAAGATAAGAAAAATAGGAAAACGATCACTGATGTAAGATGACGTAATTACGAATTTTGTGATAGGTAGCATTACCAATACCGTAGACTTTAAGTAAATCTTCTAAAGTATTGAATGTACCATTCTCACTACGATAAGAAACAATCGAGCTCGCAATTGATGTGGTAATGCCGTTTACAGTCATTAAAGTTTGAGCGTCATCAGAGTTGATGTTAACTTTGGATATTTCACTTTTAGAGCAAATATCTGTTTCGTCAAACCTACTAGCGATGTAATAAGTTGTGCCCGCTTTTAATGTAGCATTAGTAAAATAGGCTAAATCGTCTGCGTTAGCGGTTGTTCCACCTGCGGCTTCTAGTAAGTCATTCATCGTGATTCCGTCGCTTAGAACGTATGTTCCGGCCTTATAGACTTCACCTTCAATCGTGTACTTACTACCTTGTTTGGTGCTGACTTCGGTGATGTTATTGACGCTACCTTGATTGAGGCCTTCTAAGTCTGGATCAATGACTAAAAAGCCGACGATAACGATAAAGGCGACGATAACAACACCTATGAGTACTTTCATCATATAAAAAACCTCCTCTATAGATTAAATAGGGAGGATTTTTCAAATTTGTCCGAAATTTTTGTTATTTTATTTCAATTTTTAAGATTTCGACCTTATAAGTCTTGATTGCTTTGACTTCGATGATGTCACCGACGGTCTTACCAACTAAGGCTTCACCTAATGGGCAGGAGTTAGAAATCTTGCCATTGACTGGGTCAGATTCAACTGTGCCAACAATCATGTATGAAACTTCTTTGTTGTTTTCAAGGAAGCGGATTGTAACTGTGGAACCTAAACCAACTTTCTTATTATTAGCTTTGCCTTCTTCAATGATTTCAGCGTTCGCTAAGATGTTTTCGATTTCTTTAATACGACCTTCGACTTCGGCTTGTTTGCCTCTGGCGGCATCGTAGTCAGCGTTTTCAGATAAGTCACCTTGAGCACGAGCTTCGGCTAATTGAACCTTAATTTCTTCACGTGCTTCATCGACTAAATATTTTAATTCGTCTTGTAATTTTTTATAACCAGCTTTGGTAAGTTTTTGTTTGTCTGCCATAACTTTCCCTCTTTTCTGCAAGCGATATTATATCAATATCGCATCAATATTACCAATATTTTATATTATTTGTTATCTTGCTTGAGTTCTTGAATCTTTGGATCATCTTGCCAAGCATTGAAAACTTCTTCTACTTCGTCGTATTCTTCGTCATCTTCAATTGGCTCTAATTCGCCACTTTCAAGGTATCTCATAACCACGACTTCTTCGTCTTTATCTTCGGTGTCGTAGAAGAAGACATAGGAAGTACCTCTTTCTTCATTGTCATAGGTGAAAAGGATTTGCATTAAATGTTCTTTACCTTCGTTATCAGTAACGACCATTTGTTTTTCGTTTTTGATTTCCATAATTAGTTTCCCTTCATTCTTAAGTATGTATCGAGGATGACACAAGCGGCAATCTTATCAACGTTATCTTTTCTTTGTTGATGATTCATCCCTCTATCAGAGATGAAATTATTAGCCGTAACACTTGATAATCTTTCATCCATTGTTTCAATGTTTAAAGATGGTTTTTCTTTCTTTAAATCTTCAATAAAACGTAGAACGTTTTGACTCATCTCACTTTGTTCGCCAGAAAGATGTAAAGGCATACCGATAACAATGTCATTAATCATCATTTTTTCAGATAGTTCAATGACATGCTTTCTAGCGACAATATATTGGTTTCTATCAAAGCGGAATGTCTCTAAACCATGCACAAAACCAAGAGCGTCGTTATAAGCCACTCCGAGTGTTTTTGTTCCTAAATCTAAAGAAAGATACTTTTTAACCACGTTAATATATTAACGCGTTTGGCGGATAATCGTTAGTTTATTTATAAATTAATAATATTCTACACGATAATGATCCGATATCATTCTGAATGAGGTGTACTCTACATCCTTCTCAATCATGAAAGATAAACCGGTCCAAACCATATCCGTTGTACCCACTGCGCCAGGATTATCATGGACATCATAAAACATAGAATAGGCGTAGAGAACATTGTCCTTTAAATAAAGGTCTTTAAATCTATAACTATTAGAGCCGCTTGTTAATGCAATGTCGTGAGTAACAATTAAATAATGGTTAGAAAAGTCTGCCTCTTTAAGAGTTGCAAAATAATCAGAATAGAGATGTTTATCTGAGTTTAAAGCATAGCTGAACTCTTGCATTTCCTCATAGCTTTTTAACACGTAATAAGGTAGATAGCCATCCATATCATCAGTAACAAAACTTGTTGGTGCATGGCTACGATGAAATTGAGCATCCTTATATTTAGTGACTTTGTCACTATCGGTTAAGCCACTTGCAAGTAAGTTACCATTGTCTTCCACCATGCGATAAGAAGAACTGATTGGATCATCAATTCTATATGACTTAATACTGGCAAGTGAATCTTGATTACTTGAACAGGCGCTCATCGTTAATAAACTAGCGAATAAAAGGACAATTCTTTTCATAATCTTTTACCTCTCACTAATTAAGACGATTATAAATATAAAAACTGTTAAAAAAACTGGATGATTTATTCACCCAGTCTTTATTTTTACTTAATAAGTCCTTTAACTTCTTCGATCTTACTGATGTCTTTACCAGCGCCACTAGCGAGGTCTGGACGACCACCACCAGAGCCACCGAGTAAACTAGCAATGTCTTTAACAAGTTTACCAGCGAGGTAACCTTTATCGTTCGCGGCTTTAGAAGCAGCGACAACGATTGGATAACCACCATTTTCTTCACCGATTAAGGCAATAAGGTAATTATCTTTATTGGCTTTTAAGCTATCAATGATCTTTAATAAGGAATCACGCTTTTGTTCTTTTAAGAACTTAACTAGCACTAATAAGCCGTCTTTTTCCACGAATTCATTAGCGAGGTTACCACTAGTAGCGTTCGCTAATTTTTGTTTTAAGGTATCAGCTTCCTTACGGTAAGCATCCTTTTCATTTTGTAAGGCTTTTAGTTTGCTTGGGACATCATTGATAGAACCAATGCCTAATAAGTCACGTGCTTGATTGAGGATGTTTTCTCTCTTCTTTAAGAGTTCATAAGCACCAAAGGAGGTTCTAGCTTGAATTCTTCTAATACCCGCAGCAACGGATTCTTCATATTCGATAACGAAGACACCGATATCACTGGTGTTAGTAACGTGGGTACCACCACAGAATTCTTTGCTGACTTCACCAAAGGTGACAACTCTAACGGTATCGCCATATTTATCATCAAATAAGGCTTTCGCACCAATCTTTTTCGCTTCTTCGATTGGAAGGACAAATGTTTCTTCCTTAATCGCTTGAGCAATATATTGATTAACTTTTCTTTCAACTTCCGCAATTTGTTCTGGAGTCATCTTTTGGAAGTGATTGAAGTCGAAGTGAGAATATTCGTCGTTAACATAGGAACCATGTTGTGCGATATGATCGCCTAAGACTTCAGTTAAGGCTTGTTGTAATAAGTGGACGGATGAATGGTTACGGGCGATTAAGGCTCTTCTAAATTCATCAATCTTCGCGGTCACTTCATCACCGACTTTAACTTCGCCAAACATCACTTTCACGGAATGTAAGTGTTGTTTATTAGGCGCTTTAATGACGTTTTCCACTTTCATAGAAACGTTGTCATTTTCAATGACACCAGTATCAGCAACTTGACCACCGCTTTCAGCGTAGAAGTTTGTTTCATCAAGGATGATTTCGCCTTCATCGTCTAAGGAATCAACTTTAACACCATCTTTGAAGCAAGCCACAACTTTGGCTTTAATTGGTTCACTACCATAGTTGAACTTAGAAGCCACAGTACATTTCATTAAGTCGATGGCTTGTTTATTCATGGACTGTTGGTCGCCACGCGCGGTTCTCGCTCTTTCTCTTTGCTCTTTCATGAGTTTTTCGAATTCTTCGAGATCCACTTTGATGCCTTGTTCTTCACAAATTTCTAAAGTGAGTTCTTTTGGGAAACCGAATGTATCATAGAGTCTAAAGACATCCGCACCTGAGACAGCTTTGTTATCGTTAATTAATTTCATTAATAAGGCTTCACCATTTGTTAAGGTCTTAATGAATTTTTCTTCTTCCGCTTTAACAATCTTAGCGACGAATTCTTTCTTACCTTGTAAGTATGGATAGTAGTCTTCCATGTTATTAGCGACGACATCCACGAGTTGATAAATGAATGGTTTTTCCATGCCTAAGACTTTGCCATAACGTACCGCTCTTCTAAGAAGTCTACGTAAAACGTAGCCTCTACCTTCATTAGAGAAACTTTCACCATCCGCTAAAGCGAAGGTAATTGTTCTAATATGGTCAGCGATAACTCTAAAGGCTCTTGGATTATCGTTATATTTCTTACCACAGATTGATTCTGTTTTTTCAATCATTGGCCAGAATAAGTCTGTCTCATAACAGGTATCTGTACCTTGGATAACGGTAACAAATCTTTCTAAGCCCGCACCGGTATCGATATTCTTACTTGGTAATTCTTTATATTCACTTCTCTTTTTACCAATTTCACTATTGAATTGAGAGAAGACGATATTCCAGATTTCAACGAATCTGAAGTTTGGTAAATCTTCGATTAAGAGTTTTAGACCGACACCTTCTGGGTCAAACTTTTCACCTCTATCGAAGTGAATTTCAGTATCAGGACCACATGGACCTTCACCGATTTCCCAGAAGTTATCTTCTTTAATAATTAAATGGTCTTCAGGAACACCAGCATCCATCCAACATTTCTTTGTTTCTAAATCATCTGGGTGATAGGTGACATATAATCTTTCCTGTGGAAAGTTGAACCATTTTTCACTTGTTAACATTTCCCATGCCCATGGGATGACTTCTTTTCTAAAGTAGTCACCAATGGAGAAATTACCCAACATTTCAAAGAATGTTAAGTGAGTGGCATCACCAACGTTTTCAATATCGTTAGTTCTGATACATTTTTGCGCATTAGTGATTCTTCTGCTTGGTGGGATTTCACTACCATCAAAGTATTTCTTTAAAGCGGCAACACCAGCGTTGATCCATAACAAAGTTGGGTCATTCTTTGGGATTAAAGAAGAACCTGGTTCAACATGGTGACCTTTGCTTTCAAAGAAGTCTAACCACATTCTACGAATGTCTTTACTTTTCATGTACTTCATAGAATACCTCCAAATAAATAAAAAGTACCTCTTTAAGGAACGGATTTCTCCGCGGTACCATCCTTATTCTTCCATGATTATGGGAGCACTTATTTAAGAATGAAACGTCATTCTAGCGTCGGCATTACCCGAAACTTCGGAAGTGGCTTTCCAATATTTTCCTTATGCCCTTTTCACCAACCGGCACTCGCTAGAAGGTCAATATTTGGATTAGCTTCCTGCTTTGCGACATTAATATATCATTAAAAAATGATAAAAACTATAACTATTTGATGACTTTATCAATTAAACCACCACCAAGGCAGATATCTCCGTCATAAATGACAGCGGCTTGGCCTGGAGTAACCGCTTTGATTGGTTCAACGAATTCTAATGTAATTTGCTCATCATTTATTTCTTTAATGATGATTGGATTATCGGCTTGTCTATATCTAAACTTAGCGTTTAATCTTTGATTAACTTCTGGCTTCTTAGAGATCCAGTTTAAGTTAGTGACGGTACATGCTCTGGAATACAAATAAGAACTTTCATCACCACTGGCGACATATAAAATGTTCTTTTTGACATCTTTATCAACGACAAACCAGCCTTTAGCTTCTTCCCCGTGAATACCACCGATACCTAAGCCTTTTCTTTGACCGATTGTATAATACATCGCGCCTTCGTGTTCACCAACTTTGCGTTTGCCTTCGATATCAACGATATCGCCGCGTTGCGCTGGAATGTAGTTCTTTAAGAAGTCTTTGAAGTTTCTTTCACCGATAAAGCAGATACCAGTGCTGTCTTTTTTATCCATAACTGATTCTAAATCGAGTTCATGGGCGATTCTTCTGACTTCTGGTTTATCAATATCCCCAAGTGGGAATAAGCAGAAAGATAATTGTTCTTGGCTGATTTGACTTAAGAAATATGTTTGATCTTTGTTCTTATCAAAGCTCTTAAGTAAATAGGCCACGCCGTCCTTATCAATACGCTTTGCGTAATGACCCATCGCGATAGCATCATAGCCATGCTCTTTAGCGTACTTTAAGAATGGTCCAAACTTAATGTATTTATTGCAGAAAATATCTGGGTTAGGAGTTCTACCACATTCATATTCTTTAATGAGGTAAGTAAACACGTTATCCCAGTACTCTTTGATATAATCAATTCTCAATAATTTGATGCCGAGTTTATCAGCGACCTTTTGGGCATCATCATAGTCTTTTTCTTGAGGACATTGGTCGTTATTAATGGTTGGGTTGCCTAAATAATCTCCATTAGCGAGCGCATCCCAGTTGCGCATAAAGCAACCGGTGACTTCATGACCCGCTTTTAAAAGAAGATAAGCGGAGACCGCACTATCAACACCACCAGAAAGACCTAATAACACCTTCATATTATTTAAATAATTCCTCGCTATCTAATAGGACTGTAAATGGTCCATCGTTTACACTACTTACTTTCATATCTGCACCAAAGATACCTGTGGCAATTGGACCAAACTTAGCTTCTAGCTGTTTATTGAAATAAGCATAGAGTTCTTTAGCCTGATCAGGCTTCATTGCGTTGACAAATGATGGTCTTCTACCACCTGATGTATCCGCATATAAAGTGAACTGACTAACAGACATAATTTGTCCTTTAACATCGTAAAGAGACAAGTTTGTAAGACCTTTTTCGTCACAGAAAACACGTAGACCAAGTATCTTATCAATCATCTTGTTAACGATTGTTTCATTATCTGTGTGAGTGAATCCCACGAGTAAGCAAAAGCCACGGTCAATTTCAGAATAGACCTTGTTATCGATTGTGACTGATGCGTTTAATACTGTGATTAAAACAACTCTCATATTATTGGATAATTTCCATGACCACTTTTGGCTTAGCCACGAATTCTTTAGTAATCTTATAGGCATTAGCGACCACTTCAGTTTCTTGACTGATTACATCAATACCCTTATTGGTGTGTAAGTAGCAAAGAGGTTCACCTTTCTTAACTTGGTCACCAACTTTCTTCACAAGCATAATACCTGCGGACATATCGATGACATCATCAAGAGTTTCTCTACCACCACCTAAACGGCAGCTAGATAAACCGATTTCTAAAGCATCTAATTCTTTGATATAGCCATCTTCTTTGGCTAAGATTGGAATAATCTTTTTGGCTAATTCAAACTTCTCTGGATGGAGAATATATTCAACGTCGCCACCTTGGGCTTTGACCATTTTCACAAATAAGTCGAAAGCGGAGCCATCTTTAATAACTTTTTCAAGCATGGCTTTGCCTTCTTCGTAGTTTTTAGCGATGTGGGCTTGTTCAAGCATAACCGCACCACCTTCATAGCAAAGTTCCATTAAATCTTCTGGACCATTACCATGTAACGCAGCGATAGCTTCTTTAACCTCTAATGCGTTACCAACTGCTAAACCTAAAGGTTCGTTCATGTTAGATAAAACCGCACGGGTATCACGTTTTAAGCCATTGCCAATTTTGACCATTAATTTGGCTAAAGTTCTCGCTTGATCGATGTCTTTCATAAAGGCACCATTACCTAAGGTAACATCTAAAAGAATAGCATCTGTTCCAGCGGCTAACTTCTTAGACATAACAGAAGCGGCAATTAATGGGATGGATTCAACTGTACCTGTCACGTCTCTAAGAGCGTACATCTTTTTATCAGCAGGCACTAAGGATTGGGTTTGACCAACAATCGCAATGCCAATATCGTTAACTTGTTTAATAAAGCGATCACCACTGACTTGAATAGATAAGCCAGGGATGGATTCTAATTTATCTAAGGTGCCACCAGTATGGCCTAAGCCACGACCACTTAATTTAGCGAAAGTTGCACCGCAAGCGGCCACCATTGGTCCAAGGACCAAGGATGTTTTATCACCAACACCACCGGTGCTGTGTTTATCAACTTTAACACCTCTAAGAACGCTTAAATCAAGAGTCTCACCAGAATGCTCCATTAAATCAGTTAAATTAATAACTTCTTCTTCGCTCATTCCTTTAAAAAGGATCGCCATATTCATCGCACTGACTTGATAGTCTGGAATTTCACCTTTAACATATCCATTAATCCAAAATGCGATTTCTTCACGGCTTAAAGCATGACCTTCACGTTTTTTAATGATTAAATCTACCATTCTCATAAGAAACACCTCACTTTTTAATATACCATAAAAAAGGATTTTTTATAATAACGTTTGAATCATATAAATGCAAGCACTAAATTTGTTTTTAAATTTAATAAAAGGTCCATGCAACCTGCATGGAACTTATAGTTTTATAACTATTTAGATAAGTTGTCGGTGTAGGCTTGGAATTGTGCGGCCTTATAAGCAATATATTCAGGATACATAGCTTCTAAAGCGTTCTTTTGTTCGCCCATTGAATCAGGAAGGAATTCCCAAACTGGATAACTTTCTTTTTGTTGAAGGAATGTAGGTTCTGCTTCAGAAGCTAAACTGCCCATCTTTGGCACAATGTCAACTAATTGAGGGAAGCTTAACCATGGAAAAGTATTTGGAATATAGCCACTCATGCCAGCATGATTGATAGTCTCAGAGACATCTAATTCAGTCATCCCAAGATAATTCGCCACAGTGAATTGTTTCTTTGTTTGAAGTTCCTCAACTGTTCTAGATTTAATACCCGCCATAAAGGCAGAATCGATTGCATCCTGTAAATCTCTATTCAAATATTGATTAATGTCTTTTGTTCGTGAAGAAACGCAAAGACGAAATTCAAGATCGATACCATAATCACAAGTCCACATCACATGAGTCCCATATTCTTTGAATAATTTGAAGTAATCTTCACTTTTTTGACTGGCGTAAGCATCATTAACTGTTTTAATAAAATCATCTCTTAGATGATTAACGAATTTATTCTTTTGACTTTTATAATCACCAATTGTATGACGATAATATGACGCTGTAGCGAAACCTTCGTAAACGGCTGCGCTTTTATGATTACGTTTGGTGAATATGTATTCTCTTTCGAGTTCTGACTTGTAATGGTAATAAGGAATCTCAATATTTGTGTCTAAATCACCAAAAGAGTCAACCTCAACAGATTCGCTAATAAAGAAAGAACTCATAGTAATTTGAGGCTTGTGATTGAAGGATGTGTAAGCGAGACTTGATTGCACTTCACCACTTTGCATCCAATCTAAATCAAAAATATCAATTCTACTTGAATATGAATCACCGCTATTTGTTGAATCACATTCGGTGATGTCAAACGTTTGTCCTATTCTATTATGCATGCCATCATTTGTAATGACAGGCAAATCAAAAGTTTGAGCATGGAAACTATAAGGAGTACTAGTCGCAACTGAAGAAT
>Ga0310696_10007507_pt1 | contig 12792 bp, 10 predicted proteins | sample AusTroGonzalo_MG_4_FD_203885 | JGI IMG/M metagenome (GOLD analysis project Ga0310696, IMG submission 203885) | Bovine rumen microbial communities from tropical cattle in Woodstock, Queensland, Australia - Gonzalo_02 (v2) (version 2) | ecosystem: Host-associated > Mammals > Digestive system >... | reverse complement strand
GCAAGTCGCCCACCGGCGAAAGCTTTAGAATAAACTTTCCATTCAGCACCACGAGCACCATGCCAACAAACGTAATCAAGCACCCAAGAATCTGTCGTTTGACAAGGCGTTCGCTCTTGTAAATGAGTCCACCAAAAATCATAATCAATAGCGGATTCGTGCAGACAATCAACGAGACATTGCTCGACGGCGAAATCGTAAGCGCCGTATTCTCCGCCCAAAAGTAAAGCGTGCAACCCGTTAGCCCGCACAAGCACAAAATCAGTTCGTGCTTCCAGTTTTCGCAACGGAACTGCTTATGCGAAATGGCGAGGAGCAAAAAGTACGTCACCACGAATCGCAAACTGAAAATCTGCACCGCCGAGAATCCGTGGTTCAAAAGCACCTTCGTGCTGACGAAACTCGTGCCCCAAAACGCAATCGTCCCAATCGCAAGCAAATGCCAAAAAGCGAGGCCGCGCGAGCCATTTGTCGAAGAATCAAGAGCAGAAATCGGAGCAGGTTTCATCAACCGTAAAGATAGAAAAAGGTTAAAAGCCTGCAGTTATCGCCTCTGGACAATTTCAGGAGTCGCCTTCCCTCAAGAGAATATATTATAGTTTAAAACTATCACTAACTATAATTTTTCCCTAATTACACACGTATTTCACAACTTTAAACCATTTTCAAAAAACTTTTTACTAGACCATGCTATAGAATCTAACTATATTACAGGCCATAAATAATTTATAAAGGATTCTAAAAATGTCCAAAATCGAAACTCTTTGCATTCAGGGCGGTTGGCAGCCGAAAAACGGCGAACCGCGCGTTCTCCCCATCTACCAGAGCACCACGTTCAAGTACGAAACCACCAACGACATGGCGGACTTGTTCGACTTGAAGGCCAGCGGATACTTCTACACGCGTCTGCAGAACCCGACCAACGACGCTGTCGCAAACAAGATTGCCGCGCTCGAAGGCGGTGTGGCTGCGATGCTCACGAGTTCCGGTCAGGCAGCCAACTTCTACGCCGTCTTTAACATTTGCGAAGCGGGCGACCACTTCATCAGCACGAGTGCCATTTACGGCGGTACGAGCAACCTCTTCTCCGTGACGATGAAGAAGCTCGGCATCGAATGCACGTTCGTGGACCAGGACGCCTCCGACGAAGAAATCGAGAAGGCCTTCCGCCCGAACACCAAATGCCTCTTCGGCGAAACGGTCGCCAACCCGGCCGGCAAGGTTCTCGACCTCAAGCGCTTCGCTGACATTGCCCACAAGCACGGCGTTCCGATGATTGTGGACAACACGTTCCCGACCCCGATTCTCTGCCGCCCGATTGAATTCGGCGTTGACATCGTGACCCACTCCACGACCAAGTACATGGACGGTCACGCCATGGCAGTCGGTGGCTGCATCGTTGATAGCGGTAACTTCGACTGGGAAGCTAACCACGACCGTTTCAAGGGCCTCACCGAACCGGATCCGAGCTACCACGGTCTCGCCTACACGAAGGCTTTCGGCAAGGGCGCTTTCATTACGAAGGCTACCGCACAGCTCATGCGCGACTTCGGTTCCATCCAGTCTCCGCAGAATGCGTTCCTCCTGAACGTGGGTCTCGAAACATTGCACCTCCGCATGCCGCGCCACTGCGAAAACGCTCTCGCCTGCGCCAAGTTCCTCAAGAACCATCCGAAGGTCGCTTGGGTCAACTACGCTGGTCTCGAAGGCGACAAGTACTACGAACTCGCCCAGAAGCAGTTCAAGGGCGGCCTCCCGTGCGGCGTTCTCACGTTCGGTATCAAGGGCGGCCGTGAAAAGTCCATCCAGTTCATGGACAGCCTCAAGATGATCTGCATCGTGACCCACGTGGCCGACGCCCGCAGCTGCGTGCTGCACCCGGCAAGCCACACGCACCGTCAGCTCAGCGACGAACAGTTGATTGAAGCAGGCGTTGCACCTGATTTGATTCGCTTCAGCGTCGGTATCGAAAACGTCGAAGACATCATCGCCGACCTCACGCAGGCCCTCGACAAGGTGTAATCTGCAACTGAGAAATCTGCGATTTCACAAGTAAATTCTGCACGGTGCCGCAAAACGGCGCCGTGTTTTTTATGGCGTTCCAAGCGCTTTTGTCATCCCGGATTAAGGTCGGTGAGCTTGTCGAACCATTCCGGAGTGACCATTTTTATATAGCCACATCCCGCATATATGCCTATATTTTAGACACGTAAAAAAGGAATAAGCCATGCTTAATTTAATTCGGGCTGTTAGCCGCTTTTTATCGACATACACATCGCTTTTCGTCATCGCATGTGCGATCATCGCGTTTTTCATCCCCACGCTCTTCGGCTGGGTTCACGGCAACACGAGTTCCATCATTCTCGGCATCATCATGCTCAGCATGGGTCTCACCATTACGATGGACGACGTCCGCAACTTGATGAAACGCCCCGCCGACATATTCCTCGGTGCAGTCGCGCAATACACCATTATGCCGCTTGTCGCGTTTACACTCACGAAGGTCTTCGGGCTTGATCCGTATTTAGCCATCGGCATTATTCTCGTCGGTTGCTGCCCGGGCGGCGTTTCGAGCAACGTCATGAGTTTCTTGGCTAAAGGCGACGTGACATACTCCGTAAGCATGACCATGGCAAGCACGCTCCTCGCCCCGCTCATGACTCCGCTCTTGGTACTTTGGCTTGCCGACACGAGCATCGAAGTGAACGCTGTGGGTATGTTTCTCAACATCCTTTACGTGACCGTTTTCCCGATTGCGATCGGCTTCACCTGCAACTACTTCTTCGGCAAGCGCGCGGGCTTCAAGGAATTCCAATCGAACATGCCCGCCGTGAGCGTTATCGGCCTCGCATTAATCGTCGGTGGCGTCATCGTGACCGTGCGCCCGCAACTTTTTGCAAATGGCTTTGGCCTTATCGCACTTATCCTCGCTGTGGTGTTCCTGCATAACGGCCTCGGTTACGTGCTCGGCTACAGCGTCGGTCGTTTGTTCAAATTTAATACCGCTAAGAAGCGCACCATTTCCATCGAAGTCGGCGTGCAGAACGCAGGCATGGCAACCGTCCTCGCCGGTGCATTCTTCGCGAACCCAGAAAATCTCGCCCTCCACCCGGAAGCCGCCCTCTGCGTCGTGCCGTGCGCCATCAGCTGCGCCTACCATTCCATCAGCGGCACAATCCTCGCCGGCATCTATGCGCACATGGACACGAAGAAAGCCTCGCAAAAGTAAACGCTCTCTAAATGTTTAGAAAAAGGTAGTCTCAAGACTACCTTTTTTTGCTTTATTTTTCAAAGGTCTTATCCTAAAGTCCTTTTTTCATTTTTTTGATAGATTTCCATTATATTTTATGAATTTCATAAAGTTTATTATATGATTTTCATAAAATAGATTATCACTTTTTCATAAAAATAGGCTATATTTAAAGAAAAAAGGGCAATTATGATAAAAAGAGCGATTTCAGGCACAATTTTGGACATGGCTAGTAAATTTCCAGTGGTCACTTTGACCGGACCACGGCAAAGCGGCAAATCTACACTGCTGAAATCGTGTTTCGCAGACTACAAATACGTTTCATTAGAAGATCCCGACATCCGACAACTTGCCGAAAATGACCCACGAGGATTCCTAAAAAACTGCGGGACAAAATGCATCATTGACGAAGCACAACGTGTCCCAGATTTATTTTCCTATTTGCAAACAATCGTTGATTCTCGCGATGAATGCGGACAATTCATTTTATCAGGCTCCCATAATTTTCTGTTAATGGAACGCATTTCACAAAGCCTAGCCGGTCGCACTAGTGTTCTAAAGCTCTTTCCCTTTTCCATTGCAGAACTGCAAGCAACCAACATACTACCCAACGACCTTGACGAAGTCCTGCTCAAAGGTTGCTACCCAAGACTATACGACAAGAAAATTACAGCCAAAGAATATTTTACATCATACTTGCAGACATACATCGAACGTGACGTTCGTTTATTACGAAACATAATTGACATGACCGCATTTAAGCGATTCCTCAAGCTCTGTGCCGCAAATGTAGGCTCCGTTTTAAACGTGGCTTCGCTGGCCAAAGATGCGGGAATTTCTGTCGTGACCGCAAATTCCTGGATTTCAATTCTTGAAGCAAGTTTTGTACTACTGCGATTGCCCCCCTACTATAAAAACTTTTCAAAACGGGTCATCAAATCTTCCAAAATTTATTTTTGCGATACAGGCCTGCTATGCAATTTGTTAAACATTTTCAATCGGGAACAATTGCAAGAAAGCAATTTGCGCGGAGCTATTTTCGAAAACTTAATCGTCATAGAACTTATGAAAGCGGCCCTATTCAAAGGCGAGGAGCCACAACTTTATTTTTGGCGAGACACAAACCAAAATGAAGTAGATCTACTTTGTGAAACCGATGGCAAATTAGAGGCCATTGAAATAAAATCTGGCGAAACAAAAAATCAAAAATTCTACGACGGTTTAAAAAAATTCTCCGAAGTCTCAGGGATTTCGCTTTCCGACACAAAAGTAGTTTACGGAGGCAGCGATTCTTACCGCGGAGAAAATCAAAAATTCATCAGTTGGAAAGAAATGGACTTGTAGCATATGAAAAGGGCAGCCCTTTCGAGCCGCCCCAAATTTCTATTAAGTAGATTTATTTTTAGGATTGTGAAGAACCGGGTTAGGGCATTTTCGGAATTATACTTTTTATATAGTTTTCAAAATCATCAAATTTTTGATCTACTTTCGCCTTTAAGCCGCAAATACCCGTAGTAGGATTACCATACTTCTCGTCATCAGAAAGGAAACTGTATTGGACACTGTTATACACAATCTGCTTTAAATCTTCATAACTCAAATCATATCTGTATGCCGCAAGCGTATACTCTTCCGTGAGTGATGTACGAAGAATGCCCGGGTCATCGGTGGATATGATTATCGGTATTCCGCTATCCTTGTAAATCTTAAACGGGTGAGCATCATCCTTGACACCAAGAATAAACTCATTGCTGGTAAGATTTATTTCTACGGGAACACCATTACCTAATTTCAATTCCTGAGCCGTATCCGCTTTCATTTTTTCAAGAACATTCCCGTATATGTTTACATCCCCATTTTTTTTGTGAAGATGTTCAAAAGCGATGTCCACGCCATGTCCAATTCTTTTGGCACCAGCTATTTCTACGGCATCAGTAACATGGTAAGTGAGGTGTTCCGGCGGAATAAGCCCCATTGTAAGTTCGCCCGCATGGAGAGATACATTAGGAGATTGATTGTCCTTAAAGAGTTTTTCTTTTAAGACTTTAAACATAATCATGTGGGCCTTGTAATACAGCATCGAATTCTCGGAGTTCTCAGCTGAAACAAGATTACAACCGACAATTATATCCCATTTCCATCCAGGTATATTTTTTTGTAAAAGCATTGCCCTATGAACGATATAAAGCTGGCAAAAAACATCAAGAGGCGTTTTATTTCGATCCGCATATCCTTGTAACCTCATCATCACATCATCATCATTATCCGCTACATTTACCGTATCAAATTTTCTGATGACTTTTTTGATTTTTAATGAATTCGTTTTCAACGATTCATGAGTAAGAATTTTTATACACTTGACGATATAACTATTTACAGCTTCATCTAAATCCTTATTGCCAATAAATTTTATCAAAACTTCGTTTAAGCAATCAAATATCTTTTTTTCGTTTCCATCGGGATTATCATTGTAATGTAGACAAAAATCTGTCAGTTTCTCAGTATAACGATCATAATCCGCTTTATCAAGATAAGCAAATTCAGGAACTTTAGGACGGATACCCATCGTTTCGATATACTGTACGTTTTCTTCTTTCGCCCTAACTTTCAATTGATGGACTATTTCAGGCAAATATTCTTCGTTTGTTGCAGCGCCGAAATCCCCAAACAAAGAAAAGAAATACTCGTCCGCACCAAGAGGATACTTATAAGGGTGATAATTTCTTACGCTCCATTTATCAATCAGAGACATGCGTACAGAATGGAAATTATCCATATTCGAACTCAACTGAACGATTTCCACATTCGCAGGTTTGGATGAATAAAGTTTTCCCGTTTCCAAATTTACATAGAGATTGTTTTCACAAGCAATCGAAAAAAGCGTTTCCGCATAGGCAGCACCGGTGAGGTGATGGTGCAGGTCTGCGCCCTTGGGCATCGCGGCAATAAACTGGCGCAATTTTGCCATATTGCCCTTAACAAAGTCACGAAAATAATTACTTACAGTACTCTCTTCATTTAATTCCATTGTTTTTTCTCCTTAAATGTTGGTTTTTATTTGTTTTTCCTCCCAGCCTATTAATTGCACAATAGCATTCTTTTACTCACTTTTTTAACACAAAAGTTTATTTACATTATTTAGCAGTTCACCGGACTCCCAGCTACACTGAAAAGGGCAGCCCTTTCGAGCCGCCCTTTGTTATGACCAGGAAAACGAATGAATAAGAAATTCACGAGATTAGCAGGATTGCAAGCACCTGTCCGCTCAAGATTCTTAACAACATCGTGAGCGGATAAACCGAAGCGTAACCGATGTTCGTCGCCTCGGAATTGCTGAGACCGTTTGCAAACGCAAGCGCCGGAGGATCCGTCGTTGCACCTGCAAGCGCTCCACAAAGCGAGAGGTAATTGACCTTGCACACCGCCTTGCCGACAATCGCTACAATCATCAGCGGAACAAACGTGATAATCGCCGAGAGCGCCATGTAGTAGAATCCGTCGCCGTTCAAGAGCACGTCAAAGAACTTGATGCCTGCATTGAGGCCCACGCAGCTGAGGAATATCGTGATGCCGAGTTCACGCAGCATGAGGTTCGCGCTATTCGCCATGAAAAAGTTGAGCGGACCCATTTTGCGTTTGCGGCTGAGAATAATCGCTACAATCAGCGGACCGCCAGCAAGGCCTAGCTTCAAAGGAGTCGGCATTCCAGGAATCGCCACCGGGATGCTTCCGACAATTACGCCGAGGAAAATTCCAAGGAACGCTGGGAGAATTTCCGGATGGTCCAGCGCCGTGAGCGAATCGCCCAGTTCCTTCGCGGCAGCGGCAATGCTTTCCGGCGTGCCGACAACCTGCAATTTATCGGCAAACTTCACACGGATATCGAGGCGCCCGGTAAACTTGAATCCGCCACGCGTCACGCGGCTCACCGTCACGCCAAAACGGTCATTAAGCGCGAGCTGCTTGATGCTCTTGCCAAGGATTTTCTTGTTCGTCACGAGAATCGTCTTGACCGCCAAATTCGATTTCTGGAGCGTAATCGGAGTAGCCTGCCTTTCGCCAATAATCTTCTGCAAGCTTTCAATCGCATCCGGCATCCCGACAACATGCACCAGGTCATAGAGTTCTAGCGTCATGTCATCCTTAGGCATGTTGATGACCTGGTCGCGAGCGTGGCGCGTCACCACGGCACCCGAAGAGGTCAGCCCCGGAATGTCCTTAATCTTGCAACCCACGAGATTTACGTTATCCACACGCAACGTGCACGACATGATTTCCTTGGACTGTTCCGCAATTTCTTTCTGGTATTCTGCGGCAGCGGCTTCCGGCTTTTGCCTAAAGAACACGCGCACAAGAATCATCACGAGAATAATGCCGATCACGCCGAACGGATACGCCACCGCATAGCCCACGCCCGTAAGCGACGCATCAACGCCCGCCGCCGTAAGCGCCGAATTTGCAGCGCCGAGCGACGGTGTATTTGTCACGGCACCGCAAAGCATGCCTATCAGCACCGGCACGTTATCGTGCATGCTCGTCGTGAAATAAATAAGGACGGTTGCAAGAACACCCAAGAAGACAATGCTCACCGCAAGAATGTTGAGTACTAGACCATGCCGCTTTATGGAGTCCATAAAGCCAGGCCCCACTTGCATACCGATTGTATAGACGAACAGGATAAGACCGAATTCTTGCATAAAATGGAGAACGCTGGGCTCGATCCGCATTCCGATATGACCGAGAAAGATTCCCACGAAAAGAGCGCCAGCTCCCCCAAGGCTTATGCCTTTCACCTTGACCTTGCCGAGCATGATGCCCACGGCGGCCGTAAGCGAAAGGACCAAAACCTGTTGCCCTACAGAGGGCTTTGCAAGTAAGTCAATGAACCAATCCATCTTGTAATACTAATTTTTTATGCAGCGAACGGATGCGGCGATATTCTTGTTAAAGTGCTCATAAGCAATAGTCGAATCTGTCACACGAACAAGGTAGGCTCTAGAATCATCATAGCTGTCGCGGGTCCAAAAGCTGGCACTTGCGTTTTTGTCGGCGAATTTTCCGTCGTAATAACGAAACCCGGCAAACAGCAAGCCAAATACACTGCCTTTTTTGAGTTCTGCCGGAGTGGCCCTACCGAAAGCGTTCTTGAAATCCTGTTGCGAAGGGAGCGTCCAGCCTTTCGGGCAAAGACCGTTTGTTGCCGCCCCCCAAGTGTAGAGTCGGCCCATGGCTTCGCAGTTGGCGTGGTCATTGCCGTAGCAGATACTTGAGTCGGGGACGAATGCAGACAAATTTTCTGCTATCCAAATTTGGCCTTCGATATTTATCGTTGAGTAAGTCTCTTCTGAACAGTAAAGTTTATGGGTGGATCCATCGTAAGTGCACGCATTAGAAGCATCGCAGGCGGTAAACGCGGTCATCGTAGCAATGGTGGTAGCAGTCATGCAGATTATTTTAAAAACCTTTTTCATAAAACATCCTCTTTTTTTTTCGCACGCAAATTTAGAACCGTCAATTGATAATGTCTAATAGATTATTTATATCGGATTAATAATAAAAAATGATTAATACATTTCAAATCTTTAATTTTACCATTCTCGAGCTCATCGCCCCGCACATTTCATTGCTATATTCATCAAAGAATCCTTAAACACAGGCGGCAGCATGCCAGAAGAACAAATCGACATTTTAAACAGCGACGGCACACCGGCAGGTTTTTCCCGCGGAAGAACAGAAGTCCACGCTAAAGGGCTTTGGCACCGTACGATTCACGTCTGGGCGTTCGACTCCAAAGGCAGGATTCTTTTCCAGCTCAGGAGCCACCTCAAAGAGAACAACCCGAACTTGCTCGACACAAGCTGCGCCGGGCACATCAGTGCAGGCGACATCAGCCGCAACGCCGCAATCCGTGAACTGCGCGAGGAACTGGGCGTATCAAAGAAAACCGAGGACCTGGAATACCTTTTCGAAGCCATTCATGACAACATTCTAAACAACGGAACGTATATCGACAGAGAATACTACGACACATACAAAATAGTTCTCACCGATGACGAGGCCAGACACCTTGTGCCGCAGCCGGGCGAAGTCGATGATTTCGTTTGGTTGACACGCGACGAATTTCTATCAATGCATGCCCGGTCCCCCGAAAAATTCGTCGAGCACCCCAAGGATTACGGCTGGATACAATCAATACAAATTACACAAAAATAAGTTTAAAATAGTTTACAAGCCGTCATCTTTTAACTAAATTAGCTGTTGGGTGTGAGGAGCGATTTCCGAGAAAAACTCGGGGGATGGGCTCTATGAAGTACAAAAACACAGCTTTAGTCGTCGAAGGCGGAGGTCTGCGCGGGTCGTATTCCGGCGGTATCCTTGATGTTCTCGCGGACAAGGAAATCAAATTCGGTGGCGCATGCGGTACATCAGCCGGCGCAACTCATTTGTGCAGTTTTCTTTCAGGACAAATCGGCCGAAACTTTCGCGTTGATACGGTCCACTCCAAAAGTTCCCGCTACATGAGCTTCAAGAACCTGTTGCTCACAGGCGACTATTTCGCTTTTGACTACTGCTACAAGCAAATCCCATATAAAATCGACCCCTTTGAATTCGACAAGTTCTCCGAGCAATGCCAAGAGACGGAGTTCCGCGTATGCGTAACAGATGTAGAAACAGGCCTTGCGTCATACCCGCGGATTCTAGATTACAGAAACGAAGACGAGATGAATTACATCCGCGCCTCGGCAAGCCTGCCACTCTTGAGCAAGGTTGTCGAGATCCACGGCAAAAAGTTCCTTGACGGAGGTGTTGCCGACAGCATCCCTTTCGAGCCGATGTTCAAAAGCGGCTTTGAACGCGCCGTTGTCATCCTCACCCGTCCGCTCGGTTACCGCAAAAAGCTGAACAAGGGGCTCCCACTTGTCAAGCTCGCCTTCCGCAACTACCCGAAATTCGTCGAAGCAGTCGCCACACGCCACATCCGCTACAACCAGGCGCTGGATAAGCTCGCCAAGCTCGAATCCGAAGGCAAGGTGTTCATTTACCGTCCGAGCCGCCTCATCAACATTTCGCAAATCGAGAGCAACAAGAAGAAAATTGCGGAACTTTATGAACTCGGCAAGAAAGACGCCCTTAAAAAAATGCACGATTTGCTGAAATTTTTGGAAGGGTAGTCCTGTACCCGCTTCGTCGAACGTTGTGCCCTCTGTTTTTCGCCCCAAAAACGGCAACTTGAGATATTTGTTGAAAAGTTTACAACATTATACCACGTTTTCTCAACGCTTTTTCGCAACATAGGCCGTTAATATTATAAATTATATGGTATGCCTGAAGTTTTAGACTATCTGGAATACCGCGAGTACTTGAAGGACTGGTTTGTCGAGACGAAAAAAGACAACCCGTTCACCTCGTATCGCTATCTCGGCCAGAAAACCGGCGTTGATCCGGCCTGGCTTGTACGAGTTTTCCAAAAAGAAGGCCACCTGAACGAGAGCACGCTCCCCGTGTTCATCAGAATTTGCGGCCTTGACGACCGAAGGGCTGAATATTTCAAGACTCTTTACAGGTTCAACAAGACAAAGGCCAAGCAGGCGCTCTCCGAGCTCTACTACAAGCTTCTGGAATTACGCTCCCTCGAAACGCGAGTGCTTTCGGAACCGGAACTCGCCTACTTTGGCAGCTGGGCTTGCGCCGCACTCCGCGCCCTCATCGGCATCACGAAGGATACAAGCGACATTACTGGCCTTGGCAAGCACTTGAACCCGCCTATTTCGCAGGATGACGCCCGCAATGCGCTCGGAATTCTGAAGCAACTCGGCCTTGTCGTCCCGGACGGTACTGGCGGTTGGAACATCACCGACCAAATCATCAGCACCGGCGGCGAAGTCAAGAGTTCCGCAGTCCGCAGTTTCCATAGACATACGATGGAGCTTGCACAGGAATCGCTGGACCGACACAAACCGGACGAACGCGACATTTCGAGCGTCGTGTTCACCGCAGACGAATCCGACCTGCCCGAAATCAAGCACAAAATTGAAGAATTCCGCCGTGGACTCCTTCAATTCGCCCGCAAAAGTGAACGCGCTGATCGTGTATATGCATTGAACATCGCCATGTTCCCCCTCTCCGACAAGGTGGCCGATCCGGCAACAGGCCCCACCTCGCCGCAAAAAGACGGAGGTGGAAAATGATTTCGAGAAAGAAAATATATATTAAAGGTATGGACGTGAGACAGAACAAGAACAGACACATACATTCGCTGATTGCCCCATTTGCAGTCGGTCTTTTGCTGTGCGCCTGCGGTTCTGACAACGTTGCTGGTGGTGGCCCGAGCGGAACCGAAGCAGGGAACGCCATCACGGCCCAGATATTCATTGCGGATGCCCCGGCGGCCAATGCACGCGTAAAGCTCGTCGAAGAGGCTAGCCTCGACGGAAACGGCTATATCGCTACGGCCAACGAAAATGGCATTGTCACTATCGAAAACGTCGCCGTCGGCAAATATATAATGGAAGCAAGCCTCGACGAATCGGCAATCCAGACGCCTGTCACCGTACAGAACCTGAACGATACTGTCGAATTAGGCATGCAAGCCCTGCAAAAAGCAGTCTATATCGGCGGCAACGTTTCTGATTTCATCACGGATTCCACGAGCGAGAATTACAAGAACACGACGGGCTTTATCAAGTTCCGCGGTCTCGACCATTCGGCATTCGTTACTAACGGCAAGTTCGAAGTCTTCGGGCTCCCGGCAGGCAAGCTGGACATGGTGATTTTGCCAAACACAAAACACGATACGGTAAATGTATCCATCAAGGCCAAGGCAGGCGATTCGCTCACGACGCTCAAGCCCAAGACGCAACCACCACAAGATACATCTAAAAAAGATACCGCCCAGAAAAACAGCACGCTGCTTATTGACGATTTTGAAGATGGGGACAACATTCATCTTCTGGCATCGGAAATACCATACTTTAACTATAGTATGGGTAACTGGAATTTGACTACAGCCACTTTAAATCAGGCAATGAGTCCTTTCAGCCCTTCCATACCAGATTCAGAAAAAATAGCGGTTTACCCGGAATGGCCTGCGGATTTCAACGGACACCCCTTCAAACTTGTTATACAGGATTCCAAAGAAGGGGGCAAAGAGGTCCACGCTACTTTTGATTTCCCTGATACGGCAAGTTACCCGTTATATGCTGTGATAACCATGAGCATTGGAAACTCTGGCTACAGTTACGATCTCAGTTCCGTCGATTCCATTGCATTTGACGCCTGGGGAAGCGGCGAAACAGAAATCCAAATTACTAGCAACCCTCATTACATGTCGAAGACGTCTGGAACTTTACCAGTAACTCTTCCGAAAAACAAAACAAAGCTCAAATATGCCTGGGCCGACCTTGTTCCTAGCGAGGAAGACCGCAAGAGCGTAACAACTATTACGTTTGCATTCCATGACGATGCGGAAATTCATCTGGACAATGTTGAATTCATCGGCAAAGACTTAATGAACATTTGGAAAAAATAGGTTTAATGCCAGG
>Ga0310696_10007506_pt1 | contig 12793 bp, 12 predicted proteins | sample AusTroGonzalo_MG_4_FD_203885 | JGI IMG/M metagenome (GOLD analysis project Ga0310696, IMG submission 203885) | Bovine rumen microbial communities from tropical cattle in Woodstock, Queensland, Australia - Gonzalo_02 (v2) (version 2) | ecosystem: Host-associated > Mammals > Digestive system >... | reverse complement strand
GTCCTTCCAGGTGAATGTGAAGTCGGCGTTCTCGGGCCTGTTGTAGTACATGTAGAATCTCCAGACCTCGGCGGGGATTCCGGTCTCCTGGACATCGTTTCCGAAGACTCCGATTCCCTTGCTCTTGGAGAACTTTCCGCCCTCATAGTTGAGGTATTCTGTGGAGCTCATGTGGTGCAGCATCGTCCAGTTCTGGCCGGTCGCAAGCTGTGTGGCCGGGAAAACGACCGTGTGGAACGGGATGTTGTCCTTTCCGATGAACTGGAAGAGATCGGTGCCCTGCGGATCGAGCCACCACTTCTTCCACTCCTCCGTGTGGTTGGCGGAGATGGAGACATAGCCGATCGGGGCGTCGAACCAGACGTAGAAGACCTTGTTCTCATAGCCCGGCTTGGGAACGGGGATGCCCCACTTCAGATCGCGTGTGATGCATCTCTCCTTAAGGCCGTCGCGCAGCCAGCTCTTGGTCACCTGGACGGCGTTCTTGGCCCAGAAACCTGTCTCCGATGTCTCGTCGATCCACTGCTCCAGCTGGGGCAGGATCTTGGGCAGGTCCAGATACAGGTGCTTGGTCTTTCTGATGACGGGAGTGGTTCCGCAGACCATGCAGCGGGGGTTCAGAAGCTCGGTCGGATCCAGAAGGGTCTGACAGCTGTCGCACTGGTCCCCTCTTGCGTCGGTGCTGCCGCAGTGCGGGCAGGTTCCCTCGACGAAGCGGTCGGCCAGAAAGCGGTCGCACTTGGGGCAGTAGAGCTGCTCCGTCTCCTTCTCCGTGATGTAGCCGCGCTCGTCGCATCTCTTGAAGATGTCCTGGACGATCTCGGTCTGCTTGGGGGTGGATGTGCGTCCGAAGTAGTCGAAGCTGATGTTGAACCACCTGTAGATGTCCCTGTGGATGGCATGGTAGCGGTCGCAGAGCTCACGAGGGGTCACGCCTTCCTTGGCGGCCCTTGTCTCGGTGGCGGTGCCGTACTCGTCCGTTCCGCAGATGTACATCGTCTCATAGCCTCTGAGGCGGCAGAAACGTGCGAACACGTCGGCGGACAGGACCTGGGTCAGATTACCCAGATGCGGGATGTTGTTGACATATGGCAATGCGCATGTGATGAGTCTTTTCTTCATAGCGCGTACATAATATAAAAGCGGGCCGTTTTTTTCAACGGCCCGCCCTCTTCATCGGTTCTGCATCAGTCCTGATACAGGATGTCGAAATATGCCAGTTCGGTCGAAAGGACCTTGTCCATGTCAGGCAACGTCTGCCTGTAGGAATCCAGAGTCCTCCAGAGTTCGAAGAACTTCGGGTCCTTCTCGTAGGCCTGGGCGTAGATCTTGGTTGCTTCGGCGTCGGCCACACCCTTGATCTGCTCTGCCTGTGCATAGGCGCCGGAGAGGATGGCCATCTGCTCGCTGGTGGTCTTTCCTTCCCACTGTGCAAGCTGACCTCTTCCGTAGGACCTGTAGGCCTCGGCGATCTGGTTTCTTTCCTTGATCATCCTCTGGTAGACGCTCTCTGTCAGGTCGTCCGAATAACGGATCTGACGGATGATGACGTCGATCAGGGTGATTCCGAACTCAGTCGTGTACGGGGCTGCCAGCTCGAGCATCCTGTCGGAAAGACCCTGTCTTCCGATCTTGATGGACTCCTGCTGGGCGTTGGACACAGTAAGCGATCTGAGTCTCTCGGCAGCCTCCAGATCCTCGATGCTGGAGACCTCCTCCACCACCGTCATCTGGTTGATGCGGTTGCTGTTTCTGACGGCCTCGTTCAGATAGTTCTCCGAGATGACCGTTCTGACGGTCGAATCAAGGATGTCGTCCAGCCTCAGCTGAGCGTTCTCGACGGTCTTGACCGTCTCATAGAACTTCTTGGGGTCGCTGATGACCCATCTGCTTGTGGGATCGACATATATGAACTGGTTCTCCTTGGTCGGGATGCGCTGTGCGTCTCCGTCCCAGGAGAGGATCTTGGACGAGTATTTGACCACCGTGTCCACGAAGGGCATCTTGAACTTCAGGCCGGGTGTTGTCTCGACCTTGACTATGGCTCCGAATCTGGTGACAACGGACTGCTCACCCTCCTGGAGGATATAGAACGGTCCCAGAAGGAGAACGATGACGAAGAGTACGATTACGACCGATACTGTGATGATTGTCTTCTTCATGTCAGTTTCCCTCCTTTGTCAGATTGAGCATGGGCAGGAAGTTCTCCAGGTTGCTGTCGATCAGCGTCAGGTTGCCGCCTGCCTTGAGCACCTGCTCCATCGTCTCGATGTACAGACGCTTTGCCGTAATTGACGGGCTCTTCTGATACTCGGTCAGAACGCTCCTGAACCTTGCGACGTCTCCGTTGGCGCTGTTGACTCTCTCGGATGCATATCCCTGGGCCTCCTGGATGATCTTGCTTGCCTCACCTTCGGCTGCGGGGATGACCCTGTTGTAGTTCTCCTTACCTTCGTTGATGTACTTGTTCATGTCCTGGATGGCCTTGTTGACGTCCTCGAACGCATCCTGGACGTCTCCTGCGGGAGGAACGATGTCCTGGAGCTTGACGGTGACGATCTTGACGCCCATTCCGTAGGAGTCAAGGGCGGCCTGGAGCTTCTCCTGGGCCTCGACCTCCATGGAAGTTCTCTCGGATGTCATGATGCTGAGGATCGGAAGGTCTCCGACGAGCTGATTCATGACGGACCTTGAGAGGTCGCTGATCGTGTTGGCCTGGTTGTTGATGTTGAACAGCCATTTGTACGGATCGTCGATCCTGTACTGCACTATCCACTGGATATCGACAATGTTAAGGTCTCCCGTGAGCATCGTGGATTCATCCATGTACTTGGAGTAGCTGTACTTGGTCGAGGATCCCGAAAGGTTTCCGCTGCTTGTTGCGCGGTACCCGAACGACATGGTCTGAACGGTCTGGGTCTCGACGTTGTAGCTCTTGTCGATGCCGAAAGGAATCTTGAACTGAAGTCCTGGTCCCACCGTCTTGAGATACTTTCCGAATCTCAGGATCACGGCCTGCTCGGTCTGGTCGACGACGAAGAAGCCGGTCGAAAGAGTCAGAACCACCACGATTGCAAGAAGAGCGATGACGATGATCCTGGGGGTGAAAGTGAATCCCCTTCCCCGCCTTCTCTTCTCAGGTCCCTGGTACTGCTGGTCCTGGCCCTGATTTTCATTGAAGCTGAATGCCATATTCCCTCCATTACTGATAAATATACCAACAAAGAGGATTCAGGACAACTTGGATGGGCTCTTACTCGTGGTTGGTCTCGAAGAACGAGAAGGCAATGGTTCCCGCATATTCGTCAAGAGAAGTTCCCTTGATCATGGCGAACAGGATCGAGGCGCATTCCTCAGCATTGGATACGACCTTGCTCTCATCCTTGACGCAGACGGAGATGACGGGGAGCTTCCTCTTCCTCTGAACCTCGAGGAACTGGGCAGGCAGGGAATCGGTGAAGCACATGAAGGCATCAACGGCGCTGTATTTGGCAAAGAACATGTCGGAGGCACGCTTCTCATCGATCATAGAAACCATGAAGCTGTGTGCGGCACAGAGTTTGTAAACGGCATAGACGGCTCTGGTCCAGACGGGCACCTTGGTTGTAACCGGTTCGTACTCAGGGACAAGAACGCAGATGTTCTTGTATCTGCTTGTAGAATCCTGAAGCTGGTCGTTGATTCCGTGATAGCCCAGCTCCTTGGCGCAGTCCATGATCTTTTCAACGGTAGACGATGAGATTCTGTTGGGCCAGTTGAAAGCAAATGAAACAGTCGTCTTCGAATAGCCTGTCCGCTTCGCAATGTCCGCAATTGTTACGTTCTTCTTACGCATTACAACCCCTAGTGTATCAGTCAGATGTCTGAGGATTAATTGTACAGTTACTTGGTATGCGCCGTCAATTTTTTTGCATACAAATTGTTAAAAATAGTTTTACTTTTTTCTTGTTTAGTAAACAATTAATATAGTTTAGTCAGATGGCCATTACCGAAACCATTGCCTCGGCGAAGCCCTCATCCCTGCGTTGCAGAAGGGCTATTCCCTGGGCCTTGATCTCGTCGTCGGCAAGGAGCGTAACGATGAGCGTGCAGCTGTCGGTTTCTCCGATGTCGGCCTTGTCGTACCTTACGGTGAACTGGATGGGGAACTTCAGGAGGTTTCTGATTCTCTGATGGGAAATCTCGGAGACAAGTCCGGTTGTGGGATCTGTCTTCAGAAGTGATATATCAAGGATGTCGCTGGTCGTGGGGAAATAGAATCCGGCAGAGTATACGACGTTACCGAAAATCATACCAACTTCAGAGGAGCTGTCCGTACTTCTTGACAGAGAGAACTGCTGTGTCGTCGATGAACTTGCTGTAGATGCACATGAAGTCAGGACGACGAGCAGGGAAATCATCAATAAGAAGAAGAGGAGCCTTCTCATTCCTCAGGCCTCCGGCCCGATGGTCTCCTCATAGTGCTCGGTTCCGAGCGAGAGGATTTTTGAGATGTGGTCGTCGTTCAGTGAATAGATGACGTTCTTTCCGTCCTTTCTCCATCTTACGAGACGGGCGACCCTGAGAAGCTTCAGATGCTGGCTTGCAACGGAGGGCGAAATGCCCAGACTTGAGGAGATGGTGTTGACGTTGGACTCTCCGCGGTCAAGCAGAAAGAGGATTCTAAGCCTTGTGGGATCTCCGAAGACCTTGAAGAAATCCGCTATATCGGTCACTTCCTCTTCGGGGAAAGGGAACTCATAGTCCATTTGCATCTCCTGAAAAAAGTATACTTTGAAAACCTGTTGTCTGAAAAGTTAAATCAATATACCCTATCCCTTGTTACAAAACGGCGGAAAAATGTCCAGAAAAGAGCATCAGAGCGGAGAAGAGAGATTCGAACAGTACTACAGCGACCTCTACGGGGAAAGGTGGCCCAGATTAAGGCAGGCACTCCTTTCGCCCAACCAGAGCGTATCTCTTTCCGACCGTCTTCTGACTCCCTACTACATGGACAAGGCCTCGATTCTGGCAGCAGAAATACTACCGATTTCGGAAAACAATAAAGTTTTAGATATGTGTGCAGCCCCGGGAGGCAAGACATTGAGCATTGCACTGAGGCTCAACGGAACAGGACTTCTGGTTTCGAACGACCGCTCGGCCTCACGCAGAAACCGCCTGATCAACGTCCTGGACACGCATCTGGAGCCCAAACTGCGTTCGGTGGTCAAGGTGACAGGGCATGACAGTACCCAGTGGTCGCTTCATGAGAAGGATGCATACGACAGGATTCTCCTGGATGCCCCCTGCTCTTCCGAGCGTCATGTGCTCAACGACGCCTCCGAACTTGCAAACTGGAGTCCAAACAGGCCAAAGATGCTGTCGAAGCAGCAGTTCTCCATGCTCTGCTCCGCCCTTGATGCGGCAAAACAGGGGGCGTACATCCTTTACAGCACCTGCTCAATCTGCAATCTGGAGAACGAACTGGTCATAGACAGGCTGTTCAAAAAACGAGAGGGACTCTTCGAGGAATGCGACATGCTTCCGTATAAAGAAGGTCTTGAGACCATGTCCGAAAAACTCGAGCACGGAAGGATCGTCCTTCCGGATGTTCGGGACGGAGCAGGCCCGCTGTACTTCTGCCTGCTGAGAAAAACGGCCTCGGAGAATGACGATGAAAGATAAGATAACTACTGTAGCCATAGAGAAATGCGAAGGTTACAACCTCGGGAAGGTCTATGATGTCGTGAAGGATATCTGCGCTAAGGCAAACATGCCGGACGTGCAGGGAAAGACCGTTCTGGTAAAGCCCAACATTCTTTCCGATGTCGCACCGGAATTGTGCATCACAACCCACCCGGAGGTCGTCAGGGCCGTTGTGAGACTTCTGAAGGAAAAGGGAGCCTCAAGAATACTCGTCGGAGATTCTCCGGGAGTCCACGGACAGACCTTCTGCGGCAAAAACAGCGGAATCAACGCAATCTGCGAGGAAGAAGGGGCCATCTGGTGCGATTTCACCAAGGATCCCGTGTCAAAGCGCATTTCAGGCACGAAAGCCACCCTGCCCGTTGCAAAGGCCGCAGTCGAGGCCCACCTTGTGTTCTCCGTATGCAAATTCAAGACCCACACCCTTATGTACACCACGGGAGCCGTAAAGAATCTGTTCGGAACCGTCCCCGGCTTCAACAAGGGCGTCTGCCATGCCAAGTATCCTGCAAGAGAGAGCTTTGCAAAACTCATCGTAGGCCTTCACCAGACGCTCAAGCCTGCCTTCTGCATCATGGACGCAATCATAGCCATGGAAGGGCCGGGTCCTGCCAACGGAAAACCCAGACCGCTGAACCTTCTGCTGGCATCCCAGAGCTGCTTTGCAACCGACTGGGCACAGGCGGTGATCATGGGTTACGATGATCCTCTTAGCATCCCAATTCTTTATGAAGCAAAGAGACAGCATCTTATTCCCGAGAGCGTGGATTACCCTTGTCTGGACCCGAAGGACCTGGTCGTGGCCGACTTTGACAGAATCGCACCCAGGAAGCAGACGCGCTTCATCAGGTCGCTTGTCATCCCCTTCCTGACATCCGGAGCACAGAGGCGAAAGCAGAAGCGTGAGCCCGCCCCTCAGTTCGACAAAGACAAATGCATCGCCTGCGGAAAATGCGTAAGTATCTGCCCGGCAAAGGCTCTGAGAGTTGAACAGAACGGCAAAAGATATGTAACATGTGACTACGACAGATGCATCAGATGCTACTGCTGCCACGAAATGTGTCCGGCAGATGCCATCTTCGTGCAGAGAAAGGAGTCCAAATGACCAGAATCTACCTTCTGACAGTTCTTCTGGGAATAATCCCCGTCTCGGAGCTGAGAGGAGCCATCCCCTACGCCTATTTCAACGGCGTACCGATGTGGCTCTCTGCAGTCATAGGAGTTCTGTCGAATGCTCTGGTCCCCTTCATCGGCTTTTTCTTTCTCAGCACGATCCACAGGCTTCTGGATAAGTGGCACTTCTACCACAACCTCTTCGAGAAAACCGTCGCAAGGGCACGCTCCAAGGTGGGAGAAAAAGTAAGTAAGTACGGCTTACTTGGACTTATGTTGTTTGTGGCAATACCTTTACCTATAACAGGAGCATGGACCGGAACCCTGGGAGCATGGGTTCTTGGACTGGATAGGAAGAAGAGCATACTGTTCGTTCTTCTCGGCGTTCTGATTGCAGGCATCATCGTCACCACCGTGGTCTACACCGGTGCCGGAATCGCCAGCCTCTTCACGAAGAAAGTCGATATATGATTTTCTGTAAAGGATTAACCTCAGTTAGTAAGTACTGCTCCCGAACGCGGAGCAAGGACCAGCATGCCGTCCCTGACCTCTGCCTTCTCCGCAGGCATGCTGCAAAGCTCACTCTTAAGGCCTTCAACTCCGGGTGCGACATCCGAAAGAGCTATCCTGCGCTCTGTCTTTGAGAAGTTAAGCACGACCAGAGTGCTCTTTTTCTTATCGGTGAAGCGGTAGGCCAGAACATCTGAAGGAACGTTTGTGCAGAAGACGGGATCCGTTGCTCCGATTTCCTTCCTTCCCTTTCTGAGCCTGATCAGGGCCCTGTAAAGCGAAAGGACACTGTTGGGATCGTTCTCCTGGGCCTGTACCGTTATGTGCTGCCAGCCTTCACTGTAGTTGGGCGCAAGCCAGGGCTTTGCCGTGGAGAAGCCCATGTTGGGGCTGTTGTCCCACTGCATGGGCCTTCTCTCTGCGTCCCTGCCCTTGTGAATGGGCCAGTAACGCTTTCCGAGCGGGTCCTGTATCTCTTTTCTGGGGAAGTCTTTGCTCTGCATGGCAAGCTCTTCTCCGAAGTAGATGACGCTGCATCCCCTCTGGATCAGGAGGAAGAAGGCAAGAAGCCTTGCAACGTTCTCGTCGTTGCCGGCTCTGGTGATGGCCCTGGGCACATCATGGTTGGAAAGGACCCAGCAAGGAGTCTTTCCCTTATCCTTGGAACAGAGCTCGTACCAGTGAGAGGCCACCTTGAGAAGATTGGGGGCATTCAGGCGCAGGTTGACGAGGGAGAACTCGAAGCACAGCTGAAGCTCGTCGTTGTTCTTTCCCGTGTATGAGGCGCTCATCTCCATCTGCCCCTTTCCCTGGATCTGGATCTCACCCAGAAGAGCCCTATCTTCATATGAGTCAATGACTTTTCTAAGCTGTCTTATGTACTCGTGCGTGTACTCGGTGTTCCTGTCGTAGATGTGATTCTGCATGTCGTACGGCCTTGGGGTCGCACCGAACATGAATGGATTGGACCGAAGCTGAGGGTCCTTTCCGACGGAGTTGATGACATCCAGACGGAAGCCGTCCACACCCTTGTCCAGATAGAAGCGCACCTGGTTGAAGATGTCGTTGCGGCAGTTCTCGTCATGCCAGTTCAAATCCGGCTGCTCCTTCAGAAACGAATGAAGATAGTACTGACCGCGCTTTTCATCATACGTCCAGGCCTTGCCTCCGAAACAGGCCTTCCAGTTGTTGGGAATACTGTCTCTCCAGATATAGTAATCCGTGTACTTTCCTTCACGTAACTCACTCTTCTTAAACCAGTTATGCTGGTCGGACGAGTGGTTCAGGACCATGTCCATCATGACCTTCAGGCCCAGTTTGTGAGCCTCACTTACCAACTTGTCAAAGTCCTCCATGGACCCGAATATCGGATCGATGGCACAGTAATCGGCCACATCGTAGCCGAAGTCCTTCATGGGACTCTTGTAGATCGGACTCAGCCATATGGCATCGACGCCGATTGACCTGATGTACGGAAGCTTTTCCGTTATTCCCTTAAGGTCCCCTGTTCCGTCTCCGTTGGAGTCCATGAAACTACGCGGATAAATCTGATAAACAACTGCATTCTCATACCAGCTCATAGTGCCCTCACAGTCTTAGATTATACTACCTGAGAGGCCATAAATGAGGAATAATTAACACCGATATGGTTTTTATATCGTTCGAAAGTTTTTCACTATCATAATAATAGCACTAATACATAATAACGAATTGTTTCAATACAATTAAAATATGATTTTCATTAAATAGATATAAAAATACCCATAAATTAATATGGGTATTTAATCGTTTCACTAGTGTTTTATTAATTTAGTATATAGAAACAATAGAAGTCTTACGAAGGGCTCAGCCCTTGTACTTTTTGGCGAATTCCTTCAGTGCGAACCTGATTCCGGCGGCCCAGCCCAGACCCATCTCGGCGAAGAGATCCTCGAGTTCACGCTTGTCTGACGGAGCAATGGAGAAAGTCGTCAGGATCTTGGTCTCCTTCTTGCGCACTCCCGTGTCGCTTGAGAACAGCTGCTTCGCTTTCTTCGTAATGTCTTCATCGTACTGTACGGATTCTTCCGGATTTCTCTTCAACGCCATAATAAACCTTCCTGTCAGACTCTCAGTTCCAGATTACCTTCTCAAGGCTAAGGATAGACTCCAATGTCTTATCCTTGAGCCCTCTTCCCCTTTCCTTGAAAAGCTGGGGAGCCATGGAGGCCTCCTGAGCCTTTCGGAAAACGGGATCCACAGGAATCCTGTAGACTTCGAAGGATCCTTCCTGAGCTGCCTTTAGTATATCTCTATGTTGTTTAATTCTTTCGTCGTAGGAGTTTATTATGACTCTGGAGTGCCTGACCTGACTTCTGAGGTTCTTCTTGAGCCTTTTGAGCTCGTCGATGAAGATCTCAAGACCGTCCAGGGAGAAGACTTCCGGCGTCATGGGTGTGATTACTTCGTCACTTGCGATGATTGCAGATCTCTCCAGCCTTCCAAGACCCGGTGAAAGGTCCAGGATGATGTGGTCGAAATCCCTTGAAAGCTCGTTCACAAGGTCCTGAAGCACGAACGGCTCCTCGGCAAGCTTGGTCTCGCTGTAGTTCTTCAGAACACCGCCGATACCGAAGGTGGGCAGAAGATACAGGTTCTTGACCTGCTCAACGGGTACGATCGCATCATTTATATAGCATCTTCCCTGCACGACGTCCGCAAGCTCGTATTTCGGAGTCTTGTTGAGGAACCATGAGGAAGCATTGCCCTGCGGATCGACATCGATCAGAAGCGTCTTGAAGCCGTCGAGCGCGCTCTGACAGGCAAGAGTCCCTGATATCGTTGTCTTTCCGACTCCACCCTTCTGAAGGTGGAATGCAATCGTTTTAGCCATAAAATTACCCTAAAATAAATATATACCATGCCCAATAACGATACAAGAGTATTCTGTTTCAAGATGGGTTCTGTATTATTTGAAACAACTTCGATATTATTTTTATATAATTTTACCACTAAAGCTACAAAGAACAACACAAATAGACTACAAATACACTATAAAAACGGACCCTTTCGGATCCGTTATTATAGCTACAAAACTGCGTTATTTATCGTCACCCAGCAGGGCTCTGAGGAACTCGTCGTCCTCGTCCTCAGGCTCGGAAGGCTTGCTCTCCGAAGCAGTCTCGACCTTGGTCTCCTCTTCCCTGGCAGCCTCTGCAGCAGCCCTGGCAGCCTCCTCGTCCCTCTTGATGATCGCCTTGGCTTCCTTGCGGATCAGATGTCTCTTTCTAGCCTCGGATGTCCTTATAAGAACAACAATTAGGAAGATGATTCCGACGAAGCACACCAGAAGACCGGTGCTCAGAAGCTTCTCGCTGATGATGAAGTTTCCTATCTCTGTAAATATGGAAGGACCCTTGTCCTTAGCAGCAGATGAAGTAGATGAAGTAGTTGCAGAAACAGTAGCAGGAGCCGTTGTAGTGGTCTTCTGCGGTGCAGCGGGCTTTTCCTCAACCACAGGAGCATCCTGCGGGGTCTTCACTATGACTTCAACTATGGGAGCCACTTCCTCGGAGCCTTCCTCAGGAGCTGTGAACACATAGCTCCAGTCGGTCTCGGAAAGCGTTCCGACTGCCTCTTCAGGAGTAACCTCCTTGATCTCCAGCTCTCCAACTTCAGGTCCGACAATGACTTGCTCAACGACGACCTCAGGCTTTTCTTCCGGTTCGGCTTCTGCTTCCTGCGGCTTCTCTTCCTCTGTGACGACAGGCTTCACTTCCGTGGGCGGAGTCTCTATTACAACAGACTCTACCACCTCAGGAGCGGCTTCCTCCGTAGTCTTCTTTGTGCTGGAGCACGAAGAGAGAAGAATGAGGAGAATCAGTAACAGAACCGGAACAATCTTTTTCATCTGTTTACCCCTGAACAAATTAGCTGAAGGACTTGAGCACGGCCACATGCTTCTTGGATTTGGCGATCTTCTCCTCGAACTCGGCCTTCTTGCCCTTCTCCTTGTCTATGGCCTCCTGCTTGGCGTTGGCCATGAAGTTCTCGTTGGAGAGCTTCTTCTCAACACCGTCCAGAAGAGCCTGCGTCTTGGCTATTTCAGTTTCAATCCTGCTAATCTCTTTGTCAATATCAATTGCATCTCTTACAAAGACATAGGTCTCAAATCCCTGTCCTGCAACGGGGAAGGCTCCGCTGATGTCGCAGGATGCGCTGTCATCGATCTTAAGGTCGTCCGAGTTGGCAAATGACTTCAGAAGGTCGACGTGAGACTTCATGAACTCTGAAAGCTTTCCGGCCTTGTCGGTGCGAACGACCATGCGGATCTTCTTCTCAGCACCGATTCCGAGCTCTGCCCTCATGTTCCTGACTCCTCTGACCAGATCCTGCATTGCCTCCATCAGACGGGCGTCTTCGGGGCTCTTTCTGGCCTCAGAATACTGCGGGAACAATGAATTGATAACTTTGCCTTCCGTGTTCGGAAGCTTAGACCATATCTCCTCAGTGACGAACGAGAGCATCGGATGCATCATCTTCATCGACTGTGCAAGGATGTCCATGAGGATTGAGACGATCCTGTCCTTCTCTGCATCGTCGCCTGCGTACATCGAAAGCTTGGATGCCTCGACGTACCAGTCGCAGAAATCGTTCCAGAAGAAGTCGTAGGCAGCCTGGGCGGCCTCGTTGAACTTGTAGGCCTCGATTGCGTTGGCAACCTTTCTGACGTTCTCATTGAGGCTGTGGTAGATCCATCTGTCGACGGAGCTGAATTTTGACTCGTCGATGGGAACCAGATTCCTGCCCTCGAGGTTCATCAGAAGGTATCTTGTGGCGTTCCAGACCTTGTTTGCGAATCTGGAGCCCAGTTTGAAGGAATCCATGTCCACAAGAACATCCTGGCCCTGGGTTGCAAGGTAGCAGATGGTGAACTTCATTGCATCGGCACCGTAGAGGTCCACGACCTCAAGCGGATCTATGCCGTTTCCAAGGCTCTTGGACATCTTTCTGCCCTTCTTGTCCCTTACAAGGCCTGTGATGTAGATGTCCCTGAAAGGAACCTCTCCCATGAACTCCAGAGAGGCCATGATCATCCTGGAAACCCAGAAGAAGATGATGTCGTAGGCCGTCACAAGGGTGCTTGTGGGGAAGAAACGCTTCAGATCGTCCGTTTTCTGGGGCCATCCGAGGGTGCTGAACGGCCACAGCCATGAGCTGAACCATGTGTCCAAGACATCCGGATCCTGCTTGATCTTCTTGCTTCCGCACTTGTCGCAGCAGCAGGGATCCTCTCGCTTGACCATCATCTGGCCGCAGTCCTCGCAGTACCAGACGGGAATCCTGTGTCCCCACCAGAGCTGACGGCTGATGCACCAGTCGCGGATGTTCTCAAGCCAGTTGGAATATGTGTTCTCCCATCTCTTGGGATAGAAGCGGATGTCTCCGTCCTTCCAGGCCTTCAGGGCCTTGTCGGCAAGGGGTCTCATCTTGACGAACCACTGCT
>Ga0310696_10007505_pt1 | contig 12793 bp, 6 predicted proteins | sample AusTroGonzalo_MG_4_FD_203885 | JGI IMG/M metagenome (GOLD analysis project Ga0310696, IMG submission 203885) | Bovine rumen microbial communities from tropical cattle in Woodstock, Queensland, Australia - Gonzalo_02 (v2) (version 2) | ecosystem: Host-associated > Mammals > Digestive system >... | reverse complement strand
TTGCTGGTAGTTGGTCTTGGTCGTTGGATAACGGCGAACGGCATTTCCCTGAACGGCTTCCAGGTCGGTAATGAGACTGTCAAGCACCACCTCGAACTTCGTGGCAGGGAGATTCATCGTCTGGTTATCGTCAAGGTAGGGCTGTGTGTAGTAGGGTACGTCGCGGAAGGTGCGGATGAGGTAAAAGTACATCAGGTCACGCAGGGCCTTCACCTCTGCCTCTGTAGCCAATAGCTCGCTCTGGGTGTAGTTGGGGTCTTTCTGGGCCACCTGCGGAGCATAATATAATATGGTGTTGCAACGGTTGATGACGTTGTAGAAATCACCCCACTTGGCGTAGCTGTTGCTGGCATTGATGTTCTCCTTGAAGATGTTCGACAAGTCGTTGAGATTCTCAATTCCCGTACCACCCACGGTATTGTCCGAACGGAACTCTCCCCAGGCCATCATGCGGCTGATGACGGCCTCGCGCTGCATGGTGCTGTAACAGCCTGCCACCATATTCTCCACGTCGGCCTCCTCGTTCCAGAACTTGTCGAGGACGATAAGCTCCTGCGGCTCGATTTCGAGGAAGTCGGAGCAGGAAACCAACCCACCCCCTGCCCCTCCCCAAGGGAGGGGGGATAATATACATAAGAGTCTGAGAAGAAATCCTCTGGTCTTTATTTTTCTATATGCTGTCATCATAATAAATGCGTTTTGTCTATTGTTATTGTAACTTATCTCCCCTCCCCTCGGGAGGGGTTGGGGGTGGGTTTAGAAGTCAACCGTTATTCCCAGCGTATAACTCTTTGCCCTTGGTGTCTGACCAGTATCGACGGCGGCACCATAGCCTCCGTAGCTCACCTCTGGGTCTACGCCCTTATAGCGGGTGATGATGAAGAGGTTGTTGGCGCTGGCATAGAAGCTGAGGCGGTTGATGCCGATGACTTTCTTGATGACCTTCGGGTCGAAGGAGTAGCTCAGCTGCATGTAGTTCAGACGGAGGAAGGAGCCATTCTCGACGAAGCGGTCGCTGACGAGGGTGTTGTAGCTGGACTCTACGCCGTACATAGCACGAGGGATGGATGTAACGTCACCCTCCTTACGCCAACGATAGTTCACGGCACGACTCTGATTGTCATTGTTAATCATCGACTCGGCATCGAGACGAGCCAGGTTCAATATCTTGTTTCCTACACGATAGTTGAACTGCGTGTTCAGCTTCCACCGACCATAGTTTAACGTCACGCCGAAACCACCGGTGAGTTTTGGCAATGAACTTCCCAGATAGACAATGTCGAGGGCATTGATGTCGCCGTCGTAGTTGATGTCCTCGTAGATGGCGTCTCCACCCTTGAACTGATAGTTCTTACCTGTGCTGTCGTGAGTGTAGTTGAACATCATGCGTACTGGCTTGCCCTCGTCATCAACGACGACATTGCCGTTCTGGTCTAACTCCACAGGAGCAGTATGGCCAGCGGCAAGAAAATCCTGCCGTTCCTGTGGCGACATGTCGAGGAAGGTCTCGTACTGGTATTCATAAACGCCCTTGTAGCGGAAGCCATAGATGGCACCGAAGGGGTTATGGAGCTGTACGCGCTGCAGCACTTCACGGTTTCCGAAAGCGAACTCCGAATTAAGCGACGAGAGCACGGTCTCGTCCATAGTGAGTATTTCGTTCTGGTTATTACCGAACACCATGTTGAAGTCGGCGGTGAACTTACCCACACGAATAATCTTATTGGTATTGAGATTCAGCTCCCAACCGATGTTTCGCATGGAGCCTACGTTACGATAGGCCAGCGTGTAGTAACCCGTGCTGGAGGGTATGCTCACCTCGGGCATGAGCATGTCGCGGCGGGTACTGTGATACCACTCGGCCTGCAACGTCAGCTTGTCATCGAAGAATCCGAGGTCGATACCGACGTCCCATGTCGAGGTGGTCTCCCAACTGAGGTTCGTCAGACGGATGTTATCAGGATTCATGGCACCCATGTCGAGGTAGCGTGTTCCCATGCTGTAGATACTCTCGTAAAGATAGTCTCGGTTGGGCTGGTTACCCACCTTACCCCAGCTGGGACGGATGGCCAACATGGAGAGCCACTTGCCGCCAGAATCTGAAATCCCGGCAAACTTCTGGAACCAAGGCTCATCAATGATGTTCCATCTGAGCGATACGGCGGGGAAATAACCCCAGCGGCGGTCGGGGCCGAACTTCGTCGTACCGTCGGCACGTAGCGAGAAGTCCGCCATGTAACGGCCCTTGTAGGCGTAGTGGGTGGAGAAGGTGTAATACATCGAACGCCACTCACTATAGCTGGAACTCATGCCTGTCACCTTTCCTGCAGCCACAGGACTGGTGATGCCGGCAGAAGGAAGCTTTGAGGCATCGGTGCCCTGACCATTACTGCTGCCGCTGGTCAACTCGAAGCGCCCAAGTGCCATAAGCGAATGGTCCTTGTTGTTGAAGTGAGGAATGAACGTCAGCGTCTGCTTCGTGTTGAAGGCCACACTCTTCGACGAGCCAGTATAGGCCTTGTTCACACCATTGTTCCAAGAGACGGTGACAAGCTTATTGGGGTAGAACTTGTCTACATATTCATTAAAGATGTTCATGTACGCACGACCCTGCCAGTTCAGCTGGTGGTGCTCCTCGTCGGTGCCCAGCAGATGGTAGTTCAACTCAAACTCCGGAGTGATGTCATACGTTCGATCATCGTTCTTGGCAAGGTGTGCAGAAGCCACGGGGTTCACATAGATGCGTTGGTCATCCTTGAATACATCGGGAGCCGACTGTAGCATGGTGTAATAGCGGTCTGTGTCGGCACCTGTCAAGGGGTCTTGCTCGTAGATACTCATGTTCGGCATCTTCTTGTAGGCAATGGACAGCAGGTCGTCATAGTTACGCTTGGTATTGGTATAGGTGAGGGCGAAGTTGGTGGAAATCTTGATGCGGTCGGAGACGTAGTAGTCGAGGGCTACACGGGTTGCAAAACGATCCTGACGCTGCTCGATGACGGAACCTGACTCGTGGTCGTAGCCACCAGAGATGCGGAAAGTGGCCTTCTCTCCACCGCCGGTGACGCTGAGGAAGTGATTCTGGCGAAGTCCCCATTGTGTGACGGCATCCACCCAGTCGGTATTATTGTTGTATTGTTCATACTCCGAGAACGTCGGGTCGTAGTTCAGTTCTCGGATGTTTGAGGCATAATCGTTTTGCTCGGGATTGAAGTAGCTCTCCTTGAGCAACATGGTATAGTCGTCACCGTTGAGCATCTTATAGCCCTCGGGCTGGTAAGTGCCGGTAAGGCGGAGCGAGTAGGTCAGCTTCGGAGCACCACGAGTGCCTCGCTTGGTAGTAATCTCAATGACGCCGTTGGCACCCTGTGAACCATAAATAGCCGTAGCGGCAGCATCCTTCAATACGGTGATGCTGGCAATGTCCTCGGGGTTCACGTTGAGTAACTGGGCAAACTGCTCGTCGTTGGCATTAGTGACATCGAAGTTGCTCATGTCGACGTTCCATGTATTACCATTGACCACGATGAGGGGATTGGAGCTGGTAAGCGTCGAGACCGACGAAGCACCACGCAGTCGCATGGTCGTTCCTGCTCCGAGGTTACCGCTGTTGGCCACAATGTCCAGTCCGGCAATACGGCCTTGCAGGGCCTCGTCGACCGTTGTCAGTCCCAGACCCTCGAACTCCTTCATGTCGATGGTCTGCGTGGCGAAGGAAATCTCACGTTCCGGGATGGGCAGACCGCCACTCTGCAAGCGGTTCTTTCCCTTGACGGTGACCTCCTTGATAGTGGTCTGCGACACCATCTTGATGACGTAGTTATCGCGGTTGATGGGCAACGTCTGCGTCTTACAGCCCACATAGCTGAAGCGCAGCTTATCCTTTGGATTACGGATGCGCATGGAGAAGTTACCGTTCACGTCGGTAACGGTGGCCTCGATGATACGTCCGTTGCCGTCAATCTCGCAGACAGAGGCACCCATCAGCTCGCCCATATCGTCGGAGACACGGCCATGTACCGCAGTTATCTGCGCCTGCACGACTGCCGGACAGAGCAACGAGATTAGACATAAGAACAAAAGAACATATTTTTTCATATCTCAATTCAAGTTTCTATATTCATTTCTACCACAGATTACGCAGATTCCACAGATTTGGCTGCGCATTGTTATTCTGTATTCTGATTACAACGACCACAGATTTCACAGATTTGTCCGCGCGAAGCAAAAATCTGTGAAATCTTGAATTAATCGCGGCTTTGTCGCAGAAATCAAAAAAAATCTGTGTCATCTGTGTAATCTGTGGTAGTAAGTATAGTTAATAATTCGTTGCTAAAAAACTACTCTGCCGTAAGTGCATCAATCTCAGTCTGCCATTTCGTGGTCTGTGCCTCCTGGTAGAACAGCGGGCCGTCTATCTGGTGTACCACCACGTCGCTGGCGTTGTAGAGCTGGGTATTGTTCACGTTCTGGGCGTTTTGAATCCAGTATTCGCGGCCTATGAGGTTATAGTTGTCACCCTTCACCACTTTTCGCACGTTTCCCAGCTGGTCTACAATCGTGAGCTGGTCATCGTCGGCATTGACGGTGAGGCTGAAGAATCGGTTGTTCAGGGGGTTGAGCGTCGAGGTCTCGTACTTCACGTTCACTGTAGGCTCTCCGCCGATGAACACCGAGTTATCCTGTATGTGGTACTTCAAGAAGTTCAGGATGCGGTTAGCCACGATAGTACGTGCCTGTTTCAGCAGGCTCTCGTCGCCACCGAACTGCTCAGCGCTTAGGTTCTCGTAGTCCGTCCAGTCGGGCAGGAGACCGTCGTTGTGCAGTTTCTCCATCTCGCTGTCGGTGGGCACATAGACGGTGTAGTTATAGGCATCGAAGAGCGAGCAGTTATAGTCGGCGCAGGTATAGCTGCTCATACGTGCCTTCAGCAGCGTGTTGGCGGTTCCTCCGTTGAGCAGCAGGTCGAAGAACCGTGTGCAGTTCTCCCGTCCGTTGAGGATGCTGTAGAGCGAGCGACGGCTTCCCATAGGCATGGTCTCCTCCACGACGTAGCTCTTGCCATTGCCATTGGTGGTCTGGTCATAGATAGTCGTGACGGTGACAGGCAGTTCCTCCTCTATCTGCAGACCGCCGCTAACAGTCATCACGCCCGCCTGACCAGCCTTGTCAACACGGATGACACTGCCTCCTTTCGTTCGGTAATAGGTATGGCCATCCTCAATATTGCCTACAATAATGAGGTTGTCGAGCATGTCTCGCAGACGGTTCTCCACCTGTGAATCGGTAGCGTCGTTCAGTTCCTTGCCGTCGTCGATAATCTCATGCGTCGCGAGGTCGTAGTTATAGCGACGGGCACGCACCGCCTTCCGGTCGTTGTCGTAGTAGAACTCATATAAAATAGAGGTGGAGCTTCCGTAGGTACAGGGGTCTACATAGCGCAGCATGGCGGTGTTCGTCGGGATGATGAAGCTGTAGTAGGAGTCCATGGAGTTGAGGTACGGCTCGAAGTCGAGCGTCTCAATGGCCCAGTAGATGACGTTCATGGTCTGCTCGTTGATAAGAGCTGGGAACGACACCGACGAATAGCTGGCGGGTGTAAACACACGGTTAAGCAGGTAGACCACACCGTTGCAGCCCATGAAGCAGCTGTCCACATGCTGTCGGGTGATGCCGATGGGCACCTTCGTAGTATTGTCAACGATATTCTTGAACTTTGAAGGAACGGTTTCGGTGAACGTGCGTATAAGATTGATGTCGAGCATCTTGACGAGCACCTTCATCGGCACCATCTCCCATGTGCCGTACATGTCCTGTAGGGGCTTTCCGTCGTGGTTCCACCAATATTCCAGGGCTTCATTCTTTGGCACCAGCAAGGCTCCGGCATCGTAATGCAGGTCGCGGCCTGAGGTGTTGGTGTACATATACTGGCTCCATCCGGGGTCGAAGCCCAGATAGGCATCGACGGTCTGTCCGTCGGGGTCAACGGTCAGCTCGCCACCCTGCGAAGCACCATATTCACCTATGTTGCTTGTCGAGGAGAAATATTTCAGCGTAAAGACGCTGTCCTCATTGTTGTAAAGACGGTTATACTCCTTCGTTGCTGCATCATCATAGTAGGGAGCACAAAAGCGGTCCAAGAGCGAGGCGAAGCGCGACATGTTCTGATGATTATGGATAATCTCAGCCATATTGTCGGCGGCCGTAGCCAGACCGTCCACCTTCTGTATGTAGCCGTTCTTGCAAGTGATGTCTGTCTCGGTGAGCTTCTTGCCATTCACCCATGCGTCGCTTACAGAGGTGGAAACGCCGTTGGTGAGGATGCTCAGGTCCTCATCGGTGATATTGTTGCGGCGCATGAACTTGGGCAGGAAGTGAATCATGGGCTTCGACGTGTTGTCGCGCAGCAGCACAATGCCCTCCTTTTTCTGCTTATAGCGTGCCCAGAACTCAGTGTTGGGCATCTCGTCGGGGAAGCAGCGAGCCACACTGTCGAACACCGAGGCCGCCGTCTCACGTCTCATGCATTGTCCCTGTAAAGGCGGGTTACCGCTGACGTTGCTCAACAGCTCCACGAGGTAGGCATTGTTCACCATCGCACTGTTGAAGAGCAACTTCTTCTGTGCCGCCGTCAGGTCGTCGTATTGATGTGCACCCCAGTTGTTCTGGCGGAAGAACTGTTCGTAGGTATCGTCGGAAGCCACGAAGACAGTCTTCGAGCCGGTCCTGCTGAGCACCTCTTTCTGTCCCAGGTCGTCGATGAGTCGCAGCGTGTACTTATAGTTGCCATCCTCCTGCAGCCGCTCATAGATGCTGTTGCCCAGCCACGAAGGTTGGTCCATCAGCTCGTCCTTCTCACTACACGAAGTGAGCGCCACGCTAAATGACAAATGATAAATGAAAAATGATAGACCCAGCAGCCATCGGCCTTTTGGCTTTCCTGTAATCATATAAATGATAATGTATTAGTATTTAAGTTTTAGGTCAAATTCAATGGTTAGTGATTAAAAAATATATTAATCGTCGGCAAAATTAATTAAAAAAGTCGAAAGCACAAAACTTTTTAAGGAAAAGTTGTCATTATCACCCAAAAAACAACTACCTTCGCCAACCAAATAATATGACGAATAACAGTAAATCATTGCCCCTGGAATTCCTGCGCCACACGGAGGAAGTCTTTGGTCATGACCGCTTCTCACGTTTCCTCGAGGCTTTCGACGAGGAACCTCCCGTCAGCATCAGACTGAACCCCCGGAAATTCAACAAACAAAAATCTCAAACCTCAATTCTCAATTCTCAATTCTCCCCCGTTCCCTGGTGTCCTGACGGATTCTATCTCTCAGAGCGTCCAAATTTCACCTTCGACCCGCTCTTTCATGCCGGCTGTTACTATGTCCAGGAGGCCGCGTCGCAGTTCATCGTCCACTGCACCCGCTCCATTCTTGATAACGGTCATCGTTTATTGGCTAACGGCGATTGTTCATTGGATAACGGTTATTGTTTATTGGTTAACGGTTATTGTCTCGACCTTTGTGCCGCTCCCGGCGGGAAGTCCACGGCCCTGCGCTCCGTCCTTCCCGACGACTGTCTGCTGGTCAGCAACGAGCCTATCAGAAAGCGGGCGCAGATACTCAGCGAGAACATCCAGAAATGGGGGCATCCCAACTGCCTCGTCACCAACAACTACCCCCAGGACTTTGCCCGCAACGGCCTGAAGGAAACGTTCGACCTCATTCTCTGCGACGTCCCCTGCTCTGGCGAGGGCATGTTCCGCAAGGACCCTGCGGCCATCGGTGAGTGGAGTCCTCAGAACGTGGAGCGTTGCTGGCAGCTACAACGTCAGATAGTCAACGACATCTGGCCCTGCCTTCGTCCCGGCGGCGTGCTCATCTACAGCACCTGTACCTTCAACACCAAGGAGAACGAGGAGAACGTGAAGTGGATAGCCGAGCATTTCGACGCTTCGTTCATCAACATCCCTACCCTACCCGACTGGAACATCTGCGGCTCGCTCCTCCCCGGCTTCGACGCTCCTGTCTACCGTTTCATCCCCGGTCTGACGCGCAGCGAAGGACTCTTCGTGGCCGTATTGAGAAAGAAGGGCGACAACGAGCACCAAGGGGGAACAAAAAAGGCGAAAGCCATCACTTCGGCCTTAGCCCGTCTGAACAAGATGGAAAGCTCGCCTTGCGCCGAGGCGCTGTCAATAGATTTCGACCCGACACAGCACCCCGTTGCAGACCTCTCCTACGAACAGGCCATCGCCTATCTTCGCCGTGAGGCCATCGTCCTGCCTCCCGATACGCCACGCGGCATCGTCGTTGTGGCTTATCAAGGCCAACCGCTAGGCATCGCCAAGAACATCGGTTCACGCGCCAACAACCTTTACCCCCGCGAATGGGCCATCAAGAGCACCCACATACCCCTTCTATCAGCATCCTAACGGGGACACTTCTGCAATTTTTCTCACGAACTTTTTTTGATTTCACTATACATTCCTACATTTTTCTCATAACTCACATATATACAGAATGTTAGTTTATGTATAGACCATACATTTTATAGTGCCACTATACATAGGCAGTAAACGGACTTTATCCACATACATAACGTAGGAAAGTAGTAACAATAACCGACCTCTGTTTTAGTTTCTCCAGTGGAAACTGTTTGTTTCTCCAGTAGAAACTGTTTGTTTCTCCCGTGGAAACAGTTTGTTTCCACAGAGGAAATGAAGTGAAACAAACTGATTTTCTGACACTTAGATGCACTATTGTGGCCAACATCCTACGTCCTTTCTCAATTCATGTATAGTGCCCATCAAAAATGTAGGCACTATACATTAGCTAAATTATTTATAATTAAACAGTTACATTAAAAATGTAGGAATGTATAGTGTTTTTAAAAACTTTTCGTGAGAAAAATTGCATCCTTTTTCTTTTCTTCATTTGTCACAACGAAAATGTGTAACTCTCCATCAATCTATGCCGTTTGTAACGACTAACTATTATACTTGCGCCACATAAGTATCATACTTGCGCCACCTAAGTATCATACTTCTGTCACCTAAACACTATGTTTTCCATTTTCGCCCTCTCTATATCGCAAAAAGTATTAAATCCTTTTCATTTCTTCGTTTGTTTCGGAGGAATTGTGTAACTTTGCAACTGCGTTACAGCAAATGTCAGAATAAGAACCGTAGATATGTTTACTAAGAACCTAAGCATGATTGTTTCTCACATTGACAGCAAAGGGGTCATTCAGTCGAACGACGACCACCGGCGGGGTGTTGCTGAACTGGCAGGACGCTTTGCCGCAGAGTTCGGCATGGGCGATTGCGGGCGGCTGGGCTGCTGCAAAATATACAGTAATGGGAATAACAAATGAAATACATAGACAAAGAATACATAGCCCACTCTGAGAATTCAGATGACATAAAGCAAACGATAAAGGAGCATAGTTCCGGCGTAGGTAAATTCATGAGAGAATTTGCCCTGTCAGAATCGTTTGCTGATTTGTATGAGTTCTGTGGGCTTATACATGACATTGGTAAATATTCCGAGTGTTTCCAGATGCATATTGCCGGAGCTGGCAATAAGGTCAGGCATTCCATTTATGGTGCAATTTATGCCAAGGAACATAATTTTTTAGAAGTTGCTATACCTGTTTATGGACATCATGCTGGACTCCCAGACCGCTCTGACATGTTTCAGGACATAAAGGCGGAACAAGCCGCTGACAAAGGAATATATAGTGGTATATGCGATGCGTGGCGAGAAGATACCGGTAATATAGACAAGCCAGATGACAAGTCATTTTGGAATCTGCCTGAAATCTTGCAACAGGAGTTCTTTGTCCGCCTGTTGTTCAGTTCGCTTGTTGATGCCGACAGTCTCGACACAGAGCGTCACTTTTTTGAAAGCAAATATCGCTCAAGGCAAAGTCCGTTTTTTGAGCCAGACATTTTATTGGCCAAATTACAACGACGCTTGAAGAGTTTCGAGGATGACACAAAAGGAAAAGAACTAAAGATTAACAAGCTACGAAACGAAGTCCGACTGTATGCTGAGTCAAAGGCTCATCTGCCGCAAGGGTTCTTCTCGTTGACGCTCCCTACTGGACTTGGAAAGACCCTATGTAGCATGAGTTGGGCTTTGCATCATGCACAATGTCACAAGAATATACGGCGAATTATCATCGTCCTGCCATTTATCAGCATCATCGACCAGACAGCAGAAGAGCTGAAGAGGATATTCAATGATGAGGATAACGATTACATATTGGAACATCACTCCAACGTTATCTATACGGAAGATGAAGGCAAGGATGAATACAACATCAAGCAAATGGCGACAGAAAACTGGGACTATCCAGTCATCATTACTACTGCCGTCCAGTTCTTCGAATCACTTTTTAGCAATAAAAGGTCTGCGTGCAGAAAGCTTCATAATATTCAGGACTCTATCGTCATTTTTGACGAGATACAGACGTTGCCCATGAACGTTACTGAACCGACGTTAATCATGCTGGAAAACATGCAGAAGTTGTGTCGGTGCAGCATCCTCTTTTGCACAGCCACTCAGCCAGACTTTCAGACAAGGAAGGGGTTCAGCGGGATTTCTCATATTGAGCCATTGGTGAATGACCCAGAGCGCATATTTGAAGAGACAAGACGCGTGACTTATCGTCCCCTAAATGGATACGACGAGATAAACATATCCGAATTGGCCGACACGGTTGTTAGCAGCCAGAAATCCTCGCTTGTTGTTTTCAACACTAAGCAGAAGGCCCGGATGTTCTTAGAAGAAATGAATGGTGGTAAGGATTATAAGTTGTTCCATCTGTCAACAAACATGTGCCCTGCGCATAGAAAAAAGGTAATCAAAAACATACGACAAGCTTTGAAGAACATGGAGCATATCATCGTCAGTTCTACACAACTAATAGAGGCTGGAGTTGACATGGATTTCCCAACCGTATATAGAGAACTGGCACCCTTGGAGTCAATCATCCAGTCTGCCGGGCGGTGCAACCGTGAAGGAAAGAACGTAAGAGGTGATGTGTTTCTGTTTGCACTTACGGAATCGGGCCAGCCCAGCAAGCAATATCGCTCTTGGTCTGAGTTCGCAAACCTTTTATATAAGGATAATGAGGAAAAACTGTACACCCATGATTTCTACAGCTTCTATTACAGGAAACTCGTTGAAAACTTTGGTGACACTGACAAGCTGAAAATCACAGATGACAGGAAACAACTGAACTTTCAGACGGTGGCCGAGAAATACAAGATAATAGATAATAATGCACAACCTGTCTTTGTTTACAAATATGACGATGAAAGCCGAAAACTATACGACAGGATAAAGAATCAGGACTATTTGACAAGACAAGACCGTCTGGAATTGTCACAATACTGCGTTCAGGTGTATGATAAGTTCCTTGAAGACAACAGTTCTTTCATTGGCTATGAGCAATGCGGCATTACCGTTTGGTTCGGTTCTTACAGTTCTGACTGCGGATTACCATTTACAGACGAGTTCAACCCCGTAATATAAAATGACAACAAAAATATGCTTGACAAAGAAATTGTAAGACTAAAAGTAACAGGCGACTTCGCCTGCTTCACCCGCCCCGACTTGAAAGTGGAGCGCATGAGTTATCCTTGTATGACGCCCTCCGCTGCACGCGGCATTTTGGAGGCTATTCTTTGGAAGCCGGAGTTCCAGTGGTTCATCAGGAGAATCATCATATTGAAGCCGATAAAGTTTTGTTCCATAAAGAGAAACGAGATTTCCAAAAGGCAGAACCCGAAAGGAGAACCAATAGAAATAACGGAAAACCGTGTTCAGCGAAATAGCATCGTCCTGAAGGATGTAGGCTATATCATAGAAGCATCTGTCTTTGTTGATGAGACTCTCATTGAAAAGACTAAAAACAGCGAAAAACCCATAACAGTGATGAAATATCGCACAATGTTTAATCGGAGAGTGGAGAAAGGACAATGCTGGCATCAGCCCTGCTTAGGCACAAGGGAGTTTGCCGCAGACTTTTCTGTTCCTGACGAAAATGATGTGCCGTTGGACATCACTTATCCCATAGGCAGTATGTTCTATGATATGTTTTATGACGAAAAAGGGAAAGCTATACCAGAGTTCTTTTATGACGTTGCCATTGTAAATGGCATTCTAGAATGTCCTGAGGATAAAGCTGGGAAGATGCTTGCATCAACACATATTCAGCCCAAAGCATCTGATGACTATAACCGAGTGGTTTATGAGCATTACAAAGAAGAGGAGGCAGAGTTATGATACAGGAACTGGTAGAGTTTGGCAAACGAATGACGACAGGCAAGGACAAAGCTTTGAAAGAGACTCCTTTTGCCATAGATTTGGTCATCAATGAGGCGGGAGAGTTTATTCGTTTTATTGTGGGGGAGAAACGGTCTGTAGAAGCGGAGGTTATCACGGCGAAGAAAGGAAAAGCCCGCTTCCTGCTTGACAAGGGTGAAGAAGTATTGGGAGTTGGCGATGAAAAGAAGCATCAACTCTTTCTGGACAAATTAGAACAGTACAGAAAAGACCTTCCTGCGATAGAACCGGTATTCAAGTTCTACGATGATAGGAATGAGAATGGCGTGAAAAAGGCTGCTGCCGAGTATGCAAATCTGGACAAAAAGACAAAGACCGAAAACATCACCTTTATGGTAGGTAGTACCAGATTACTACAAACGGATGATGTTCGGGCTGCTATAGTCAAGCATTTCAAAGACAATGAACACAGCCTCTCCAACGGAAGG
>Ga0310696_10007504_pt1 | contig 12794 bp, 7 predicted proteins | sample AusTroGonzalo_MG_4_FD_203885 | JGI IMG/M metagenome (GOLD analysis project Ga0310696, IMG submission 203885) | Bovine rumen microbial communities from tropical cattle in Woodstock, Queensland, Australia - Gonzalo_02 (v2) (version 2) | ecosystem: Host-associated > Mammals > Digestive system >... | reverse complement strand
TGAGATCGAGCATATCCAGCCCGACACCTCCCGCACCGGGAAATTCGTCACTCTGCTGGAACGCGCGGAACAGACCGACTTCTGCCGCAAGGAACAGCTGATCGAGATCCAAAATCAGGTGGTGGACGAGCGCTTCCGCGACAGCGACTACCGCAAGGATCAGAACTATGTGGGACAGAGCATTTCCCATCGCCGGGAGATCATCCACTATATATGCCCCCAACCGGAAGATCTGCCCGCGCTCATGGACGGACTGCTGCACACGCATCAGATGATGAAGAACGGCGGTCTGCATCCGGTCGTCCACGCGGCGGCGGTGGCTTTTGCTTTCGTTTTCATGCACCCCTTCAATGACGGAAACGGGCGCATCCATCGTTTTCTGATCAACAATATCCTTTCCCAAAGCCACTTCATCCCGACCGGCATCACCTTCCCCATTTCCGCGGCCATGCTCAAAGACCCGGAGCTGTACGACCGGGCGCTGGAGACCTTCTCCAAACCGCTCATCAAGATCACCCAATACACCCTGGACGCGATGGGGCGCATGACCGTCCACAATGAGACCGCGCGCTGGTACCGGTATGTGGATATGACCGCCCAGACCGAGGCGCTGTTTGAATTCATCGCGCGCACGATCGAGGACGAACTGGTGGAAGAGCTGGATTTCCTCAACCAATACGACAAAACGAAGGAAAAACTCCAGACCGTCGTGGATATGCCCGATCAGCTCGTGGATCTCTTCATCCGCCTGTGCGGACAAAACGGCGGACGGCTCTCCACCAAAAAACGGAAAGACCATTTCAGCTTCCTCTCCGACGAGGAACTGACCCGGATGGAATCCATTGTCCAGGAGGGCTATAGATTCGATCCTTCGCTGTAATTCAGCACTCTCCCCTGTTTTGAGTTGAAAAAGGAGGCCGTCTCGGCTACTCTAGGTGCCGCGTATTGCTATGATAGAGAAGATGAAGAGTTTATTGCTGTGTGTATGCCTGAGCTGCGCGTTCAGTCTTCAGGCCGAAGTCGTCCGCTTATGGGAAGGCGATGCTCCCGGCGCGATGGGCAAAGAAGAGAAAGACATCCCCACTCTGACTATATTCCGTCCGGAGAAACCGAACGGCGCCGCTATGATCCTGACTCCCGGCGGCGGTTATCATCATGTCTCCACGTATGAGGGAACCGGCAACGCTCTTTATTTGAATCAATACGGCATCACGGCTTTTGTTCTGAAATACCGTGTAGATCCCTACCGTCATCCGGCCATGCTCCAGGATGTGCAGCGCGCCATCCGTCTGGTCCGCTACAACGCCGAAAAATGGGGAGTGGATCCCGAACGTGTCGGCGTGATGGGCGGTTCCGCCGGCGGCCATCTCTCCTGCATGGCGGTCGTCCACGGAGAAGACGCGAACGACAAGGTGCTGGATCCGATCGAACGCCTCAGCTCGCGTCCCAATATCGGCGTGCTTTGCTACGCGGTCATCACGATGATGGGTAATGAATTTGTTCCGGGAGAATTTGCCGACATGGAATCCAAAGACTGTCTGCTGGGCAAGGGCGAATTTCCTGACGGATTATGCGCTTACCTGAGCGGCGAGAAGATGGTCTCGAAAAAGACTCCCCCCTGCTTCATCTGGAACACGCTGGAAGATGACGACGTGGCCGTGGAAAACGCGCTGGACTTTGCACAGGCGCTCCGCAAAAACTCGATCCCCTTTGCGCTGCATGTTTATGAAAAAGGCGGTCACGGATACTCGCCCATCGAGTGGAAAAACGTGGACGGCAAACCTCAGCTGACCGGCAAGGAGCCGCATCCCTGGGCCAAGGACTTGATCGAGTGGCTCAAGATCCGTCACTTTGTGGAATAACCAGAGACCGGTATGGGCAGACACAAATACAGTTTCAAATCCGTGCTGCTGCGGGTACTGGGGACATTGTTTGTCCTGTACGTCCTGATCGGATTCGTGTGCTGGCTGCGGCTGGACAGCATCATGTTCCATCCGCAGGACACCGTGTTCCCCGAACAGCTGAAGGAACAGCTTTTCGATCTGGAGTGGAACGGTGAAAAAATTTCCTGTCTGCACCTGAAAAATGAAAACGCATCCAAGACGATCCTCTACAGCCACGGCAACGCAGAGGACATCGCCAGCCGCAACTGGATCTTTCAGGAATATGTGAAGAACGGCTTTTCCGTGATGGCTTATGACTATCCGGGCTACGGTTTCAGCAGCGGTCGTCCCACCGAAGCCGGTGTCTATGGCGCGGCGGACGCAGCCTACCTCTATCTGACGGAAAAGCTCGGCATCCGTCCGGAGGATATCGTTGTTTACGGACGTTCCATCGGGAGCGGCCCTTCGCATTATCTGGCCGAAAAATATCCCGTCGGCGGGCTGGTCATCGAATGCGGTTTCACCAGCATCGTCCGTGTAGGTGTACAATACAGCATCTTTCCCTTTGACGCTTTTCCCAACATCAAGCGGATACAAAACATCCACTGCCCTGTCCTGTACTTCCACGGCAAGCAGGATACGACCGTTCCTTTCTGGCACGGTGAAAAAATGTACTCGCTGGCCAACGAACCCAAACAAAGTTTATGGGTCCCCAACTGCGGCCACAGCAATATCATCCAGACCGTTCCCGATGATTACTGGAAAACATTGAAAGACTTCATCAACAGCTTAGATACATTAAACAAAAAATAAATATGAACAAAATTTTCACGATCCTTTTCTGCTCGGCGCTTCTGAGTTTTTCCTCCTACGCGCAATCTCCCGACGGCACCAGCCAGTATCAGCCTTTCTCTCCGGACGGTATCCCCTTCTGTGTGGCAAAAACGCCCTGGCAGGTGGAAGAGCGCGGCAATCACCGTGCGATCGTTCATATCCCCGGAGACGGAAAAAACGCGGATGCCGTCCGTGTGGAACTGCCCTGGAGACGACCCGACTTGAGACCTGAAACCAAGGGTATCATCGTGATAGACAGTCTGACCAGAGGACGCATCCGGGAAGTGACGGCTGTGGACTTTTCCTCGGAGAAAGCGACAATCGTTTTCCGGCCCAGCGGCAATCCGGATTATGAAATCTATTATCTGCCCTATCACTACCGCTGGAATTGGGATGATGCCCGCTACGGCGAGCCGTGGAATGATTATCTGCCGCTGACCTACCTGGGCAACACCAACTGGCTCCGGGCTCTGGCTCAAAACAAGACCACCCTTCCTACCGCAAAGGTGGAGCGTTTTGAAAGCCGTACCGAGTTTGACGCTTTCACCCCGATGGGACTGGCCGCTACCCAGAAAGAAATGAATGATCTGGCAAAGGAATATACGGAGAATCCAGTTCTCTTTTTGGAAGACCGAGCTTTCCCGATCCGCCTGGAGCATCAACTGCCCGTCCGCTGGATCCGGAACGGACAGCACACGTATTTCAAAGGCACCGCTCTGCGCAATGAATACTACGTCTGGCAGATCGGAGCCTGGGCCGCTCACGGCGCGATCACAAATGTCCAGCTTCAGTTCTCTGACCTGACCGCAACCGACGGCGAGGCACGGATCTCCAAAAAAGAGATCACCTGTTTTAATCTGGAAGGCACGAACTGGGACGGTAACCCGATCCGCTTCAATGTGGATATACCCGAAAGAAAAGTACAGGCGCTCTGGTGCGGCGTGCAGATCCCGGAAGACATCGACCCCGGCACTTATACCGGCAAGATCACCTTCACCGCGGACAATGCCAAGACCGGCAAGTCTGTTCCGCCGCAGATCTTGAACATCAGCATTAATGTGCAGGAAAAGATCATCGCCGACAAAGGTGACAGCGAACTGTGGCGGCACTCCCGTCTGCGCTGGCTCAATTCCACACTGGGAATGGACAATCATCCGGTGGCACCCTTTGGAGCGATGGAGGTCAAAGGCAATCTCATTCAGGCCACGGGCAAATCTCTGAGGCTTGCCAAGAACGGTCTGCCTCAAAACATCCTCATCAATGATCGTCAGGTACTGAATTCCAGCATCAATTTCATCGTTAAAATCAAAAACAAAGCCATCACCTTCGCCGCGGAGGATCTCGCCATTCAGCAGGATGATGACGGCCTTGTCACCTGGACGGCTGATTCCGAGCAAAGCGGCATTTCCTTCCGCTGCCGGGGCTATATGGAATATGACGGCTACATCCATTATAATATCACCATCTCTTCCGAGACTGATATCAAGATAGACGATGTCCAGCTTGTGACCAACTACACACCCTATGCCTCGGAATACTTCATGGGCGCGGGCTTCTCCGGCGGCAGACGGCCCGCCGAATACTCAAAAGACTGGAACGGCCCCTGGGACAGCTACTGGATCGGCAATGAGCTGGCCGGTCTACACACAGAGTTTCTGGGCGGCACCTATCACGGGCCGCTGATCAATGAATACAAACCGGAACCGGCTCCCTCCTGGAACAATGGCGGGAAAGGTCTGTTGAGTTTGACCTCGAACGATCCGGTCGCAGTTAAAGCCGGCCGTGTGACGATCCTCAAATCCGGAGCCAGAGTTCTGGTTTCCACCGGCGGATTCGATCTCGGAAACGATGCAAGGGATTTCGAGTTTGCCCTGCTGATCACTCCGCTCAAGCCGCTCAATACCGCCAAACATTTTTCCGAACGCTACTACCACGCCGATCCTTCCGGCTTTGACGAAGCCGCCGGGGAAGGTGCCAATGTGGCCAACATCCATCACGCCCGATCTCTCAATCCCGTGATCAATTATCCCTTCCTCGTCCGGCAGCCGCTGGTCGATTTTGTCGCCAAACAGCACGAACACGACCGCAAAGTCAAGCTCTACTACACCATCCGCGAGCTGACCACGCACACCGTCGAAGTCTATGCCCTCAAGAGCCTCAATCACGAAATATTCCTGGGCGGTATCGGCTACGGCATCCCCTGGGACTGTGAACATCTGATAGACGACTACAAACCAGCCTGGTACACTCCGCTGCCTGACGAGACCTCCGATGCCGCTCTCGTCCTGAATCCCTTCTCACGCTGGATCAACTACTATCTGGAAGGTCTGGACTGGATGATGAAGAACTATAAGATAGACGGCATCTACATGGACGACGTCACCTTTGACCGGCCTGTTCTCAAACGGATGCGCAAGATCATGTACGCTAATAACCCCGGCGCGCTTATCGATCTCCATTCTCATCGCCAGTACTCTGCCGGTCCTATGAACCAATACACCGGCTTCTTCCCCTACGTGGACCGGCTCTGGTTCGGTGAAGGATTCCTCTATAACAAGATGAATCCCGACGAATGGTTCGTTACCTTCTCCGGGATCCCCTTTGGTGTCATGAGCGAGATGCTTCAGGACGGCGGCAATCGGTTCCTCGGTATGGTTTACGGCGCAACGGCGCGTCACTCCTACGGCCAGTTCTCACCCGTTCCTGTCTGGGATCTCTGGAAATCCTTCGGTATCGAAGACGCCAAAATGATCGGCTACTGGAACGACTTCTGCCCTGTGCGGACAGACAATCCCATCGTCAAAGCCACCGCCTATGTCAAACCGGGCAAAACACTGGTCTCCATCGGCAACTTTGATACTCAGGAACAGGAGACACGTCTGAGCATTGACTGGCAAGCCCTGGGGCTGGATCCCGAAAAAGCGCGGATCACCGCTCCCGAAGTCAAAGACTTCCAAAACGCCCGCCAGTTCAAACCCGACGAACCCATCTCCGTCAAACCCAAAGAAGGCTGGCTCCTCATTATCGAGGAATGATCCTGTAAAATCCCGATGGGGTGATACAACCAAACATCGCTCCGTAATAAAAAATCCCCGATGCTGTTTCACACCGGGGATTCTTCGTTTTTACCGTTGAACGGTTATTTCACTTCATGCACTCGGAAATAACGGCCGGTCTCCAGCACTTCCACAATGACTTCCGTTTCTTCCTCGTCCGCTATGAACGGATCGCCGATCCTCTTCCAGTCATGCGTACTCAAGTCCGTACAGGCTTCCAGCTGATACGTTTCTCCCAGAACCAGATAAAGTGTCAGCTTGATCTGCTTCACTTCCGCTTTCATTCCCACATATTTGAACGGACTGCCCACTTTGACGGTGGTCTCCTCGGAATATCCGCTGCCGGGATTATCAAGAATGATCGCTGTCACCATGCCACCTTCCACAACGCAATGTGCTTCGGCTCCTTCACCAAACTCGTCCTTGAAGCGGACTTTCGGTTCAAATTCATAGCCCCAGCCGCAATCGGTCACGGTGACTCCTACAATGAAACCATTTACTACCTGAAGCTCCGCTGTAGCTCTGTACGGCTGTGTCAGACTCAATATTGCCGGTGAACTCTTTTCCTCTCCGGCTCGATTGATAGCCATTACTGTATAAGTTCCCACATCAGAACCTTTCACATAGTCTATGCTGTAAGTTGTTTCTGTGGCTCCGCTGATGGCGGTTCCATCTTTGTACCATTGATAGCTGTCCGCGTTCAGAGCTTCCACGGTAAAGACCACATTCGTTCCGTTATCCACCGTTACACTAATTGGATTCAAAGTAATAGTCGGCGGCTGGAGCAAACTCAAGACAGCGATATTGCTCACCGCTTCCCCTTCGGTATTAGTAACAACGGCTTTGTAATTTCCCAAATCTTCAGCCGTTACGCTCTCGATGGTATAGGTTTCTTCTGTCGCTCCTTCGATAGCAATGTCATTCTTATACCATTGATAACTCAGGGGAGCCGTTCCTTCCGCGCTAACTGTGAAAGTCACAGAATCTCCTTCCAATACCTTTTGGCTTTGAGGCTGTTCCTCGATTAGCGGTGCTTCTATCCACAATGTCGTGGGGCGACCACTCCAGGGATTCGTCCAACCTGTTGTCCCTAGACGGTAATAAATTATTGATGGTGTATGAAATGGTGTAAAATTAATAATGGGTGCATCACCTTTAAAATAAACAGATTTTAAACTACCACATCCATAGAATGTAGATGTGTTAATAAAAGTCACTCCTTTTGGAATCGTTACACTAGTTAAACTGCTACAATTATAGAATGCTCCATCACCAATAGAAGTCACACTATCGGGAATTTTTATTTCTATCAGGCTGCTACAATTAGAGAATGCAGAATCATCAATGGCAGTCACACTATCAGGGATTGTTATACTAGTCAGACTATTACATCTTTCAAATGCACCATATCTAATAAAAACCACACTGCCTAGAATCACTACATTACTCAAACTGTTACAATTATAGAATGTACGGTATTCAATAGAAGTTACACCATCAGGGATTGTTATACTAGTCAGGCTTTTGCAAAAACCAAATGATTCACTTCCAATAGATGTTACACTATCTGGAATTGCAATATTGGTAAGACTATTGCATGCATAAAATGCTCCTCTACCAATAGAAGTGATACTATCTGGAATAACTATACTCATCAGACTACTACATCCACGGAATGCGGTATTTCCAATATCAGTCACACTATCGGAGATTATTATACTTATCAGACTGCTACAACCATCAAATGCATCATCTGGAAGAATCATTACAGAATAGGTGTATTCTCCATTTTCAACAGATTCTGGAATCACTATGTCACCCGATATACCTTTGGATTCTGCTTCTACAGAAACCGTTCCGGTTTTTGTCTCTTTATCCTCCGTATAAACCGTGTATTTCAGCTGATCTTTTGTGAAAGTCGAACCTATTGCGGCTCGTGCATTTGGTAAGATCAGCAAAGATACCAAAATGATCATGGCTGCCACCAGATGCTTGATAAGCTCTGATCCTCTGTTTAATTTACTTATTATTTTCATAGTTATTTAAAAAATCCTTATTCAATAATGGACAGTTATCAAATACCATTTCTCCCATTTCAGGTTTGCTTCCCTTGAAATATACGGAAGTCAGTCGTCTGCAATCCGCAAATGCCGCGTCACCCAACCGGATCACACTTTCGGGAATTTCTACTTCTTTCAAATTGCAGCAAAACGCGAATGCCGCAAAATCAATTTCTGTTACACTGTCTGGAATCGTGATCTCTTCCAAATCCCAACAACAGCAAAATACGGCACAATCAATAGTAGTGATCTTGTTGGGTATGTTTACATTTTTCAAACGAAGGCATCTGTAAAATGCCCATTCTCCTATGGAAGTGATGCTGTTAGAAATAGTGATACCTGTCAATTCCTTGCATTCCTTGAATGCGAAATCGGGGATCATCGTAACCGAATAGATATATCCGTCCTTTCCAATAGTTTCGGGAATCGTGATGTTTCCCGATATATCTTTTGATTCTGCCACCACTGAAACTGTTCCGGTTTGAGTAGTGTTATCTTCGGAAAGAACTGTATATTTTAACTGGTCTTTTATAAAAGTATCGCCTACAGAGGCTTGGGAGTGTAACGGAATAAAGAATAGAACAGCCAGGCTGAAAGCCATCTGTGCTGTAAAACGAGAAAATTTGTTTGTCATGTTGTCCTTTCAGTTTCAGCTCGGTTAAAAGAGTTTGATCTGAAAGGATGTTTTGAAATCCAGGCGGGAAAAGAAAGGGTGAGTCTTCACCTGTGCCACAACAGGAATCTTCCTGGAAATGCGTGGTCAACATTCTGTTTCCCAAACCGAGGCTCTCCAAAGCCCATACCAAAGGAAACATGAAGAGACACCCCACGAGGGGGCGCTTCCAACAGGTTTGGTCTTTGGTATGAAATTTTTGGAGATTTCGGTTTAGACCGTAACCGTTTCGACGCTAAGCGTTAAAACTTGATTATTATGTATTTAACTTATCTTTATTCCCATTCCTCAGCGTTACATACGCCGAGGAACGACCAGAATAAAGTAGCATGTATTTTGCAATCCCGCAAGGGGGAATATCCAAATCTAAGAACCACAGATACACACGGATAAAACACTGATAATATATTGTTCATAAATTGATTATAAAAAATATCTGTGTTCCTCCGTATCCCTCCGTGGCTCAAAAAAAAGACCCCCGCGGCCGAAAGACCACAGGGGCGGAAACAACATTATGAATAAAAATTAACAGATGTCCTTTATTTCTTTTCTTTCAAGGACTCTTTCTTGATGATCTCAGGCTTGGCACCTTTTTCCATCTCAGCCTTGGAGGGGACCTTGATAATATCGCTGGTCACCTGTTTCTGACCGCTGACCGGTTCCGGCGCTTTGGGCTTGGTGAAGGAGATCAGCTCCACCTCGAAAATGAGAGTGGAATTGGGCTCGATGCCGCGGTTGCCGCGCTCACCGTAAGCCAGATCGGCCGGGATGTAGAATTCAAACTTGGCACCCGGTTTCATCAGCTGCATACCTTCGGTCCAGCCTTTGATCACACCCTTGAGCGGGAAAGTGGAGGGCTGCTCGCGTTTGTAGGAGCTGTCGAATTCTTTGCCGTCCAGAGTGGTTCCGCGATAGTGGACCGTAACGGTGTCGTCAGCGGCGGGATGGTCGCCTTCACCTTCTTTGAGGACTTTGTACTGCAGACCGCTTTCGGTGGTCTTGACGCCTTCCTTCTTCTTATTCTCTTCCAGGAATTTCTCGCCTTCCTTGAGGTTCTTTTCGGCTAATTCGGCACGTTTCGCCTCAGCTTTGGCACGGAGTTCGGTCTGGAATTTGGTCATGATCTCGCGGACTTCTTCCTCGGAGAAAACGTTGGTCTTGCCGGCATAGCCTTCTTTGAAACCATTGAAAAAGGCATCCGGGTCAATCTCCACATACTGCTGGAGCATGGATAAACCATTGCTCTGGCCAATGATGTAACCGACTTTCTTGGCATCCGTGTCCAGATCTTCCTTCTGAACATCCGCCTGCACACACGCTACCGCAGCCAGAAGGCTGCACACTAATAATAATTTTTTCATATCTTATGTATCTAAATCTAAATAGTTAAAATCAAAATCATCAAAACTTAATCCAGCAAAGCCTGGCAGGCCGTTTTGAGCGCCTCCAAGTGAGCCGGTGTTCTCGCTTCAATGTAACACCGGAAAACGGGCTCGGTTCCGCTTGCGCGGAAAGCGACCCATTCGCCGTCAGCCAGCAGGAACTTGAAACCATCCATCTTGTTCAAAGATTGAACCTTGAAATCACCGATCCGATCCACGCCCGCGCCCAGACGGCTGAGCAGACCGGCCTTCTTATCCGGCGCCACAGCGATGTTGATGCGGTCAGAGTAGTAGTAACCGGCTTTGTCCTGGATTTCCTTGAGGATAGACCCCAGACTGCGTCCTTCCTTGGCGACCAGCTCCGCCATCAGCAGAGTGGCCAGCACACCGTCTTTCTCCGGCACATGACCCTTGACCGACAAACCGCCGGATTCCTCACCGCCAACGATGATCGGCTCGGACTCCATCAGCGCGCCAATGTACTTAAAGCCGACCGGAGTCTCATGGACCTTGACCCCGTAGATCGAAGCGACCGCATCCACCAGATGGCTGGTCGGGACCGTGCGGACGACCGAACCGGTCCATCCGCGGTTCTTGACCAGGTGATACAGAGCCAGCGCAAGGATCTGATTGGGAACCAGAAAAGTTCCGTCTGAATCCACCACGCCGAAACGATCCGCGTCACCATCCACACCCAGACCCAGAGTCGCTTTGCCGGCCAGGACCAGTTCTCGAGCCTGTGCCATGCCCTCCGCGTTGGGTTCAGGACGATGTCCGCCAAAGAGCGGATTGCGTTCATCATGCAGACGGATGATTTCGACACCGGCGGATTCCAGCAGCGTATCCAGATAACCGCGCCCGGCACCGTACATCAGTTCCACAGCAACCTTGATCTTGCTCTTTGCCAAGACATTGAAATCGATAAATTTGCGGATCTCCGCAAAATAAAGCTCACGGGGATCGATCGTCGCGCAAGTATATTGACCGGGCAGCTTTACTTTCGGTTCCCAGCCGCTTTGCTGAAGCTCCGCGATGCGTGCTTCCAGCTGGCTGGTGATCTCCGCGGGAGCTCCCGCCCCGTTCCACGTTGAAAATTTAAAGCCTTGATATTCAGGAGGATTATGACTCGCCGTCAAATTGATCCCGCCCAGAGCTTTCTTGGCGCGGATCAGAAAAGCGATCACAGGAGTCGGCGTAGGTCCCTCGCAAAGAAGCGGTTCATAACCGTTCTGCTCCAGGATCTCGGCCACGGCCAGCGCAAATTCACTGCCCAGGAAACGGGCATCATGCCCTACGATCACCAAAGGCTTGAGCGCCGCCAGCGGAGACGCGGGATCCTTGCGCTCGGCAGTCAGATAATCCGCCACAGACTGGGCGACCACTCGGACGTTATCAAAGGTGAAGTCTCTGGCGATCAAGCCTCTCCACCCTGAAGTCCCAAATTTGATTTTTGGATAAGAGCTCATTCTAAACAGCTACCAGACATCAAGCCTCAACCTGACATCTAAACGCACCTATTGAAGCAACTTGCAAGACGTTTTGCAAGACTTTTGCCCCTTCTGCGTAAAAAAGACTGGGAGAAACCCTTAGGTTTCTCCCAAACACTACTCAGCCAGAAAGAATGCATTTTTCTCAAATGCTGTAGATTATTAGCAGATTTGTGTTTGTCCCTTTTGATTGAGACAAACGGAAAGAAAAGAACAAATATGAGTTGCATTAACCCATACAACGTCCTGAATCAAGCAACATCCATGCCAAACCCATCGGTATATATTAAAAAAATTATCCGATCTTGTCAGGATTTTCTTGTTTTTTGAACGGTTTTGCTGCAAGGTGTTGGGCATGAATTATACGAGTTTTTCGCGTAGATCGTTCTTGAAAACTTTGGGTGCCGCCACTTTGGCCGCGCCTTTCATCACACGCAACCTGATCGCGGCTCCTCCGTCCGAAAGAGTCCGCTTTGCCAGCTTCGGCACAGCGCACATGGCCAGAGCCGATATCAACGAGATCATTTCTCATCCCAATGTGGATTATGTTGCCGCCGCGGATGTGGACACTAACTATCTGAAGGAGATCAAAAGTGCGCATCCTGATTTAAAAGTTTATACCGATTACCGGGAGCTGCTGGACAAAGAGAAAGACATCGACTGTCTGAATGTCTCGACCCCGGATCACACCCACGCCATCATGGCCATGAGCGCGATGAAGCGGGGCATCCATATCTATTGCCAGAAGCCGATGGCGCACGATCTCTATGAAGTGCGCAAACTGACCCAATACGCCGCCCGGCACAAGATCATTACCCAGATGGGTATCCAGATCCATTCCCATGAACTGTACCGGAACACCGTCAAACTGATCCAGGAAGGCATTATCGGAAAGATCAAAGAGACCTGGTCCTGGCAAAGCGCCGTCTACGGCTCTAAAGAGACCCTGCCCACAACAGCGGATCCGATCCCCAGCAATCTGGATTGGGATCTCTGGCTGAACGTGGCCAAGGAACGTCCGTACCTGGCCAAGTATTATCATCCCGGAGTCTGGCGTCACATCCTGGATCTGGGTACAGGTGCTTTCGGTGATTTCGGCTGTCACATCTTTGACAACGTCTTCTCCGCTTTGCAGCTGAAATCTCCCATCACCGTCCGTTCCGAATGTGATGAGACTCCCAATGAATCCTTCTGGCAGACCCGCACGGCCATTGACTATGTCTTCCCCGGTACAAAATACACCGCTGACAAGACCATCCACGTCCATTGGTACGACGGAGCGGAACGTCCGCCCCAAGAGATCATTGACCAGATCGGCGGTATCCCCGGAGCCGGCAGCCTCTTCATGGGCACCGACGGCTTCTTCCTGATCCCGCACTGGAGCATGCCCACCATCTTCAAGAAGAATGGCGACAAATA
>Ga0310696_10007503_pt1 | contig 12794 bp, 8 predicted proteins | sample AusTroGonzalo_MG_4_FD_203885 | JGI IMG/M metagenome (GOLD analysis project Ga0310696, IMG submission 203885) | Bovine rumen microbial communities from tropical cattle in Woodstock, Queensland, Australia - Gonzalo_02 (v2) (version 2) | ecosystem: Host-associated > Mammals > Digestive system >... | reverse complement strand
TGGTTCGACCCGTATCCCTGCCATCCAGAACATCGTCCGCGACTTCTTCAAGAAGGAGCCTTCGAAGGGCGTCAACCCCGACGAAGTGGTGGCCATCGGTGCCTCCATCCAGGGCGGCGTTTTGACTGGCGAGGTGAAGGACGTGCTGCTGCTTGACGTGACCCCGTTGAGCCTCGGTATCGAGACCCTCGGTGGCGTGATGACCAAGCTCATCGAGAGCAACACCACCATCCCAACCCGCAAGTCGGAGGTCTTCTCCACCGCTGCCGACAACCAGCCTTCGGTAGAAATCCACGTGCTGCAAGGCGAGCGTCCTATGGCCGCACAGAACAAGACCATCGGTCGTTTCATCCTCGACAGCATCCCGCCCGCGCCGCGTGGCATCCCGCAGATCGAAGTCACCTTCGACATCGACTCCAACGGTATCCTGAACGTGAGCGCTAAGGACAAAGCCACGGGCAAGACCCAGAGCATCCGCATCGAGGCCTCCTCAGGTTTGACCGACGCTGAAATCGAGCGTATGAAAAACGAAGCCCAGGCCAACGCCGAAGCCGACAAGAAGGAACGCGAGCGTATCGACAAGCTGAACCAAGCCGACAGCATCATCTTCCAGACCGAGAAGCAGCTGAAGGAATACGGCGACAAACTGCCTGCCGACAAGAAGGCTGAAATCGAGGCTGCCCTCGGCAAGCTGAAGACCGCTCACCAGGCACAAGACATCGCCGGCATCGACGCTGCCATGAACGAGATGAATGCCATGTGGCAGAAGGCTAGCGAGGAGATGTACAAGAACGCTGGTGCCCAAGGTGGCCCGCAAGGCGGCTTCGACCCGAACAACATGGGCGGCGGCTTCCAAGGCGGCAATCCAAACCAAGGCCCGCAGAACGGCGGCGGTGATGACACGGTCACGGACGCGGACTTTGAGGAGGTGAAGTAACCCCTTTTAAGTTGAATTGAACAAAAGCGTGCGGCGCGAATGCGTTGCACGCTTTTTTGTTTTCAAAAAATCTCTAAATTCCTGCAAGATTTTTCCGACTTTAGCGTCATGTAAGTGTAAGATGGCTCTGAAATGGACAACGAAACCTTCAAGAAACGCATCATCCAATTGCAACCCAGTTTGCAGAAAGTGGCCGAAAGCATCCTCAACGATGCTGATCAGGCCACCGATGCAGTGCAGGACACACTCCTTAAGATTTGGGACCATCGCCGAAGGATGAACCGTGTCAGCAACTTGGAAGGCTATTGCGTCACTGCCGTAAAACGACGTTGCATCGACCTGTTACACGAACAGCACCCTTCCGTTCCTATTGACGAGGAGGCACTCATGTTGGCCGATACTGTGGTCGATGACAACTTTGAGGAACGCTATCAGCAGGCTCGGGCCTTGATAGACCAACTCCCCGAGCGACAACGCGAAATCATCTTGATGAAATATGAACAAGAGATGCCCAACTCTGAGATAGAAAAGGCACTCCAATTAAGCAGCACGAACCTTTACACCATCCTGTCGCGCGCCTACAAGACCCTTCGTGAGGCAATGGACAGGCAAAACAACAACTGTCATGAAAGAAGATAACTACATAGACCAGGAAGTGCAGGACATGCTCGACATCCTGACCGAGCACGGCCGCATCGCGCGGCGACAGCAACAATTGAGCGCTATGATTGACCGTTCAACTGCCCTGAAGAGACGGCGCCGTTGGCTTTGGGCCATCGCTGCGGTTGTGACGCTATCGGTTGCAGTGGCTCTGAGCTTGAATTCCAACAAGAACCAATCGGAATCAATGGTGCTGACCATGAATGAACCTAATAGGGAAATGCCACAGGTGGCCGACGAACCGATGGCTATGCTTCCAAAAGATGAAATCGTGACGCGCGAAGGGCCTGTTGATGGAACTCAACATATAGTTGATTCCAAATACAATCACGTAAAGTCTTCTGCTTTTGCAGAAACAGTGGAAAAAGAAGGACAACGACCGTCATTTGACGAACCACTTTTGACAGAGCCAACTCCTAAATCGGAAATAATTGAAAGTGAAGACTTTGATTTTGCCGCAGGAGTCGTTGAAAACCCATCTGACGAACCTTTTGAAAGCCAAGGCATCGAACCTGTGTCTAGCGAAATAAACCATACGGTGACCAATAAAAAGACGGATAGCGTAGCACCCATCATCAAAAGAGAAAATCCCTATCGGCCTAAAAACAAATTCACGCTTCGGGTGGGTGGTGAGATAGCCCGCAATAGTTGGAGAAATTTTCCTTATCCTCCAATCTCACCACATTTTGCATTAGGATTAGCTTTCGATTATCATTTCACTGAATATTTTAGCATGGGCTTGGGTGCTGAGTGGTTTGGTGTATCCAAATACCATGGCTCTTACCATGATTACTTACATGCCATCCCCGTTTATGCCGACCTGAAGTTGAACTTCTGGGGCAAAAAGAATTATTCTCCGTTTTTGGAGACCCGATTGGGTTATACCATACCACTCAACAAAGCGACAGAGTATTTTCCAACGAATGGCGATGGTTTTTATGTTGACTACATTTTGTCTGGCCCATATCTGAGTCTCGGCTTAGGTTGCTCAATGAAGCGCTCTAACTTGAGTGCAGGGGTGGTGTATTCTCATGTCATCCAACCAGGCAAACTTAAGGAATCATTTGGCTTTGATATTGAGAATCTCATCAATTGGGGAACAAATTTCTACATCCGATACGATTATACTTTCTCGCCCTTTTCTGATGAAGGGAAACGCCGGCTAAGACAGATTAAGAATGGTAAATTGAATGAGTTCGATAGCGACGGATTTCAGTTACAGTTGAATGTGGCAGGTGGATTCAGACCTTGGTGCTATTCGGCAGGAGCGGTTTTGGAATACAAGTTCCCCAAGCGTTTCAGTGTCGGCATCGGGGGTGATTTCAGAGGCGTCAACTTCACTTCCCGAGAATGGGGCAATGGCGGCTACAGCTTCTATCAAAACCTGTCGAAAGGCCAACTGCTTTCTGTGCCAGTCTACGGAGACCTAAAAGTGCATTTTTGGGAAAACAAGCCGTTCTCTCCCTTCGTGGAATATCGTTTGGGCTATGCATTTGCCTTGAATAGCCTTACTGCCACGCATTATGATTCTTACATGTATGGCCTTATATATTATGAAACACGTCATCAGGGCTGGTATTCCTATTTGGGAATAGGCGTAACCTACAATCATTCAAGCCTGAGCCTTGGCATTCTCGGACAAAATGGACACCATAAGGAAACAATGTGGGGCAATACAAATGACCTCTCTGGCGGTTATATGGGCGGCCATCCCTTTGAACTTCGCTATTCCTACAAGATTGGCCCGCTGGCGAAGCGACATGGGGGTGTGAAATAAACCTACACTTATCCTTCACCCACAAATCACCTCAGCCGCACACCCCAGCACCCTAGCCAAAGCAAAAACCATCTTTGCCTCTGCTTTCATGATGTATACCAAACGAAAAACTTTCCTTATCTTTGCGCCTTGATATACAGTACAAACCTACCTGATGGACAAAAACGAGAAATACACAGAACTGCTGAAGGAGCAAATTGCTACTTTGAAGAAAGAAAACCGTTTTTTGGAGTTCAAATCCAACCACCAAGATTACAACCGCCTTGGCAAGTACATCTCTGCTTTGTCCAATGGTGCTTGCCTCGACCATCAGGATTTCGGCTACCTCTATTTTGGTGTGGAAGATCAGACGCTCCAAGTCAAAGGCACCACTTTCGATGTCTCCAAGCAAAAAGCTGAAGGCAATCAATCTCTCGAAATCTACCTCCGAAGGATGATTTCACCCAAAATCACCTTTGAGATTGATGAATTCCTCTTTGAGGGCAGGTTGAGGATCGTTGTTTTCATCATACCCGCAGCCGCAAAGGAACCTACATGCTACATGAACAAGCCCTACATTCGTGTTGATAGCCACGTCACCGAACTGACACCCTACACCGACTGGATGCGCGAGATATACATGACCGATATCGACTGGAGTGCTCAAATCATAGAGGGTGCCTCTATTGATTCACTAGACCCAACTGCTATTCGAGAAGCCCGCAAAGGTTATAAGGAACGCTTTCCTATGTTGGCCATAGAATCCGATTCATGGAGCGACGAGGTCTTTTTGGATAGGGCAAAACTGACCATCAATGGCCAAATCACCCGAACCACTTTGCTTCTTGTCGGAAAAGAAGAATCTGCCCATTACCTCAATCATATTGCCCAAATCGTTTGGAAATGCTTTCAGGACGGTAAAACCTTTGGCGACATCTTCTACATACCTTTTTTGCTTTCAACAACCAAGGTGCTCAATAGCATCCGCAATTATCGTTTCAAAATCTATCCCCAAAACTCTCTCATTCCTGCAGAAGTTTGGAAATACGACACCAATACCATACTTGAATGTATGCACAACTGCATTGCCCACCAAAACTATACAAGCAACGCCCGTATTGTGGTCACCGAAGACCCTGACAAACTTACCTTTGAAAACGCTGGAGGTTTTTACGAAGGCAATTATGAGGACTACATCTTGGGCAAGAAAACGCCCGAACATTATCGCAACCCCTTCTTGGCTCGTGCTATGGTAAATGTAAAGATGATAGATACACAGGGCTACGGCATTCACACGATGTTCCAAAAGCAAAAGGAGCGTTACTTACCCATGCCCGACTATGACGACTCCTCGCCATCAAAGGTAGTACTTCATCTTCCTGGTAGTATCATCGATGAAAACTACAGCAAAATGCTGATGGAACGGCAGGATCTTACACTTAGCGAGACCGTTCTGCTCGACCGTGTTCAAAAGCATAAACCTATATCGCCTGAAGCAACTGAAATGTTGAAGAAGAAAAAACTTATTGAAGGCAAAAAAGGCAATTTTTATGTGGCCAAACTGGTCGCGCAAAACACTGGACAGAAAGTGGAATATTCAAAGCACAAGGGGCTTGAAGATAAGAAATGCGAAATATTCCTGCTCCAGTCACTTGGCGACCATGGCTCTCTCACGAAACAGGAAATCGTAAGGCTCTTAAGTGATATCCTTCCCGATCAGTTATCTGTTAAGCAAAAAGAAACCAAGGTTTACAACATTTTGCGCAAGATGAAGAAAGCGGGGCGGATTTATAACGAATCCGCTGGAAACAGGTCTTCTTGGTTCCTCGTAAAATAGAGTTGTTACGAACAAATTTACGAGCAAATTTGCGAGCAAATTTGCGAGCAAATTTACGAGCAAATCACGCAACTAACTGTTTTATAATAGATTAAGTTATAATTTTTACGAGCAAATTTACGAGCAAATCGCAATTCTTGCTGCTATCGACCATTCAGTACCGCCAATGCAACCACCGTCCGCACCTCGGCCTTCATAAAGACCAATTAAGGTCAAAAAAATAGCAGATTTTTCTTAAAATGACATTTTTATACCAAATAAGTATGTTTTTTTATGCTTATTTGGTAACATCACGGCCAAATAAGCATGTTGAAATCCGCTTAATTGGAAATCAACGGATAGTATAATGATTTACAATGATATATAAAGGAAAAATAAGAGCAACGACAAAGCGTATCACCCACAAATCACCTCAGCCGAACACCCCAGCACCCTCGCCAAAGCAAAAATGTCCCCGCTTTTGCCTTCAGTTAAAAGAATAACATCGCTCTTTTTCCTGTAACTCCTTTTTTCCTATTTTTGCGCCCATAATTCAACAAAGCTATTCTCGCTATGACACGCTACATTTTTGTGACAGGAGGCGTGGTCTCCTCATTAGGCAAAGGCATTATCTCGGCCAGCATCGGCAAACTCTTGCAGGCCCGCGGCTATACCATCACCATACAGAAATTCGACCCTTATATCAATATCGACCCTGGGACGCTGAATCCCTACGAACACGGTGAGTGCTATGTGACCGTGGACGGCACCGAGACCGACCTCGACCTCGGCCACTACGAACGCTTCACGGGTATTCGCACCACACAAGCCAACTCTGTGACCACGGGCAAGATCTACAAGGCGGTCATCGACAAGGAACGCCACGGCGACTACCTCGGCAAGACCATTCAGGTAGTGCCTCATATCACCGACGAGATCAAACACCGCATCTTGCACAATGATGACGTCGACTTCGTGATTTCGGAGATTGGCGGCACCATCGGCGATATTGAGTCGGCACCGTTTTTGGAGGCTATCCGTCAGCTGAAATGGGAACTCGGCAACCGCGCCCTCAGCGTGCATCTCACCTACGTGCCTTATCTGAAGGCCGCCGATGAGCTGAAGACCAAGCCCACACAGCATTCCGTGAAGGAGATGCAGGGCGCGGGCATCCAGCCCGACGTGCTTGTGCTCCGCACGGAGAAACATCTCTCCGACAGCATCCGCCAAAAGGTGGCCTCCTTCTGCAATGTCGACCTCGAATGCGTGGTACAGAGCGAAGACCTGCCGAGCATCTACGACGTGCCGGTCAACATGCAGCGACAAGGTCTTGATGCAGCACTGTTGCGCAAGTTCGGCGTGCCTGTGGGCGAGACACCCAAGATGGAAGGCTGGCACCGTTTCTTGGAATTGCAACAAACTGCCACGAAAGAGATTCACGTGGGTTTGGTGGGTAAGTACGACCTCCAAGATGCCTACAAGAGTATCCGCGAGAGCCTGATTTTGGCGGGCATCTACAACCATGTAAAAGTAAAAATCGACTTCATCAACAGCGAGAACATCACGAAGGAGAATGTCGCGGAGCAACTTTCTGGCGTGGCAGGTATCTTGGTCTGCCCTGGCTTCGGACAACGCGGCATCGAAGGGAAAATCATCGCGGTCGAGTATGCACGTGTCAACAATCTGCCCGCTTTCGGTGTGTGCCTCGGTATGCAGATGATGGTCATCGAATTTGCGCGTAATGTGTTGGGTTATAAAGATGCCAACTCCAGCGAGATGGACACCAACACCCCGCACAATGTCATCGACCTGATGGAGGAACAGAAATCGGTGACTAATATGGGCGGCACCATGCGCTTGGGTGCCTACAACTGCACACTTCGCGAAGGCAGCCGCGTGGCCGAAATCTACGGTACGCTCCAAATCAGTGAACGCCATCGCCATAGATACGAGTTCAACAACCAGTATAAAGAAGAATACGAGAAAAATGGTATGAAATGCGTTGGGACGAATCCTGAGAGCGACTTGGTCGAGATTGTCGAGATCCCTAACCACCGTTGGTTCATCGGCACGCAGTTCCACCCCGAGTATTCCAGCACCGTGCTTCATCCGCATCCTTTGTTCATGAGTTTCATCAAAGAAATCGCCCAATGAAAACCCCTCTCAAACGGAAACGCCTGCTTTTTCTTGGAGCTTTCCTGACCATAGCGGTGTCGCTCTTTGCCATCTCATACGGCAAGAATCTCAACCGGACTCTTCGTGTGTTGCGCAATGAATTGGAAGCCGACTATCGACAAATCGACAAGAACCGCGACCGCCTCACCGAGGACTATGAGAAGCAGCACCAGAAGATGGTTGACGTGATGAAGCAGTGCGACGAGCTTTCGTTGATGCTTTATTCACAAAAGCAGGGCTTCACCTTCGATGTGAGCTATGCCTTGCAGAGGGTCACCGAGAAATACAACGAGTTCAACCAAGACCGTGGGCCTTTCGACCGCATCGTCACCAACCTCAACGTGGAGATGGAACGTCATGCCCGCCTCATCGAGTCACTGCGACGCCTGCCTCCCGAGCTCGACACTATCATCGGCGTGCCCGACAGCCTGCTCGTCCATTACGACAGCTTGAATCCGCTCTTTTTCAGTAGCGCGCATCTCAAACTGGATCAGGAAGTCAAGGCCATGGCCGACTCACTCTCCGTGCCCTTTGTCCTTGATGAGCAAGGCGAGAACGACCGCGAACAGTGCATCTATTATTCGGGCGAACTGCTGAAGATGTACGCCGAGACCAAAGCCTTGGTGGTGGCCGACAGCATCCATTACTATGAGACTTTTTTGCGTCTGAAAGAGACCTACGACTACGCGCACGACTACTATCAGGTGCTGCAAAACCGCATCTTTGTCGAGGGACAGACCCCATGGTACACCATCCTACAGCATCCGGGACGTTATTGGCAGCAGGCCATCGACGATGCACACGAGAAATACGACCTCAGTTCCCTTTCCTCGCTGTTCGGCAAAGGCCGTTTAGAACGCTCATCCGACACCGGTTGGGAATACTCGCTCCAGGTTTTCATCATCGTCCTGTTTGTCATCGAGTTGATGGCGATTTGGCTCATCGTTTCGTTCCTGCTCATCCCTGCCTTCCGATATTTCAAGCCTCTGAAGGAGTACGTCGAAAAAGATCAGCGGAGATTCATCTCCCTGTTGGTCGCCATCGTCATCACCATCATCATCAACTCCTGCATCGGTGGCGACGGCCTGTTACATATTGCCGCACGGCTAACCAACACCTTCCTGTGGCTGCTGGCCGCCATCTTGGTCGCGTTGTTTTTCCGTTTGAAACCCAAACAACTGAAATATGGATTTAGGCTCTACCTGCCTACTTTCTGCATCGCTTTGGCCGTCATCGGTTTCCGCGTCGTCTTCATGCCCAACGCGCTGATGAACGTCATCTTCCCACCTGTGCTGATAGCCTTTTTCGTCTGGCAACTCATGGCTTGCCTACACAATGCGAAGAAGGTGGACCGCAGTGACCGTTTCTTGGGCTGGACCTCGTTGGTGGCTACAGGCGCGGCCTTGGTCGTGGCCATAGCGGGCTACATTTTCGCCTCGCTCCTCATCTTGGTCTGGTGGTATTTCCAGTTGGCCGCCATCCATACCATATACACCATACTGTACCTTATTGTTCAATACCGCAAGAAACGGATGACCCACCGCTTGAGCGACTACCGCTCGCGCATCGACTTCGTCACGGGCCCTGGCAAGGAGACGCTGATGTTTGGTGCCACCTGGTTCTACGATTTGGTCAAGGAGGTGGTGCTTCCTGTGATGGGCTTGCTATCGATTCCGTTCTGCATCCATCTCGCGCTTGATGTGTTCGATTTCGAGGACTTGTATAACAACATCTACTACCAAAACTTCGTGCAACTCGTCAACGATAGCGGTGCCGACACCTTCAGGCTGTCGTTCCATGGTATCCTGCTCATTGTCAGCCTGTTCTTTGTGTTCCGTTATATCAACCGCGCCATGCACGCCATCTGGCAACAATGCCGTTATGCGCTTTTCATGAAGAAGCACCATCGTACCACCGTTCGCAACAACGAAATCAACCTGTCGTTGGGCAACAGCATCATCAGCGTCTTGGTTTGGTTTATCTATATCGTCGTCATTGTCCTGACGTTGCACATCCCCACCAGTTCTTTGAGTCTCGTGGCTGGCGGCCTCTCTGCCGGTATCGGTTTTGCCTTAAAGGATACCCTCAACAACTTCATCTATGGCATCCAACTTATGTCGGGTCGCCTGCGTGTCGGCGACTGGATTGTCTGCGATGGCATCCGAGGTAAAGTCACCGACATCGGCTACCAAAGCACGCAAATTGAGACCGTCGATGGTGCCCAGATGTCGTTCCTCAACGCGACCTTGTTCGCCAAGAACTTCAGCAATCTCACCCGCAACCATGGTTACGAGTTCGTCAAAATCACGGTGGGTGTGGCCTATGGCACTGACATACAGCGTGTCCGCGAATTGTTGGGAGAAGCTTTGCAGACGCTGCAAGACAAGGATGCCTTCGGGCGCGACATCGTGGACTCGAAGCGTGGCGTTAGCATCACTTTGGAGGATATGGACGACAGCGCGGTCACTATCGCCGTGAAGCAGCAGGTGCTTGTGGCCGAGCGTGTGGGCTACATCGACCGTGCCAAGGAGCTCATCTACAACACCTTGAACGAGAATGGCATCTCCATCCCCTTCCCGCAATGCGACGTGCATCTCGTCAAAGAAGAATAACTGTTACGCAGAAAATTGTATCTTTGCAGCCCAAATGAATTTGAAATGAAGAAAATCCTTATCATCATAACGGCGGCTTTCCTGCTGGCTTCATGCGGCGACAAGCAGCCCAACGAAGTTTCCACAGATAAAAAAGACGCGAAAAAAACCGTCATAGTGCCGAGCTTCAACGCCGACTCGGCCTATCAGTTTGTGGCCAAACAGACGAGTTTCGGACCGCGTGTGCCTGAAACTGAGGCTCATGCCCAATGCGCCGAATGGCTTACTGCCAAAATGAACGAATATGCCGACACGGTCATTGTGCAGGAGTTCAGAACGCGTCTGTTCAACGACAAAGGCATTGACGGACAAAACATCGTGGGTGTGTTCCATCCCGAGGCCAAAAAGCGTATCGTGCTTTGTGCCCACTGGGACTCGCGCCCTTACGCCGACCACGACCCCGATGCAGCCAATACACACACACCCATTGATGGTGCCAACGACGGTGCGAGTGGAGTAGGTGTGCTCATGGAATGCGCCCGACTGTTCAAGACGCAGCCTTTGCCTGAGTCATTAGGTATTGACATTGTTTTTTTCGACTTGGAGGATTACGGCCCGCATCAGGATGAAGCGGAGGTGTATTATGATGAGTCAGTCAACCACTGGGCTTTGGGCTCGCAGTACTGGTCGAAATACCCGCATGTGTATGGCTACAAGGCCTATTACGGCATCCTGTTGGACATGGTGGGCGGCAGTAATCCCAATTTCCCGAAAGAGTATTACTCACAGGGTTACGCCGTTTGGGTGAGCAACAAGGTCTGGCGCAAGGCTTATGATTTGGGCTATCGCCCTTATTTTACAAACGAAATGGGAGCGATAGTCAGCGACGACCATATCCCCATGAACCAAATCGCAGGTATCCCGACCATCGACATCATCGACTTGCAGCCCTCAAGCAGCAACGGATGTTTCCCCGAGGTGTGGCACACTTTGAACGACAACCTTGAGCATATCGACAAGACGACTTTAGGCATGGTAGGGGAGGTCCTCGTCAATGTGGTATATGAAGAATAATCTATTTGTTTTCAATAATTTATAATCAATCAAGTTTTAGAAAAATGAAGAAAGTATTGTTAATCATGGTGGCCGTCATGGGCTTCGTCTTTGCTGCAAATGCACAAAACAACGCTATTGGTGTCCGCATAGGCGGTGGTCAGGGTTATGGTGCTGAGATTTCTTACCAAACGAGTCTTGGTAGCCCCCACCGTTTGGAAGTGGACCTTGGTTACAAGAGCTACGGTTTTGGTCTTGGCTCTTTGGGCTTGGTGGGTGTTTATCAACTGCATTATGACATTCCAGCTGTTCAAAACCTTGGGTGGTATGTTGGTGCTGGTGCAAGACTTGAACTTTATACCTATTCAGACGCTTCGAATTCAAACACTGGATTTTTCATTGGTGTTGCTGGTCAAGCCGGTATAAACTATCATTTCAATGCCGTCCCCATTCAGCTTTCATTAGACATCCGCCCATACTTCCACCTGATTCCTTCCACTGTTTTCAAGTGGGGTGACATCGCATTGGGCATCCGCTACATGTTCTAAAGTCCCTTGATATACTCGTCCAATTCGCGTTTCGAGGAGTTGTAGGAAAAGGCTTCGTTGAGCAAGTAGTATTTGTTTTTGTCGACACAATTGGTGTAGGCGAACTTGGCAAACTCCAGCTTGTTGCTTTCGAAAGAGAACAATTTGCAGATTTCAAGTATTTGACTGGCAGTCATCGGGTTAGAGGAAATGACCTGTTTGGCGAGGGCTAATTTCGAGCTGTCGAAAGATTCCTCTGAAATCAGTTGATAGGCATCTTCGTAATCCTGTTGGTTCATTCCGAAAGGCATTGGCGGCATGGGCGGAACGACGGTTTCTTCATTAACGATATAGGGCTGCTCGATAATCAGGTTCATCGTCACTTCGGGTCGGATATGGGCTTGCGAAGGCTCCAATCCGAAGAGGTTATTGGCTTGGACGATGGTGAAGGATTGGGATTGCCTGAGGTCAACGAGTTGGCCTACGCAGTTTTGCAGTGGGTTGTCGAGCTCCACACGAATGTAAAAGTCGTCTTCTCCAAGGTTGTTGATGCAGATGGAACGGACTGGCTCCTCGTTTTGCAACACATCGTCGACATAGAGCCAAAAATGATAGTTCATGTTGCGAGGTGCGGCAATGGTCAAGCTGGAATTACCGTGCTGGTTGCCAACATGTTTGGGTCTTACTGTGGCCACTTGCGCCATGCTGGGCAGTGTCATAAACAGGCTGAGGGCGAAAGCCGTCAAAGCAAGAAAGATAGATAATCTTTTCATGGAAAATAGCTTTAAGTTGAAGGGACAAAAGTACATATTTTATGGGAAACTGCAAAAGTTTTCCTAACTTTGCAGGCATGAAAGCAAGGTTTTTCGTCATAGGATTGTTTTTGTTCGCCCTCGTCGCCTGCACACCGACCAAGGTCCCTGAGCCTGTCGAAGGGCCGTCCCCACAATTGATGTCCATCGACAGCCTCCTTTGGCACCAGCCCGACAGTGCGTTAGCCTGCCTCCTATCGTGTTTTGACACCTGTAGAGACGCAAAATTTTGCGTCTCTACCGCCACAGCATACAACCGCCACTACGCCAATCTGTTGTTGGCCGAATTGCTGTACAAAAATGATTACGCCCAAACCAACCGTGCGGAATTGTTGCAGGCGGTGGCGTATTTTGATTCGTTGTTGGTGGATGGTGCGGACACACGCGGTGTGTCCCAACAGGCCCGCCCGCGTAGGGACGCACGGCGTGCGTCCGCCCAAAATATCGCGTTTTTGGATGCCCGCGCC
>Ga0310696_10007502_pt1 | contig 12794 bp, 15 predicted proteins | sample AusTroGonzalo_MG_4_FD_203885 | JGI IMG/M metagenome (GOLD analysis project Ga0310696, IMG submission 203885) | Bovine rumen microbial communities from tropical cattle in Woodstock, Queensland, Australia - Gonzalo_02 (v2) (version 2) | ecosystem: Host-associated > Mammals > Digestive system >... | reverse complement strand
GCGAGCTTTCTGCATTCGGTTTGCACTGACCTTGCTGACGTAATAAAAAACAATAATAGTATTAACCTAAAAAAACAAATCAGATTATGGACAAACAGAAATCAATCGAAGCATTGCAGTTCTTCGTGACAGGCCTCTCTGAAGGCGCATTCGTACACAAGGTACAGGGACAGATTTTCAAGGCTCAAGGCCTCACGAAGCTGGGCGAGAAGTATATCGGCCATTACACGGAGGAGATGGAATGGGTGGAGAGGTTCATCGACCGCATCCTCGACCTGGGTGGCGAGGTGAAGGTGGAGAAGCACGAAGCTCGCGCACTGTGCTACGACCCCATTGAGTACATCAAGGAAGACCTGAAGATTCAGGAGCCGGGCGTGGAGCTGCTACGCAAGTGCATGGGTTCGGTATGTGAGGACTATCTCACTTTCGACATTCTGAAGGCCTATCTGGCCGACGAGGAGGAAGACCTCTACTGGAGTCAGGGCGCGCTCGAGATGATTGAGAAGATTGGCGCACAGAACTGGCTGATTATGCAGATGTAAAGACCCCCTCCAAACCTCCCCGTGGGGAGGCTTCTTAAGTTACAAACATCAGACCCATGCCCCTGCGATGGTCTTCCCCCTCGGGGGATAAGAGAGGGGTTTAATATATGAAGGAGAAGGTATTACAAGCCATGCGTGAGTTCGGTGCTCCCGTAAACGCTGGCAAGATTGCGGAGATCACAGGTATCGACCGCAAAGAGGTTGACAAGGCTTTTGCCGAGTTGAAGAAGGAAGGCGCCATTGTGTCACCTGTCCGTTGCAAGTGGCAGCCCGCTTGATTTACCAAACAAACATCATTATGACAATCAAAGCAGTAAAATTCCGCAGAGACGGATTCTATACTCAGCCCTTCGTGTTCGGAGGTGAGGAGGGACAAAACAAGTTTGACAAGAACGTGCGTTATCGCGGCAGTCTTCAGAATTATCTGATCGATACGGGTAGCGAAGTGATTCTGGTAGATACCGGCCTCCCTGCAGGGACTCCCGAAGAAGTGCCTAATGAGGAATCACCCATCTTCACCGGCAAGGACATCTGCAGCTATATGGATGCCTTCAAGGCTCTCGGTTACCAGCCTGAGCAGGTGACGAAGATTCTGGTTACCCATCGTCATGCCGACCACACCGGCGAACTGAAAAGTTTCCCCAATGCGAAGATCTATGTGAACGAGGAAGAGACAGATGCCGCTGAGTTGCAAGGACTCACGAATATTGTTCCTGTCAGCTATACCGATGGGGCCTACTACAACTTCCCCGAGAGTCAGAAGATTCAGGACGGCATTTACCTCATCAAGGCCAAGGGTCATACCAAGGGCAATAGCATCATCGTGGTAGAGATGGACGGTCTGTTCTATATGATTCACGGCGATATCACTTATGTGGATGAGGCTCTCTACGAGGATAAACTGTCTATCGTTTTTGACGACCTGCCAGCTGCCCGCGAGACGCAGAATCGCATCCGCGAGTTCATCCGCAACCATCCCACCGTCTATTGCGGCACTCACACACCACAGGGCTATGAGAACCTGGAGGCCAAACGTGTGATGGACTTAGATCATCCTGTGCCGACCATTCTGGCCGAAGTCGATTTCTCCAAGCAGGAAGCCTCCGGCAAATACGTCTGCTCCATCTGTGGCTACGTCTATGATCCTGCAGAGCACGACGGCGTTGCTTTTGAAGACCTGCCCGATGACTGGCGTTGTCCTCGTTGCAAGCAGCCGAAGTCGAAGTTTAATCCGGCATAGGACATCATCCAACTGAAAGCGAATAATTATTAAATCCCAAGGTAAAACTGCATTGCTTTGGGATTTTTTTCGTATCTTCGCAGCAGATTAAAGTAGTATTCTATGGATCGTAGCCAAGAAATCATCCGTACCAGTTGGATAGGCATCGCCGCTAATATGCTGTTGGCAGGCTTCAAAGCCGCAGTTGGCATTCTGGCCAGCAGTGTGGCTATCGTGATGGATGCCGTGAACAACCTGAGCGATGCGCTGTCGAGCGTCATCACCATCGTAGGCACCAAACTCTCCCAACGCCCTGCCGACAGGAAGCATCCCTTTGGCTTCGGGCGCATCGAGTATTTCAGCGCCATCATCATTGCCGTCATCGTGCTGTCGGCGGGTATCACCTCGCTCATCGAGTCGGTGAAGAAAATCTTCGACCCCACGGAGCCTTCGTACACCACGACTACGCTGGTGGTCATCGTGGTGGCTATCGTGGTAAAGCTTATTCTGGGGCAGTATGTCAAGAAGAAGGGCGAACATCTGAAGAGCGACGCGCTGATAGCCTCTGGCTCAGATGCGCTGTTCGATGCCGTCATCACGCTGGCTACGCTCATATCGGCGGGTGTCATGCTGCTGTGGAACGTATCGCTCGATGGTATTTTGGGTGCGCTGATTTCCGTAGTTATCATCAAGGCTGGTATCGAGATGCTGGCCTCGCCTGTAAACGAACTGCTGGGAACGAGCATTTCAGAAGACTTCGCCAAACAGATTCAGAAGGAAGTATCCGTCTTTGAGGGCGTTCATGGCGTGTTCGACCTGATACTGCATAACTATGGCCCAGACGTGAAGATTGGTTCGCTGCACATCAACGTCTATGACACGATGTCGGCGCATGAGATTCACGGTCTTACTCGCCGCATCTCGACTGCGATGTACGAACGTCACGGTATCATTATGACTGTTGGCGTATATGCTGTTGCTACTGGCGAGAACCGCCGTGCCGAGTTGCAGTCGCACGTGATGCAGACCCTCGCAGCCCACAAGGATATTGTTCAGGTACACGGCTTCTACTACTCAGAGAAGAACAAATACCTCTCTGTCGATGTCGTGCCTGATATCTCCGTCCACGACGAAGCTGCCTTTGTCAGTCAGCTGACAGCAGAGCTTCACCCTTTGGTACCAGACATGCAGGTGGTCATCGTGGTGGACCATAACTACAGTGAGTAATACCTACTTCTGATTAATCTGTTTTTGCAGGATTTTGCAACCGAGTTGCAAATTATTTGTTGTACCTTTGCAGCAGAATATAGGATATATGATAACAACATTAATCATAGGACTGCTGATTCCATTGCTGGGCACGATGCTCGGCTCAGCCTTCGTTTTCTTCATGCGTGACGAAATGTCGGTGCGACTGCAAAAATCGTTGTTGGGCTTTGCATCGGGTGTGATGGTGGCAGCATCGGTATGGTCGCTGCTGATTCCAGCGATGGAGATGGGAGCAGACAGCGGTAAGTGGGCCGTGTTTCCAGCGGCTGTTGGTTTTCTGCTTGGCATGGGATTCCTGCTGCTCATCGACGAACTGACGCCGCACTTGCATATCGGCACAGACAAACCCGAGGGAATGCGCTCGCACCTGTCGAAGACGGCCATGCTGGCCCTCGCCGTCACTATCCACAACCTGCCTGAAGGAATGGCTGTGGGTGTGGTGTTTGCAGGAGCCGATAGCGGTGCAACGAACATTTCCCTTGCCAGTGCCGTCGCCGTGTCACTGGGTATCGCCATTCAGAACGTGCCAGAGGGGGCCATTATCTCCATGCCGATGCGAGCAGCAGGCAACTCACGTTGGCGCTCGTTCCTGCTCGGCTCTCTGAGTGGAGCCGTCGAGCCCGTCGGAGCCATTGCCGTATTGCTGTTGGCCTCGCTGCTCATGCCCGTTCTTCCTTATATGCTGGCCTTTGCCGCAGGCGCAATGTTCTATGTCGTGGTCGAGGAACTCATCCCCGAAGCCTCCGGCGGTCAGCACTCAAACCTCAGCACCATCGGCTTCGCCATTGGTTTCGTCCTGATGATGGTGCTCGATGTGGTGATGGGATAAACCGTTATTTTTCTGCCACTACCTCAATCTCCACCAATGCCCCCTTGGGCAGCGTCTTCACGGCAACAGCCGAGCGGGCAGGGTAGGGCTCACAGAAGAATTCTGCATAGACCGCGTTCATGTCGGCAAAGTCGTTCATGTCGGCCATGAAGACCGTTGTTTTCACCACGTTAGCCATCGTCACGCCAGCCTCTTCCAGAATAGCCTTTACGTTGAGCAGCGACTGGCGCGTCTGCTCCTTGATGCCACCCTCGGCGAATGTGCTTGTTGCAGGGTCAATGGGAATCTGACCGGAGGTGTAGATGAGGTTGCCTACTTGTATAGCCTGGCTATACGGACCGATGGCTGCAGGAGCCTTTGTTGTGCTGATTACTTTCATTGTACAGTTGTATGAACTAATGTTAATGTTTGGGGCAAAGGTACGAAAAAATGATTAGAAATAACTACCTTTGCCGCTGATTTTTCAATAGAACTGTGAATTATATTTAGAGACGAACAACTGATGAACTACCTGCCGAAAGATCCTGCCATACTGGTTTCGAGTGTGAACATGCTCCTGAGAGACGAGGAGTTTGACACGCTGGAATCACTGTGCTATAACTTCGGAACAGAACCGAAAGATATAAAGAACTACCTGCTTGGGCACGGATTCGTATACAGCGAGAAGCAGAAACAATTCCGCCCGATAGGATATGACTCAGTAACAAGATGATAACAAAGGATAGCATCGAGACCGCCTATAGTTTCCTGCATCAGAAGCAGCGCATCTATATTCATTCCACGCTCGACTGGCAGAAGGACGACATAGAGTTGGCCATATCTGACTATGCCAATGACATGAGCCAGGAACTGTATGCCGCCATCAGTGGTGGCAGGCCTGACTTCCTTCGCGACCACAAACGGTTTCAGGAGGACATCACCAAGGCTGTGGAGATACTTGAAAAGATGCTATAACGAATATAGAATCAAATCACAGAGGGATCCCCCTGTGAGTTTGGAAGAGCGCCCCCAAATATAAAAGAAACGGGTATATAGTAATAAAAGGTAAAGAACAGAAAGAGTTTAGGTCACATTTTGGTCAGGAAATCGATTTTCCTGCCCATACAACAGTCTTAGACGTCTTTGATTTTTGGTTATCCCTCATAATAAGCAATATCATACCTTCGATAATTTTACACAGTTTTCCTCTTTTGTGCAGTTTTTATAAAGTTTTTCATTCAAAAACGTATCACTTTCTAAAATTCTTCGTATATTTGCACCCAGAACGCCTGATAATTGACAATAATAACTAAAAATCTGATATGGAGAAACAACGCATTATAATCACAGATATAACCAATTCACGTTGGATGACCAATCGCTCGGCCCTTTGGGACGCTTGCCAAAGCATGGGCATGACAATGGACAGTCCTCTGGCATACCAGGGAAATTTTAAAGCAAGGCTGATTAATGCAGGAGGGCAGAACGGTTTCCACGCATACTCTGCGTGGGGCTGTGTTCCATTTTCTTTAATCAGGTTTTCCTAGGACCTTCGTATCGGAACAGGCAAAAGCAGTCCCGTGCTTCTTATGTATATCCGTAAAGTGGGAGATATGAAACATAATATAACTAACAACAAATGGAAACTATGGATATGAAAAAAATGCGTAACTTTTTGACTACTTTTGCGCTTAGCTGTAGTATTAACATCATAGCCCAAAGTTCTTGGACTACAATTATACCAGAGGTGTGGAATCAATTTTCCTATAAACATGATAACATGGAAAACCCAGACTTTTGGAGGTATGATTATAAAAATGGAAAAAAATCATTTACAGGAAATGTGACAATACCACCATATGTTATAGAAAAGGCAGAAGGTGATGATTATGGCGGAATCAAAATGATAACAAGTATTTCTGGCGGCTATCATCCTGGCTGGATAGCGAAAGCACGTAAACGATCTGGTTATAGTGAAGTTTTCGGGGGGGGAGATGGAGCTCCAGGCTTAAATAGCAATCAATATGGAATGTTTTATCAAGCAGATATAGATACGTTACGCCTGCCCCATACTATTATGCAAATATGGGGATTGGCTTTTGAGGAGGCAAATGTGAAAGTTCTCATTTGTGCTGCAACAACACCTCCGATACTAGGCACGGGTAATGAAGGGATAGCTACGACCTGTAAGTTAATAGTACCAACAGGTAGTTTAAATGCCTATAAAGAAGCGGAGTTTTGGAATAAATTCACAACTATTGAAGAGGGAGCAGAGGATTTCTTACCTGCACAGATGGTAAAACAAGATGGCGCGTGGTATGAAATCAGAAATGACGTAGGCATGCTTGTCAATAGTGATGATGCATACAAACTTGTAATACCAGACGATGTAGAATTTATTGGTAAAAAATATCCTGTAACTCTTCTTGGACCAGCGTCTGTTAACAGATATAGAGTTATTAGTTTGACATTGGGAAAAAATGTTACTAATTTCGACCAGTCTAATATTCAGAATACACATTTCCACGAAGAGGGAACGAGTGGGATGTATGATTATGTCTATAATAAGGTGACTCTAACAGAAATCCACGTTTCACCTGATAATCCTGTATATTCAGAAGTAAATGGTGCTCTTTATTCAAAAGATGGCAAAGCACTATTATTTCTTCCATATGTAAATACGATTACAAATCTATCATCAGTTCGCTATTATACCATTCCTCATGGAGTGTCAACTATCAAGGCGAATGCATTTCCAAGATATACAGAAGACAATTTTTATGACAGGCATGTTGATGCTGGCGGTATTATAGTTCCTCCTTCTGTAACTAAAATAGAGTCTCAAGATACAAAACGTGGTTTTTATATGATAATGACTGCGGAATGTCCTCCAGTTATGGCTAATGATGGCTTTAATGGAACTATATATGTTCCCAATGGATGCTTATACAATTATTTGGATGTTTTCCCGTATAATAATTTGATAGTAAAAGAAGAATCAAGCACTGGTTGGTTCTCTCTAACCCCCAATATTGTACCCCTCCTAACTTCTCAATTCACCGCTTATTGGGATGTCTTAAGCCAAAGCTATGATATTACAGGGATGACAAAGGACAATGATGCAACAAACTTCGAGTTTCCTTCGGAGATCTCATATGGAAGTATGAGCGGGCCTGTCAAATCAATAGGAAAGAACGATGCTGTTGTTGTGAGTGGCGATGCACGTACTATTATTGTTCCGGAAGGAGTGGAATACTTGCGCCTAGGTGGTGGTTTGAATTCTCGCGCAGTTATTTTGCCAAGTACTCTGAGAGAAATAGGAGATTATTGCTTTTGTGATTGCAAATACCTTACAGATATAGTTCTACCAGATAATGTCACAAAAATCAATGAATATGCCTTCCAAGGCTGTGCCTTTGAAACTATCACACTGCCTCGAAATATGAATACACTTTGTGAAGACGTTTTCTATAAATGTGAGAAATTGAAGAAGATTACGATACCTGCCAATCTAAAACGACTAGGGGCCTCTGCATTCTCTGGCTGTAATAGCTTAAAAGATATCTATGTAGAATCTGCGAATCCACCAGAGTTGTTTAATAGCCTTAGTGAACAAGGATATTATATTAACTGGCAGTTTCATAATCTAGATATTCCTGCATCAACAATTCTTCATGTACCAGTTGGTTCTAAAGGAAATTTCGAATCTTCTCCTGTATGGGGCGGTTTCGCTCAAATAATCGAGGACATGCCTGCTAATACAACAGGAATATATAATGTTTTAGTAGATACTCAGACAAATAAAATATTCAATATTGCAGGACAAAGGATTACGTCAACAAAACTCAATAGTTTATCAAAAGGAGTATATATATTGAATGGAAAGAAAGTATTAAAGTAAAATAGGAAGTGTATGAAAAAACTGAAGAAAAACGTGTTATTGCTCACATCATTCGCTTTTTTAATGATTGGCTGCAGTTCTGATGCAGCGTCAGATGCAGAGAGCGTGTTGAAAAAGGGTGTCGAGGCTGTTCACAACAATGATGTAGCTGGAGTTAAGAAGTATTTCAACCTTAGTGATGAAGAATTTGTAAACATCAAACAGGTAATGGATGATAACGATGGAAATCTTTGGGATAAGGTGGAAATAGAAAAATCTGTTTTGAGAACTACCTACGAAGGTGAAAAAGATGGAGAGTGTTATGTATTATGCAAACTGACTCTTCGAGATGGGAATGTCTTTCATGGCGAACTAAAATTAATGAAAGCTGAAGGAAAGTGGATAATTTCCCCTGCATTTGAAGATGATCCAGCAAGATTCGAAAATGATATTACGGAGAAAGAAAACACACCAAAAGACAAGCATCCAATATTTGGGAACTTGTTAGATGCCTATGCAAAGCTGGATACCCGGTATATGGAGAAAGAAGATATCGCTAATGAACTTAGTGAGGAGATTGAGGAAATCATTGGCAATGAAATCATGCTGGTTAATAAAGAATCGCAGGGAGTGTCTTTTTCAAAAGCTACAATCTACTCAGTCACACCTGGTAGCAGCGAAATGGCTGTCTTGATTGATTTGGAACCTGAAAATCCTGATGAATATGCGAAATACTTGGATGCTCATAGAGGTATAGGAGGTCATATTAGTGCATTCCTATTTTATTCCTTTAGTTCTGATGCTGGAGTTATGGACATCGGCGTGATAAGCTGCCATTCTCCATCGGAGATTCGTGCATTGTTAAGGGTACGGCACAACCGCGTTGGCATGTGGAAAGATTTCAAATGTATGGATATGATAAGTTCACAAGAATATGAAAAATTAGATAAGATACGTAGACAGCGTTAGCATAGATAAGATGTAAATCAATAAACTAAAAATAACCTAAGTCGAAAAATATGAAGAAAACTCTTTTGACATCAGCATTGTTCCTAATGACAGGATTATTTAATGCAATTTGGGCACAGATAGAATATTTTGACCCAATCCTTAGCGAAACGGCACGTGATGGGCATATCATCTATGACCGCCACTTTGCTCTTAATAGAACGGACTTGCAAAGGATGAATCTGAAAGGTAAGATAAAAGAAATAGTAGAAGATCACGACCTGAGAGGAGGTTTGACAGGTGGTATCTGGTCAGACACTATTAAGTTTAACAAAACAGGATTGTTCTCTGAGATTGTCAAACCTAAGAAAGACGAGTTCAATCCAGATAGAAAATACAAAAATACTATATATGGTTATGCTTATAAGGATGGAGACTTACAGAATTCATATAAGGCAGAGGATCATGAGATGGAGAATGGAATTGAATATCGAGTAGACATTATTAATTTTGAATACGTTGGACGCAATCAGCCTTTAAAAGAAACGCATAAGCATTATGTATATAAAAATAAAAAATACGTATTAGATAGTTATCAACCAACTTCGAGTGATTGGAAATACACCTATAATATCGATCAGCAGATAGTCTCTGGAACAACACGTGATGGAAGTGATATCGTATATTATAATAAGAAAGGACTGCTTGCCGATTGGGAATATGATGGCAGTGAACTGAAACCTACCCATTTTATCTATGACGCTAATGACCTTATGGTTTCCATATCACGTTTTGAACTAGAAGAAGAGTTCGATGAAGCGAACTACCAGATTACCCGCAATCAACAAGGTGACATCATAAAGGTTGTCTATCGACTCTATCGCACCAATAGTAAAGGTGTCCGCACGAAGCCACAACAGCCTCTCTCTACAGAGACTTATAATGTGATTTATACGTATGATTCTATGAATAATTGGACCAAGGCAATAGTAAAAAAGACATATAGAGGCCGTACAAGTACGTTCTATACGATAACAAGGTCTTTTACTTATTATTCTGCAGAATAGCATAATTGTAAAAAAAAACAAGAGATTTATGAAGTATTTATTAATGTTTGCCATGATGCTTGTCAATATCAGTGGAATGGCGCAAAATGGTAATAGAACTGAGAATGTGAAAAATCCCATTGTGGGCAGTTGGTGGTATGAGCAGACATGGACATTGGAATTATCGTTAACTGCTGACGCTAAAAAAGGTAGCAATGCCCAAAGACAGAACGACGTATGTCATGGTGCACTTACGGTGTATGAAGAATTCGAATTCTATATGACACTATCTCTAAAACTTAAACAGAAGGTAAACGATATGGAAGCTGTATATAGTGCTACAGGTACAAATGCATATGATAAACCAGTCAAAGGTACTATCCGTATTAAGAAAGTTGGAAAACGCGTTGTTTTGACGGGAACAAATTCCGCAGGTAAGAAATGGCCCTTCAGTGGGCTGACTTTGGAAGTGAGCCAATAGTAATAACTTATTTATTAACACTAAAATGTATACGAAAATGAGAAAACTTTATTTATTCTTTTTTGTTGCTCTATTATCAGGTTTTGCAATAGAGGGTTACGCACAAGGTAAGGCTCCTTGGACAATAACCAAGCAGTGGATAACAGCGGAGGAATCTGAGAATGGTCCGTATGTTGAAGCATGGATATTTGGCAAGAAAGCCAAAGGCAGGTGTGATGAAGAGCCAGGAACGATCTGCAATGGTGGCGTAAGTATTTCGTATAATGACAAAGTCACAACATATGTCGTACTAAACTATGCAGGTAAAAACGCTAAAGGCCATATTTACAATGCAACCTACAAGCAGAAAGGCAGGACTCCCGTAACTGGCAAATTGTTGATTCGAGTTAAAGGAAGCATTGAGAGCGGTCCATCCATTCATATTTCCGCTATGGATGGTACGTTAGAAGGCTGCGATGTTGACGGTATTACACTCATTGGCACCCCCACCGCTATGGATGAATAGAGATATTTTGATCCAAATGAAAAAGACTGTGGACGTACGAATTCTTGATAATTTGGAGCGAAACTTGGCGAATTCACCACAATAAAGCATGACAGGGGACGTCCCTGAAGTGAACCCCAAAGTTTGGACAGATTAAACACTATTGCTCATTAGTAATCACCCTGTTATATGGAGAAAAAACGGGATTCGGGCGATAGAGGTACCTATCGGGACAATATCTGAAAACTCCATAAAATTTGGAAAGGGCCCTGCAACTTTCATGGATTCCAGGAGCTTTGAAATACGCTACGATTTTTGAAAAATACTCCATGACTTTTGAAAAATTCTCATGGAGTATTTTTCAAAAATCGTGCTCCTTTTGGGCATAGGTAACTTATATACTATACAAACAAATCATCCATTGTTACTACCCGCTGGAAGACACCACTATACTCGTTATATTTCAATCCGTATGTGGTGACTAAGGCAGGATGGACTTTCTCTCGCTTGGCAATCTGTTCCGTAAGCAGTTTCTCACGGGTGTTGAGCTTCTGGAAATAGGCCTTGTCGACAGAGAATTCCTCACCATAGAACTTCATCTCGCACATATTCACAATATGGTCGGCACGTTCTATGATTAAGTCAATCTGTGCCCCCTCTTTCTCATCATCTCCCCGAAGTGCCCATGACGACTGTTTCGTATTGACACCTTGGATTCCCAAAGCCTGCTTAATCTGGCTGATATGTTTGAGGCAAATCTCCTCGAATGCAAATCCACGCCAACTGACAATACTTTGTGAAGTGTGACTCTCCTGCCAGAAACTGGTGGAATAGCTGCTGTTATCGGGCACATAACGAAGATAGAAGATGCAGAACGGGTCTGACAGTTTGTAATACTCCTCCCGTTTGCTGTGCCCGAATGGTACGTATTTCAGGACAAAGTCACTTCCAATAAGGGCCTTCAGCATGTTTGTCAAAGTGCCTCCTTGAGTAATGCCGGTCTTCTTGGCTATCTCCTCCCGGGGGAATCCAGAACGTCTTGTACTGAGGAGCTTAACAATTCGTTTCATTTCTTCTGGCCTCGAAAATACTGATGCAAATAGACGGTCGTACTCATCGTATAACTTAGCCCCCTTTACAAAGAACAGATTGTCTATATTCTGCGGAAGACTCTGTCCACGTTGGAAATAATCGAGATAATATGGGATTCCGCCGACTGCCATATAACTCTGCACTATATCATACCGTGATAACTTGATGTTTTTATTCTCGAAGAAATCCTCGCACTCTTTCAATGTAAATGGCGACAGCTTCATTTCACAGGTTAGCCTTCCGTAGAGTCCGCCATAATTGTTTATTAGATTATCAAGCATCCATGAGGTTGCCGAGCCACAAACAACCAGCATGAAATTATGGCGATGACACCCCCAGCCATTCCAAAATGATTCCAACCCAGTGATGAATCCGGAACGTGGAGTATCCATCCACGGCAGTTCGTCAAGAAAAACTACCTGACGGGAACCGTCATCTATACTCTGTAAGTGCATCTCCAGCATAAAGAAAGCCTCTAACCACGATGTAGGGCATTTACTCTTCTTCATGCCGTGACTTAGCAATGAATAATAGAAGCTCTTCAGTTGCTCCTTCATCAGGTTTTTCTTTTGTTTGTTATCGACAGGGGAAAGTCCTGCATGACGGAACGTGATTTGTCCAGCAAGAGCCTGATCTATTAGGAAAGTCTTACCGACTCTTCTTCTCCCATATACAGCAATAAATTGAGCCCTATCGCTTGAGTATCGCTCTTGCAATTCCCTTATTTCTGCCTCTCTACCTACAATACCTTTCATAAAAAATGTCGTTTTATTCAGCCGCGAAATTAACAATTTTATATTTCATAGCCAAATAAAAAGTGTTTTTTGTGGTAAAACTTAACTTAACATAACACTTGGACGACCAAAAACAAACATATCTCCGTTTCCCAATCGTTATCAGTGTGGGTTGCCGAACGGGGCCGGTTCGGGGGCAAAAAGTGGGGGGTGGACGGCACGGGGACTTGTTTGTCTTAAGAGGCTGATTTTGCCGTTTTTGCCTGATTTTCGTGTATAAGAAGGTTAAAT
>Ga0310696_10007501_pt1 | contig 12795 bp, 12 predicted proteins | sample AusTroGonzalo_MG_4_FD_203885 | JGI IMG/M metagenome (GOLD analysis project Ga0310696, IMG submission 203885) | Bovine rumen microbial communities from tropical cattle in Woodstock, Queensland, Australia - Gonzalo_02 (v2) (version 2) | ecosystem: Host-associated > Mammals > Digestive system >... | reverse complement strand
TCGTCCCCTTTTTTGACAATTCCCTCCGGCGCATCCCTCTACCCAACGTTCTGTGCCGTCAGAAGACCTAGCCCAGGCAATAAAGCACGGTGACCTGGGTTTAGAGGGCGAAATTGTGCTTTAGACGTGTTTTGGGACGTCGCTAAAGCACGATGACCTGGGTTCGGTGGCCGAAAGTGTGCTTTAATCTACCACAAATCCGTTGTGGGGTGCTGGGGCCCTTATCCCTGGCGCTGGTTTACCCTGTAAATGGCGCAGGCTCCATTTTAGCCTGGGAGCTAGCGCCACTGTAGGCCACAGAATGCAGATTCCCGTGGCAGGCTCCGGCCCTGTTTTGGAACTTGCCCCGTTCAGAGAGGGAGCTAATACCACATAAAAAACAGCAACCCCGGAAAGAGGTTGCTGCTTGAATAAATAGCAATGATTGGCTATTTTGAGAAGACGATTGCTAAGAGTGATACTTAACGTAAATCTGTGTGATATTTACCTGACCATTGGTGGCATCACCAGTATTGCCAACGGTGAACGTGATGCTGTTGGCATTAACAGTGACCTCCTCTGCAGAGGCAACGGCCGCATCTCCGTTTTTCAGTACGCCGTTATTCTTATTTGCATAAGTAATAGCTACGGAATCAATAGTAATACCAGCTGCACCGGAAATAGTAATCGTAGGATTCTCGTTCTGATAAGTTCTCCACTGCTGGCCACTGGTATAGTATTTACCAGAATTAGAGCCACCAGTTATTGTGGCAGTTATATTACTATCAATATTGGCCGAGGAATACTGGGTTCCATTTACCCAGCTATTTGCAGTGGCGTAGGTTTCAATAACAACAGTTACTTCGAAAGATCCGGCGGCAGTAGCCTTTGCCTGCGTGCAGTTAACGGTCTGTGTAAGAGAACCGTCATCCTTGTGGGTAATGGTCAGGGTCAGTTGATTGGCATCGGTGGTGCTTTCATTGGCAGCCTTGGGAGTAACCGTGATGGTGCCGGATCCGTTGTCGGAGATGGTAAAGTTGGTATCCGTAGTGGGGGTAACGGTATATCCGCTTGCGCCATCATTCAATGTTACGGTCACGGTCTTGGCGTCAGTTTCGGAAGCAGCCCAGCTGAGAGAAGTGGGAGAAACTTCCAATGTCTTGGTAACACTGGCCTTGAAGTTGATATTCTTGATTTCCCAGCGGCCTTCGGATTTAGGATCATGAGTGCTCAGGAATTTGAAGCGGAACTGTAACAGATGACCGCAGTATGCAGACAGGTCTACCGATGTGGAAACGAAGGAGTCGTTTCCATTGGAAGAATAATCAGGAATGGCAACAGCTGTCCAGGCTCCCTCGTCGGCTTTCACCTGGAGAGTGGCCTGCTCCTTGGCAGTTTCTACGTTGGCGAAGTACCTTATATTATGTTCAAAGTCAAGGAAGGCAGCAGTTTCACCGGTCAAATCAAACACGGGAGATACGAGATAAGCCTCGATGTCACTCTCTGCTTTGTACGCATTTGCGGTAATACCATAAGAATTGTCTTTCCAAACAGCCTCCAATCCACCCTTTTTGACATTTTCAATAGTGAAATCAGTATGTCCGCTTATAAGCGTGTTTTCATAAGGTAAAGTCTTGGGAACAATTGGATCGGGACCGGTGTATTCAACATTGACCGTCTTAATTTTACCTTCGGCAAAGGAAACAGTACTTGATACATTGAAGGACTTGGTGCACTCTTCGTTGATGATAACGCTGAGGGTTCCTTCTGCGGTGCTGAAGGGCTTGATGGGAATGTAGAAATCGGCGGAAGCATCTTTGGCGATGGCAGCACCTTCACTGACATTCAGGGTGGCAGTCTTGCTGGCGCCGCTGGCATCGGAGAATACGGCGTTCTCGCCCACAAAATTGACGTAGAAATTGCCGACGATATTGACGGGAGCGGTGAAGCTGACTGCAGTAACAGTAAGAGGATCATCCGTCTTATTGGTAACATGTACACGAACAACCGCATTTGCCTGCTTCAGGGTAATGGTGGGTTTGGCATCCTTGGCCACGTTCAAAGCCCTGCCGTAAAGCAGCATTCCCTTACCGGCCAGGTGGGCCTTGCTGCTGTTACCGGCCTGTGTCTGGTTGTTGGACAGTGCTGAATAGCCGGAAGTCTTGTCTCCAGGGGTTTTGATATGGCTGTCGTACGGATAATGGACATACCAGTCATAAGCATCGGCCGTGAGGGCTCCATCCTGGAGAGTTCCGGTAAACTTGGTGCCGGAATCGAAGGTGAACTCGTCGTTCTTGCCGTAAGAGGTGCTTCCAGCTTCGGCGTGGAAAATGTTCAGGTTGTCGCCTGCGGCCCAGTTGATGGTAACGCCGTCAGCAGTGGTGGTCTTGGTGTCTACGCCAACAGTGAGTTCAAAGGGAACACCCTTTTGCTCGGCGGGTTCATTGGTAACCTTTTCCTTGGCGCAGTTGGTGAGGGTAAGAGTAGCAGTGAGCATCAAACCCAGAACAAGATAATTCTTTTTCATAAAGCAAGTTGGGTTTGATGTTAAAGGATAGAAACAAAATCGATCTCGCCGAGGCCATCATCTTCGAAACCGCCAATGGAGAAATCGCCGCTCTGGCAAACTACGCCCTCGGTCTGGAGAACAAGGACATCCACTTCGGGAGTGGTGTAAAGCTGTTTTTTAGTCATAAGGATATTGGTTTTGTGTTTAATGTTATTCATGGTCCACAAGTGACAAATTTACTCAATATCTTTGAAAAAGGCAATGCGTTTTAGGAACTTTTTTCATACTTTTGTCCTATGAAAAAACTTGCCCTTCTCTTTATGGCCCTTGCGGCGGCCTCGGCATCGGCCTTGGCGCAGCCGCGGCTTACCGTCCGTGAATTCCTGAAACTGTCCCCCTCGGACACCACCAGCTACCTGGTTTCGGGCGTGGTGGAGCGGGTGCGCAGCAGTACCAGCGGCAGCTTTTACCTGAAGGATGCCACTGGCACCCTCCTGGTGTACGGACTGTCGGATCCTGCTCGGCCCAAGGTGAACTTCGGCCAGCTGGACATTGTGAAAGGAGACACCCTCACAGTCCTGGGCCGATTCACCATCTACGGAGGTAACACGCTGGAAATGAAGGATGGACGCCTGGTTTCCAAGGCCGATGGCCCGGACCACAACCTCTCCTTCTACGACCGCCTGGACCGGAAGCCCGTCTTCAAGGGGAAAGAAGGAAAGGAAGGCCTGGAAGCCTTCAAGATGTGGGTGCAGGGTAAGCTGAAACCCCAGCAGGAGCAGGGTACGGTGATGGTGCGCTTTGTGGTGGGACGCAACGGCGGTGTGCAGGAGGTGCAGGTAACCAAGGGCGTCTCTCCCGCCCTCAATGCCGAAGCCGAGCGTGTGGTGAAGAGCTCACCCAAGTGGAAGCCCGCCATCAGCGACGGCCAGCCTGTAAGGATTACCTACACCATACCGGTGGTGTTCTGAGGGCTTTTGTAATTCTTATGATTATTTCGTAAGTTTGTAAAGACAATTAGAATATAGATAACAATGGATAACAACCAACAGCCCAAACAGCCGCAGCTCCAGTTGGAGCTCAATCCCCAGGTTACCAAAACCTCTTACAGCAACCTGGCCATCATCTCGCACTCCCGCAGCGAGTTCATCATTGATTTTGCCGCCACCCTGCCGGGCCTGCCCAAGGCCCTGATCGGGGACCGCATCATCATGACGCCGGAACACGCCAAGCGCCTGATGAACGCCCTGTTCGACAACATTTCCAAGTACGAGGCCCAGCACGGGGTCATCGACCTGAGCGGCGGCAAGGGCCCTCAGCCCGGCACCACCTTCAATCTGGGAGACTTCGGCCCGTTAGGCGGCGGCAACAAATCCTAGAGATAATAAGACAAAAAGATGAACGTTCCCCGGGGGCATCGGCCTTTTCTTAGCCCTCGGGGAACGTTCGCTTTTTGTCCTTCTGTTTATTGGATGTTGTAGATCTTATCCAGCACGGATCCGTCGCGGTTCATCACGACGCCTACCACTTTGTCGCCGAAAGGCAGCGGGTCGGGCGTGCCGATGATGGAGGTAGCCTTGGCTGCCAAATCCTTGATATCCACCACCTTGAGGCCGGCGGTGAGCAGGCGCTCGCGGATTTCCGGACGCAGCGGGTTCACGGCGATACCGTATTCCGTCACCACCACATCCACGCTCTTGCCGGGGGTGATGAGGGTGGTCACCTTGGGCACCACGCAGGGGATGCGGCCGCGCAGCAGCGGGCACACGATGATGGAAAGGGCGCTGTCGGCAGCGGTGTCCTGGTGGCCGCCGATGGCACCGCGGATGATGCCGTCACTGCCCACCAGCACGTTCACATTGAAGTCGGTATCCACCTCCAGGGCGCTGAGGATGACGATGTCCAGTGCGTGGGTGGCCGATCCCAGATGCTGGCCGGAGGCGTATTCCACGGCCGATACTTCCCGGTGCGACGGGTCTTCCATAATGGACTGCGCCGCCACTTTGTCGAAGGACTGCACATCGATGAGCTTGCCGATGAGACCCTCCTGGTGCAGTTTCACCATGTGAGCGGTAATGCCGCCCAGGGCGAAGGACGCCTTGATGCCGCGGTTGATCATCTCTTCCCGGATGTACTTGACGGCGGCCAGGGAGGCACCGCCTGTGCCGGTCTGGATGCTAAAGCCATCCTGGAAGTAACCACTGTTAATAATCACTTTTGCAGCTTGTTTGGCAAGCAGGATATCGCGCGGATTCTTGGAGTCACGGATGGCGCCGGCGGCAATCTTGGAGCTGTCTCCCACACTGTCCACCACCACCACGGATTCTACGTCGGCGGCCGAAATGGACTGTGGCATGTTGGGATAGGCCACCAGGTCGTCGGTGAGCACCACCACGTGTTTGGCATAGCGGGCGTCGGGCAGGGCGTACCCCAGGGATCCGCAGATGCTCTTGGCGTTCTGGGAGCGGGAGAAGCCGCAGGCGTTGCCCAGTTCATCGGCCGATGAAGCCCCCAGGAAGGCCACGTCAATCTTCAGTTCCCCATTGGCGATGGCGCTGCCGCGGCCGCCGTGGGAACGGAAAACTACGGGTTCGGCCAGCAAACCGTGGGAAATGGCATCGGCCAGGGCGCCGCGAAGGCCGGAAGTGCTGATTCCGGTGATGACGCCGTTTTTGATATGGTCGATGAGCGGGGCATGCACGTCCGAGAGGCTGGATGCCGCCAGTTTGAGGTCCTTGAAGCCCATCTGGGCCAGTTTGTCAACGACCATGTTCACCACCTTGTCTCCTCCGCGGAAATGATGGTGGAAGGAGATGGTCATCCCATCCTTCAGGCCGGAACGCACAATGGCTTCTTCCAGGCTGACTACTTTCGAGTTTCTCATAGCGCTTCCTCCTCACTGATTACACCGGCGGCCACGGCCAGGGCGATGGTTCGCTCGGCCCTCAGGACTACCGGACGGTCTACCATTTTACCGTTCACGGCGATGACGCCGCTGCCCTTGGCCTGGGCCTCCTTGATGGCGGCTACTACGGCGCGGGCCTTGTTGATTTCCTTCTCGGTGGGCGTAAATACTTCATTTACAACCTCTATCTGACGCGGGTTGATGATGGATTTACCGTCGAAGCCCAGCGTCTTGATGAGTTCGACCTCCTTGCGGAAGGTCTCCATGTCGTCCAGGTTGGAGTACACGGTGTCGAAGCAGGCGATGCCGGCGGCGCGGGCGGCCACCACAATCTGTTCGCGGGCCAGGAGCAGCTCGGCGCCGCCCGGCGTGCGGTTGGTCTTCAGGTTGGCCGAATAGTCCTCGGCTCCCAGTGCGATGCCCATCATGCGGGGCGAGGCCGTGGCGATGGCATAGGCATTCACGATGCCCAGGGCGCTCTCGATGGCGGCCATGATCCGGGTCTCCCCTTCCCGGCCGATTTCTTTCTCCACCTTGATGATCTCGGCCTCCAGCTCGCGGACTTCATCGGCCGTTTCCGTCTTGGGCATGCGGATGACCTGCACGCCGGCTTTTACAACGGCTTCCACGTCCTTCTTGCCGTACGGAGTGTTCAGCGGATTGATGCGCACCACCATCTCCGTGCCGCCGAAGTCAATGGATTTCAGCGCATTGTGCACCAGCAAGCGGGCGGCGTCTTTCTCGGCCATGGTTACGGAATCCTCCAGGTCCAGCATAATGCTGTCGGGGCCGTAGATGTGGGCGTCGGCCATCATTCCCGGGTTGTTGCCGGGAACGAACATCATGGTTCTCCTTAGTCTTTCCATACGTCTTTTCCCGTTGCACGGACCGCCGCCGCTGTGACGCGGGCCCGAATTGTACAATCCAACGCACCCTTGTCAATGGCCTCCACATGGGCGTCCTTGATGCCCAGGCCCTGCAGGGTGTCTGTTATCACGGCCTTGATTTGCCGGCCGAACTGCGCGGCCACGGAGCTCTGCAGTTCCACCTGCAGCCCTTCCCCGGGGCCGATGGTGACCATGATGTCACCGCTTTCCAATGTTCCAGCTACTGCTTGATTCATAGTTTATTATCTTTGCATTTCAGGTATGTGTTTTCAAACCTGTGCCACCCTCGGCAACATAAAACACATACCTGAAATGCCATTATCCTTGGTGAGCTGGACGGAGTAAGTCCAGCACTACTTTTACGGGGTTGAAGGTTTCGATGGGAACTTCCACGAAGAGAGTGTTCCAGTCGCTCATGGCGCCGTTCCACAGACCGGGGAGTTCCAGGGCTTTCAGTTCCCGGCCTTCGTAACTCTTGGAGCTCATGAAGCCGGCATCCGGGTCTACGTACTTGAGCAGGTCGAAGTGCTCTCCCTTATAATTATACAGGCAGCATACCAGGTCTACCGGGTTGAAGTGCGTGGCGTGGGACATGGCTTCCATAGCGCCGGCATCGGCCTTGTTAATCTGCACGCTTTCAAGGATTTGCAGGCTGGTGGAGCCATCCTTTCCGGCAATGACGTAAGGGCCGCCGCCGGGTTCTCCCTCGTTTTTCACCATGCCGCAGGCGCGGATGGGACGGTTGAGCTTGGCGCGGAGCATTTCCACACGCTCGGCCTCATTGCGGGCCAGCGGAAGCTGGATGCACAGCTCCTTGTCCAGGAAATTCTCAATCTCGTTGCACAGCTGTACGGAAGGGTTCTCGTCCAGTTGTTTCAGGTAGCCGAAAACTTTATCCCTCAACTCCAGGGCCACGCCCATGAGCACCTGCTTGTATTGTGCGGTGACGGGCAGCAGTTTTTCATGTGCCACGTTGTCAATGTTCTTGATGCTCACCAGTTCGTCCTGCACCTTGTTCAGGTTGTAGATGAGGGCGCCGTGGCCGGCCGGGCGGAACAGCAGGCTGCCATCGGCCTTGCGGAAAGGCTTGTTCTCCATGTCCACCGCAATGGTGTCGGTGGCTTTGTCCTGGAAGGTGAAAGTGATGTTGTACTTGACGCCGTAGCGTTTTTCATATTCGGCCTTGATGCTGCCGATGGCCTCCTCGAACAGCGCCTTGTGCTCCGGGGAGATGGTGACGGTGAGGTTGCAAGTGCCGTCGGCATTCTTCATGTATTCCTGGGCTTCCACCAGGTGCTCGGCGATGGCCGTGCGCACTTCGGCGGGATAACGGTGGAACTTGAGCACACCCTTGGGCTTGCTGCCATAGGCCAGGCCGGGTTCCTTGAGCAGGGCCTTCAGGGCTTTCTGCCGATATTCCTTGCTGTCCTCGGGCTCACCGAAGAGTTCGGGGGTGTAGAAGGCGAAGTCCTTGATGCGGGCGGCCAGTTTGGCGCCGGGGGCATCGGCCGGAAGGTCCTCTCCCGCCTCCAGCTTCTCCAGGCCGCCGAACATGTCCTTAAACATGCGGGATGCGGCTCCAGAGGCCGGAACGAACTTGCTCTTGCCCTTGATTTCGGCCTTCTTGTAATAGGCGACGGCTGCCTCCACGGCCTTGGCGTCCAGCACCTTGATGCCGCGCTCCGGGGTGGCGGGCCCCACGATTTTCATCCAGGGGAAGCCGTTTTTGAATTGCTCAATCTGGTCTTTAACCTGGCGCAGGGTTGCGCCGCGTTCCTCAATCTGCTGAGTGTCTTTCTGGTTGAACATGGTTATCAGTTTTTTGTGGTTTGTCAGGCGATGTAGAATTCACGGCGGTAATTGTATTCGCTGCGCAGCTTCTCAAAGCTGTCCGGGCTGCTGCGGAACAGGAAATCGTCCGTGAAAATGGGATAATTGTACTGCAGGATGGCGGCAATCTCCCCCTGCGTTTTATTCTTGAGGTCAATGGCCACGGGTTTGAGGCTTTCGTCCTCCGTAACGGGCCGGAAATTCTTGAGCTCCTCTATGCCGAAGTGGCACGCCAGGGCCTGCACGGCCTGCGCGGTGCCGTTCTGCTTTCCCTGGTAGGAATAGCCGGCGATATGCGGAGTGGCAATGTCGCACAGCTCGATGAGGTTCACGTTGGGGGTGGGCTCGTTGCACCAGGTATCCAGCACCAGGGCGCCCAGTTTGGGGCGGGCATGGATGAGGGCGGCCTCGTCCACTACTTCCCCGCGGGATGCGTTGATGAAAATGGCCCCCGGCTGCATGGCCTCGAAGAAATCGTGGTTGGCCATCATGCGCGTGGTCTCGTCCAGCGGCACGTGCATGGTGACGATGGTGGATTTATGCAGGAGTTCCTCCAGCGGGATAAAGTTTTCGGGTCCTTCCCTCAGGGCCCTGGGAGGGTCGTTCAGGAGCACGTTGAAGCCCAGGCTGCGGGCCATGGCCTCTACTTTCTTGCCCACGTTTCCCACGCCGATGATGCCGATGGTGGCTTCGTCCAGCTTGATGGCGCGGCGGCTGGCGATGCCGTACAGGGCCGAGAAGACATAATCGGCCACTCCCCCCGAATTGCAGCCCTCGGCATTCTGGACGTCGATTCCGTGCGCGGCGCACCACGGCAGGTCGATGTGGTCCATTCCGATGGTGGCGCTGGCAATCAGCTGTACCTTGGTGCCGGAAAGGGTTTCCTCGTTGCACTTGGTGCGCGTGCGGATGATGATGGCGTCGGCATCTGTCATGGCATTATGGTCTATGGACCGTCCATCCATGTACACCACCTCTGCATAAGGCTCCAGAACGCCCTTTAGAAAGGGGATATTGGTATCTGCTACAATTTTCATTGTCAGGTTTTCAGTACGTCTTACAAATATAATAAAAAGTACGGCATTCTGTATCTGTTATCGCGAGTCCAGAAAAAAAATGTAAAAAACTTTGCAGATTCAAAAAATTGAATTACCTTTGCAATCCCAAACGGGAAAACACGGGGTATTAGCTCAGTTGGTAGAGCGTTTGAATGGCATTCAAAAGGTCAGGAGTTCGATTCTCCTATGCTCCACGGAAAACCGCCTTCTACACACGTAGGAGGCGGTTTGCTATTAAAAGTTGGCTACATATTGGCTACATTTTGATGGCTGGATGTAAAAGGCCCGGAGGCGCTCTCACAGCGTTTTTCCGGGCCAAAGCATTTTTAAAGTACAGCGTTTGGCTGCAACTTCAAAGGCAAAGGTACAAAAGTTTTCCCTTCCCGACAATTTTGACTATCTTTGGTCTGCCGACCTGCAAACCTAAAACCTTGTCCTATGAAAATCTTGATTGACAACGGACACGGCCAAGAAACTGCAGGAAAGCGCTCCCCTGACGGCCGTCTCCTTGAATGGTCCTACAACCGCGAAATTGCAAGCCGCGTTGTGGCCGCCCTCCAATCCGAACACTTCTACGCTTCCCTGCTGGTCCCGGAAGACGAAGACATTTCTCTGGCTGAGCGCTGCAAGAGAGTTAACCGTGTTTGCTCCGAGCTGGGCCGCCGGAACGTCTGTCTCATTTCCATCCACGTGAATGCTGCCGGTAGAGGCGACAAATGGTACAACGCCACCGGCTGGTGCTGCTACACGAGCAAAGGCCAGACGGAAGGAGACAAGCTGGCCAACTGTCTTTGTGCCGCCGCCCTCCAGATCCTGCCCGGTCATCGGATGCGCTTCGATTACAGCGACGGAGATCCTGACCAGGAAGCCAACTTCACCATCCTCCACAAAACCGCCTGCGCAGCCTGCCTGACAGAGAACGGCTTCATGGACTGCAAAGAATCCCTGGAATTCCTGCTCACCGACGAAGGTAAGCAAGCGATTGTGGACCTCCACGTCCAGGGCATCAAGGAATACGTGAAACTTTGCAGCGCGGACTGAGATAGTTCCCGACATCCGACGCGGTTGGCCACGACGTATGCACTGGCGCGTTCCCGGGACGCCCCCGGGTGGTTCCCCTGTCGATACCCCTTCTGGACAGATTGCTTACCTTAGTATATTATGATGACAACCATACATACAAAGGAGCAACTGAAACTTGCTTTAAGCAGCAGTGAAAAGCATGCACGGTCTTGTGCAATCAGGGACTATAATTTCGGTTCGTTGTTAGCTGAACAGGTAATGCCCGGTTTTTTTGCCATTTCGGTATCTGAGAAGATGGTGAAAAAGGCTGTTCAAGTTCTTTCTGTCTTCCTCGAGAGAATGCTTCAAGCAGGCTTATCACTCACGCTAAACGGATCTCATAGCTACCATGGGCCATCCTCCGCCATAATTATGGATGAAGATGAATTCCCATTCAGGATAAGGGAAAAGCTGGAATTCACTACCACACGCGACAGTTTTGGAATATCCCGAACATCAAAGACGTCCGGAGTCTTAGTACTTGAATTGCACCGCGGCTCCCAGAACAAGCCTTCGAGAACAATTACCATCACTGACGATAAGGCATTGCTCGCCTGGGCAGACGACATGGTCTCTTACATGAAGAAAATCGTTGAGGAGGACAAAGCCTGGCGCATAGCATATGAGCCCATCCGGAAACAAAAGGAGGAAGAAGAACGTCTCCGCCAAGAAAAGATACGTCTCCTACAGGAAAGAGCCCAGAGGGCCAAGTCAATTCTGGAAGACATCCGTCTTTTCGAAAGGGCTGAGCTGATGAGAAAGTATTGCGACATCGCCGAGCAGCGCACCAACTCAGAAGACTATAAGCAAACTCTTGACATAGCCCGTAGCGTGGCCGACTGGATTGATCCGACAAAGGATTATATTGACGAGACCCTTGCATCGCGATACGAAGTGTCAGACTTTATGTAGCAGAAGCCTCCAAAGAGGGATTATTGTTAAATTTTTGCCTTAAATGGTGGTAAGTTACCACCTTTTTGCTATATTTGCGAAAAATTACGCCTATGAATTGGAATGAGATATACGATGCTTGGTGCGCTTTGCAGCCACTGTCAGAAAGGGACAGAGACCGTCTGAGTCGTAAGTTTACGGTTGAGTTCAACTACAACAGCAACCATATCGAGGGCAATACGCTGACGTATGGACAGACGGAACTCCTGCTGCTTTTCGGCAAGGTGGTCGGTGAAGCCGAGATGAAGGACTTTGAGGAAATGAAGGCCAGCAACGTCGGGCTCTTGATGATGAAGGAACAGTCTTCCCTGAATGACACTCCTCTTACCCAGACTTTCATCCGCCAGTTGCATCAGACGCTGCTGCGGGAGGATTATACTGTCTATCGTAACCTTCCTGACGGGACGGTTACCAGCTATGTCATTCACGCAGGCCGATACAAGACTCGCCCTAACAGCGTAATCACCCGCTATGGCGACCGTTTTGAATATGCGGCTCCGGAGGAAACAACGGCACTGATGACAGACCTCGTAGACTGGTACAACCAGGCCGAAGAATCCGGCGAGTATAGCCCCATTGAACTGGCTGCACTTTTCCATTATCGCTATATCCGCATCCATCCTTTCGAGGACGGCAACGGACGCATTGCTCGTCTGCTGGTCAACTTCATCCTGGCCAGGCACAATTATCCGATGGTGGTTGTCCGCAGCCGGAAGAAGAAGGAATATCTAGAGGCGCTTCATCAGTCCGATCTGGTTGTCGGTCCCGTGCCGAGCGATGGCTCTCACGCCAGTCTGCGCGATGCGCGTCACTTCGTGAACTGGTTTAAGAAGATGGTCACTGAGGAGGTCAAGAATGACATTGACTTTATCCAGACCCGCGATCCGAATGTCTGGTGGTATGACGGTCAGCGCATAGTTTTCCGTAGCGCCAACTCCGGAAGGATCTTGAATCTGCTGATGACCGAATCCGGTATCACCATTGCCGCATTGGCTCAGAAGATTGGCATCAATACGTCTGCGATTCAGAAGCATCTGAAGTCTATGACCGATAAGGGATACATAGCCCGCCGAGAAAAAGATGGACAATGGGATGTGTTTATCATCCCCTCCGCTTAGGCATTTACCACCTTTAGAGGTGGTGAGTCACCACCTTTGAATGGTAAACTGAGGACTTGCCAAATAGCAAACTGAAGACCCCTCCGGAGAGTATCCGAAGGGGTCAACTGGTTTAGGTTTCTGTACTGTGGACTACGGCTCACCGCCAGCAGCTGCAGCAGCAGTCCACTTGCACTCCGCCAGCATGGTGCCGGACTTCTCGCCGGTGCTGCTGTTGACGAAGTAGTAGCGGAAGAAGATCTTCGGGGCCGCAGCGCTGGGGGCGCCGTGCTTGGCCACGTAGTCCGCGGTGATGTTGATGGCGGTGTCGTCAGGCTCTTCGACGAGCTTGATGGCCACAGCCTTGCTGTGAGCGCGGGTCACACCGTTGGACTGGCCTTCGGTGGCCTCGATTACCAGGAAGATGCCACCGTTGTCGGTGAGGTCCTGGTCCAGCTTGAAGGTGAAGGTGTCACCCTGGCACACGATGGTGGCGCTGGAAGGGTTCTCGACGCCC
>Ga0310696_10007499_pt1 | contig 12797 bp, 7 predicted proteins | sample AusTroGonzalo_MG_4_FD_203885 | JGI IMG/M metagenome (GOLD analysis project Ga0310696, IMG submission 203885) | Bovine rumen microbial communities from tropical cattle in Woodstock, Queensland, Australia - Gonzalo_02 (v2) (version 2) | ecosystem: Host-associated > Mammals > Digestive system >... | reverse complement strand
ACTGTGACCACGGGCCCGTATGTCATCCGCGACCCGATCATGAGCGTGCGGGCCACCATCAAGCAGAACGGCCGCTGGGACAACGCCATCTACGGGCTCACCTACCGTTCGGGATTCCCCGGTGAACTCAATTTCGACTTTGACGACGGACGTAACACCTTCCCCGGCGGCGCCGAGTTCCGCACCTTCGACATCAGTACCCTCCGATCCAACGCCGACCGCATCGTGGGCATCACCTTCGAACATCATCAGAATCAGGCCTATGTGCTGCAGGACGACGCCCGCCCCTTCGGAGCCTACGAGTCGCGCAACACGCTGAACGGCGCCTGCCTCTACCACAACGCCGACATGCGCAACGATTTCTCGGAGGACTACGTGAACACCCATTTCACCCTCAAGAGCAACTTCCCGTTCCAGGACGGCGACGTGTATGTCTTCGGCCAGCTCACCGACTGGCGCATACTCCCCGAGGCAAAACTCCATTTCAACGAAAACTACAATTACTGGGAAACGGACTTCTTCATCAAACAGGGCCTTTACAATTACCAATATGTATATGTGCCGAAAGGCAAGAACACCATTGATGCCACCTACATCGAGGGAAGCCATTACGAGACCCGGAACCAGTACACCATCCTGCTCTATTTCCACGAGGAGGGCACCTCCTACGACAAGCTCATCGGCGTAGGGCACGTAAAAATGCCGTGACCGAGTGCATCTCGGCATTCCCTTTTCTATAAAAAGCGTATTTTTGCCGCATCAACAAACACAACGTATTTTATATAACACAATAAATATTTTTACATGAAAAAAATCCTCTTGCTCACCCTCATGCTGACCGCCACCCTGTTCTCCTTCGGTCAGGCCAAGAAAATCACCATTGAAGAAATCTGGGACAAATACTATTTTACACCCAGAGGCGTGCCGGGATACACGGCCATGCCCAACAGCGACTACTACACCACGGTCTCGCGGTCCGGCATCGAACGATATAGCTTCGCCACCGGCGAGCAGGTGGACATGATCCTAACCAACGCCGACCTTGAGCGCCTCAGCCACAAGGCAGTCAACATCCGGAACGTCAGCAGCTACACCTTTTCCAACGATGAGAAGAAAGTAGTGCTGGCCGTAGACGAGGAGAGCATCTGGCGCCGCTCCACCCTGGCCTTCTACTATGTTTACGACATTGAAAACAAAACCCTCCAACTGGTGGCCGACACCAACACCAAGCTGCATTTCGCCTTCCTTTCCGAAGACGGACAGAAGGTGCTCTTCGCCCGCGACTGCGACCTCTTCTATCAGGACATGGCCAGCGGCAAAATCACCCAGATTACCCGCGACGGCCAGGAGAACGCCATCTTCAACGGCTATGCCGACTGGGTATATGAGGAGGAACTGGACATGTCGAGTGCCGCTTCGTGGTCGCCCGACGGCAGCAAGATAGCCTTCCTGCGCTTCGACCAGCGCCGCGTGAAGGAGTACAACTTCGCCCTCTATGACAACCTCTACCCCACCGATTTCAAATACAAATACCCGAAAGCCGGTGAAGACAACTCCTTGGTGGATGTCTATATCTACGACCTCGCCACCGCACAGCTCACCAAAGTGGATCTGGGCGACAACAGCAACTGCTATTTCCCGCGCGTCTATTGGCTGCCCAACAGCCAGGATGCCGTCATCCTGAAACTCAACCGCCACCAGAACCAGATCGACTTCATCCGTTACAACACCGTCACCAAGCAGCAGGACATCATATACACCGACAAGAACGACAAATGGTTGGATGTGACCGACAACTACTATTTCCTGCAGGATGGCAAAACAATGATTGTGACCTCCGAACGCGACGGTTTCAACCATATATATAAGGTAACAATGGGTGGGGAAATCCAGCAACTGACCTCCGGAAAATGGGAAGTCAATGAGATCCAATACGTTAACGAAAAGAAAAAACTCATCTACTATCTTTCGAACGAGAGCGGCGTGCTGAATCGCGACCTCTACGTCATCAACTTCGACGGCAAAAAGAAGACGCTGTTGAGCAGTGGCGACGGCTGGAACCAGACCTCATTCAGCCCGAACGGCAACTTCTACCGCAACCAATACTCCAACCTCAACACGCTGCCCATCTATACCATCCGCGATGCCAAGGGCAAGGAGCTGCGCGTACTCAACGACAACAAGCATGTGAAGGAGACCATGGACAAGTACGGTTTCGTGGACCGCGAGATCATCCATTTCACCACGGACGACGGCACCGAATTGTATGGATGGATGATGAAGCCGGCCAACTTCGATCCCAACAAGCGCTACCCGGTGATGATGAACTGCTACGGCGGTCCTGGCCACCAACTGGTGATGAATGCCTACAGCAGTGCTTACGACCTTGCCTTCTACCAGATGCTGGCGCAGCACGGCTACATCAGTGTGTGCGTGGACGGACGTGGATCGGCCACCCGCGGCGACGCCTTCAAAAAGGTGATTTACCAGCAGATGGGCAAGTACGAGGCCATCGACCAGATTGCCACCGCCAACTGGCTGAAGAAGCAATCCTATGTGGATGGCGACCGTATCGGCATCTGGGGCTGGAGCTTCGGCGGCTATCTCTCCGCACTGTCCCTATTCCGCGGCGAAGGAGCTTTCAAGATGGCCATTTCGGTCGCCCCTGTCACCAACTGGCGCTACTACGACAACATCTATACCGAGCGGTTCATGCGCACCCCGCAGGAGAACCCCGACGGCTACGACCTCAACTCGCCCACCACGTATGCCAAGGACCTCAAAGGCAAATACTTGCTCATCCACGGCACCGCCGACGACAACGTGCACTTCCAGAACGCCATGGAGTTGGTGAAGGCGCTGAACGAGGCCGGCGTGGAATACGACCAGTTCTTCTTCCCCAACAAGAACCACTTCATCATGGGCGGAAACACCCGCACATATCTGTACAACAAGTTGGCGAAGTACATTTTGGAGAATTTGTAGCTATGAAAGATGATGTTTAGAGCAATGTACGCTCCAAATCCTTCACCGAAGGCAATTCTGATTTCAGTTCTTCAATCATTTTATTCGTCTGATACTCAGCCACACCAAGTGGTTGTGTCATGCCTCGAAGGGCGTATTCCACCTTTGTATTATTCTTCGAACGACATAGAAGCAGGCCGATAGTGGGATTGTCTTCCGGCATTTTCACCAAATCATCGACGGCAGAGATGTAGTAGTTCAGTTTACTCAAAAATTCTGGTTTAAAATCAACCACCTTCAATTCTATAACCACATAACAATGCAAGCGTGTGTGATACAATGGATATTGCCTACCCAAATAAGAAAAACCTCTACCCATCTCTAAAAGGAACTCTGTTACCCTATTGGCCAGTTGGTTTTCAAGGTCTTGCTCCTGCTTTACCTTCGTCATGTCAAGAAATCCCAAATTATACGGGTCTTTGAAAGCGGCCTTGGCCAGATCACTATTCACTGGAGGCAATGTGGTTGCGAAATTGTTGGGCAAAGCTTTAGCCTTTTTATGGTATTCACTATCAATTTGCATCAGCAAAACATTACGACTCCACCCCTGAATAGCGGCCTCCGTCATATAGAAAGCTCGTAATGCCATATCTTTCACCTTAGCAATCATTGAGATATGGTGATACCATGTGATTTGTGCAAGCGGCACCTGCACAAATGCGCCATCGGCCGACACCGTGAATTTTGCAAATCGCTCTTGCAAAATTGGCATCTCCTGAATTTTTGCAAGTGGCACTTGCAAAAATGGGAAATTCGGATATTCGACAGCAAAACTCTTCATATAACCAAGGTTACGAGACGAATAACCACTATCGTTACCATAGTATTTCTGTAAATCAACCGACAGACGATTAATCACATTGGTTCCCCAACCCTGCTCTCTATGTTTTTGGACAATGTCGTTACCCAACCACCAATAGTGCTGGAGCGTAGCTGCATTCAGTTGCATTACCGCATTTAGTCGTTGACGATCAATTTCTCCAACAAGGCGATGAAACCACAACAGATATTCTTTATCATCAATAAGATTTAACGTTTTGTCAACCATGTTTTTACTATTCATTTCTAATTCATCAGTATTTTCTATTAATCGTTTGCAAAGGTACAACTTTTTCGAATGGGAAAAAGACACATCCAACCCAAGATTCCCGCCAAAATATACGTTTCAATTTATAGAAACCTTTAAAAACCATTACACTTATGAAAAAATCAACCTTGATTATCCTTTTGGTGTCGGTGGTGGTCGCGACCTGGGCGCAGAAGCCCGACAAGAAACTGGCTAAAATAGAAACACAATTCGTAGGTAATTTCGTGGAAGTTCCAGCGGCTCATTACTCAATTATCATCAAAGGAGACACGATGAGGGTGACCATCGCGACGTTCCGCATGCTAGCGACGGAGGTGAGCAACGCATCATACAACCTCTTCCTTAACGACTTGAAAGCAAAAGGACGCATGGCTGACTACGAGAAGGCGAAGATTGACACCTCGAAGGCGATGCCGGACCTGCCGCCCGTTTACTATACGCATCCTGCGTATGCACAGAGCCCTGTGTCATGTGTGAGCTACGAGGGTGCCTTGCTGTTCTGCCAATGGCTGACCGAGAAAATCGGAGGCGGCATTTGGGAATACACCCTACCCTCAGAAGAGCAGTGGAAATACGCAGCCCGCGGAGGCAATTCCCTCCATCATTTTTCCGCATACTCAATGGAATCACCATTTCTCACCAACCATAACGGATGGCCTTTGTACACTTATTTGAGAGTTGGCGACGAGTATATTACCAGAAAAGAGAGCCATCTGGTGGTCTTGGAACGCGAAAAGATATTGGTCAGAAATCCGATAGCAGAAAAAGACAATCCGTTGTACAACCACTGGCATCCTACTCATGTTTTTTCGAATCATCCGAACGAACTCGGGCTGTACAACATGTGCGGCAATGTGGCAGAGATGGTTGATGAGCGGGGCGTCGCGTTCGGCGGCAGCTTCCTCGACCCCGGCTACGACATCCGCATCGACAGCGAGACCCATTACGACGCACCCTCCCCGAAGGTCGGGTTCCGAGTGATAGCGGTGCAACCGTAGAGACGTTGCACGCAACGTCTCTACGGAGAAAATCATCGGTTTTCGATTTACAACCTATGTGAACTGGAAACCCTATTTGTAATGTATTCCGCACCAATTATAAAAATTTATTTCCTATAAGAAACAAAAATATAACTATCGCAATTTTTATTCCCTACAAGAAATAAAAATTGCTATCTTTGCAGCCGATTATAACACAAAGGAAAAATGGAAGTACTTACAAGAAAGCACTATGCGGAAATTGTGGATTCATGGATCGGCAAAGGCAACATCATCGCCTTGGTTGGTGCGCGCCGCGTAGGCAAAAGCTATGTCCTCAAAGATTTCATCCAGCGTCACAAAGACGAGCCGGATGTCAATATAATTTTCATTGACAAAGAAAAAAAAGCGTTCAAGGACATCAAAACCAAAGATGACTTGGATAACTGGATTGAGGCCCACTTTATTCTGGGTAAGCACAACTTTATCCTTATCGACGAAATCCAACAGATAGAACATTTCGAAGAGAGCGTATGCAACTGGTATTCAGAGGATAATACGGATATCATCATTACTGGCAGTAACTCCAAAATGCTTTCCGGTGAGTTGGCTACCTTGATTGCTGGACGACATGTGGAAGTGCGCATCCATCCGCTCACATACTCCGAGTTTATGGAATTTCACAACCTTCCCGATAATGACGAAAGCCTCATGACTTATCTGACCTACGGTGGTCTTCCTGGCCTCAGAAATGTGGGATTTGACAGTGACGAGCAAGTATGGACCTATCTTGCCAGCGTTTTCAACACCATCATGCTCAAGGACATCATTGAGCGGCATGACATCCGGAACATTCCATTCCTGAACAACCTCATCGCTTTTTATGCCGACACCACCGGCAAGCTCACCTCGGCTAATAGCATCGCCAAATATATGAAGTCGCAACAGGAGAATGTGTCAGCCAAACTCATACTGCTCTACAGAGAATTCTATTCCGAAGCTTTCCTATTAGACATTGTCCCTCGTTACGACATTCATGGCAAAAAGATTTTCGAATCCAACGAGAAAATCTATTGGGACGATTTGGGGCTCCGCAATCTCAAAGCAGAAGGCAGTATGGATTCCTATATTGAAAAAGTAATCGAAAACGCCATTTACAAACATCTCCTTTTTTGGGGCTACGAGGTGAAAGTGGGTGTGTTGAATACGGGAGAGGTCGATTTTGTTTGCAGCAAGCCCGGCAAGACCGTTTACATCCAAGCAAGTTACATTATTGCTGAAGAATCCACCCGCAAGCGGGAATTTGGTCCTTTGGAAAAGATTCGCGACAACCACCCCAAATATGTCATCAGCGCAACGCCATTGCTGACATCAAGAAACGAGAATGGGATTACACATCTTTCCCTTAGAAAATTTCTCAAAGAAGGGTTACCTTCTGTTTAACAAAAGACAATTTTAATGAACATCACGAGATAATCCATTTTAAGCTGTTTTTTTCTTATATTTGCACCTCACAAATAAAAAAGACATAACATGCGCAAATCATTACTCTTCACCCTTTTGTTTGCGGCCATTTTCAGCATCGTCCGCGCCGACGGCGGCATGTGGCTGCCCCTTTTCCTGAACTATAACGAGGCTGAAATGCAGTCGCTTGGCTTCAAACTCACCGCCGAGGACGTGTATAGCGTGAACCACCACAGCATGAAGTATGCCGTGATGCTGTTCGGCGGCGGTTGCACCGGCGAGCTCATCTCCTCCCAAGGGTTGGTGCTCACCAACCACCACTGCGGATACTCCTACGTGCAGTCGCACAGCACCATGGAGCAGAACCACCTGCAAAACGGATTCTGGGCCAAGAGCAAAAGCGAAGAGATTCCCATGAAGGGCCTCACCGTCACCTTTTTAGTCTATATGAAAGACGTGACCGAAGAGGTGCTGGAGGCTGTCAACGATGACATTGAAGAAGCCGAGCGGGCCATCATGGTGAAAAACAGCATGGAAAAGGTAATCAAGGAGGCTACCAAAGGCACGCACTACAAGGCCACCATCAAGCCCTTCTACTACGGTAACCAGTACTTCATGTTCGTCACGGAGACCTACAGCGACGTGCGACTGGTGGGCGTGCCGCCAGAGAGCATCGGCAAGTTCGGCGGCGACAGCGACAACTGGATGTGGCCGCGCCACACGGGCGACTTCTCCCTCTGGCGCATCTACACCGACAAGGATGGCAACCCGGCCCAGTATTCGCCCGACAACATCCCGATGAGGCCGAAGAAATACTTCCCCATCTCCATCAAGGGCATTGAAGAGAACGACTTCACCCTGGTGTTCGGCTATCCCGGCTCCACGCAGCAGTTCCTGCTCTCCGATGGCGTGGACGTGGTGGCCAACGTGCAGAACCCCATCGCCATTGACGCACGCACCATCCGCCTCGATGCCATGAAGCGCCAGATGAACCTCGACCCGCGCATCCGCCTCATGTACTCCGCCAAGGCCAACAGCATCTCCAACGGCTGGAAAAAATGGCAGGGCGAAAGCAAGGGCATCCGCGAGTGCAACGTCATCGCCAAGAAACAGGCCCAAGAGGCCGACTTCCAACAATGGGCCAACTCCACCATCGACCGCAAGAAAAAATACGGCAACCTCCTTGATGACATGCACCGCGTGTATGCGCGCTACTCCGAGCACGTCAACGCCAGCACCTTCATCAATGAGTGTATCTTCGGTCCTGAAATCATCGTCAAGGTGCTCCATCCCTATTACCGGCTGCTCGCGTATCCGGCAATGCAAGGCGAGAACGGCACGGTAGAGACCAACCGCGAGAAACTGCTCCAGAGCAACCAGTCGTTCCGCAATAGCTATTGCCCGGCCATCGACAAGGAGGCTTTCGTAGAACTGTTCACCTATTATTTCACCAAAGAGAAAAAAGATCTCATCCCCGCCGAGCTGCACAAATACGTACTAGACGAAGCCACCGTGCGTCAGATGATGACCGACCTCTGGGACAAGCAGGCCACCACCGCGCCCTATCTCACAGACAATGACAAATTCACCGAGTTCGTCAAGAAGGCGAAAACCAGCCAGATAGCGAAGACCGCCAACTCGGAGCTGGCCAAGATTTACCGTGCCGTGTACGACCAATATCTTCAGGTGCGGAACCAGTATTCGGTGGAGCACAGCCAATTGAACGGCTATTACCGCACCTACGTCAAGGCATTGATGGAGAAAGACACCGCCCGCGTGTTCTATCCGGATGCCAACCTGACCCTGCGCGTGACCTACGGCCAAGTGAAAGGCTTCGAGCCCGCCGATGGCGTACAATATAACTATTACACCACCTTGGACGGCATCATCCAGAAAGAGGACCCGGACGTTTATGACTACAAGGTGGATCCGAAGCTGAAGCAGTTGTGGGAGTCGAAAGACTACGGGCGCTACGCCAACAAGAATGGCGAGTTGCCGGTAGCATTCATCGCCAGCAACCACACCACGGGCGGCAACTCGGGCAGTCCGGTCATCAACGGCAACGGAGAGCTCATCGGCACCAATTTCGACCGTGTGTGGGAAGGCACCATGAGCGATATCAACTACGACGTGAGCCGCTGCCGCAACATCAGCCTCGACGCCCGCTATTTCCTCTTCATCGTCGATAAGTTCGCCAACGCAAAAAATCTGATTGAGGAGATGACTATTGTGGAATAAAAACCTTGTTCCGTATGATTTCCTTTGACAAAATAGACCAATATGACTGGCTGTACGACCTGTACATGAACTATTTGTGCGTGGCGCACAACTACATCTACTATCGTCATTTCTATATTTTGAACAAGGAGAACATACCGCCCAAAGGGCAGCCCACCATCGTCATCGCCAACCACCAGAACGGCCTTATGGACGCGCTGGCCATCCTCCACACGATGTTCCAGGACCGCCGGCAGCCCGTCTTCATCGCGCGCGGCGACATCTTCAAGAAGGACAGCGTGGCCCGCATCCTGCGTTTCCTGAAAATCATGCCCACCTTCCGCTCCCGCGACGGCAACCGCGACGACATCCGCAGCAACCTGGCCCTCTACAACCGTGCCGCCAAGGTGCTGAAAGCCGGCGGCACCATCGTCATCTTCCCGGAGGCCACCCACCAGCACGGCCATTACATGAACACCTTCAAGAAAGGGTTCTGCCGCATCGCATTCTCGGCGGAAGAGATCAACGATTTCAAACTCGGCGTGCAGGTACTGCCCCTCAACATCCACTACTCCAACTATTTCAACTTCCGTAGCGACCTGATGGTCACCGTAGGGGAGCCCTTCACCTTCGACGAATTTTTCGAGCTGTACAAGGAGTCCCCCAACGAGGCCTACCTCGCCCTCAACGACAAGGCGCGTGCCCGCGTCAAGGAGCTTACCCCCGACATCGACATCCCGGAGTATCTCAACGAGATTGAGGCCCTGACGCAAATGATGAGCCGGCCCTACCTGAAAAAGAAAGGTCTGCGGCCGAACTTCCTCCCCAACCAGAAGGATGCGGCCATGACCATCATCGCCAATCTGAAACAGTTCCAAGCGGAGGAACCGGATGCGTTCACCCAACTGATGGACGACACCCGCCAATACTCCACCTTACTCAAAGAGAATGGGTTAACCCACTGGGTCATCAACCGGAAGACCTCCATCACACGCCTGATTGGACGCATCTTAGGGATGGTCATCCTATTCCCGCTTTTCCTGTTCGGACTAATCAACAACTTCGTTCCACGCCGCCTGACCAAGATGTTCACCGACAAGGCCAAGGACCCCATGCTTACCTCCTCGTTCCAATATGTGACGGGTACGGTTTTCGTGTTTCCTATCTGTTACCTCATCATCTTCGCCCTCGTCTGGATCATATCGCACAAGTTCTGGGTGGCCGCCGTCTATATCCTGCTCACCTTCGCCACGGCCTTCTTAGTACACTACTACCGGATTTGGTGGCACAAATTAGGCACCTTCTTCCGCGCCATGCACCTGCGCAAAACGGAAGTCTATCAGAAACTCTGCCAACTCAACCAGCAGATTGTCAGCACAATGGAAAGTATTTTGCACTGACTCCCCTCACTGCCGTTTCTTCCACGGGTAAAAGCGCATGAACAAAAGGGAAGCCACCAGTATCAGGATGCTGTACACCCACTCGGAACACCACACCCAACGGATTGGCAGGTGTAGTTTTTCTGTAGCCATATAAATGTAGAGGATGTAGAAGAAAAGCACGCCCGTTTCCATCAGCAGGGCAATCAGCGTGCGGCCCGTGCCGGACACGAACTCGAAATAGACCATCGCGGCGGTCATAATCAGCACCCCCACATAAATGGTGTAGAGAGCGGGTACAGACTGCGCCGCGAGCATCATATCGTCGGTATATAGACCGGCAATCTGCCGCGGGAAGATTGCGAACACCAACAGGATGGGCAGCAGCGTCAGCAGCGACAACCGCACAATCCGAAGGAGCGTATGCCGAACCTCATCCGTCTTATTGGCACCTATCAGCCTACTGGTCAACGTATTGGCAGTCGCACAATAGGCAAATACCGAGATTGAGCACAGCATATACACACTGCGCACAATGCCTGATACGGCCATTGCCTCCTCGCCCAAATGCTCAATCATGGCGAAAAAGAGAAACCACGTGCCGAAGGAGATGAGCCGCTGCATCATGGTGGGCAACGAGATCCGGAGCACCGAGCCCAACAGTCTGACATCAAAGGATTTAAAGCGAAACAAATCGTATTGTTTGCAGGGCAGCTTTACAAAAGTGTAGATGAAAAACACCATGGTGGCCGTCACCTCCGCCAGCACCGACGAGAGACCGGCTCCAGCCACCCCTAATTGCGGCAAGCCGAAATGTCCGAAAATCAGCGCGTAATCAAAGAAGATGTTCACCACCGCCATCATCAGCGTGGTAAGGGTGATGATTTTGGTGTTGGAAAGGCCGATGTAGAGCGAGCGGAACAGGTAGTTGACACTTACGAAGAGGATGCCCCATTGCCGGAATCCCATAAACTCCAGCGCCGACGCGTAAATTGCCGGTGAGTGGATGATTTTGGAAAAGAACGGCTCGGTAAAGAAGGCCATCACCCCTAACAGGAACAGGCCGAAGAAGAGCGTGAACATAAGACCGTGCTCGAACACGGGCCCTATCCGGCGCAGATTCCCCTCCCCTAACCTGCGGGCGACCATAATCTGCACACCCACCGCAAATCCCTGGGTGATGGTGGTAAAGACCAAATAATAGAGGCCCGCCATCATCGCCGCCCCGAGCTCGGCATTGCCCACATGCCCCAAGAACACCGTGTTGACGAACACGATGATGGTTTGGGCCAGATTTCCGAAAATAATCGGGTAGGTAATCTGCCAGATCTCCTTATTTGAAATTGTTTGCGATGCCAATCGTTGAAAATTAAAAGTATATGACGGTTTATCCGTCTTTTTCGAATTTGTAAAAAGAGGCGGCAAAAATACTCATTTTTCCAGTTTTATAAAAAGGATTACCAAAGAGGATAACCATTCTACAAAAACAAGAGGGTATGCCTGTATTGACACACCCTCTTGGATAATAAGCGCAAAAAAATCGGATTAGTCCAAATCGGCACGCTCCATGGCGTCCTTGTAGTACTTCTGGTTGATGAAGACATCCTCCTTGTATGGGTTGATGTGACGTTTCTTGGCCTGAACAAGGATGTAACATAGTGCGATAGCGTTTGTGATGAGGGCCAGCGCACTGATGACGGTCATCATGGTCGGGTTTCCAGCCACAGTTTCCACCGTGGTACCCACAGCAGCAGCCTCGCCACCGGCGGCTTCATAAATCTGCTCAATGGTAGCCAAACCTTCGGGATATTGCACCGGAAGAACGGCCCATTTGAACGCCTGGAAACCATCCTTGAAAGTCTCTTGGAAGAGCGGGAACACCTGTGCGAACATACACCAGATGGCCAGTGTGTTGGCGCGGTTCTGGATCCAACCGCCGCGGTTCCAAAGCAATGCTGCAATTGTCGGAGCGAGCAGCAGTGCGACACCGCAATACCAAGAGTGCGTAGGCAGACAGTTGTAGGTGTAGGCAAAGTTCCAGATGTCATACACTACGATGAACACCCAGGTCATATCGGCCCAAACCATATCTTTCTTGTCCTTGGAGGGGAACACATTCCACCATGCGGTCATACAGAAGATATTGAGCAAGCCGGCCACACCGTTCATAACGTTGTGCCAACCGCCATAGAGCCATACGCCCTCGGAAGAAAGCCACCATTTGTTCCAACCCATGATGGCACTCTCAAAGTCGGATGCCACCGCAATGAGAATGTTGATAGCCACGATGATAAACGGGAACGGCTTGAACCAATGCTTGGCACCGATGCCCCATTTGTATTTGATCATCATGAAGCCAATACAGCCCGTGAGTGCGGCATACAGCTTGGCATAGTGGAACCAGCCATTCATATAGACGTGCGTCTGGTTCGTCAGCGCCCATTCCGCGCCGGTGCGTGCACCGATGGCAATGGCCACAAAATAGATTGTCAACACCAACGGGATGACGAAAAAGGTGATGATGCCGCCGGCTTTGGTGCGGCGAGCAAACTCGTTGAACAGGATGAGACCCGCGAGGACGACGAGCAACATTCCCCATTGGGCCAGGGCATTAGCCCCATAAACTTGGAAAAACATAGTACTTGAATT
>Ga0310696_10007497_pt1 | contig 12797 bp, 5 predicted proteins | sample AusTroGonzalo_MG_4_FD_203885 | JGI IMG/M metagenome (GOLD analysis project Ga0310696, IMG submission 203885) | Bovine rumen microbial communities from tropical cattle in Woodstock, Queensland, Australia - Gonzalo_02 (v2) (version 2) | ecosystem: Host-associated > Mammals > Digestive system >... | reverse complement strand
AGTACAAGCGATTCTGCATACGCAACGTGCTGAAGGCATGGTTCGGCGTTCAGGCCACCGACGACTTTATCTGGGAGGTGTGCCACAACGTAGTGGTTAACGATGAGCAGGTGTGCGGCAACGACATTCTGCCGCCGCCATCGCTCTATCCACGAAAGCATCGCGAGCTGTTGCGCTGCATTGTTGCAGTTAAAAATGGCCTTTCTCCGCGCCGAGTAGACCTTAAAGCCCTCGACGCCGCCTACAGCATCGCCTTCCCCCACAGCACAGCGCTGAACATCAGCAAGAAAAAGATTAAACATTAAACATTATGACACCAAGAGGAATAAGAAACAACAACCCACTAAACATCCGCCGAAGCAAGGATAAGTGGAAGGGCATGACAGCCCAACAAGCCGACGCAGCTTTCTGCCAGTTCGAATCGATGGAATACGGTTGGCGCGCAGCCTTCTGGCTGCTCACGCGCACCTACTACCACACCTACCGCCTGTTCACCATCCGCGCCATCGTTAGCAAGTGGGCACCGCCACACGAGAACAACACCAAGGCCTACATCGCAAATGTAAGTAAACTTACAGGCATAGGTCCCGACGAACCCATCGGCATACCCAGCGACAAGCCCGCCCGATGGCTGGCTGTGGGAGCCGCCATGGCAATTCAAGAGAACGGCACTAACGCCGTAGACTACTTTGCAATGCTCCGCGGTTGGACTCTCTGCCGCGGAGATTGCTAACCCTAAGCCGGCGATATTGCTAATTTTTTATTAAAAAATTTGTTTGTTCGGAAAAAATGTTTATATTTGCACCCAATAACTAGCCTAAAAAGCGTTTGAAACAATCTAAAACAGTATTAACTTGATGACAAAAAAGTATATCCTATTGACATTGGCGGCACTATTGCTGCTGGCGAGCTGTACTAAAGAGGGCAGCACCATCTACAAGCCTAACCCCGACGAGGAACAGGCGCCCACCACTCCGCTGGTGATAGTGATCTATGGTCCTAACGGGCTGGGCGACCGATCGTATAACGACCTGGTGTATAAAGGCATTGAGGAGGCCTCCAAGACGTACGGCGTGCGCACCCTGCAGCTGGCACCCGAGAGCGAAGAACAGGGCTTCATCTATCTGGAAACATTTTTCAAGCAGATGGAGAACCTGAACGACACCGTGCGCCGACTGCTTATCACACCGTCGCCCGTCTACGATGACTTTATCCGTAAGAACAACCAACGACTGGAGAAGAACCCCAATGCCGACCTGCTCTACATGGAGACCACTACGCCGCTGGAAGGCAAGGGCTCTACCTTCTATATCGACTACTACGGCGCGATGTACATGGGCGGCTGTATGGCACACTATGGAGTTGAAGACTTGCTCACCGTGTTGTTAGCCAATCCCTATACACAGACCGTTCGAGAGGCGGGCGAGGGGTTCTTGGCAGGTTACAACGACTCACCCCATTGGGACGATAGATTTCCTGTCCAGCTGCATGTTCGCTATCTGAGCAACGAGCCTGTGGGAGGTTTTACCTTGGCAGACACTACTGCCTTGCGCATCTACGACGAGGAAAAGCATTTCCTGAAAGAAGAGAGCACAAACGAAGTGACTTTTGTACCGATATGTGGAGGAGCCATGCATGCCATCTTCCGAGCCTTGCACGCCAGAATGATATCTTTAGACAATTATGTGGGCATCGATGGTGATATGACTGATGACGATGCCTTTTGTGTCTTCTCGATAGTGAAGCATATCGATCAGGTGGTGTATGACTATATAGGACATTGGCTCAATGGTTCGATGCCTAAACATCAGACGCTGGGTCTCGCCGATGGAGCTACAGGCGCTGTCTCGGGAAAGTACAATTTGGAAGGCAAAGGAGGCTATTATCTTTTCCCAGAAAAGGTTGACATGGACAGTTTGCGCCAGGTGGCCATCAGAAAGGAGGAAGAAAGGTATGAGAAGTAAGAAGGCCGATGTAAGATGTAAGATGGGTGATGGAAGATGGATGATGTGGCTGTGCGCCATAGCACTATTCACTATTCATTGTTCACTATTCACCAGTTGTAAGACGGAGGACGACACCATCATCTATAAAGACTCGCGCCGGTGGGTGGAGAAAACTGTTGCCGTGGTGGCACCCCTTAACGACCCCATCATGAAGACCCGCCTGGAGCGCACCGCCGAGTGGATGCTTCAGAACCTGCACAACGCCCAGCTTCACGACACGCTCTGCATCGACCTGAAACTGGAGTGGTACGACGAATACGGTAACGACCTGAAATCATTAGGCGAACGGCTGGCTAACCGCGACGACCTGTTGGCAGTCATAGGTCCCTTCGACAGCGACAATGTGGAGCAGCTGGCGCCCTTCTGTCAGCAGACCAAGAAGCCGCTCATCCTGCCCACCGCCACCAGCGAGACCGTCATCCGGCGCTTTGCCATCACCAGCACGGGCGAGGGGCAGCAGCCGTTCCTATGGTCGCTCACGGAGACTGACGTATCGCTATCAGAATTATTCATGACTTACTATGCCAATTATCTCACGATAGTTGGGGGGAAAACCATGTCTGGTACAGGAGCCACGCAAGCTGCACTCTATGCTCCTGCTGGTACATACGGCCAGACGTTTGTCGAGTGGGCTCCGTTCCAGGCCAACGAACTTGGCATAGGCTTTAAAGTGTGCGAACAGTATGCCGACACCACGTCTTTCTATCAGAGTTTGCGCGAGTATTACAATGATATTGGCAGTGTGGTAGGGGCAAGTATGGATATTGCACAGTTCCTTGTTGTACAAGATGTGAAGCAGGTCTATGATATATCCTGTATCCGTTGTCGATGGTGGGGGATTGAGCCTGAGGACTATAATGACGGAATAGCGCCACTCATCATCATTTGGTCGCCAGTTTTTTACGTTCTTCCCAATATTACCGATGAGGCCATTGCCAACCTTGGTCCTCGTGGCAGTATTATGACTGACGAGTATCAAGGCTTCTCACCCTATGCTGATCCGATGACGGGCTTTGAGATGAGCTATGAGACCCGCTATGACACCAAGCCTACCTTTGCCGAGTGCAAGTTCTACGACGCACTGCTGTTGGCAGCCTTTGCGTCCAGTTATATGGAGCACCATCGTGAGGTGACGAATCTGAATGATGCCATCATCGACATCTGCACCACCGACCATTTTCTTTCCGGCTACGCCTGGAGCGAGACGGGTATGGAACTCTATCTCTCAGCCCTCGAACAGGGACAGTTGATAGGTTTCAAGGGAGCCTCTGGCCCCATACAATTCGACAGCCAGTGCTACACAGCGGCCCTTAATACCACCTATGTCAACTGGTATCTCAATGAAGGGAAGATATACCATCGAGGCTATTACAGTTCTTCGGGCAATGCTCAGACGGGCAAAACATTAGCATCGTGGAACTATCTGGTGAAGGATGCCGAAAAGAAGTTCGACAACAACTACAGTAAGACCATTGTCCCCATGACTTATCCCGACCTCACCAGTCAGTATGCCGTATTGGTGCAGGGCAGCAACGGCTGGAGCAACTACCGCCACGAGGCCGACGTGCTGAGCATCTACCAGATGCTGAAGCGTAACGGCTACGACGATGACCACATCATCCTCATTACTGCCGACGACTGTGCCAATGCCTCGGAGAACACCGACCGCGGCGCCGTGCGCACCGACCCCGACGGAAAGAACCTGCGCGAGGGTGCTAACATCGACTACCTGAATGCCGACCTCACACCTCAGGACGTATGTAACATACTCAAGGGCATGAAGACCGACCGCACGCCAGTGGTGCTGCCTGCCGACTCGTGCCAGAACGTACTGCTGTTCTGGAGTGGACACGGCCGCTGCAGCGTGATGAACGGCATTGACGAGATGGCATGGCTTAACAACCCCACCGGACAGGGTATGACCGCCGACATGCTGGCAGGCACCCTGCAGGATATGGCCGACAAAAAGCAGTTCCGCCAGATGCTGCTATGCCTTGAGCCGTGCTACTCGGCCAACATGGGCATGGCCATCGAGGGCATACCCGGAGTGCTGGCAATATGCTCATCGGGCGTCTACGAACAGTCGTTTGCCGACTCATGGAGCAACGAGCTCGGCGTGTGGATGTGCGACCGATTCAGCCGTAACCTCATCGGCCACGCCACGGAGAAACCCGACGGCACCTACCGCGACCTCTACCTCTACTGCGCCCAGCACACGCTCGGCTCGCACGTGGGTATATATAATAATGTGAACTTCGGCAACCTCTACACCACGAGCCCGAAGGACTTTTTTGTACGAATGAAATAAAAAAAATATAGTTTAGTTTAAGTATTTGATATGAAATACATGAGATTATTACTGGCCCTCTGGCTGGCAACTGCCGCCATTGGAGCAAGTGCACAGGGAAACGCCACTGTTAGTGGCGAGCGTATGCCCGACCAGGTGCTGATGAGCGACGGCAGTACGGTGAAGCCGATACGCGCCATCACCCGTGCATCGAGCGAAGACTATACCTATACGTATAAAGGTGTGAAGTACACATACATCTCGGAGAACAACTACACCAATTTCTTCAATACCAGCGTGCATACCCCGCAGACATATGGTTGGTATGTTGACGGCAACGGTTGGTATATCAATGCCGAAGGTGCCTACATAACAGCCGCATCTATCGACGAGGAGAGTGTGCCCGAAAATGGCGAGGTGTACATCCTGAACGACCTTGTGGGCTACTTCACCAGTCACACCCATTTAGGGTGTATCGCCGACCAGGGATTTACCGGCGAGTCGAAGGTGAAGCGCATCTACTTCCAGGACGCTAATGCCCAGGCCTACAATGCCAACAGCGAGTTCCACTTTTTCATTGGCCACAAGGCCTTTGCCAATGCTCCACATCTGGAGAAGGTTGACCTGATGCAGTACACCACCAAGGGCACCAACCACTGGGAGGCGATGCCTGAATACCGGGTGAAGAGCATCTGGGACAATGCCTTCGAAGGTTCGCCCAATGCGATGATCCGTGTGGCTACCTCAGTGATTGACGACTACCGCAACAGCAGTGTGTGGGCCCATCACAAGAACCGCATCATCAGCTACGAGCCTTCAGGCTATGAGATCAAGGAGTACGGTGCCCGCTACAAATGTATGCTGGCACAGGACGGCAAGACCTATCTGACCAATGACGGCGAACAGCGCGATGAGGTGAAGAGCCAGCTGCGCCTGTGGAATGCTGACTACCAGAGTTTTAACGCTACTTCGCTGATGGCACCAGCCGACAACGGCGCTACGGTGTATTATACCACCATCGAGGGAGCCGATGCCGACTACCTGAAGAGTCACGACGGCGTGCTGAGGGTATATAACGACATTGGCTCGTATTATAACTACAAGAACATTGCCATTCGCCGCGGTGCCTTTGCCAACTGCGAGGACCTGAAGACTGTGGAGTTCTGGCAGACCAACGGTCGCAGCGAAAACTCCTACAGCGACCTGAAGGTGTGTATCGAGAACGGTGCCTTCCGTGGCTGTAAGAACCTGAAGGAAATCCGGCTGTACTACTACGTGCAGGATGGTAATGACCATTGGGAGACCCTTGGCCCGCAGGACATCATCCCTGGCGACAACATCTTCGGCTGGCCTACTGAGGAAGATCTTTCAGTGCCAGAAGCCAATCTTCCTACCACACCACACGTCATCCCCGACGATGTGCGTATCGTGGTATCTCCAAGTCGCTACCAGGAGTTCATCACCGACCCCAATTGGAGCCAGTATGCCTTATTTATCGTTGCAGCCGACTACGAACCCACCTCCTGGAGCGCAGAGAAAGTGGATGGGCTGGTTTACGACTACGCATCTAAAACGGTGGGAATGGCCTCTACTAATCATGTGGTTACGCAGGAACTGTCTTGGTTGAACGTACCCATCAAGGCCATTGAAATCTATATGCTCTATAGTACGATAAATACGCTTGCTGCGAGTGTCAAGGGTAATTATGTAAAAGCGCAGCTTTCCAAATTAGAGAAAGCGAAAGAAATGATGCAGTTAAACAAAATGACGTTTGAATATGAGATAACAAATAATTACAAGCCTATAATGGCGATGGCCGACAATCTGGCTAAAGATCCTAATGTAGTGACGCAAGTGCTGGCAAAAGCTCCAAACGAGACAGTGCAACGAAGTATAGCGTTTAAGACGCTCTATAATTGGGGATGCATCGATGCCCCGACGGGGCCTGCAGTCTGGACGTCAGGAGCTAAGGATATTCTTCTCGGTGACTCTAAGAAAATGTCGTGGCTGGTGGACATCATCCGGGCTTCATGTAAGAATTTCCTGGAGCAACCGATAAAAACTTACACCCAATACCAGAATATGTATCTGGAGATTGCCAAGAACATTCTTGACGCACAGATAGGTGCCACTGGTGCTGCTGCAGGGCTTGGGCTGATTGCTGGCAGCGAGACAACGGCTGCCCTTATGTCGTTAGGAAGAGACATGGACGAGGAATCATTCCAGCGCGGACTGGCCGACAACTTCCGTTCGAGCCTGGATGCCCTCTGCTATGAGAACACGATGGTTTATGTACCAGACAAGAAACTCATCTATCATGTCTATGTAGACAAACCTGAAGATCCCAATCTCTCCGACGTTACCATCTATAACGACATCGGACGTGTCTATAACTACCGTACCGTGGCTGTCAAGCGCGATGCCTTCAGGGGCAACCAGAAACTACGTTCCGTGAACTTTGCCGAGAGTTATGCCACGGCAGCCGATGCCTACGTACCTATGCTGCTCACCATTCCTGATTCGGCTTTTGCTGGTTGTACGGCCTTGGAGCGGTTCAATCTCATCTATAAGACCCGCCTCGGCGGTGAGCGTGGTCTGGGGCCAGAAAACTTCATTCTGGGTGGTACCGACATCTTTGCTGGCTGCGACTCGACCAAACTGCAAATCATTATTCCACGCGACCGTCTGAATGATTTCCTTGACAGTGAGTTATGGAGCCGCTACAAGCGTTTCTTCGTTTGCCGTGATGTGAAAGATCGTACCGAGTACACAGACTTCGGTGTAGACTATGCTTTTGCCTATAATCAGAATACGACTCAGAAAGTCAGTCAGGTTCGTGGACACAAGATAGAGCATCTGGTTGCTGTGGGTGCCGATAGCGATTGGCTGGGGAAACATAAAGGATCAATAGGATTGTTCAATGATATCGGCATCTTCAACAATTATAAACTCGACTATGTTAAGGCCAACGCTTTCCGTGGCAATCAGCAGTTGCGGAATGTGTCGTGTTGGGACATCAAAGGCTGGCTGTGGGGTGGCGACACCTACTACAATTTCGGTATAGTCCTGCAGGATTCCTGCTTCGCCGACTGCCCGAACCTGGAGGCGTTTGACCTGATCTATCTCTGCACCGACGGTATCAACGAGATTAGGGAGCTGCAGCCCTCGCAGATACAGCTGGGTAGCGGTGTGTTTGACAATACACCTAAACTGATGCTGAAGATGACCCAGCAGCAACAGCGATGGTTCGAGGCTGACACGGCTTGGGCCAAGTATAAGGACAAGTTTGCACCATGCTTGGTGAAGCCTGTTGACGAGACCGTGAGGAAAGCTCTTAATCCGTTTATGTACGTTACAGACGTTGGCAATCCGTCGGTATGGGAGGATGTGATGGACATGAGCATCCTGAAGGAGAAAGGCTTTGATTTCCTCAATGGCAGATTTGCTAATTCGAAAATGAGGCAGTTCCCCGAGTTCAAGCAGTTTGAATGGGCGGGACTCGACTATATCGGTGGCTCGTGGTTTGTAAACAACAGCAACCTGACAGACATTGAACTGCCCTCGACCATCAAGAAGATTGGCGGCTATGCCTTCCAGAACTGCGACCTGCGCGAGATAGAGATTCCCGCCGCCGTGACGCTGATTGACGAGATGGCTTTTGACGGCAACCAGAACCTGAAGGTAATCCGCTGCCTGGGCACTACACCTGCCGAATTAGGCATAGCGTCGTTCTTTAAAGTCGATGGCATGAAGATCTACGTGCCTGCCGAAGCTGTCAACGCCTACAAGGAGAAATGGAGCGACTATAAGGACTACATCGTGGCTGACGAGGGCCAGAGCGCCTTCCCAAAGGTGGTGACTACCACTGAGGTGGGACAACTGGCTGAGAAACTCGGTCTGGAGACTATCATGAGCGGCGACTTCCTGACAGGGCTGAAGGGTGCCTACTGGAATATCGACTCGCTGACCGTGAGCGGTCCGCTGAACGGTGTCGATGTGGGCGTGCTCCGCTTCCTGGCTGGTGCCGACGTGAACAACAGCGACCCGACCTACGGACGCATGCGATACCTTAATTTATATAACGCGCGCCTGAAGAAGGACAAGGATCATCCGTACCAGTGTCATGGTGTGAACGACTTCATCGGCAACGACGACATGGTGGATGAGTATATGTTCTACAACTGCAACAAACTGGAAACCGTCATCCTGCCTAAGGAGGCTACCTATATCGGTGAGCACGTGTTCGACAATTCCACTAACCTGAGGCACCTCTGTGTCGGTAATAGGACCAGGGGATATGACGACCAAATTACCAAGGGTGTGATGGAACTGGAGGAACTGGTGTTCCTGACTGACGTTCAAATTGAAAGCAACTCATGGGAATACTATAGTTATGACTCATGGGGAGTACCCATATGGGCTGTCTTTGTGCCACAGTCACAAATCGCGAAATTTATGGGCGAACCTGCTCTGACTCAGTATACTAACTATATAACGAGCGTGTTTGAAGATAATCAGGCTCTGCGCCTCTTTGCCGAAAATGGCTACTTCTTCCCCTGTGAGATTTTCAACCTAACCAGTATCGACGGCATTCTGACACGTTCAGTTGAAACCTTCGATGAATTGCGAAACTTCAATAATATGACCACGATGGAGCGTACGTTTGCCGGTTGCCGCTATTTGCGACGCACGTCGTTGCCCGACTCTCTGAAATACATAGGCCGTTATGCTTTCGATGAGTGCTATCGTCTAGATAGCATCTTTGCCTCGTCGGAGAATATTCCCGAACTGGCAGAGGATGCCTTTGCTTCCCTGCCTGCTCACTTCCGTATCTTCGTACCCAAGACGCTGGCTCAGCGCTATCGTGAGGCATGGCCGCAGTATGCCAATCATATAGAGGCTGATGCTGGCTTGACAGATGCTGGCGACATCATAGAGGTGACAAATCCCGCTCCCAACATGCTGGCTGAAGTGCTTGGGCTGAATACGACATGGGATCAAGTACACCTTTACGATGGCAACGATGAGTCAAGCGTATATGATGGTTGGATGATAACAGGCATCACAGGTAATTACTCACACATCAAGAAACTGAAGGTAAACGGACCTATATCTGGTGGCGATCTCGCAGTAATTCGTTTCCTTGCCGGTGTGCTGCCTTGGAACAATCTGAAGAATCTGACAGGACAATTAGAATATATTGACCTCTACGATGCCGACCTTGTGGAGTCTAACTGGCGCGCTGACTATGGCAAAGGCGGTGGTACTTTTATCAATGAGGCCAACGTATTGCCCTGTTATGCGCTTGCTAACACCCAGTTCCTCAAGACCGTCATTCTGCCGCGTACTTGTACTAAGATATGGAACTATGCGCTGGAAGATTCTAAAGCTTTGGAAGTTGTGGTGATTGGCGATAACACAGAGGAAATTGATGGCGAAGCGTTCAATTACAACCTTTCGTTGACACGCCTCTATCTGTTGTCAAAGAAGAAGCCCAAAATATCAACGGTTCTTCCTGTTGATTTATATGATTATCATCCCACGCTGGACGCCTTCTATGTGCGTCCCAGTCTGCTCAAAGACTATCTGTCTGACACCGACTACACAGGCAATAATCACCAACGGACAAACAGTATCTCTACGGGTATTTTTAAAGATGATGAGCACTTTATGCCATTTGCACGCCATGCCGCCGCTACTGCCGACGACATCGTGGGAGTACGCAGCATCAAGGGGTGGTTCGACAATTATCCCAATGTCATGGACCTCACACCACTGCGTTATACACTTTTGGATACGCTGAAGGCTATCGATGTGAAGCCGCTGACCAAACTGGAGCGTATTGCGATGCCAATGACGCTCGCCAGCATTGAGGATGGTGCTTTTGCCGATGCCAAGAATCTGCGCTGGGTTGACTTGTTGCTGTGCGACAGTACTGTTCTGATGACTGACCTCCAGAACGGCGGCCTGCTCAAGAAGGGACTCACAGAGAACACGCTGTGCTACCTGCCAATAGGCTATGGACAGACTGACGAGGTGAACGTGGTGTTAGGCGACACCACCGGCGTGATGAACTGTGCCAACTATCGACTGATAGACGGTCTGGACTACGACGTGCCTTACAAGTTCAATGCTGCACAGGTGGAGAATACCCGCACGCTGGCCAAGAGTGAGGTGCCTTACACCATCTGTCTGCCTTACAGCATGCAGATTCCTAATGGTGCAAGGGCTTACAAACTGTCGGGACGCAGCACCAACGAGCTGATATTCACCCAGACATTCGAGACGCTCGAGGCCTTGCAGCCATACCTGTTATGGGCTGCCGATGGCGATGCATCGCTGAATGCAGGCGCGGCTGAAATACCTGCCAGTGGTGGTATGACCTATGGCAAACAGCACGACGCACCGGGATTCTCAATGCGTGGCACACTCAACGGCATCAGCAATGCCGAGGCTGCCGATCTGGGCGCTTACACCCTGCAGCAGGACGGCAAGTGGCACCCCGTGATGGCCGACAGCGAAGCACACCGTGCAGCCAGCATCGTGCCATTCCGCGCCTATCTGTTGCAGAATCGCGGGGCTCAAACCCGTTCTATCGGCATGAGTCTTGAAGGCACTACCGGCATCGAGCAGCTGCGCACCATCGACAGCGATGGCACCGAGCGTATCTACGACCTGAACGGCCGTCGCCTCTCGGCTCCAACCAAGGGCATCAACATCATCAACGGAAAGAAAGTAATGGTGAACTAACAAATAGTATAATAGTAAATTGGAAAATAGTAAAATCAATATGTAATGAAAAAGAACTTAAAAATGATGAGTATGCTGCTTGGGGGCCTGATGGCCCTCGGCAGCCTTACAGCTTGCGGCGGAAGTGGCGGCGATGATCCCGATCCAGGACCATCGAATAAGAAGCCTGTTAGTATTAAGGTGGATTACAAGGCAAACGTATCGCAGAATCTGCTTGATGTTGCCACGGTAACTGTGAGATTCGTAGGCGAGAACGGTCAGGTTACAAGTGAGCAGATGACATCTACCACTTGGACAAAGACCGTTACCATGGCTCTGCCTGCCAAGGCCGGACTGAACATACAGCCACAGCTGAAGGGTGCCGTGAACGACGGACAGTACACACTGAGCGCCAAGGGCGTGATGGACTACAACTGGCTGGACGCCAACGGGAAGCAGATGGAGTGTGGCTCTTCGGTAGCTTCGCCCGACATGGAAGCTCTCTTCTTTGCCGCCGGACTGGGACAGTATCTGGGATCCATATCGAGCAACTGTCAGCTGGCATGCCAGTTTGGCACCGACTACAGCGTGAACATAACCTCGGTAACCTGGGGTGGCAACGCCGATGGCGACAACACCCAGCACACCGGCATTGCTGATGACGGTGCCACTGGCGAGAACAGATAAGTGAAATTGATGGTGAACTAAAGAGACAAATTAGGAAGGCTCCGTCGCGAAATGCGACGGTGCTCCTTTTTTCTGACCTGACTGAACGAAATGCTCGGTTAGGTCATTTTTTTTAGCAGAATTTGCGTAAGTTTGGAAATAATTGTTTATATTTGCACCCGAACAGCAAAAATAAACAATGAGGAAGGGACTACTAATAGCACTACTGATAGCGATTGCCACAAACGTTATGGCCGATGGGAAAAAGAGTCTGGCTGACTACTGCAAGCAGATAGACGATGCCATAGCTCACTCGGCCGACTATGTGGCTGCGCACGAAAAGAAAATAGGAGAGGCTAAGCATGCGCTTAACTTCGAGGCATCGGAAAAAGGAAAATATCAGCTTAACTTCCAGCTTTACGAACTCTACAAGCCGTTCGTGAGCGACTCGGCTATGTACTATCTGGGCAAGTGTATCGGGCTGGCCGACAAGTTGGGTGATGCATCGGGCGCGGTGAAGTGCCGCTCGCTCATGGCCATCAGGTGCTCAAACATTGGTATGTATGACGAGGCGCTCGACATTCTGGACTCTATACGTCCGGTAGGCATCGACACGCTTACACTGGGTGTGTACTACGAGGCATATAATAATGTATATAGTGAGCTGGCATACTACACGCATCTGGACCTGATGAAGCAGAAATACCAGGCTAAGGCCGACCACTACAAGAAGCTGATGCTGCAGACAATGCCCGAGACTTACGAGACTTGTTTCCTTCGCAGGGAGCAGGACGCTCAGGGCGAGGGAAAGCTGGACGTGGCGATGGCTATTAACGACCAGTGGATGAAGACCGTGGAGAAGGGCTCGCACCCCTACGCGCTGGTGGCGTTGTACCGATATATAGAATACAAGCTGCAGGGTGACCGCGACCAGATGATGTACTGGCTGGTAGAGTCGGTGCTTGCCGACATACGCAACGCTGCCATGGACCAGGGCTCGATGTGGGAGATGGCTAACGAGCTGATGCTTATGGGCGAGATTGACAAGGCATCGGAGTACATCAGCTTTACCAGCGACTGCGCCAACCGCTACGGATCGCGCCAGAGAA
>Ga0310696_10007495_pt1 | contig 12799 bp, 13 predicted proteins | sample AusTroGonzalo_MG_4_FD_203885 | JGI IMG/M metagenome (GOLD analysis project Ga0310696, IMG submission 203885) | Bovine rumen microbial communities from tropical cattle in Woodstock, Queensland, Australia - Gonzalo_02 (v2) (version 2) | ecosystem: Host-associated > Mammals > Digestive system >... | reverse complement strand
GTTGTAGGTCAGGCCGATATTCTGCGTCTGGCTCAGGTTCCACTGGATACTGGCCGTCGGGACGAGGCTGCCGTAGGAGGTGCTGAAGTTCTGGCCCTGGCCGGCGGCGTAGGTGACGTTCTGCCAGGTGTATTCGTAGCGGACACCGCCAAGCAGGCTCACCGGGCCGAGCGCGACCTTGTACTCGGAGTAGAGGGCGCCAATGCGGTTGTAGAAGTCATAGTCCAGGCTGCCGGCGGCATTGTAGGCCCAGTCCGTGCCGTTCCAGAGGTAGTTCTGCTGGAAGGAACTGTTGATGCGGCTGATGAACTTGGCGCCGGCGCTCAGGGTTCCGGAGACACCGAGGGGCGTGGTGAAGTCCACCTGGAAGGTGTGTTCGGTGGAACCCTGGCGGCCGTCCGTGCGGCGGTTGGTCAGATCCAGGCCGCCGAGAAGGCCAGTGCTGAAGCTGTTCTCGCTCTGGGTCCTGGCCGGCGTACCGGAATACTGGTAGGAGAAGACCAGGCTGCGGGCCGGGACATCTTCCCAGAGGTGCTGGTAGTCCACGCTGGCGGTGATGGCGTTGGTGCTCATCTTGGTCAGGGAGGTGCCGTTGTAGCTGTAGCCGGTGCCGTACAGACCGCCGCTCATCGCGGTGGAAGTCGTGCCGTCCATCGAGGAGCCGAAGTGCATCAGGCCGGCGGTCACGGAGATGAGGTTCTGCGCATCGAATTCGTAGCTGGCGCTCAGGTTGCCCATGCCCATCGGCATCTTCATCGCGGACTCGCTGTGGGTCGTGGTCGTACCGTCCGTGGCACCCAGCATCTCGCGGGTCACGTCCGTGGTCGTGCCGGGCATACTGTTATACGAACCGTTGGCGTTGAGGCTCCAGGTGAACTTACCGGCCTGCTGGGTCAGGAAGAGACCGCCGCCACCGCCGCGGGTGCTGGCCATCACGCGGACCGAGCCGTAGAAGGCATCCGCCAGGCTCTGGCCGCTCGTCGCCTCGCGGTTGGTCACGAGGTTCAGCACGCCGCCTACGCCTTCGGCGTCATATTTCACGCCCGGGTTGGTGATGACCTGGATATCCTTGACGTAGCTCGCCGGCATCATCTTGAAGATCTGCGACGGGTTGCCGGAAAACATCTGGCTCGGCTTGCCGTCCACGGTCACCTGGAAGCTGGAGGAACCGTTCACGGTGATGTTGTCCTGGCCGTCCACGGTGACCATCGGCACCTTGCGGAGCATGTCCAGGACCGTGGCGGTCTTGGAGTCCACGTCGTCTGCGACGTTGTAGGACATCCGGTCCACCTCCATTTTGACGAGCGGGCGTTGTGCGGTCACGGAAGCCTCCGCGAGGGCCTCGATGTCGTCTTCGATCAGGATATCGCCCAGGTCGAGGCTCTCCTCACCGTCGAGGGTGAAGGGAACTTTGCGGTCCTGGCGGCCGATGCCGGAGAAGAAGAGCGTGTAGGCGCCCTTGCCGGTCAGCACCTGCGAGAAAGCGCCGTCCAGGTCGGTCGTCGTGTAGGCGACCGGGGTGGTGGCGTCGTCGGCACGGAAGAACTGAAGCACGGCGGCAGGCTCACCCTGCTTGGTGAGAGCGTCGAGGATGTCGCCGGTGACGACGGTGCGCTGGGCGGAAAGGACCGTGCAGAAGAGCGCGGCGAAGATCAGGGAGGTAAGGATGCGTTTCATATTGCGTGTTGTTTTTTGATTTCTGCTGCAAAATTACCGCGACTCCCTCCCCGTGTCAATGAACTTTCGACCAACACCCCCGTCTTTTCGACGAACCGGGACCCCGTCGACGAATCCCCCCGAATTCTTCGACGAAATCCGACGATGGAAATGCGTTGCCGCCGGCTTGCAAATCAGCGTGGAATTGTGTAAATTCGCAGGATTTCTGAAAAATCAGGATAAACAGTTAGTTATTAGTAATAAAATGAAAGATTCCATCATCATCCTGTGCGGTGGCGGCCCGGCTCCGGGCATGAACACCGTCGTCTGTTCCGTGGCCAAGACCTTCCTGGCCGGCGGTTATCGTGTCATCGGTCTCCACGAGGGCTACAGCGGCCTTTTCAGCAAGAATCCGCGTACCGAGGACCTCGATTTCTTCAAGGCTGACGCCTATTTCAACCGCGGCGGCTGCTACCTCCAGATGAGCCGCTTCAAGCCGACGGACGAGGATTTTGAGAAGAACTTCAACCTCTCGCTGTTCACCGACAACAACATCAAGCTTCTGGTGACTGTCGGCGGCGACGATACCGCTTCCACCGCCAACCGCATCGCCAAGTTCCTGGCGAACAAGAAATACCCCATCGCCAACATCCACGTCCCCAAGACGATCGACAACGACCTCCCGCTGCCGGACAACGCCCCGACCTTCGGTTTCAACTCCGCCAAGGATGAAGGCGCCCACATCGCCCGAACCGTGTATGAGGATGCCCGTACTTCCGGCAACTGGCTGCTCATCAGCGCGATGGGCCGCAGCGCCGGCCACCTGGCCCTGGGTATCGGCGAGGCAACCCACGCTCCGATGACCATCATCCCGGAGATGTTCAACAAGACCGAGATCACCATCGACAAGATCATCCGCCTGACCCTCTCCACGATCATCAAGCGCCGCATGATGGGAATCAGCTACGGTACCGTGGTGGTGGCCGAAGGCGTTTTCCACGACCTGGCCCCCGAAGATATCAAGGCTGCCGGCGTGCATATGACCTACGATGAGCATGGTCATCCCGAGCTCGGCAAGATCTCCAAGGCCGTTCTCTTCAACGAACTGCTGGAGAAGGAGATGAAGAAGATCGGCTTCAAGGCCAAGACCCGTCCGGTCGAAATCGGCTACGACGTCCGCTGCCAGGATCCGATCGGTTACGACCTGACCTATTGCACCGAGCTTGCCATGGGTGTGTACGAGCTCTTCAAGAAGGGCGAGACCGGTTGCATGGTGTACGTGAACGCCTCCGGCGAAGCCAAGCCGCTCTACCTCAGCGAGCTGCAGAACGCCGAGGGCAAGATCCCGCCGCGCCGCGTGGACATCAACTCCGGCATTGCGCAGAACTACTTCTCGCACATCTGCCACTGCATCACCCCGGCAGACTATGAGGCCGCCAAGGCGTATGTCCCCAACCCGGAGGCCTACGACTTCAAGAAGATCCTGAACTGGTAAATAGAAAAGCCCCGCAAACTCCGCGGGGCTTTTTTGTATCGTCATTCGCCGGCTTGACCGGCGAATCTTATTTCTTCGAGACGCTCTCGAACACGCGCTGTACGCCCGTGTAGTCAATCTTTCCCTGATGCTCCAGGTATTCCTGGATGAGGGAGGCGGTGGTGCGGTTCAGGCTGCGGCCCTGATCCTTGCGCGGGGAGTCGGCGATGGCGGCCGTGTAGCTGTTGGTCGCGACCTTGTAGGTCTTCTTGAGGTTGAATTTGCTGCCGTCCGGGTTGGTGATGACAACATCCTTGATCTTGCTGGGGTTCTTCTTGTCGAAGATTACGTTGCAGATGATGCCACTGACCTTGGGGAAGCCGTAGGTATCGTTGTTGGTGGTGGCAATCAGCATATCCTTGAGCTCCTGTCCGGTGAGTTCGAGCTGGACGGTGTCGTTGCCGAACGGGTCGAGGCGCAGCACGTCGCTGACCGTGAACGGACCGGCCGGGAGGGAGTCATAGCGGACGCCGCCGGTGTTGGTGAACGCGATGTCGGATTCCGTCTCCACGCGCCAGGCGTCGGTCATCATGCAACCCAACTCCTCATAAGAGGTCATCGGTTTCTCCAACTGGCAGAGCACGCGCTGGAACGCAGGATTGTTGCTGAAGTACTTGACCATCTCTTCGACGACCTTGTTCTTCTGGGGATAGCCCTCCACTTCGATGTTCTCGGCGGTCTTGGCAACGACCTTGCCGTCCTTGACCGTCACGGTGATATGGGTGACGCGCTGCAGTCGGTTGACGTTCTGGGTGATGAGCAGGCCGTTGTGCATCTCGCCGCCTTCAAGCTGGGTGTGCGAGTGGCCGCCGACGATGAGGTCGACCCAGGGAAGGTCGGCGGAGATCTTCACGTCGTCCTCATAGCCGATGTGCGAAAGGAGGATCACTACGTCGCACTCGTCCCGCAGCCATTCATATTCCTGGACGGTCTCCAGGACGGGGGTGAAACCGAGATCCGTGCAGTTGTCCGGGTGGGAATCCGGGTGACCGGAGGCGCCGACCTGGACCACGCCGACGACACCCACCTTCGTGCCCTCGAAGTCGAAGATCTTGTAGGGCGTGATGTGCATGTTCCATTTCGCGGCCGGGAAAATGTTGCAGCAGACATAGGGGAAGTTCGACAGCGAAATCAGTTTGGCGAGTCCTGCCTGGCCGGAGTCGAACTCGTGGTTGCCGAGGGTGGTGGCGTCGAAGCCCACCTGGTTCATCAGGGCCACCATCGGGTAGGCCGGAATCTCATAGAGATCGTTGAGGGGCTCACCGGTCCGGTTGTCGCCGGCCGAAAGGACGAGCAGGTTGGGATACACCGCACGCATGCTGTCCACGATGGCAGCCAACTGCGGGAAGTTCTCGATCTTGGCATGGATGTCGTTGGCGGAGATGATGTGGATCTCCTTCGACTGGGCGGCGGCCGCCGCACCGAGAAGGCAGGCGCAGAGCACTGCCAGAACGCATTTTTTCATTATTTCAGTTTACATTTGATAGTTTGACCTTCGGACAGGGGAGCGTCAAGGTCGATCCGGTGCCCATAGGCGTCGAACACCTCGGCGCCCTCTACGCGGGACAGCCCCAGTCTGCGCCGCACACAATAGCGCAGCAGGGCATGGCGCACTTGGGCGCCTTCAAACAAATCGACGACGGTCCGGTTGACCTTGACTTTCATACGCGTGTGAAATTAAATCTCACAAATGTAGAAAAATGCCGCGAACAACGCAAATGGTTGGCACGGGAATTGCCGTATTTCGGATATCTAAATTTCCTTTTTTATGAGAAAACTTTACAAGCTTTTCTTGGTGGGCGTTATGCTCCTGGTGGGAGCGTTCGCCGCAAATGCGCAGCCCGGCGGATTCCCGGGCGGCCAGATGCCGGATGCGGCCCAAATCGCAAAAATGCGGGCCGACCAGATGAAGGATGTCGTCAAATTGACGGACGACCAGTATGCCAAAGTGCAGGCACTCTTCAAGGAGGAGATGGAGGAGATGCAGAAGCGTATGGAGGGGGGTGCCCCGCAGATGAACGGCGATTTTGAAGCGATGCGCAAAGAGATGGAGACGCGCCGTCAGGAGCAGAACAAGAAACTGCAGCAGATCCTTACGAAGGAGCAGTTCGAGAAATGGACCAAGGAAGAGGAGAACCGCCGCGCAGCCTTTGGCGGTCCCGGTGGTCCCGGTCCGCGTTAGGAATCAGTTCCCCGATTAAAAGTGACCAACGGCCTTTCAGCCCTGGTCACTTTTTTGTTGCGATGCACTCGATCTCGACGAGCGCCCCTTTCGGAAGGGTCTTGACCGCCACGGCGCTGCGGGCGGGGTAGGGGGCGGCGAAGAATTCGGCGTAGACCTCATTCATCGCGGCGAAGTCTGCCATGTCCGCCAGGAAGACGGTGGTCTTGACCACGTTCTGCAGGCTCAAGCCGGCAGCTTCGAGGATGGCGCCGGCGTTAGTCAGGCTCTGCCGGGTCTGTTCCCGGATTCCGCCTTCGGGGAAGGCGCCGGTCGCCGGGATGATGGGAAGTTGTCCGGACACGAAGACGAGTCCCGCGCCGCTGTCGATGGCCTGGCTGTAGGGCCCGATGGCTGCCGGTGCCTTGGAGGTTTGGATGGCGTTCATGATTCTTTGCTTTTTTAATGACGTAAAGATACAAAGAATCCTTATCTTTACACCGCACTATGATTTGCATTTGTATATGAAAAAAGTATTGCTTTGGATTGTCGGCATCCTGGCTGCGCTCTGCATCGCCATCGCCTTGATCTGGGGAGGCGAGATTGCCAGTATCCGTTCCATCGAGGTGGTGGACGGGAATCCGTATCTGTTCCGGATGGACTACAAGGCACCCTACGATCTGGACGACCTGGTCGCCCACGATGTCGCCGAAAATTCCGATCTGCTGAATTATGTCATCGGACGCATCGGGAAGGGCCTTCCCATCAAGATGAAAAGCGCCCAGGTAGCCGATGAAAATGGCGAGATGGCGACGCTCAACTGCACATCTTTCCAAGCGAAGAAAAGCGAAGGGGAAGGCTTCTGGTACGGCCGCAACTATGACTATTTCAAGAATCCCACGATGGTCACGGTGTCGCATCCCAGGAAGGGTTATGCGTCCATTGCCGTAAGCGATATGTCACACTTCGGCTATTCGCTGGAGAAGGTGCCGGATTCATTCTTGTCCTCATTGAGCTGTCTGGCAGCCATTTATGCCCCCGTGGACGGCATCAACGAAAAGGGCCTTTGCACCTCCGTCATGGCCCTGCCTAAACAAGCCTCGCAGCAGGATACCCCGAAGCATGACGTGGGGACCACCGTCATCATGCGCCTCTGGCTGGACCGCTGCGCCACCGTCCAGGAAGCCCTGGACCTTTTGGAAACGGTCGACGTGCGGCACGACGCCAAGGTCGGCTCCGGGTATCACTATATGGTCGCCGATGCGAACGGCGACTGTGCCGTGGTGGAGTTCGACAAGGAAGACGGTTGGAAGACGATGATTGTCCGCAAACCCCAGGACGCCAACAGCTTCCTCGTCACGAATCACTTGCTGTCCGGGAAATACTACACCACCGAGCCGGATCCCGCCGTAGGGAACCCGCACAGCAGGAGCTGGTGGCGATATGAAACGGCGGGCGCTTATCTGGAAGAGCACAATGAGACCCTGACGTTCGAGCAGGCCCAGGAGTGCCTTTCCCTGGTCCATTGGAAAGACTTCGTCTGGGAAACCGGGACCGTCGAGGACACGCAGTACAGCAATGTCTACGACCAGGCGGAGATCACGCTTTCGCTACGCAACTGGAACGATTACGAGACGACGCATCGTTTCCATCTATAGACCGAGCATCGCCTCACAGCCTTCCAGCAGATCCTGGAAGGTCTCTTCGAAATCTCCGGTATACCAGGGATCCGCCACGTCGCGGCTGGATCCGGTGTAGGACATCATCAGGTGGACCTTCCCGTCCGGATCTGAAGGGATGATCCGCTTGAGGAGGCGGAGGTTGGAGGCGTCCATGCAGATGATGCGGTCGAAGCGGTCGTAGTCCGAACGGGTGACCTGCCGGGCGCATTTGCCCGGATCGAACCATACGCCATGCTGGCTCAGGCAGCGCCTGGCCGGGGGATAGATGGGGTTGCCGATTTCCTCCGTAGAGACGGCGGCGGATTCAATGAAATACCGACCTTCCAGCCCCCTGGCTTTCACGAGCGCCTTCAGGATGAACTCCGCCATCGGGCTCCGGCAGATATTGCCGTGGCATACAAACAAGATCTTCATCGGGCGCAAATTTAGGCATTTTCGAAAGAATTCGTACATTTGTCCACAGAACACGCGTATGATCCGCATAGCTTGCATAGGAGACAGCATTACCTGGGGCTTCACGCTGCTGTGGCCCTGGAAGCAAAGTTATCCGGCCCTGCTGCAGGAGAAGCTGGGTCCGAACTACTTGGTCCGGAATTTCGGCTACAACGATGCCGCGGTCCGATTCGACGCCGACATGCCCTATGTGAAGAAAAAGGTCTACCGCGACAGCCTGGCCTGGAATCCGGATATCGTCCTGCTGATGCTGGGCACCAACGACACCAAGCGGCGCAACTGGGATCCGGATATCTTCCGCCGCGACTACCGGCGTATCATCCGGTCCTATCAGGATCTGCCCTCTGCCCCCAGGATCATCCTCGTCGCACCCATCCGCATCCATCTTCCCTTGAAGATCCCGGTCCTCGGGCTCTACCCCGAGACGATGGAGGAGGGCGTCCGCCCCGCCATCCGGGAGATTGCCGCCGACACCGGACTGGAACTCGTCGACCTGGTGGACCTTTTCCCGGATTCGACGTACTGCAAGGATGGCGTCCATCCGCAGGCCACCGGAGCCAAAATGCTGGCCGAAGCCATTTTCACAACCGTAAACTGGAAGAATCATGAACGTTAAGCTCGTCGGCGCCCTGGTTGCCGTTTCCGTCATCGCCTGCCCGTTGCTGTATATCTTCGTCGGGCCGGCCCTTGACGCCTCCCAGCTGCAAACCCTCAAGATTCTCGGAATCATCGCCGGGAGCAGCGCCCTTTTTTGCTTTGTCGTCGGGGAACTCACCGGCAACAACAGCCAGATGGACAAACTCTGGAGCCTGCTGCCTATTGCCTACACCTGGGTGATTGCGGCCCGTGGCGGGATGACGGCACGTCTCGTGGTGATGGCCGTGCTGGCCACGCTGTGGGGCTGCCGCCTCACGTTCAACTTCGCGCGGAAAGGTGCCTACTCGCTCAAGTTCTGGGAAGGGGAGGAGGATTACCGCTGGGCGGTCCTGCGCGCGAAGAAGGAGTTCCAGCCGCATTGGAAGTGGTTGCTGTTCAATCTTTTCTTTATCAGCATCTACCAGAATGCGCTGGTCCTGATGACCACCTTCCCGGCGCTGGTGCTGATGCACGTGGATGCGCCGTTCGGCTGGGTGGATGCCCTGGCTGCCGTGCTGATGCTGGGCTTTATCGTGTATGAGACCATCGCCGACGAGCAGCAGTGGGCTTTCCAGTCTGCCAAGTGGAAGATGATTCGGGAAGGCAGGAAGCTGGAAGAACTCCCGCCGCCGTACAACAAAGGATTCAACACCACGGGTTTATGGCGCATCAGCCGCCACCCCAACTATTTCGCCGAGCAGGGGACCTGGTGCGCTTTCTATCTCTTCTCCATCGGAGGCGGTATCGGGGTCATCAACTGGAGCATCATCGGAGCCCTGCTCCTGATTGTGCTCTTCCTGGGCAGCAGCGCCTTTGCCGAGGAAATCAGCTCCGCCAAATACCCCGATTACGCGCGCTACTGCCAGAAAGTATCCAAGTTCTTCCCTTGTCCGTCTAGACCAGCTTAGGCCATTTCAGCACCCGGTTTGCCTGGCTGATGGCACCGGTCGGGCAAACCAGACGGCAGAGCTGGCATCCCACACACTTGCTTCCGTTCACGTGGGGCTTGCGGTCTTCGCCGAAGCTTAGGGCCTGGTGTCCGCCGTCCCGGCAAGAAGTATAGCAGCGGCCGCAGCCAATGCATTTCTGCCGGTCGATCTTGGGAAGGACGATACTTGCCCGGTCCAACTCCGACGGCGGGACGATGCTCTTGACCTGTTCCCCCACAAGGCTTTCCAGCTTTTTGATCTTGCGCTCCGCCATATAATACTGGAGACCCAGGATCAGGTCATCGATGATACGCTGTCCATACTGCATCACGGCGGTGCATACCTGCACGTTGCGGCAGCCCAGCTGGATGAATTCCAGGGCGTCACGCCAGGTCTCGATGCCGCCGATACCGCTGAGTTCGACACCCTTTCCGTGGATTCCGGAACCATTGATGATAGGATTCTGGGCCATCTCCAGCACGTGGCGGAGGGCGATGGGCTTCACCGCGCGGCCGGACAGACCGGAGACGCACCTTTTCCCGCTCACCTCGGCGCGGCTCTCCATCGTCACGCTCTTGATGGTGTTGATGGCGGAAATGGCATCGGCCCCGCCGAAATAGGAAGCCATCGCGGGCTGGTTGATCTGGGTGATATTGGGGGTCATCTTCGGGATGACGGGGATCTTCACGTTGCGTTTGACGTAGGCCGTGTAGAAAAGCACCAGCTCCGAGTTCTGTCCCACGTCGCTGCCCATGCCGGTCAGGCGCATCTGCGGGCAGGAGAAATTGAGCTCCACCGCGTCGCATCCGGCAGCCTCGGCCTTTTGGGCCAATTCGATCCAGTCCTTCTCTTCCTGGCCCATGATGGAAGCCACGACGACCTTGGACGGATAGGCCTTTTTGAGCCGCTTCAGGATATCAAAATCCATCTCCGGCGGGTTCTCGCTCAGCTGTTCCATATTGCGGAAGCTGTAGAAATCGCTGGTCCCTTCCACATGCATCGCATCGAAACGGGGCGACACTTCCTTGATTTCCTGCAGACAGATGGTCTTGTAGAATACGCCCGCCCACCCGGCTTCGAAGGCCCGCGCCACCATCTCGTAGTTGGTGCTTACGGCCGACGATGCCAGGAAGAACGGATTCTCGCAGGGGATGGCGCAGAAATCGATCTCCAGGCTGGGAAGCGTTTGCGCGGGAGCTTCCGGCAGCGCCTTCACGATCTCCCGGATGCGCAGCGGACGGTCATAGTGGATACAAGCGTTTTCGGCTGCTTCCAAGTCTGCCTCAGAGCAGTCCTTGACCCATTGCCGGGCGATGGCCTCATTGCCGAAACGGACTGCACGGAGAGCCCGGGCGGGATCTCCGTTCTTGCAATGTTGGCTACAGGGGGCGTCGGCGCACAGCAGGCAGCGGGCGGCTTCTTCATGAAGGTGCATCATGATGGGTCAGGGTATATTAGTTCTAGTTCAAAAGCAAAGATAATAAAAAACTGCATCAAATGCTATTGAACAGGTCCGCCAGGCGGTCGAAGCTGTCAATGATGCAGTCCGCCCCGGCTTCTGCCAGCGCCTCGCGGGAAGCGTTCCCGTAGGTGACGGCGCAGGTCCGGGTGCCGGCGCGCCGCCCCATCAGGATATCTACCGGCATATCGCCCACGACGAGTGTTTCTTCCGGAGTGAAACCCATCTCGCGGAGCGTATGCAGGACGGGTTCCGGGTCGGGTTTTGCCTTGCTCACGTTGTCGGCACCCAGCACGAAGGAGAAGAAGGGGGCGATGCCCATTTCCTGCAGGAAAGCGTTCAGGGAGATGGCGCGTCGGGAGGAGGCTACGCTCATCGTGATTCCCTGGGCGTGTAAGCTTCCCAGTGTCTCGTGAACATGCGGAAAGAGTTTGGGAATCAGGATCTTTCGATTCTTCTCAAAGATCTCGCGATAGGTCCTGGCGCAGCGCTCTTTTTCTTCCTCGGAGAGCCCTGGGATCAAGCGGGCGAAACTCTCTTCCAGCGGCAGGCCGATCGTTGCGATGATGGCCCCCTCGTCGACGGGCGGGTAACCCAGCGTCTCCAGGGTCTGCTGCAAGGTCAGCACGATATTGGCGCGGGTGTCGCCCAGCGTCCCGTCGAAATCGAAGATAATCAGTCGGGTCATTTCTGCTAAATCAATAACTTAAGAGCAAAGATACGAATAAACTTCGGCTATATCCGGGAAAAGTGGTAACTTAGCCATCGTACAATTTGGGATATGTTTATGAAAAGAGCAGTTAACGTATTAATCCTGACCGCGCTCTGTGCATTTGCCGTCTGCTGCGGGAAGAAAGCGGATCCGCTTCAGGAAACGCTGGGCGCCTATATCCTCCGGGGGCAGGAAGGGATTTTTACACTATATCGCATCGAAAAGATCGACTCTACGACCTTCCGTACGGAATTTGAGCGGCGGCAGCATGTCTTCGACCTTAAACTCGAAGAAGAAACGAATCTCTATGAGAGCTACATCATTCAAGGAAAGCCGAAGAATGCCGCCCGCCACCTGGACGCCATCCAGCGAACCCACGAAGTCCTCAAAGGCCTGGATAGCCTGAGGGCTACGATGGACGGGCGTATGGACGAGATCGCCTACTACGACTACGTCTTCTCCGGACAATCCGTCATCGGCGACGAGACCACCAATTACCTGAGCGCTTACGCAAGCATCACCCCCGCCCTTGAGGTCATCGCCCTGACCGCCAAACAGAAAGACCTCCACAAATCCGGCGGCCGCGCCATCCCCGGTTACCTGCAGATGGTCAAATCCGACGAGGACGAATAATCTCCACAAACGTCTCCGGCAGACAGATGTTATCAATGCCAATCGCCTCGGTGAATAACGGGGCGATTTCTTCGTCCCGGAATCCGGCGATACCGCAGCCGATGCGGGTCACGTAGAAGAACAATTCCGGGTGCTGCCTGGCGAAAGCAATGAACTCATTGACATACGGTTCAATGGTATCGACACCGCCCTGCATCGTGGGGATCGCATAGCTCTGACCCTGGAGGCCCACGCCACATCCCATCACGGCACCAAACTTCCTGTATGCCACATAGGCAGCACCGCCGCCGTGCATCCCGGCCAGATTGCTGCCGAACACGAAAACCTCATCCGGTCTGAGTTCCGTGATGAAATCCGGAGTATAATCCGGCCGTTCGATATCTCTATAACACTTCATACAAGGACAAAGATAACAAATAATACAAGAAGCCGCCGGGTGGCGGCTTCCGGGAGCGTAAGCTCCGGCAAGGCGGACGAACGGACAGCACCAGTTCTGGAGAACCGGACAGACTCACTTAGCGCTTCACATTGCGCCAGTGGGCTCTCACTTGCTCTTTTTTACCGTTGCGAACACGCCGGTAAGCGTGGACACGAACGCGTCTGACACTTGTACCTTGTACAATTATGCCAACGAAGATCTTCTTTATTGTGAACATTGTTTTTGGAATTATTACTGGGGATCTTGTGGGAAGAGTACATCGCCCGTCTAAATGGAAAAGAGCGCCACGCCTTCGCAGGAATGGCGCTCTCCATAGTTTGTTCACAATAAATAGCCAAGTAGTTGGCATCAATAATTCCATTGCAAATATAGTGATTCTCAGCAACAATCCAACGAAAATGAAATTCTTTTCTTATATTTGTCACTGTCCCTTCGGGGACATTACATATTGATGAAAGTGTTTTCGCTTTAATCCTTGAAGAGAAATCTGCAAATTTCAACTGAA
>Ga0310696_10007494_pt1 | contig 12799 bp, 11 predicted proteins | sample AusTroGonzalo_MG_4_FD_203885 | JGI IMG/M metagenome (GOLD analysis project Ga0310696, IMG submission 203885) | Bovine rumen microbial communities from tropical cattle in Woodstock, Queensland, Australia - Gonzalo_02 (v2) (version 2) | ecosystem: Host-associated > Mammals > Digestive system >... | reverse complement strand
TAATTAACCTCTCTTCGCTGTTTCTTTAGTATGGCCCAAGAATGTACGAGTCGGAGCAAATTCACCGAATTTGTGACCAACCATATCTTCCGTAACCAATACCGGAATAAATTTGTGACCATTGTGAACGCCGAATGTCAAACCGACAAATTGCGGTAACATAGTCGAGCGACGGGACCAAATTTTAATCACTTCATTACGACTAGAATTTCTAGCAGCTTCAGCTTTCTTCAAGAGATAGCTATCAACAAAAGGTCCTTTCCATACAGAACGAGTCATTAGCATTTCTCCTTATTAATTCTTGTTATCATGACGAGATCTCATAATAAAGCGATCTGTCTTCTTGTTAGAACGAGTCTTGGCACCCTTAGTCGGCTTGCCCCAAGGTGTAACCGGATGACGACCACCGGATGTGCGGCCTTCACCACCACCTAACGGGTGATCAACCGGGTTCATAGCAACACCGCGAGATACCGGACGTTTACCCAACCAACGTTTACGACCGGCTTTACCGAATGAAACGTTTTGGTTATCAGGGTTAGATACGGCACCAACGGTAGCCAAGCATTCCTCACGAACGATTCTTAATTCGCCGGAGTTTAACTTTAATTGAACGTAACCGGCATCTTTACCGACAACTTGAGCATAGCAACCGGCAGAACGGACCAATTGACCGCCTTTGCCTGCACGCAGTTCAACGTTGTGTACGATTGTACCAACCGGCATATTCTTTAAAGGCATAGCATTACCCGGCTTAATATCGGCTCTGTCAGCAGATATTACTTTGTCGCCGGCTTTCAGTCTTTGCGGAGCCAAAATGTATGATTTTACACCGTCGCTGTAGCTTACTAAAGCAATGAAAGCTGTACGGTTCGGATCATATTCGATTCTCTCGACTGTTGCCTCTACATCAAATTTATTACGCTTAAAGTCAACGATACGATAGCTGCGTTTATGACCGCCACCGATACGACGACTTGTTACGTGTCCAAAATTATCACGCCCACCGGTTTTGCTTAAACCTTTGGTTAAGCTCTTTTCAGGCTTGCCCTTGTATAACTCGCTTTTATCAACGAGTACCAGTTGGCGACGGCCTGCAGATGTGGGCTTATAAGTATTCAAAGCCATGATTAAATTCCTGTTGTAACATCAATGTTTTGACCATCGGCAAGAGTAATGATAGCTTTTTTGAAGTCAGAACGTTTGCCTTCATGACCTCTGAAGCTCTTTACCTTACCAAATTGTTTAATGGTATTTACCTTCTCTACTTTTACGTTAAAGATGGCTTCTACGGCTGATTTAACATCATTTTTTGTAGCTGATAAAGGTACGATGAATACCACTTTTCCAGCTTCGGATGAAACCATAGATTTTTCGGTAATTACCGGACGAACCAATGTATCATACATTGCTGCAGTTACATTGTTTGATTTGCTCTTAGCCATTTAATCTCTCCTCTAAGCAACTTACTGCATCTTTTGTTAATACCAATTTGTCCTTTCTCAAGATGTCATATACATTGGCACCGATTGTCGGCAGAATATCAACTCCGGCGATATTACGGCTTGCCAAAGCAAAATTAACATCTACATCCTTGCCGTCAATGATTAAGCAGTTTGTCAACCCGCAAGCCGCCAATTTGGATTTCAAATCTTTGGTTTTCGGAGCCGACAGCTTTGCTTCGTCAATAACAACAAGATTACCCTCTTTAGCTTTCGCCGAAAGAGCTGTCATCAGACCGAGTCTTCTGAACTTCTTGGTCAGGTCAAACGAGTGATCTCTAACAACCGGACCAAATACAACGCCACCTTTTCTGAATTGAGCGCCCTTGCGAGAACCTTGACGAGCATTACCCGAACCTTTTTGTTTGAACGGTTTGGATGGTGTCAAAGCTACATCGGAACGACCTTTGGTAGCATGATTACCGCTTTGCAATTTAGCCAATTGCCAAGTTACAACGCGTTGTAAAATATCGGAGCGAACTTCCAGACCATAAATAGCATCATTCAATTCGATTGAGCCGACATTTTTATTTTCTAAACTTAAGATGTCCTGTTTCATTTCTTTATCCTTACATTATTCTGCATTTTCAACCGGAGCTTCGGTTGTAGCAACAGGTTCATCAACTTTCTTCAATCCGGCAGGCATCGGTAAAGCAACAGTAGCCGGCTTCTTAACCGCATCGGTAATTCTTACCCATGTGTTTTCAGAGCCCGGAACGCCACCCTTAACCATAATCAAGCCTTTAGAAGCATCAACGCAAACCACTTTAAGGTTTTGAACGGTAACGCGTTCAGCACCCATATGGCCGGCCATCTTCTTACCTTTGAAGACTTTACCCGGATCTTGTCTTTGTCCTGTAGAACCATGAGAACGGTGAGAAATTGACACACCGTGAGAAGCTTCCAAACCGGCGAAGTTATAACGCTTCATAACACCGGCGAAACCCTTACCGTTCGAAGTAGCACAAACGTCTACATATTGACCGGCAACAAAGTGTTCCACAGATAATTCGGAACCGACAGACAATAAGCAATCTTCAGAAACTCTGAATTCGCCCAATTTCTTTTTCGGTTCAACTTTAGCCTTAGCAAAGTATCCCTTAAGCGGCTTGCTTACATTTTTGGCCTTAACGGCGCCGGTACCGAGTTGTACGGCGTTGTAGCCATCTTTTTCAGCGGTTTTAACATTAACCACCTGCAAACCTTCAACACTCAAAACCGTAACCGGAACATGAGTTCCATCGGCTTGAAAAATGCGGGACATTCCTAATTTTTTTGCGATTAGACCAGTACGCATTATTTTTTATTCCTTTTCTTAATAGGTTGACCACTCATAAAAAGCGCCAACATTAATTATTACAATTTAATTTCAACATTAACACCGGCAGCCAAATCAAGCTTCATTAAAGCGTCAACGGTTTGCGGTGTCGGATTAACAATATCTAAAAGTCTCTTGTGAGTACGGATTTCGAACTGTTCACGAGATTTTTTATCAACGTGAGGAGAACGGTTAACCGTAAACTTCTCGATTTTGTTCGGCAGAGGAATCGGTCCTCTTACGTCTGCGCCAGTTCTCTTGGCAGTATGCACAATCTCTGCAGTAGAAAGATCGAGCAATCTGTGATCAAAAGCCTTCAGGCGAATTCTAATATTTTGTGTATCCATTTCAATACTTTTCCTATAACTAAACGGCAAAAAGCTCCATGACGGAATTCCTGCCATCTAAAATTTGTTAAAATCACGCAAACACTTTCGCAACAAAGGTTTGCCCTATATTTTATATTTGCTTCGCTGCGAGGTAAACCCTCTCAAAACAATTGTTGTAGCGCGCTTATATCATAACTGTTTGGTAATTGCAAGCAAAAAAATGAAAAAAAAGTAAATTTTTTCCGAATTGAAATTTTTCCTGTTTTTATTGTCATTTCATGAGGTAACAATAAAGTCATCTCTCGTTTTAGTCAGAAAACGTCAAAGAATCTTCAATTCCTTTTCATTATAAGAAGCGGTAGATGCCCTGACCAAATCTGACGATTTGGAGGCATGACATTGTTATATATTATTGCTTAATAAAATTTGAAATAAAGCGTATTATCGCCTTCGCTTGAACATCCGCGTGAAGCATCAATCGGGCTCATTACCCCGTTGCCTTCGCAGACAATAGCATTTCCCGGCTTTTGCGACGTCGCCGGATTCGAACTTTTAGTACAATGACGAGTCGTTATTTTATCTAACCCGACATTTATACCCAGCGCCACCAAACCGCCGGCCGTACCGGTACCCCAATCGATGGTCGCCAAACCGAGACAAGATTCTCTCGGTACTCCTCTATAAGTAAGGATGAAAGCCAAGTCATCATCATAACTGGTGTAATACCCGGTGGTCTCATCTATATCGGTGTATGTATCCTTACCGGATGATTTAACGCTTACCAGACCGCCGAACGGATTACGATAGGTACCGTCACTCCCCATTTCCGGCGGAAACGACTTGGTTTTATCAATAATATGATAGGAAGTAGCACTGTCTAAACCGTTATACCCTTTTTGACCTCGGTACAGCATACGCAAGTGGCCGAGTATGTAGGTAATTTGGTCGGCAGATTTACTGACGCGCCACATAGACATGGCTTTGGAATAGCCGGCAATACCGCCCACTGTCAAAATACCGATTATGGCAATGACACCAAGCATCTCCATCATGGAACGACCGGACTGATTCTCTTTCATCTGCTGCTTCACTTCCCTTCTTCTCTTGTCCTCTTTATTCTACCATATTTGCCCGGACAAAGCAATTCTTTTCGCCACCGTTACTCCGAGTATATTTATTTTACCGTCATCCCTCGTTTTCGTCAGAAAACGTCAAGGGATCTTCAATTCCATACCATCTCAAGAAACGGCAGCCCCTCGACGCGTTCGCCTGACGACACGGCAAGGGAAACATCATTTTCCATAATAATAAACACACTTCAAGAGAAACGGTAAAAACCGTTTCTCTTGATAATGTCTGCTTATTAATAGAACTTAAATATCAAGCTATTGTCATCACCCTCGCAAGAAGCCACTGCTTCAGCCACGGTCATGGCACCACATCCTACACCGTCAGCTGCAGTACAGTTACCCGTACCGGCATATGCCGAAGCAACACCATCAGCAGTACCCAAAGAAATAATACCGCCGGCCGTACCGGTACCCCAGTCAATGGTCAACAAATCGATACAAGCTTCTTCCGGAATACCGGTATATGTAATAACAAAAGCTTTACCGTCATTACCATCGCCAGCACCTTTGTCATCAAAACGAGAAGCAGCTTCCAAAGTTACATCACCGGCAAACGGGTTTTTATTTCCGGCTTTAATAACATCATCCGGGAACAACTTAGCCTTTGTGATAACATCATCACTCAGGTCAGAATAGTCTTTCTGCGCACTGAACAAAATACGAGTATTAGCCGCAATGTGCGAAACTTGGTCAATGGTCTTATTTACACGATATTTGCTCATAGCTTTGGAATAACCGGCAATACCACCTACCGATAACACACCGATAATAGCCAAAACGCCGAGCATTTCAATCATCGAACGACCAGATTCATTAATTTTCATTGTTTTTCTCCTTGTAAGTTAATTTATAATGATTAAGTTCATTATATTCGGATTATACTTTTTTTGCTTTTCAACGTCAATAAGATTGTCGTTATATTACTTTAGTCATAGCATAACTTTACTAAAAATCATGACCGATGGCGGCATTATTTCATTATTTTTTCAATATGATAGCATTATATTACCACTTTGTCGGGAGTTTTATTATAAAAAAAACACCTCCCGATTAACTCAAGAGGTGTTTTTCATTCACACTAAGTGATTAGAAATTGTATTTGGCATTAAACATACCGGTATGAGATGTGTAATCACTACGAATACCCAAATCATATCCGACAGACAAATCCCAATTTCCGACGCTCACTTCAGCTCCCACGCCGGCTTCGGTTCCGAAGCGTTTTAATCTTTCGCCTCTAATCATGTATCCACTGTCTCCAACGGTTACTACCGCATCGGAATTATCGCTCGATACATCATAGGTGAAAGCAAGACGTGCCTTCGGTGTCCACTTATAACCATAAGTTTCAACAGCCTTAGAGTAATTAACTCCGAGTACTGCAGTCCAAACGTTCACGTCTTTGGTATTAACATGTTGTCCCAAAGTATCGGTATAGTCTTCACGACTGATATGAGTAAATCTCATACCGCCCTCAGGAGTAATACCGGTGCTGAAGTCATAACCGAGATAAGCTCTGGCGCCGAAGTTATCAACGTCATACTTACTCTTGTTGCGATGACCGAAAATGTTAGCCTTCTCTTTATAATCGGCAATACCGTAGTTAACCATACCGCGTACGAACCATGCTGCCGGTTTATATTTACCGTAACCAAAGAAGTTGTGGCTCTTAATGTCGGTATTACGACCGGCAGAATCAATATCAGAAATGCCGTATGCATAACCGAGACCGAGTGTTAAGTGATTTTCGAATTCACCATCAACGCCCAAAGCCAAACCGGTGGTATCGCCCTTGAAACCAGCCGTTTTGTGTGAACTGTCTTGTTTCGAATGATTGTACAGAACTTGCCCCCAAACTCTGTTACGTGCAAAAATATCACCCGAATTCATACCGGAAGCCAAACGCTCGGATACTTCTTGGTCAAGTAAGTTGTTGAAGTCTTGCGTAATACCGGTAAGAACAGCTGAATCGGTCGGAGCCAAATCAGTCAAAGCACTGGTATAAGCACCGGCATCTTTCTTAGACAAGACGTTCAATTGCTTCTGAACATCACGCATTGCCGTACCGGCTGCCAAGTTCAGAGCATTATCAACACCGACAGCGGTATTCATATTGTTTTTGGTACCGGTTTCGGCAGCTGCAGTCTTAGCATACGAATTGTTGTTTCTCAACACAATCGAACCGTCAGAATTGGTGATAACTTTGAAATCGTTGTCATCATTATTGGCGGCATTATTAACCGTAATGTTACCATCGATGGCAGAAGTTATACCTTGAATCAGAGCCAAGTTTCCGCTATCGGCATGTTGAACATCAAGAACATCTGCGCCGACATTAACGTTTAAGGTACCGTTATTATCAAAATCGGTAGCCGATACATGACTTCCGGTATAGCCTGTTTCGCCTTTGGTAGCAGCCGTAATATCAACATCCAATGTACCGTTATTGGTAACATCGCCGGCAGCAAAATCATGACTGCCAACCGTTAATTTCTTACCGGCATCAATAGTTGTACCTTCAACATCAACGTTATCGCTGTTAACATCAACATCACCGCTGATTTGGAGCTCACCGCCGGTAATATCTTTTACAATCGTACCGCCGGTCAAAGCAACCGTACCTTCACTGGTAATGTCGCCAACTAATCTGTCAACGTTAGCCGTCAATTTAGCGTCTTCGGCAACCGTGATTTCGTTCAAAATTAAACCTTTTGTATCATTAACCGAAACATTTGCTCCGCTGATGTTAGTAACACCATCACCACTGATATAGGTAGATAATTCACCGCTTACCAAATCTACATCACCGTCATTAACCACGCCGAGGCTTGTCTGAATTCCGTCAGCTGTCGATACAAGTTTGGCATCTTCTTCATTTACGATTAAGTCGGCAATCAATGCACCTGTACCCCAGTTAACAATTCTGCCGTTTGCATAGTTGTTAATTATACCAGGATTTTCTTCATCACCCAAAACTACAATATTACCACTGCTGAGGTTATCAATGTCGCCATAGTTTTCGAAGTTCTCTCCGACAACAATGTTAGCGGTGCCGTAATTATCAACCGTACCGTTATTTACAAGTGAATCGGTATCGATTAAACCTTCACCGGACAAGATAATGGAGCCTTGTTGCTCAACATTAATATCATCTGCTACTATCATACCCTTACTGGCAATACCGCCGTATGTTGACGCACCAACCGAATCAACACCGACATTCAATACGGCCTGAGAGATATCTTCCTCGGTCGAAATATAACCTTCAACATTGGTAACACCGGTTTTCTCGTCTTGCGTGTCTTTGATTTCAACCAGCAATTCATCCGGATATTCATCATCATCCGAACCGATTAAGTTCAATTCACCGCCGTTATCAATCGTAGCGGTAGCTAATAAAGAAGTCACCGATGTGGTTAATGAACCTTGCGGAGTTTCTTCTCCGGCCGCCGCAATTTCGATAACCGGTGCAATGGTAGAGTTGGTGGTATTGGTAACATCGCCCGTAATTTCGATAGCACCCTCACCGGTGATTTTGGCTTGAATATCTCCTCCGGTTAAAGTATAAACACCATCTTCGGCAACATCAACCATACCGATAATATTGTCAGCATTTGCTTCTAAGCTGGAATCAGAATAGATTTCAACCTTTTGCCATATTTTGCCATTGTCATCATCAACATCAACATCTCCGTCGATATGTGTCGTACCGTTACCCATAACACTAGAATTCAAGGTGCCGCCGATTAAATCCAAACTACCGTCGTTATATACAAAACTATTCAAACCGGTAGTCGGGTCATCAACATCATCAACACCTTCTGTCGTTAACGAAGCATTTTCATCAATGACAACCATATCATTTTGCAACAAAGCACCATTGAGAACGCTACCGGAAATTTCCGTAGTACCTTCACCGGTAATGTTTTCGGATATAATACCGCCGGTCAGTTCCAAATCACCATCATTGACAACTTCACCCCAAATACTGTTGGCATTGGCAACTAAATAACCCGCATCTGCAGCCGGAGAAGTGGTAGCTGCGGCAATATAGATATCATTGTCCAAAACAGCATCGTTTGCCAATTCAACTTCGGCACCGGCATTAATGTTTGTGGTTCCTTCACCATCAATCGTTTTATTAATGGTCATATTTCCACCATTCAGGTTCAATACGCCATTGTTAGTAATAACACTATTATTAAATAATGAGTCATTAATCGTCAAAACACCATCTTCTGTATTTGTGAGTTTTGCCGTTGAGTTCTCTAATCCCCAAGCTGTAAGGTTACCGCTGTTTTTCAGTTCAACCGCACTGGAGAACAAAACGTTTGTTTGCTCAACATCGGCAGCATTATTTGTGTCTTGGAATATCGTATCACCATAGGTAATATTAAAACCGTCATTGTAACCGGTTATATCAGACATATTTGTACCACCGAGGAATTGCAAATCGCCACCGTTTTGAATTCCGGCTATTTCCACATCGGCAGCATTAACGATTATTGCTTCACCTTCATCTTGGATTATCATATTGCCTGTAACTTCAAGATCGGCACCGGCACCGTTTATAAAGCTGGAATCACTATAAACAACAAAATCTTCAGTCGTGGCTAAAGCAGCACCAAACATATTTCTTAATGCCGTAGACGATGTACCATCTCCAACATATAGATTTTTAGCTTCAATAATACCATCGTTTCTTACAAAACTACCTTCATCATGAGTGAAAACAACATCATTTGTAGAACCGGAGAGTTCACCATTGTAGTGTATATTGTTAAGAACAATCGTTCCCGGATGATCTTCATCTATACCGGTAGAAACCGTAGTAATATTCTTGGTAAATTCACCCAACTCGCCTGCGGAATTGAGAACCAAATAACCACCGCCTTTGGTAAAGTTAGTTTTGATGCTTTCTTTATAAGCTACGTCAACACTACCGCCGGTTATAGTTAAATCGTCACCGGTAATCTTCGTACCTTCAAGAATATCAACATCGCCGCCGGTAATATTCAAATTGCCGCCGGTAATCTGTGTCTCGGCAATATCGACCGTGCCGTCAGAAATATTCAAATTGCCGCCGGTCATCATGGTATCATAAATATCAACATCGCCGCCGGAAATATTCAAATTGCCACTCGAAATCGAGGCATTGAAAATATCAACCTCACCGCCGGTAATATTCAAATTGCCGCCATTAACCTGCGAACCGTTTTGAATTTCATGGTTACCGGCGCTAACAGTCAATTTGCCGCCGGTAATGTTCCAGGTGGCACTGCTGATACTGTCATTATCATTTACGTTAATATCGGCATTATCGGTAACATTAATCGTTCTACTGCCGTTAATCGTCAAACCGATGGCATTTTCAATTTTGGAATCGGCGCCCAAGGTTAAGTTTTTATCAATCCATAAAGAACCGCCGGTTGCTTTAATCGAATTGCTGGCAACACTATCGTTACCGTCCAAAACAACATTGGCACTTTTAATGTTGAGCGTACCGCTGTTAACATTAAAGTTGACGTTGGAACCGATTGTCGAGTTGTTATCCAAAGTAAGACCGGTAGTTGATGTCAACGAACCGTAATTAGCCGTTATTTTACCAGAAGAAATGCTGTCACCGTTTAATACAACAGAACCGGTCGAAGTATTCATGTACAATTCCGCACCGGTTCCGAGTGATAAATTAACATTGGCATTTATGTAAGAATTTGCTCTTATCGTTAAACGACCGCTGTATACATCAATAGAGCCGCTTGATCCGTGCAAATAACCGTTAGTCGTTAGTCCGTTTGTCATTAACTTACCGCCGGATACGGTCACGATATCATCAACATTACCGCTAACCCAATCGGTAAAACTGTTAGTATAATTTGACGGAGATGCATTCCAGCTTTCATCACTAACGTATAATCTGTTGGTATTGGCATATCCGGAAATATATTTATGGGTGCCGGAACCGGAACCGTTAATATCAATATCGCTTGTTGTGGCATTGGCAGCTGTCGGAGTTGCGACGGCTCCCAACAAAACGGTAGCATTGATAATTGCACATTTAATCAAAATCTGCTTATACCACCGTGTAAGTTGTGTAATCGTAGAACGAGAATATTTCATGTTCTTATCCTTATTAAATTAAATATTAAAGTAAATTTTGCAGGCCTATTAATATTTATTACTTTGGCAAAAAATATAAATAGCACTAATGATATTTTATTTTATATATGAGGTGAGTCAATAAATTATCGATTTTTTCCACATAAATCCGTACCTGAAATTCGCCGAAAATATTTTCCGGTTTTAAAATAAAAAAAGCAGCCGAAACTACGGCTGCTGCTAAAATTAAAAACTTTTACTCACTAAGGCATGATAATCTCATGTTCCTGCCCGGGTACAAAACCGAAAACGACATAAACGCTGTTTCTGTTTTCTCCCCAGTCAATCACTTCTCGGCCATTAACCAGCGAGTAATAACCGTCTACACGTCCGTGCCAATCGTTGCAAGTGGAGCTGGTCCTGGTGTTGTCAATTCTGAAACCGACCTTATCTCCTGCCACATTAAGTTCTTCAATCTGTTCAAGCTCCAACATTCCGAACGTAACATCGGGATTTAGTTGGCTGAACCTCTCCAGATAAACACGGGCTTGTCTTCTGTTGACACCTTTAATCCACGGCACTGCCGAAACGAAATGGTGGAGATTCTCTCCCGGCAGACCTCGTTTGGCAAAACTTGAGCAAATACCCAAATCAATAGCATAGCGTGAACTTTCAGGGTCATTTTCACAAACATGATGCAAAGTTGCATCAACAAATTGCAATCTGTCCATAACTATATGATTAAATTATACAATAAAATTATACATCTCACAAACTTGAGTATAGGTAAAAACTTTTCTGATGTCAATTACCATTTATTGTATTATCTCCTGATTTTACAATGTATTTTTTACCGTCATCCCTCCGAGGGTTTACCCTATAGTCATCCCTCGAGGTGCGCAATGCGTCACCTCGTCAAGGAATCTTATCTTTGCGAAGCTCTATATCATAAGAAGCAGTAAATGCTCTGACCTCGCATACGCTCGAAGGCATGACATTTTTATTGTTGAGTAGTAATCACCATAACCACTGCGGAAACAAGCAAAAGGAATATCCATCTCAATTTTATGTTCACATAAGGTATATTTCTGCCGCATAAAATCATTATTCTGTTTATAATGATAATCCAAACGACCGATAAAAAAATCATAGCGGAAATATATGCCGGATTAGGGGTATAATACATCGCAATGTTCAGCAATATCATACTTACGATCAGCAGTAAAATAAACCAACTTCGGCGAATATTTTTAATGTTTAATAACTCACGCCGGCTTATATTCCGGTTATAAAATAAATTGATAATACCGATAATCCAGCCGGTTATGGCAACCCGATGAAAAGTCAATATCAATAAGTGCCCTTCGCTGTAATCGGTAATAAATTTGTTACTGATATCGACAACCGCCGAAAAACATAACAGAGGTAACATTTCCCTTAAACAAGATTTTCCGACTTCCTGCTTACGATATTTGATAACCGCAAAAACCATCAGTGCCAAAGACATTATCATAATCAGCGATTGCATAGGATTTTCAAGATATATGTCTATGGTGCTCGGTTTTAATATCAGCCATAAAAAGAATATAATAAACACCCCTAAAGGCGTTGTGGCATTGACATTTTCGGCTCCGAACTTATGAAATGCATTAAAATATTTATAATCTAAGTAAGAAATGCTGATTCCCTGAAACACGGCGATAGCATAAAATTGCCACGGGAATACGTAGAAATATGCCAAAGCCAACGGAGTAGTTACCGCAGCCACCAAAAGACCGCGGTACACCATAAAAATCTCCGGTTTAAGTTTGCTGTTTTGATTGCTGATATAATAAATCGCACCGACCAAACTTATAATGATACCCCAAATGACCCACATATTTTATTAACCGCTTAATTGTAAATTTAATTCAATATCTGAAGTCATATTACAGAATGTTAAAATAAAAGTAAATACAATCGGTTTGTTAAATCTTCCTTTACCGTCGTTCTTTGAGATAACAATAAGGTCATCCCTCCGAGCGTACTTTTTCTACCGTCATCCCTCCGAACGGAGTGAGGTCAAGGGATCTTCAACTCCTTCTCATTACAAGAAGCGGTAGATGCCCTGACCTCGCATACGCTCGAAGGCATGACATTACAAAAAAACTCCCCCAAAGGGGAGGTTTTTTTTGTATTGGTGATGCTCTTACCTAACTAGTTAAGAGTTAAAATTTATATTCTCATTGAAACATTGGATTGTTGTAAATTTTTAGAACTTTGCACTAATTGTTCTTTTCGTTTCAAAATAGCATTTAAAACACGATTAACTTTATCATTTAATCCGGCATATTTTTCTATTCCATATTCATACTTATTTATTATCGGATTATATTTAAGTAATACCTTATCATATAATGCATCGTAATAAGTGCTATCTTT